>Ga0315284_10000047_pt1 | contig 171920 bp, 134 predicted proteins | sample YL17G09_16_MG_FD_203696 | JGI IMG/M metagenome (GOLD analysis project Ga0315284, IMG submission 203696) | Sediment microbial communities from Yellowstone Lake, YNP, Wyoming, USA - YL17G09_16 | ecosystem: Environmental > Aquatic > Freshwater > Lake > Sediment | place: USA: Wyoming | collected... | reverse complement strand
CTTAAAGGTGTTCGACCACAAGTCCAGAAGAAAGGATTCGAGTCAGCCTATCATGTCTATGCGCCCTGCCTGTATTCAGACAAGATGAGCCGTGATCAGATGATCGAGTATCTGAAGCAGAACGAAGTGGGCTCTAGAACAGTCTATGCACTACCTTGTCACAAGCAGGACACGTACCTGAACATTAGTCAGTGGCGCTGGGCCAGGTTCGTGAAGTATCCGAAGTACTCAGCCTTGAAGCTGCCTGTTTCTGAAGAGATAGGTGCGCGACACTTCGAGATTCCTGTGCACGCGCTGGTTTCAGACGCAGATAGAGCTCACATTGACCAAGTGGTCCGGAAAGCCTTCTCCTAGACCATAGACTGGAAGTAGGGCAGCAAAGACCGGAGGTCCTTCGAGCGGACAGTGACGGTAGCTGAGCGGTTAACTCTCTCTGTCTGAGGATTGAACGCGATACTGAAAGAAGACGCCTTGAACAGGTCCAAGTCGTTCTCGCCGTCGCCTACACTCGCCAGATTCCTTGAACTAAGTCCAATGTCTCTCATGTGTTGAAGAACCATTTCCGCTTTTTGCGGCCCCTCCATAACGTATTGCACAGTGCCGTCATGTTTTCCGTCTTTCTCTCCTAGAACATTGGAGAAAGCAAAGTCCAAATTCAATCTACGACTGAAAGGTTTCATGAAGAACTGACTAGCCCCGCTGGACACGCATCCCACGGCATAGCCTCTTTTCTTGAGGGTGGCCACGGTCTCTTCGGCACCCTCCATCAGAGGAATTCTCTCAACTATCGGATCAAGAGTGCCATCAACAGGGATACCTGTCCAGACCTTGGCTCCTAGAAGCAGGGATTCGCGCATGGTCAGTTTCTCGCGCGCCGCCTTTGCGATTGCCCCAAGAAACGCATCCTCAAGACCCAGCTGCTTGGCTAGAGGGTACACAGCGCTTGGTCCATCGAAAAGCACACCATCAAGGTCGAATACGACAACCTTGATGTTGCTTGTCTTGGAAGAGATTTGGCTCGATTTCATGGGGAGTCACGAAGTCTGAAGGGGCAAGGGTATTAACGGTTCTGATTGCTTATGAGAACCAAGATGAACATCATCTACAAGGGCAAGCGAACCGGCACGATCAATGAGATACGGAAGATTCTCAGAACTCCTCGCAAGGCCGAATCTCTTGTCTTCGACCTAGCGAAGATGCCGCGAGAGACTGCCGGCGGACTACTCTTTGTCTGTGGAGATGTGGGCGAGGAGAACGCGGCCCTTTACAAGGCCAAAGCAGGGGAAATTGGAGCCGACTTCATCTTTGCCGGCTCCGACACATGGTCCTCCACATTGAAGGCTATACGCAAGGTCTTCGACCCAAGCAGGCATCAGGGCATTCTGCTCATGGGCTCAGCCAGTGAACTACCCTCAACGCCAATAGCACACAAGGGCTCTTCCTCTTACACAGACTGGTTCATGCAGGACGTCGACGGCGATGGTGTGCCTGATGTTCCTATCGGCAGGATATTCGGACCGCCAAAGACAATCCTATATCATATGGACCCAATGATTATCGACAGTAACATTGCCGTCGTGTTCGATAGTCAACCCGGACGGTCAAACCGTCATGTGCAGGCTCTTGCGAAACTGGGCTTTGATGTCGAGGTGTTAGAGAAGTTCACGCCGCAAGACATGAAGCTTATGTCCGTCTGCGAGTTCATCTTACAGTTTTCTGATGGTGTCTACACGTCCAGAATACATGGAACGCCGGAGATGTGGGCATCGCACAACTCGATGATTCTCAGCTACGAGCAAGCCGCTCAGATCAACTTCGAAGGGTACCCCTTCATCTATTCCGAAGCGTGCTGCACGGCTCGTGAGGGACCCCTCCTGAAGGCGTTCCTCAATCAGGGAGCCTGTTACCTGGGAGCGACAATGGATACTATGAATAACATCAGGCCATTTGACGACTGGCGAGACTGCGCATACTGTGATGGGTACAAGTTCGGTCTCCTAGACTTGCTGCATAGCTACAATCGTCTGGGACAGGTGAAGCTACAGGTCGACAGAGAGCTGTTAGAGCATCTGGACCCCAACGCTCAACGCGAGATCGAGGGTGTGAGTAAAGGCCAATCATCTGATATTGTTTCAGAGAATGCTCTCTCTGTCATTGAGTGGGTGTTCTATGGAAACCCCATGCGTGGCACAACCGTTGGGCCCAATGCAGACTATACGCCCGGCAAGCTGATTGTGGACACCTAATAGGGCTCGTTCAACATGTAGTCCTGTTGACAAATGGTTCAAATAGCAAAACCGTAAGATGCACAACGACCACTTGGCACGCAAGAAGTGGTTTTCAGGGCAACGCACGTGAGCACAGAAAAGAAAGAGTCAACGGGAGAGAAACTGAAGCGTGAAGCCGGGTTCAAGGTTCATGGACCAAAGAATCCTCTCAAGACTCCCAGGAAGGAAGAGAAGTTGTATCACACGATCCTCTTGGTATCTGCACGCAGTGAATCCGCTTAGATACTATAACACAGGTAGCAAACCTCGTTCGCCTCCAATCACAAGGTGCTGATCACGAATGCCCTTTTCGATGCATGTGCCACCGTCTTATGATCTGCTCCTCTCGGTTCATGCTTGGGTCTACCCCGATATACAGCCTGTTCCGGAGTCAACCTGGGAAAACGCTTATGGCAGGCTCTTCATAATTGGGGATGCTCGGACTCCCGTTGTAGTGTCGCAGTCATCGGCCGGAAGGCCGCTCCATGTGGATTTCGAAGACGACTCGATGAACAGGGCGGCTGTACGTAGGAAGGTCAGGAAAGTTCTGGGCCTTGACATCGACACGGGCGGCGCACTTGCATGCATAGCAGGAGACCCAGTCATCCATGGGATAGTGTCACAGGTAAGAGGAATACGTCCGTATATCGCAGACACTGTCTTTGAAGCACTCGTCAAGTCCATAATCCAACAACAGATATCATATCGGGCTGCCAGTGTCATCACGAAACGCATTGTAACCAGGTTCGCGGTCCCAGCACTCTTCAGAGAGCATCTCCTCTACCCATTCCCCGATCATAGGGTGATTATCAGTGCCGGGGAGTCCAAGCTTGCAGAGATAGGTCTGGGGTTCAAGGCTCGATATGTGCATGAGGTATGCTCGATGGTGGCAAGTGGTGTCTTGGAGCCCGAGAAACTGGTCGGCGGGACTGCCGATGCAGCCCGCGAAGTGCTCGGCAGCATCAAGGGGATTGGCGACTGGACCCTGAATGCTCTGGCAATCTCTGGTCTAGGCGACTTCTCCGTGTTCCCATACAATGACATCGGGATTAGAAACCTGTTGGGCAGGCTGCACAAGCGCAAGGAGCGAATGTCCGAGGCTGAGGTAAGAGAGATGGCCAGCCATTGGGGGACTGATGGACCCTTGGTTCTGTATCTGCTCATGTGTGCGGATGTGCTTGGAGCCATCAGTTCGGCTAGGCGGTCAAAAACGCATAAAAGGTGACCCAGCGAACAAAGCCCAGAGTCATCTGGTGAAGCGTTTGGCCAAACATCCCACCAAATCAGAGAAGAAGAACACGAAGACCTGGCGCATATGGTCGATGTTCATAAAGGAACTCAGGCTCATAGAGATAGACAAGTTTGCGCTTCTTATGGTCTTCTTCTTGCCCGGTATGATAATGGGCACAATGTGGGTAGCTAGAGCACAAGCCACGTTCTTTCCTCCTGTTGAGTCCGACACAGGCAAGCGGTCCGATGCGCTTGTGGTTGGAGTGGTAGACCTCGATCCAACCGACACCTATCCAGGCCAAGACTTGTCTGAGAATTTCACGTGGTACCTGCGTAGGAGTCCAGATTTCATCGTTCTCGTGTATGAAACCGAGGATGCTGCCCTGAGAGCATTGTATATGGACACCATCAAAGCATATGCCACGATACCATATGGCTTTGAAGGGAACATAACCGGCGACATCCCTGCGTTCGTCCCTATTCATATCAGTAGCACCGATTTCATGAGTCAGGCTGCAGTCTTCTCCGCCTTCGGTGAGGTTGTCGCAGACTTCCGTGCGGACCACGGATGGGTGAAAGGCGAGATTGCGATGAGGAACATCAGGGAGTTTGAACCAGTGGGGGACTATGCCGCGGCAACCTTTGGTGTATTCCTGATTGTGTTCTCGTCCTTCATAGCTGTTTCTGCGACTGCCGCTCAGGCAGTTGTCGGCGATGTTCCCCTAAATCGGATGCTTCTCACACCGGCATCCAAGATGGAAGCAGTGCTAGCGAAGGTGCTGGCGTACTTCGTGCTCGGAATGATACAGGCTCAGTTCCTGCTCTTTCTGTGGATGGGGCTCTTTGGTATCAGACCCAATGCCGACCTTCTTACTCTCAACGGGGTTCTGGCTTTGATGTCGATTTCAGGCTCTGCATTGGGTGTGTTCATCTCAACGCTCTGCAAGACCAGACTGCAGGCAAATCAATCGTTCCTTCTGATACTCTTCAGCTCCTTCATTGTTGGGACCGGGTTCATGGACGTGGGGCTTGTAGATGATGTATACCCACTGAATCTTGGTAGAGTCATGATAATCGACACGGCTTTCAAAGGAGTGTCTCTGACCACCTTCTCCAATGAGATACTGACAATTGCCGGATTCACAGTTGCGATGATATTGCTCGCCTGGCTTATCCTAGCAAGGCGAACCACCTTGGCGTGAGTAACCTCGTTGCGCATCAAATCGTGGATTATATCAGTTGTATCAGGAGCAATCAGTCCTATCCTTGCCAACTGTGGCCACATGAGAACCGGTTCATCTAGAAGCCAAGGCTAGCAAGAAGAACAACCATTGAGTTGTTGAAACCGTGTGCAACCGCTGGCCCAACGATGGAGTAGCGTCGCTTCTGTGCAAGGTACCCAAGGAACAGACCAAGGACGAACCTGGAAGGAAACCCGATGAGGTCAAGATGGACTGCCGCAAATATCACAGATGTGATCACTAGTGCGATTGTCTTATGACTGCTGCGCCTTGGTTGGAAGTATATCTCCATGCGGCGCTGCAGGAATCCCCTGAAAGCAACCTCTTCACCTAGTCCAACGACGCAGAACATGACTGCCACCCAAGCTACGAGTTCCGGCAGTCCTGAAACAACGAACAACTGATTGCCGCCGTCGATCGGCGCAGGAAGCAGATTCCCAATGAACAATGTGATTGCAAGGTTGGCTACCAGCATCACCACACCATAGAGGAGACCATAGAGAATGTCTGTAAGGGGCTTTGCAGCCTTCAGTCCTATGGTAGCAAGAGGAAGGTTCTGCTTCCTCGCGTACACTATTGGAGGAACTAGGAATCCAACCTCTGATAGGGTCAATATGAGGAACGACCAAGGCGCGAACAGAATCTGCAAGGTTGCTAGATCTACTGCCACAAGTCCCAAGACGATGAGCGGTATCAGGATAACCACAAGGAGGCCCATTGTCAAAGCCCATGCGGCGCCGGTATAGACAAGTACCTGGAAAAGCCTGTCCCAGTCGACCTCCCGCTCGATATCGGAGCCCGGCTCGAAGATATCTATCCCGGCATGCTCCTCTAACTCAATGCGGTCAGGGTCCTCGATTACCAAGCGCGGAGCCTCCAAAACAACAACAGGGGGTGCAATGATAAGGCTTTGGATGCATTCAGTAGTCCTTGCTCCCTTCGAATAGACTTTATGTCCTGCAAGCTGAACAGAATGACACCGTCACGATAACGAAAAGATTGGGATGACTTGCTATGGGTGCGAATGACGAGCCAGACGTGTCGCCTCCTGCTAGGAGAGGGACAGCACTACTGGTCATCACCATGATCGTCATCACGACAGCTGCGTTCGCTTTCTTGGGCCCCAGAGGTCTAGGGGAGAGGAGCGCGCCAGTGAGAGTGGCGCTCATCGACTCTGGCGTGACACCAGACAGCATACTGTATAGCAGGATTGTTTCAAGTAGGAGCTTCATAACAGCGGAGAATGGCTACTATAATACGGACAACAGCACAGTTGACAGCGAACCTAGGGGCAACCCACATGGCACATTCGTTGCCAGAATCCTTGTCAAGGAAGCATCCAATGTTCTGATAGTGAACGCAAAGGTTGTAGACTCGAACAATACGGCAACTGAAGAGGCCATCATTGAAGCAATGCATTGGGCCATCAACGAGGAAGCCTGTGACATTATCAACCTAAGCCTCGGCGGAGTCCCCTCGGGGCAGGATGGTCTGCGAGAGGCTGTCAGGTGGGCCTTTGAGCAGGGCGTTTCAGTAGTGGCCGCCGCAGGCAACAACGGTCGAGGCGGCGTGACGGGCAGCTCCATAGAGTCACCGGCCGTCTATCCGCAAGCCATTGCTGTAGCTGCCGTCGACGAACAAGGGCTCCCGTACTATTTCTCGGGCAGGGGTCCTCTCAGAAATGGCACAACAAAACCGGACATCTCTGCCTTGGGGATGTACACTGACCAACAGAGCTCTACCACAGTATACGGCACAAGCTTCGCAGCACCAAGAGTCGCCGCTGCTGCGGCAGGCTTGATCGCGTATTGCATAGAGAAGGGCTGGGATTGGACGCCGGGCATGATCAAGGCAACTCTGATGGCAAGTGCAGACCGTCTATCATCAGAACCGTGGGAAACGGGTGCGGGCAATCTCGACCTTGATTCTGCACTCAGATTCTTGGACGAGGTGCCAAAGAACGAGAACCTCCCTTTGGCCGCCTACGTACTCCCCAAGACAGGCCCCAACAGCTTTGAGAGATGGTTTGTCAACTCAACCGTGACAGTAGAGATGTCGGTCTTCGCAAGCAGCAATGCGACGTTTGATCTCTTCTACGAGGGCTCGGCCTCGCCTTGGGTTAGAGGGCCGCTCACTATCTTCGTCAACCAGACAGGTTCGTTCTCCGTGCGAGTCCATGTCATATCGGGGACTGACATGTTGAACCTTCAAGCACTCGTGACACTGATATCTCCCGGCTACCTGTCGGTAAAGGCCCAGATAAGAATCGATGCTTCAGTGGGTTTTGCTGTTGTCGCTTTTGACGTGAGCCATAGTCCGTGGTGGACTGACTCAATCTATGGTCAGTTCAGGGCATTCTACGAGTTGCTCACGGACATTGGCATCGCTGTCGAGGAGATACGAGACCCAAACGATCTCCAGTCTGAGTCCATGCTTCGATATGACGCCATAGTCGTACTGGATCCATGCGCGTGGAGCTATTCGTCTGATGGAAACAGGATCGTCGCGTCGCCTTTTGCCTCCTACTCGCAGTCAGAGATTGAAGCCTACCTCACCTACTGGCGTGCTGGCAGAGGACTCCTCGTGGCAGCTCTCGACAACTCTAGCATAGATGTAGAGAGCACAAACCAGCTGCTGTCCTGTTTCAACATGACTCTGAACCATGACCACATACCTGCAGTCACGATCGTGGTGGATGGCATTTCATCATCTGTTTTGGTGACCGGTCTCACCAACAACACACTTGCTCAGGGGGTTGGATCGTTCGACTTCAACGGATGCTCGCTCAATTTCTCGGATGGAGCATTCAGACTCGCATGGACAGAAGTTGTCTGGAGAGACCCTCAGGGGAATCTGCACATAGAGAGCAGAACAGTGGCTGTGGGTCTGGAAGGCGACGGCGGTTCTAGAATGGTGGCTGTAGGCAGCAACTTCTTCATCGATAACTGGGGCATCCGTGGATTGTATCAGTCTACTCAGAACTCGAAGCTCGCCCTTCAGACCGTTCTATGGCTGATACAGGCCCTGTAATCTCAGAGGAGCGGCGCAATCCTATCACAGGCAGTCCTTGCAGCGTAGACGAGAAGACCTGTCTTGAGAGCCTTACTTGCAGCCAGCACAAGGATTGCCTTCTCTCCTGCACTCTTCATCAACATCATGCCGCGCTCATTGGTCAGAAGGATCTCCTCTAGCGAGCCTTGTTCCATTCTCTCAGCAGCAAGGTCAGCGACCCCCAGAATGGAAGCGGCCATGGCTGCAATCTCGGCTTCCTCGAGCCCCTGCGGCAGAGCGGAGGCAATGGGAAGACCCTCCTTTGAAAGAAGCATCCAAGCACGCACACCTGCCGCAAGAGCTGTGGCCTCCTCCATGATCTGCCGCAGCTTCCCCTGAAGGTCCTCAAAGTTGGGGTCTAACATGGCCACCACTCTCTGGGCGGGTATATTGAGTTCGGTTTGGAGATGCGCGTTAATAAAGTTTGCATGACGCAACCGCGCAGTCATCGGGTCGCCTTTCAAATCCGATGCACATGGTAATAAGGCCACGCCCACAGACCATCTACGTCAACAAGGACTCCTTCCAGTGCTAACTACTGCCCGGTCTACGGTGAGTTTCGAATGGTTCTGCGCATCCAAGACATCGAGTCGGGAGACCTCCATACCGGTACGGCCGGATGGAAGCCAGGCGTGAGAGTCCTTGGAGTCGCCGAGAGCTTCCAGCGGTCAGACAAGAGGAGTCTTGTCGCAGGTGTGGTGATGCGGGGAGACCTCAGAATAGACGGTTACGGGTTCTGCCGTCCGGACATCGGGGGCAGGAATGCGACCCAAGAACTCCTTGCCATGTATGATAGAATCAACCGAAAAGACATACGAGCTTGGATGTTGGGTGGTAGTGTAATATCGTGGTTTAACGTGGTAGACCTTCGCAGGCTCCACGAGAGCACAAGTGTGCCGGTCACATGTGTGTCCTACCATTCGTCAGAGGGAATCGAGAAGTACTTGCAGGAGTACTTCCCTACGGACTGGCAGGAACGGAACGCAGCACTCGAACAAGCTAGCCCTCGAGCGAGAGTCGAGCTCAGCAGCGGACATCCAGTCTTCCTGTCTGTAGAAGGACTGAGTCTTGAGAGGGGATTCAGGCTCGTCGATATGTTTACTGTCGATGGTGGCATTCCCGAGCCCATACGAGTAGCTCGTATCCTCGCATCTTCAATGCGAAACTCCGGGTATGTCTAGTAAGTCCAAGTTGGCTTCGGTTTGTTGCCTCTATGTAGACTCAACAGCTTGGAGTAGAGCTCCTCGAAGACTTCCAAGGAGGAGCCAGCGTTTTCATGATGTGAATTGTGGAAGAACTCATCAAGCAGCCTCGGCAGGCAACCTGCTCGTTCCAAGCTCACCGCGTGCGTCAACATGTCAACCTTGTCGGCGGCGTTGACTATCCGCGCCTCAAGCGTCTTGCATGCGGCAAATTCCTCCCATAAGCCGGCCAGAAACGAGCCGACCTCACCAAGAGGGTCCAGCATATGCCTTGCTGCTGCTGCCTCAGCCTTCTCCTTTGATGACTTCATGGAGTCACCACCAAACTGTACAGCCGTGAGAGGAATGTCTGATACAATGGCCTCAGGCAGATCATGGAGGATTGCCATCGTCAGCACCTTCTGAAGGTCGACAGCATTTCCGTCAGACCTAATCTTCTCAGCAATCAGGAGAGAAGCCAGACACGTCCCCCAGGAATGGGCTGCAACAGTTTCCTCGTCAGATGAACCCAGCCCGACCAGTGCCCATCCTGTTCGCCTCAGGCGCTTTAGACTTTCAGCCTTCAACGAGAGACCAATGATGTCATCTGTGTTCATGTTAGTCCCATCCTCAATCCCAGTACAGTGGAACAAAGCCGCCCCTGGGTCTTGCTGTTCAACTATGGAGTCACTACGATTGTGCCCTCTACTATCGAATCCTTGTAGTCGGCGATTATCAATCGTATAGAGTGTGATATGTATGTCGTACTGTACTGGAAGCTCGTTATGTTCGCGCCACCATTCGCGAGATTGTACTCTAAGGTCTGACCACCGGGAAAGAGGCTCCACATTGTCAGGTTGGCTATTTGATAGAACGCGAGATCAGTTCGAGGAACAGCGCTCGTCGCTATCCAAGATGGATCAGTCGGATGACCTACATCGGAACAACCGTAGTAGTCTTGATCGGACTCGGCTCCGATGACAAGTGGCATTCTATGCAGGAGAGTACTGTTCGCCTGGAACATGCCTAGTCGGACACCTTTGATCGACGCTCGAACTGGTGCGAATATGACCGAGGCTTGACCCGACGTGAACATACTGTAAGTTGTTGACTGAGCCACATCTGTGTTGTTGTAGCTGCCTATGTACTGTGTTGGAAGGAGAGTGAGATTCAGAAAATAGGTGGTGTTTGCGTGTTCAACACCTTGCACGAAGCCATTGATCAGACTTGTGACCAGCGGATCGTCATTGACAGAAGCTAGGATACCCACCTTCCCAGTGTAGTTTTCCTGTATTGAAAGGAAGGCAGCTAGTACTCCAGCCAAGAAGGCGGCCTGCTCGACTGCAAAACTAGCTGACGCAACGTTTTCCAGGTTCACGCAACCTCCAATCATGGCAAACTTCTGACTGGGATATGCTTGGGCCGCATTCTGAAGGGCCGGCACGAGCTTAGGTCCAATGGCAACAATGAGGTCATATTGACCTTGAGCCGCCAGACTAAGCATGAGTGTTTCAGCCTCTGAAACAGTCTGAGGATATGGAGTAGGCACATAGTACTGAACGGAAACATCGCCTGTAAGATTCTGCATGCCTATGTTGGCCTGATCAACTAAGCTCAGGTCACCAAAACCCGGGTCCATCACCACAACCGCAATAGTCGGGGGCTCGTACGGGTTGGTGATGAATAGTAGAGCACCAACAGAACCGAAGATGACTAGGACGATTACCACCGACGACAACAGAGATGACCTAGAGCTCACCGTACTTCCTCCAGCGTCGAACGGCAGCGATGCGCCTCGGCGCTGATATAAATCTGTTGTTCAAAGTGTCGCTTCTTGGCTTGATCAGATGATTGGTGGCCAGCCCATGGCCACACTCTTGTTCTAGACAACGAACCTTCGTCCGTCATTGAAGCGCAACTCCTAACCACAGCTTAAATAGTGGTATTGTGATAGGGGCTGGACCACAAACCGAGAGTGTGAAACAATGCCCGGAGAGATGCTCGGCAAGGTCGCAGATCTTCTAGAGGATGCTCTAAAGGTTCACAAGTCAGTGAAGAACGTCATCCTGAGCACGAAGGAGGGCGTCGTAGTTGCGGCAGTGTCACATCAGGAGAACATAGACCCGCGTGTGCTCTCCACTGTGTCGGCGGCACTCGTCTGGGCCGGTACGAATGTCCTTGGTCGGGTAAGTGACGCAAGGCCCACGCACCTCCTGCATTCAACTTCTCTCGAACATGTCCTGACCGTCATGCAGCCGCACTATCAGCTCGTAGTTGTGATGAGCAGAGCAGACGACGCTGGGCTTGACATGCGTGCCGCAGTATCGACATTCCAGTCGATTGCGACGCGGATCGAACTGTTGATGGGTTCGAGCAAGGCATTCACAAGAGAGACCTTGCTTGGAAACATCGTCAAATCCTTCCCCGAGATCACTCAAGCCATGCTCCTAACTATCGAGGGACTGCCTTTAGGCTCGGTAGGGTTCGAGGATCATATTGAGGTGGCCGCACTGGCTAGCTCCATCTTTGCAAACGGACTCACATTCTCTAACCGCACAGAGGCAATAACAATCAACTCGGATCGTGTCACGCTACTTGTGACTCGTATTGATGAAACGCGTCTGCTTGCCGCAATATGCCCGGGTCAGCGATCAGACGAATTATGCAAGAAAGTGCAAGCGCTCGTCCAAGACCACACAAGAGTCTAGTGAATCTTTGCGGGCTCGGCAAGCTCTTCGGGTGCCGACTCCTCTTCGCCGAGCATGTCGAACTGCCACTCCCTCAGATTAATCTTGATGTAGCAGTCCTTTCCGCGCTCAGGGCAGTCGATCCTGATCGTGACATGGTCTGGAGTCTTCTCCTTGATCTCAGGGTTCATGCAACCATTCTCCAGTTTCTCCATCAGCCATGCCACGTACGCCTCGGTAATCGAGTTCAGGCTGCCATCCAATAGCGCCTGACCAAGATGAGCCAGGAAATGCCTCTTCTTACGCCCCTCCCTCTCGACCCTTACGAGGCCCACTTCTTCCATCCGTGAGATGTGCCATCGCACTGTGTCATGATGAACGCCGAGGGTTTCAGCCATCTGTTCCTGGTAGCACCCCGGATTGTTCACTATATGTGCGAACACTTTACGTGCAGTTTCACTCCGCATCGTGAGATAAGCCATCTCGGCCTCCTGAGACCGAAGCATTTTCGGATAGTATAGTCTCTTGCCTGCGAACTTGATTGTCTTAACAAGTCCCTCACGTTCAAGTATCCTCAGATGCCAAGTGAGAGTGCCTAGGGGGGACTCCAGCATCTCTACGAGTTCAAGCAAATACGTCCCAGGGTTCTCACATAGTACCTGGTAGAGGTCACGCCTGAAAGGGTGAAGTAGCAAGGTTAGGCGTTTCTGCTTTCCCATCGGGCTCTCCTCTTGACATGCTCTCTCTTCGATGGGCCGAAAGGTCATAAAAGCTCTTCGACCTAGAGAAAACAAAGGACAGTGTACCAACCCTGCACAACCTATTGTTCTGTCTTGTCTGTAGGCCAAGCAATGGCGGCTCTGATTCGAAAGATCAGCTCAGACGGTCTAAATGAATGCTACACAACCTTTTTTCGGAGTGCGTTCATTACTTTTCCACGTAAGTTCAGACTAGAAGGGACCACTTTGTGCGGCATAACAGGCATCGTCAGCCTTGGACGGAACAACATCGGCGAGATACTTGTGAAATGCAGCCGCAAGCTGACCTATCGCGGGTATGACTCTGTCGGAGTCGCAGCTGTATTCGAAGGCAAGGTCGACCTGAGAAAAGACGTTGGCACAGTAGACGCAGTTGACAAGTTGCTCGGTCTCTCTACGATGAAGGGTGACAGGGGAATAGCCCAGTTGAGATGGGCAACCTATGGTCCTCCTACCAAAGTAAACGCACAGCCACACTTCGGGTGTGATGAAGCGTTCTACGGTGCACACAACGGCAACATCCACAACTATGTGGAATATCGTAGAGAGCTGGTTGAGACGGGTCACAAGGTACGATCCGAAAACGACGGCGAACTGTGTGTTCATGCTGTGGACAAGTACTATGAACAGACAGGCGATATGTTCGAAGCAGTGCGACTGTCGACACGAGACCTGAAGGGAGCTTTCTCGTTTGTAGTAGGACGGGCTGACACCAAGGAGATCTATGCGGTCAAGATGGGTTCCTCACTAGTAGCTGGTGTTGGCAACAATGAAACTGTCGCGTCCAGTGACCTCCCTTCAGTCCTTCCTGTGACAAGCAATGTGATCTATCTTGCCGATGGAGAGATGCTCAAACTGACTCCTGACACAGTGAAGGTGTACCGGGTGTCAGATGGTAAACAGCTCGATCGTCGACCTGAGAGGACCACTGTGGACGCCCACACAGCTGAGAAGGGAGGATACCCTCACTTCATGCTGAAGGAGATAAACGAGCAGCCCAAAGTGGCTCAAGACGTAATGGGTGTTCTTCAGGGAAGCAAGTCTGACAGATGGCTCAAGCTGCTGGAGGATGCTTCCAAGCTGTATCTTGTCGCTTGTGGCTCCTCATACAATGCAGGTGTATTGGGAGCTTACTACTTCAATCGACTCGCTGGCATACCTTTGGTTACTTCAATCGGCGGACAGTTCGAACAGATGTATGGACGCACTCTTGACGAAGACAGCCTCTGCTTACTGGTGTCTCAGAGTGGAGAAACGAAGGACGTCATCAATGTGCTCAACCTCGTTAAGCAACAGCAGACGGGCAAGACCCTAGGCATCGTCAATGTGATTGGAAGTACTCTCATGTTCAATGCAGATTCGTATATCCCCATGGCATGTGGGTACGAGGTGAGTGTTCCAGCCACGAAGACCTACTTTTCTCAGACGGTAATCCTAGCTTATCTGGCTGCAATGCTTGGAGAGAGAAATGGTAGACTTGACAGACAAGAGGCTCGACGCGTCATACGCATGCTGAGTGAGCAGCTCCCAGCCCTTGCCCAAGAAACCATTGATAGAACCGCAATAATGGCAAAGAACTTGGCAAGTACTCTTCTTGGCGTGAAGGATCTCTACTGCCTCGGATATGGGCTCACTGATGGCGTTGCACGTGAGGGTGCACTCAAGATTAAGGAGATCTGCTACAACCACTGCGAGGGCATGTACAGTTCGGAGTTCAAGCATGGACCGTTGAGCATCGTCACAGAGAACTACCCCGTGATATTCGTCACGACGGCCGAGGACAGCTGGATGGTGATAAACCACATCAACGAAGTGAAGTGCAGATTCGGGAGAACAATAATCGTCGCGGAAAGAGAGAAGACACTCGAACCCTATGTTGACAATGCGACAGACTACCTTGCTGTTCCCAAAGCAGACATTCTGCTCAACCCGATGCTCGACGTGATTCCGCTACAGCTTCTCAGCTACTTCCTGTCTGTAAATCTCGGAATCGATCCAGACCTTCCTAGGAATCTGTCGAAGACACTGACCGTCGATTAATCAGTCCTTGTCGCCGGTTTCACCGATTCTGATGACACGTATCGCAGAAGAAGTAACATTGCCTGCTTCAAAGCCCTCTCTCATGTTGACGACCTCTTCATCATCTAGCTCGAGTACCTTGACGAACTGTGTCGAATCCGCGAGAGCCCACTGTCCGTATAGAGCGAGGCCATGATCTGTTTCACATTCCAAGATACCCATCGTCCCAGAGCCCGACCACCAGCTTAGGCACTTACCTGCGTGACCCAGTTCTGTCATCAGTTCCTTCCAGAGCTTCTTAAGAGCTGTCGGCCCGTGGCTGTTCCTGAACGTTATCAGGAAGTTGCCATGCTTTCCCTCCAGTTCCTTTCGAATCGCCTCAGTCTCTATCTTCGTGAATAGTGCCATCTGTTTCTCGCATCCACTCAAGATGCCACACTAAAAAGCCCCGCGTTATGGATAAAAGGAAACCCATGGTCCGTAAATAGGGCTGATATCCTTGACAAGGGACTCGCAATCGCAGATAGGGCTCTTCTCGTCAGATCCCTGGTCAACAAGAGTACGTGGTATCGAGTCGGCCTTGCGCGACCTTGGAGCAAGTGTGATCCAAGTAATCCCATGGAAGGTCGTACGCACAGGCTCGACCAACTGTCATCGGATTGTGACGGGCGATAAGGATCTGTCCAAACTCGACCTGTTGCTTGTTCTTGATTTGGGAGCCACTGACATAGGTGCTTTCTTTAACCGCGTCGGGCTTCTCTCCGCACTGACAGAGATGGGTGTGGAGGTGGTGAACTCAGTCTATTCGATCCTTCAAATGCGAAACAAAGCCGAAACAATGAGGAAACTCGTTTCCGCTGGGCTTCCGGTCCCTGAAACCCTGATCACTGAGTCTATCGAAGACGCGGCAGAATTCGTGAAGACACACTTCCCTTGTGTTCTCAAGCCCATCACCGGTTTCGGCGGCACAGGTGTTCAGCTGATCGAGCAGCAGTTCGATCTCGTGAATGTCTACGACTACCTGAAGTTCCATAGTCAAGTCCACGGCAAAGGCGCATTCCTGCTTCAGGAGTACATCCGAAGCCCCGGCTTTGACATACGGGCACTTGTTGTTGAGGGAGAGGTCATCGCTACAATGCAGAGAGTCGGAGGCCAAGGAATCACAACAAACATCCACGCAGGCGGGGTTCCCAGACACAATGATATCGATGTCAACAACTTGGCAATCGCCGCTGCGAAGTCCGTTAGGGGCAGGCTCGTAGGTGTGGACATCATCCCCGATTTGTTAGGCGGACTGTGGGTGCTCGAAGTGAACGCCACACCGGGATGGATCGGTCTTCAGCGTGTCACGGATTTTGACATATCAAGAAGAATAGCCAAGACCTTCTACAAACCACGATAGTATGCCAGCCACGGCAGTTGGTGACCCTTGTAACTCGTTTTCATGCATAAGCTTAAAAGAGGGAGCAACGGGGTCGCGTCCACCAAGTACTCAATGAAGGCCCGAAATGGGCCCGGAGAGCATGGAATCCGCCCTGCCCTGCAGGGCTCGCAAAATGATGTTCTGAGGTTTGTACCATTTGACAGAAGCCGCCGAAACAGTTCCAGAAGACCTAGAGTTTCTGCGAGCCAAGCTCAGAGAGCTCAAGACACAAGCAAGAACCGACTTGGAGCAGCTCCGCAGAGACCGAGACAAAATGCGAGAGTACAAGACAATCCGCGACGATCACAATAAGGAAGTCCGTTCACTCATCGAGTCCGTTAAGGCAGAGCGCGAGGAGCGCGACAGGATAAACGCTGACATAATCGAGGCGAAGGACAAGCGCACAGCCATTCATGCTCAGCTCAAAAGCGTCTATGATGAAATAAGGGAACTCCGAGGCAGAATCGTCGGAAGCCCTTCGACAGACCAACGAAGGATGATGAGAACAGTCGAGGAGCTCGAATGGCGACAACAAACTGAGCAGCTCACAATGGATGAAGAGCGGCACATAGTCGAAGAAATCGCCAAGATCGAAGCGCAGCTCGTCAAGATAGGGCAGGAGAAAGAGAAGCAAGATAAGATAAGCGAACTCCGGCGCTTGGCTAGAAGACTGAAGGACGAGGCTACCGAGGCACATCAGAAAGTCTTGACGCTGTCAGAGCAGTCTCAGGTTCACCATCAAGAGGTCGTGAGAATCAGACCACAGCTTGAGCAGTACAAGAAGTCCGCAGATGCTGCGCACCAGAACTTTGTGGAGTGGCTGAAGAAGGTAAAGGACGGAGAAACAAAACTCAAAGACCTCAGGACTCAGATTGATGATACTCACGGCAAGATAAGAAAGCAGATGGTGGACAAGAGGGAAACCGAAAAAGTCGACCGCAGGGCTCAGCAGAGAGAACAGGAGAAGGAACGTGCCGACGTGGCGGTCGAGAAGATGCAGTCTGGGAAGAGGCTGACTTTCGACGAGTTCATTCTTGCTCAACGTGTGGTCAGTGATGACAAGAAGCGGCCTAGGAAGAGACCGGTTGAGGAATCTGCTGAAAAATCCGAGGACATCGACGACGACGAGGCCGCGCTCGAAAAGTCCTTGGACGAGCCTGAAGAAGAGTTGTTCACTGACGATCATGTCGAAGAAGAGAAGCAGTAGACACCATCTTGTGACACAGGGAGCAAAGACGAATCGATGGGCGGAGGTGCGTTGAGCCACGAGTGCCATCAGTGAGAGACCCGTGAGCCGCCACTCCGCCATTACTGTATTCTATTTCCTCGCCCTCGGGTCGGGAGTCATGAGGACTTTTTCAGTCGCCTTTGACATTGTTGCACTCAACACTGTGATCAGCGACTCCTTGGCGTATGGTTTCATGTCACAGTGGGTGAGCTTCGCTGCGACATTCATGGTTGTTGCATTTCTCAGTCTGAGGCACACGATTGACGGAAAGCCTAGGGCTATAGGTTACAGACTGGATCCAGACTTCGGCAGACTGAGCATTCTTCCAAGGCGACCTATGAAATACCAGTTGCTGGCGGGAGTGTTTGCGGGAATCTCAACCCTATCTTACTATGTACTCGCCGGGCAGTCAGATGCATCTGCAGTACTGCCATATGGACAGCTAGTAGTCATTTACCTCCTACTCGGAGACCTCATGGCAGACAAGGATACTCCGACAATCATAGAGATTCAGTGCATAACATCGATACTATTGGGCGTTCTCCTCGTTGGGGTTTCTCCGGGTGGCTTTGACCTAATCACACTGCTCATAGTTCTGGTGCCACTGAACCTCACGTCTGCGTTCTTCACATTCTATCAGAAGAAGTCCAAACGATACGAGATAAGGCCAGGACTGAAAGTGGACTCTCTCAACATGCGTCTCTGGTCGCTTCTGTTCCTCAACATTGCGTTCAGTCTGCCGGCCGCACTGATGATAACACCAACTGGATGGGCAGAGATGGCTCAGGCCTTCGTGCCCTTGCTTTGGATGATGGTAGGCTCTTCACTGACCGCGTTCTTTTCTCTGGTCATGTATGTTCGGGCACTGGGGAGAGGTTCCATGGCAGTCGTGAATTCACTCTCTTCCATCTCTGTAGTGCTGGGAATTCCAGTCACCCTTGTCGGCAACTTCCTTCTTCCAGGCGGGTTTGGTAACATCACCTCTGACACATTTCTCTGGACCCTGAAAATCTTCGGTGTTATTCTTGTCATGATAGGAGTCTTTGCTCTCCAAGGCTCTGATGTCAGGTCAATAATGCTACTCAGGGTCAAGCCTCAGACCGGAGATCTGCTGCCACTTCTGTGGGAGATAAAGGGAGTCGAGAGCGCATCCGCACTTGCCGGTGGTATAGACTACCTGTTGAGCGTCAAGTCCAGAAGTCTGGCCAAGACGAGAACACAGATTCTCAAACGGGTCCAGCACGTGCCAGGTGTGGCAAGTATTCACACACTGATTGTGTTGAGGGAATATAGGTAGGGATAAGAAGCAATGAAGCTCGACTCGCGCGAGGTGGAACAATGGTAGGTCAGATAACCGCATACGTACTGATGAAAATCGATATAGGCAGCACAGAGGATGTCGTCGACAAGCTCAGGCTCATAGAGAAAGCGAATAAGATAGCTGTCACAACAGGGGAGTTCGACGTGATTGTGAGACTGGAAGTGGACAGCCTCGAGGAGCTATACGATATCACCGTCCGCAAGATACACAGCATCCGTGGGATTAAGGAAACCACCACGGCCGTTGTCGAGAAGATGGTCACTTCGTCGTAGAGAATCCTTATATCGGTTCTATCGTTGCGCCGAACGCCGGGCATTCCACAGACTGGCATGTCATGCGGCACTGCGGAGTTTCATCGGAGTGATATGATTGGACGAGGTTGTTCTTACAGGCCTGACCAAGAGCTTCGGCGAGCTTGTTGCTGTGAACGAGGTGAACCTTGAGGTCCCCGAGGGAACCATCTTCGGACTTCTTGGTCCAAACGGGGCCGGCAAGAGCACGACGATTAGGCTGCTGTGTACGTTGCTTAGACCCACTAACGGGACTGCAACTGTGGCAGGTTACGATATCATCCAGAACCCTGTAGATGTACGTCAGATCACAGGCGTTCTGCCAGAGGAAGGCAATCACACATTATACCCCTCCATGACTGCGTATGAGAACCTGCAGTATTTTGCCAGATTGTACGGAGTGCCCGAAGAGGAGATCGATGGTCGGATAGAGGAACTCCTCACTTTCATGGAGCTTTGGGATAGGAAAGATGACAAGGCAGGACAGCTGAGCACCGGTAACAGGCAACGTCTTGCTCTCTGCAGGGCACTTCTCCACAAGCCAAAGGTTCTACTGTTGGATGAGCCCACTTCGGCTCTCGACCCGGTGGCTGCCAAAAGAGTCCGGGAGTTGATACTGGGCCTTGCTCAGAAGTACAGGCAGACCTTCTTCATCAACTCGCACAATCTCGCAGAGGTTCAGAGGATATGTGATAGCATCGCAATTATCGATGAGGGTAAGATCCTTCTGACAGGCAAGACCACAGAACTGCGTGAGAAGTTGCACGGACTACAAGAGTACGTCATCAGAGTGACCGGTGGCGTGAGCAAGACGGAGTCAATCCTTAAGACGGTGGACTACGTGGACGTCCAGAGGACCGAGGTTGACACGGTCATTGTACGTATTCGTGATCCCATGCAGAACAACTCCAAGCTGATGAGGAAGCTATTGGATGCAGGTGTCAACATCGTGGAGTTCTCGGAGGAGGAGGCGACGCTGGAAGACCTCTATCTCCAGACAATCAAGGGAGGTGCAAAGTGATGGCACGAAGTAAGCCTATGCTTGTCGCGATGGCAGACCTCAAGATGGCAATGCAGGTCAAGTATGTGAAGTTTGGGATTGTAGGTATGGGGGCCCTGGGACCGATTCTCGCCATTCTCATGGTTGCAGTTCCTATCGCACTCTTGCCGGATATCCCAGGGTCAGATATGCTCTTGGGATTCCTCATCTCAATGTCAGCCACAATACTTGCCATGATGGCGGTCATCCCAGCAACGCTCATCGCCGCCAACGCCCTAGTTGGCGAACGAGAGCAGGACACTCTCGAACCACTTCTATGTACACCTCTCACCGACCGAGAACTGCTCTGGGGCAAGACTCTCAGCTCACTGATCCCCAGCATGGCCATCCTCCTAGGAGGCACCGCGGTGGTCATGATTGTAGTGAACATAGTCCTAGTCGTCTATGGGAAACCATTGATGCTGGTGCCGGACTTGGCAGGTCTCTTCCTCATCCTGACCGCCGGTCCTGCAATCATCTTAGCAGCAGTATCAATGAACATCCTGATTAGCGGCAAGGTGAAAAGGGTGTACGAGGCGTATCAGACTTCAGGGATGATAATCCTTGTTCTCATGATTCCGATGTTTGCGCCACTGATAGGTATGGAGTCCGAGATACTGAACATGGGAATGGTGTGGATTGCAGACATCCTGACAGTCCTGATTGCCGTGATTCTCATGATCTCCACATGGGCACTCGCAGTCAGACGATTCAACCGTGACAGAATGATATCCCTCAGGTGAACAGGAAGCGGAGGCGCCTTCTCGCCTCTTCCTCGCTTTTTCTAAGCGGCTTCAGGACAATCCGGGTGCATGGAACACTCAGTCACGAATCTTCTTGAGGCCCGTTGGGTATCGTACTGCAAGGTCCTTGTATATTGTCTTGAATCTTGACAGTTCGTCCTTGTGACGTTGTTGAACGTCCCCGATGACCTTCGCGGGAATGCCTACGACAATCTTTTCGTCCGGCACTTCGAAGCTCTGTGTAACGACGGAACCCTCGCCCACAATCGCCCATCGACCAATGACGGCGTAGTCAGAAACAATCGCGCCCATGCCTATCACAGCCTCGTCTTTGACAGTGGCATTGTGAACAATACATCCATGCCCCAGCGTCACGTTCTTGCCGACGACGCTCTTCTCTCCGGGCCTAGCATGTACAACGACATTGTCCTGAACACTAGTCCCTTCGCCCACAAACACTTCTCCGTAGTCACCCTTGACGACAGCACCTGGTGCGACATAGCACTGGCTGCCGATGTGGACCTTCCCTATCACTGACGCCGAGTGACTGATGTATGTCCTCTCGCCTATCACCGGGACTCTGCCTTCGAACTCGTATACTGTCATTTGCCATCACACGCTGATATCTCCCGTCAAGATGGGTATTTAGGTTGACGATTAGCGGCGCTTTCTGACAGGAGTGTGTTGAGAGCAAATCTACGGTCTGTTCCGAGACCCCCGAAACGTTATATTCGCGGATGGCGCTAAGTGTGACAGTCCGATTACCCGCAAGTGGGGCCGTCTGTCATGTCAGCTCGACCGCCAAAAGAGAACAAGAAACCAGTGTTCCCTATTCTCCGTGGGGAGTCAGTGGGCGAAACCGGGGAGTTCAGTGGCCATGTGGTGGTTGTGTCTTCTCCAAAGGACTTGAAGCGACAATGGGCGTCTGACCATATCGCCGTGCTTGACCAAAGCCTCGAACGTCACTTCAAGACGAAGCCTAGAGATCTGGACAACCTTTTCGCGCAGGTTTCGGCTGTGGTGGCGGAGTTCGGGGAGTCAATCGGCGAGTTCGCTGCGTTTGCATACGCACATGAGGCAATAGGCATCGTGAAAGTTCCAGACGCGACAATGGTGCTGGAGAATGGCATGCACATTCGCCTGTGTGCCTCAGAGAACCTCGGCGAAATCTTCTTCATTGACTGACCAAGACGGCGAGCCCCGACTGCAGCCAGCCAGTCTGATGACTTGCATGCTCCACTCATACCGATGGTGAAAGCCTTTATGTACGGCACGGAGCCCCGGCAGTAGAGGATGGGAAAGTGCCCCCTTCGGACCAGTCCAAAAGAAGCCTTCTTCTCATAGATCTGTCCAGAGTCCGCAAGGCCAGCCTGAAAGCCTTGGCCGTGAGCCTGCCCGTACTCACAGGGTATACGGTCTTCCTCATGTTGCTCTCGCCTCTGTCTGCGACAGTGCCAGGAGCGATCGTGCTACTCACGTTCGAGGTGATGATCGGTCTTGCGGCCACACGTGTGTACAACGGCTTTGGAGTCAGAGCCAGGACGCTCGTTGGCTTCACAGACCCCTCTCTGTTGATTGGTACGAGAAAGGAAACGGTGACCGAAGCACATCCCGAAGAGATTGCCAGACTGTTCGAGAGAACGCAACGCGAAGCAAAGCGATACGATTCAATGAGAGTCGATGACCTGACTGATATGGCATGGTTTGCCGTACTTGTGTATGCCGTGGGCAGCATCGGGCTCATTGTGGCAACGGGTCCGAACTTTCCCCTGTGCCTTGGGGCGATGCCGCTTGCAGCTGTCGTCTGCTTCATCTGCTATGTGGACGGCTTCAGGAGTGCAGGAGTTAGAACCCTTAGCGATGACCTAGACGAGCTTGAAAACTGCGTCATGACGCGCCTCTGCGTTCTTCGGGTTGCCACAAGAAATCACCAAGAGAAGACTTGCGTTCGCTGGCTTGACATGGGAAAGCGGCAAGTCGTCGCAGATGTTGGGATTGTCATCTCCAGTCCCAAGGGACAGAGCGGCAGTGGCGTCGTCATTTCCTATTGGCTCGGCATTCCATCGAGAGAGAGTGAGCGCTTTGAAATCACAGAAGTAAGCGAAACCCAGGACAAGCTAGTGAGTATCCTAGACAGACTCTCTGTCGTTACAGAGTTAGGCTGGAAACCCTTAGTGGAAGAGAGAGAGTCAGGACGTCGTATTCGAATCCTGAACCCACTTCATTCGATAAGGGTTTCATCTCTGTCCTCAATCGTCGCAGAACCGACAAGCTCACGGAAGGTGTCTGAAACAATCGCCGGCACTGTTTCGCAACTGTTAGAAGCATTAGGAACCGAGGTTGAATCTCTCTGAGCATGCAACACGCGGAAAACACAATCCATGGCCAAAGTGGTTGTCACTACATGGATGGAAATGCCTGACAGGGTCTCTAGGCAGCTCATATAAGACGAAAGTAAAAAGCGTTAGACACAATGAGGACAGGATTCGGATGAAAGTCAGACTAAGAATCGACGCCCAGTGGCTCGATGCAGAGACGAAAGGCATGGCGAGACTTAGAAAGGGTTACCAGTCATGGGAAGAATCGACCCTGAAAACGGCAAAGGAGGCAAAGGACCTGCGCAGCCTTCGTGAGCTGTTCTATAGTCTGGGTGATCGATGGGAGTGGGATCAGACAACTGGAGCTTGGTTGGCTGAAGGAAAACCCCTCGAAACAATCGGTCTGGTGTTGAGAATGCCTGGTCTGAAACCAGACACTGAACGCCGCGTCCTGTATGCAGTAATGGCATATAGCAAAGGGTTCACAGCCCAGTTCGATCACTTGGGAGACAAAGAGCGGATAATCATCGAGCAGAACACGAAGACCGGACGAATCTCATGTTGGTCGACCACAGGACACGGAGCGATGGACTTGTTCGCAGTTGACCTCACTGGGTTCGGGTCTGTTGATAATGCGCTTCGTGCTTGCTACATTGTCGCGCAACCTGGAGATCATGCCCTTCGCTTAGAACTCCCGTCATCCAGAGGTGGGTTATTGGCCATCATCCAAAGGCTCTGGAATCTTGCGAGTGGCAGCAGATCGTTCACCCTGAGGGAGGTCGGAGTCGTCACGGCAGAAGATATGGAATCAAAACTCGAGATCAATCTCTATCGCTATGCTAAGGCAGTGATCGACCTTGAACGGATGTGGAAGGAACTTGGAAGAGGAGCGGCCGCAAGAGTGAAGGAGGTCATATCTGACCAAGTGCCTCAGGAGATTGAAGAGCAGGACAGAATCACAATGCGGAAGATTGAGGGCCTACTTAACGTGTTGTGGTTCAGACCGCCTGCCCGACAGCTTCGACACGTACAAGACCTGCGCCAGATATTTGAGTCGCAACCGAAACCGACAGAACGCGAGCTTGCCCTGATTCCGCAAATCAAGGAACTGGCAGAGAGCCTGGACTCTGTCCTTGAGAGAGCGAAATACCTGAAGTGGAAGAGTGTCATGGAGGAAAGAACGTTTAGTCAGAGTCAGTTGTTCCGGAGCATTGACATATCAGAGCTCGCAAAGGAGGCTTTTGCCACGGCAGTACAGGACATCCTCAACGAGCACACACTTGCCTACATAGGATACCCTGAACGCGCGACAATGGATGGCAAGACTCTCCGAATAGTTCTAGGTTTGATTGTTCTTCCCGTCCGTCTCCTCTCCAGCTTCTTAACTCAGATGAGACACACAATCAGAAGAAGGCTGTTCAGACCGGGCCACACGGCAGAGGACAAGGGCAGCCCACAGTAGGACATTCGTTGAATGAACCTGTTTCGCTGGAGCGTGACGGCGGGTATTCTTGAAGACTGTGGCCTCGGTGGGTCGCTCCCAATGAAGATATCAGTGGAAGGACAGTGGACGCGAAGGATCAGGCCGACAGAACGACCAATACCATTAAAGACCAGTTCCAGCTTGGCCCGGCGGAAGTGTCTCTGGAACAGTGAGAAAACCCTTGGAGATAGTGCTTCAGAGCCTGCAGCATGAAAGACCAGAACGATTGCCCGTCATTCCTCTGGTGGGACTATGCTCTTCCACGATCTCTGGCTACTCCGTTGTGGAACTACTCAAAGATTCCCATAAACAAGCGCGGTCACAGATAGCGGCTCTAAGGAGGTTTGTTTACGATGGAGTGTTCACGTGCATGGATCTTACAGCCGAGGCCGAAGCACTGGGAGCGCACACGCTAATCCAGAACAAGGCCTTCCCGTATGTGACAAAGCATCCTTATCGGGAACCAGATGCGTTATCTGAGCTGGAGCTTCCTCCAATCAAAACAAGCAGGTTGTCAGTGTTCGTTGAAGCAACGAGAGAGCTTGTCCAAGAAGTGGGCAGGACTCATCTTGTCAGCAGCTACGTAGTCGGCCCGTTCACGCTGGCCGGTCAGCTGATGGGTGCAGAAGCTCTTCTCGAACTGACGGCTGAACACCCGGAGCAGGCCGCATTCGCTTGCGAGAGATGTGAACAGATTCTGGAGCCGTATGTGGAGGAACTCATTGAGCAGGGACCGCACAACATTGTGATACTTGAGCCAACAGCAAGCTCAAGTGTCATCTCCCCGCAAGCATTCGCCAAGTTCTCATCTCCAAGCTTGAAGAAACTCGTTACTCTCATTAGATCAAAAGCAGCAAGGGCCACTTTGCACATTTGCGGGAAAACAACTAAGATCATTGATGCGATGTGCGATACCGGAGCTGATGCGCTCAGTCTTGATGCCGTTGTGAGTCTTGATGTAGCATATGGGATGATACGTAGCAGATGCACTCTCATCGGCAATGTGGACACAACGACAATGATGACTGGCTCTATGCAGGACGTAGCCTCCGCAGCCGAGAAGTGCATCAATTCGGTCGGAGGGGTAGTAGCTGGTTATATCCTGAGTACAGGATGTGACCTGCCCATTGAGACTCCACCCGATAATGTACGAACGTTAGTGGAAACGGGCAAGAAGAAAGCCGGATCTCGGTAGGAGGAGCATGTCGTTGGAGGCGAGGAGTTATAGGACCGACCTGCAGCCTGCGACCTAGCTTACCTTGATGACCAGTGACTGACCAATTGCGAAATAGACACTCAATGGTGACATCATATGCGACAGAAGCTTGAGACACTGCGTGCTGCCATGGACGCTCTGAATGTCGGTGTGGTCGTAATCGATGAAACCGATCACATAGTCGTGTTCAATCGGACAGCCGGCAGCGTATTGTTGCAGAAGGAACCCGAAAAGAGGATTGGAAGCTCGATTCTACGGTGCCATCCTGAAAGAGCTGAGCCGGGCTTCATGAAAATGATCGCCAAGATGAAGAGCGGCGAAATGAAGAAGTACGAGGGCTGGGTGAACTTCGGCGGCAAGATACTTTACGAGTACATCTATCCACTCTGGGATCAGAAAGGCAAGTACATTGGTGCAGTGTCCGAATTACATCCAGCCGCTGAGAAAGCGGAGTACCTCAAGAGCAAAGGCGAATGGAAGGAGCCGCAGATGCATGGCCTCGGCGAGAGCGCTCCTCGCAGTCCATATCCCGAGGAGTAACACAACGGCTAGTACATCGCAGTGATGTAAACAGAGGTGGTACGACTTGGATAGCCTGCTCTCGAAGAGTCTGCAAGATGCAGTGATCAACGGAGAGGTCGAAACAGCGCAACGCCTCTCAAGGGAGGCATTGGAGAAAGGCATCGACCCCCTTCAAGTCATAACGGAGGGCTTGACGAAGGGCGTGAGAGAGGTCGGGCGCCGATTCGGAGAGGGGGATGCCTATCTCGTTGATCTCGTAATGGCTGCAAAGGCGATGAATGCCGGGATGGCCGTTCTTGTTCCGAAGATGAAAGAAACGAAGAAAGCGAGAGAGACCCTTGGAAAAGTGATCATTGGCACAGTCAAGGGAGACATCCACAGTATTGGCAAAGATATCGTCGCGTCGCTTCTGGAGGTCGAGGGTTTCCAGGTCACAAACCTTGGTGTTGACGTCCCTGTTGAAACCTTTGTGGAAAAGACGAGAGAAGAGAAACCGGACATAGTTGGCCTGTCGGCTTTGGTCACATCAACGATGCCAGTGCAGAAGGAGATTGTCGACGCATTGAAGAAGGAGGGGCTGAGAAGCAAGGTCAAGGTCATCATAGGTGGGGCGCCGACAACTGAACTCTGGGCCAAGCAGATTGGCGCCGACGGATGGGCGGGGGATGCAGTAAAGGCTGTAGAGCTCGTGAAGAAGCTCACATTGAGAACTCACAGGTAGAACGCTCTCCTGAATAGCACTGCAGGGTATGATGAGATGTTGGAACTACTAAGTCATGACGATGTGGAGAGAATCCACTCTGCAGTAGTGGAGATCTTGGAAGGTATTGGCGTCATGATGCCTCATGAGAGAGCATTGGAAATCCTGAAGGAGTCCGGAGCGGAGATAGATTCGAAAAACAAGATAGCCCGAATCCCTGAACATCTGGTCAAGGAAGCCCTCAACAGAGCACCCAAGAGGTACTCACTGACCGCTCGTAATCCTCATTTCAACATTGAACTCGGAGACGGAACACCACACTTCACGAACGCTTACGGTGCCCACTACACAATAGACCTAGAAACCGGACAGCGCAGGCCTGCCACTCTAAAGGACCTAGAAGACTTCACTCGCCTCTCAGACTACTTCCAGACAGTTGACTACATCAAGAGCAACATCATCCCGCAAGATGTACCCAGAAAGATCGTCGAACAGAAGACTGCATTAGCAGAGTTCAGAAGTAGTGAGAAGCATCGCAGTGCGAATTCAATGACACCAGAGGGGTTCCGGGACGTCATCAGAATGGCGCTGGTCATCAAGAAAAGGGCGAGGAAGTCCTAATACTTTTCGCAGAGATTCACATGCGCTCATGCTCAACTGCGCTAGGTCCGGGGAAAAGCTTCAGGATGCCCTTGACCGACTTGATGACAAGAACTGCCTCAGATACACTGCGACCCTCATGTGATTCCTTTGGATCGACCAACACCGGAACCATACCGGTCCTCCGAGCGGCTTCTATGTCTTGGCTGGCACTATCACCCACAAAGGCACACAAGGCCGGGTTGATGCCGAGATCGCGGGCGGCGAGTATCAGAGTATAGGGACTCGGCTTGCAGAATCCATGAACGCCAGACCATCTCACGCTTGAGAACGCACCTCTGACTCCAGCACGCTGGAGAAGCGACTCTGGATTGTCGAAGCGCCTCGTACAGATACCAAGCCTGTAACCACGCCTGAAGAGCTCCTCGACAGTGTCAATCGATTCTCGAGGGAAGAACTCAAAGCCACCCACACAGGTTTCTTGTTTCCAGCGTGCTTCAATCGCGACGACGAGCTCATCTGACAGCCCCGTAAGCCCAAGGTGATTGAACACTATACGGTCATAACCCAAGAAGTCCTCAGGTCGACCTCCCCACTCGGGGTCTACATTCTGTTCCAGCAGGCTTGCTGCCAACCATCTGTCACCTTCATCGAAAGCGGCGCGAAAGTCGACATCGGCGAACCGTCCCAAGTCAATCTCGAACTCGGTACATATCCTCCTGAATAGCGAAGCGGGACTCTCCCGAGTCTTGGTGAGAGTGTCGTGCAGGTCGAAAAGGATGGCTCGGACACTCTTGGAACCTGCGGTCAGTTTGTGCGGAGAAACCACCTGCCTGTGTGACAATCTCAAATCAGCTCCGAGTCGTCAGGTTCAATAGCAGGGGCTTTTGAGGACTTCCTCGACCCCTGACAGCAACTCAGACGTCACGGGCTTGGAGTTCTGAACCCAGATGAAGATTGGAATCGTCGGCAATGGTGTTTCTGCCATCACTGCAGTGAGGGAACTAGCACGGATTGAGCCCGGAACCAAGATTGACGTCTTCACGGACGAGAGCCATGCATACTATCCACGGCCGAAGCTTATTGACTACATAGCTGGGCGCGTCAACGAGAGAGAGGTGATCCAGTATGACCACGATTGGTACGAGAAGCAAGGAGCCCAGCTGCATCTATCGGAAGCAGTGCGCAGGGTTGACGGGCTCACAAGAAGCGTAGTAACCCAATCATCGATGCATTCTGACTACGACAGGGTCTTGATATCCGTCGGCAGCTACCCATTCGTACCACCAATCAAAGGTGTTGACAAGCCAGGTGTTCACGTTCTTCGAACTCTTGATGATGCGACTGCGATTCGTGATGCTGCTGCATCTTCCGAGAAACCAATCGTGATAGGTGGGGGTATACTGGGAACAGAAATGGCCGCAGCCATGAGGGAGAGAGGAAAGGAGACTATCATCGTGACCAACATAGATACAATCCTGCCCGCTCAGCTCGATCGAGAGGGAAGTGCGGTGCTCATGAAGAAGCTCGAGAGGATGGGCATAGACATCAGGTTGGGCTTCACCTGCAAAGAGGTAATCGGGACTGACCGGGTGACTGGAGTTGTGTCAACAGCTGGGGATGAAATCAGTGGAGATCTCGTGATTGCAGCGACTGGTGTCAAGCCCAACTTAGAGGTCGCCAAACAGACTGGAGCGGCAGTGGCGAAGGGTGTTGTAGTTGACGAACATATGCAGACCTCTGTTGATGGAGTCTTCGCCGCTGGAGACTGCATCGAGTGGAAGGGTGCGACCTGGGGTATAATCCCGGTCGCGTTAGAAACTGCCAAGATTGCTGCACAGAACATGATCAAGCTAGGAAGTGTGAACTATCAGGGCACGATTCCGTCCAACACGTTGCAGGTGGCAGGAATCGATCTGACATCAATCGGTCTGTTCAACCCTCAGTCAGCTGATTACGAGTCGATTGTCAAAGCAGACCCCAGCAAGGGCACCTACCTCAAGGCCGTGATCAAGGGCGGCATTGTAGTAGGAGGAATAGCCCTCGGTGACAGAAGAGCGGCCATGAAGCTCAGAGGCCTGGTCAACAGGCGAACTGATGTTTCTGCCTCTAAGAAGACGGTGTTCGATAGCGCCTAGGATGCTACTCGTGGACTTCTAGCAGAGGCTGCCTGCCCTTGCCCTGAGGCGTGAGCGGAATCACCCTGTCAGCGGATTCCCTGAGCTCTCCCACGTGAGTGACAACTATCACTTGGCCAAGGGAATGGAGGGTGGTCACTGTTTCGGGCAGCCATCTTGCGTGCAAGTTCCTTGCTAACCGAATGGCCACTCACAGTTCTTCCATCTAGTGCGTCTCTTGGGAATGAATTGGTTGTAACAGGAAAGAATCGAATCAAGTATATGGGCCACTAGTCTGAATCGTCATCGAATGGAACTTGGGAACCAAAAGCTGACATGCAGCAGGCGTCAAGACAAGGACAATCTCATCTGGCAATCTGTAGCTTCTTCAGCTGCGTGCACATCTCAATCCTTTCACGCAGGATTCGAGCACGATCAGCATTTATCACACGGAGCTTTACCTCTTCGGAATAGACTTCAGATTGCTTACCTCTGTACTCTCCAAACAGATATCCAACTCTCCCTAACTCCACAACGCCATACAGTAGAGCTAGGCCAAAGAGGAGCCTTATGAAGCCCTGCTCATCAGTCTTGATTGATTTGGGCACCTTAGGGGGAATCCTAAGTATCATTACGCCTACGTCTTCGGCCAAGTCGCATTGGTCAAGCATCTGCTTGTCTGAGGAAAGAAGCATGATTCGGACGCCCTTGTCCTTGGCAAACTTGGCAAGGCTGTCAACGATTAGAGGGTCCCCTTGCTCATGATTGGCTGGCATCTCAGCCAACTCGGTCTTTATGTGGACAGGTCGGCTCATGAACCTCACGAGCTCCGACTTCGCCATCTTGGCTGATCGCGTCTTCAGCATGTTCTGCCCAATGAGTTCATCAAGCAGGCGGCGGACCGCGTCAGATTCATAGTGGTTCCTAGCCGCACGAATAGCGCCTTCCCTGTACTTGTCATGAATGGCCTTACGCACCTCCTTGATGACCTCTCCTGCTGTCACGCAAGGGATGTCTCTTGCTCGAATGCCAAGTTCGTTCTCCAACATCTCAAGGGCGGACAGGACGCCGCTGCTGAATGCGTTTGTGTCAAGCGACAGGACGGGTCTTCTCAATCCGCTTGCAGGATCATAGGCTTTGGCGAAGTTCGCGGAAACCATCTCTCTGAGTTCCTTGGCATTCTCAAACTGTAGAACCCCACAGTAACATAGGCACCGCTTGAAGTCGGAGAAGGTGGGATGGTCCATTCCTTCGTACCGGTTGGCGCTCAGGCTTTGTTCATACGTTTCCCTGTCTATCCGTATCAGGGTTGATCCAGTGGAAGGGTCTATCTCGACCAAGTCAACTCCAAGAAGGGGTGATTTCACAATGATTCTTTCACCACGTGCAAAGGCTTGATTCAGAAGAATCATCATGCAATCCTTTGTCATGGTGAGGTCGGTTTCCTTGGTCTCAACACCGAACTGCAGATTCTCGTTTCTTACCTCGTTCGTGACAATGTCAAAGAGCCGTTGGATTCTCTTGGGTATCAAATAATAGGGCTTCGCGGCTCCCTCGGTAGTATCGATTGCCAAGTAGAAAACATGTTCAAGTGGGTGCTCACGCAGACTCAGTAGGGCTCCTGATACAAGCGCCTTTCTGCCTCCTGTTATGTCGAGCGCAATTTCGTATCCTTGGCCCCTCAGACTATCGACGAGCTCCCGAATTGCTCTTCCCGATGCCCGAGCATCCCAATCTGGCACTTCGATGGCTTGTAGATTCGTAGACGCATATGATGCTTGGATGATTCTCAGACCGTCAATCACTGGTTTGACATCAATACTGTACTGGGTTTCGTTTACGATTACCACCTTTTCGGGTCGGTACTGCGTTTCCGTAACACAAGCGTGGAAGGAATTGACGACTGCCCATCCACTTCTGCCCATCAGTGTTATGTAGGCCTGTTTCTCAGCCAAGAGATTGTGCCCTCCCTGACATTCAGACTCAAACATTGAGAACATCGCCGTAGTTCAGGATTCTGACATCTTCATGCCAATCCCTGAACAGTTCGGGTTGTTTTGTGTGAATGGGCACCACAACCTCGGGTTGAACAGTATCTATGAGTGTGCGGATATCATTGCCAGGCATGTGCCCAGAGCAATGTACCTCGATAGGCTTGTCAATGCCGAAGTGTGTCAGCCAGTTCGACACACGGTCCATATCCATTTCTCCCTCTTCGTCATAGGGCATCGACCTAGACCACAGATAGGCGCTTCCTTTCGGAGGTTTCAGGTCATGCAGAAGATTGAGTTCATAGAAACTGCAGGTGACTAAGTACTCTTCCGGTGATTTGGATACTTCTTGCGCTGTCAGCAAGTCCGTGCGCGAGAAGATGCTGTCTTTGAACCGCCAGTCATAGTCACTCTGCCAGAGGCCCATGTCGAACCTCTTGTCACCCCAAATACCCCAATTCATTCTTGGCATTAGTACACCAATCTCATCTCTGTGAGGCAGCAGGATGTTTGGCATTCCCTCTATCAGGCTCATGTAGTATGCCTGCGACGGATTCACTAGCAGCTTCCTGTCGCACGCTGCTGCCGCTTTTGCGAGAGTTAGTATCCTAAACACATCAAAGGGAGCGTAGTTAGCAAGCACTAGCCCTTTGTTTCGCTGAACCTTTGAAATCAGGTTACCTTGCAGCTCATTTTCCGTGATTTCAGTGGACTTGTCGACGTGTGTGCCTTCACAGAGTAGGACTTTGACATCGCTCTTCTCCAGAGCTTTCACGTAGTCCCTGCTTGCACTCTCAAGGGGACCATGTAAACGAAGATCACCAGTATATGCAACATTCCCTGAGCTCGATTTGATGATGTAGGAGCAGGCTCCATGAAGACTGTGGTCAACAGGATAGGCCTCAAACTCAAGACCAGCGATAGTGTGCGCTTTTTTGGGCCCCACCACCATGTATTGCCGGTCCTGTTTCGTCTTCTCACTTCTTGTTGTCTTGGTCTTTGTGCTAGGCCTGTACTCGAACGCGGGATACCAGTGAGCATACTCTCTCTGCAGGCCGTCTTTGCTGTCTTCAATGTACTGGATGTATCTTCTAGTGAGTTCGGTTCCCACTAGTTGTATATCCGTTCGCAAGTAGGGAATAAGACCGATGTGATCCATATGGCCATGAGTTATCAAGACTGCATCTACGGCTCTCTCATCCCCTTTTCCCAGCAACTCATGATCTGTGTCTGCATGCCGCAGATGATCTGTTCGATAGAGTCCTCTGAGAGCAGGCAGCTGTCCGAAACTCACATACTCGTCAATCGTGGCGAAACCTCTTGCTCTCAGTAACTCATCATAGTACATGTTTCGTATTCGAAAGCTCATCCCGAAATCCAAGAACACTCGAGTTCCGTTGTCCTCGAGAAGAATCTTGTTCCCACCGATTTCATTCACACCGCCATAGAATGCAAGGCTTGTCGCCATGCTGCAACCACGCTCCAACCTGAATAGGAACGCGATTGCATAGACTTCTATTTAACTCGTTTTAGTACTGCTGAAGCGCCAGACTCTATCTAGATCCTCACTAGCTGGGAGGTTTCAACAGAAGGTCGTACCACACTAACTACCATTGCTTATGGTTCGTTGATCTGACTAGGGAATTATGCAGAGTCATGTGGGGCCATGATGACACTGATGACCCCACTCCTCGTGCCTATTGGATACTCGATTGCGAAACGCCATCACACCAGACTAGTATGCCTCGCACATGTCTAGGACCTGCTGGTCCGTTGTGAGGATTTGGGGCTTCGCCTGCAAGTGACTGGCTCTCACGACTCGCTCATGAAGCGAAGACCGCATCCTCATTACAGTTGTAGGGCCTAGCGCGCCTGACTCTCTCACAATCCTGAACTCTTCATTGCTCGTCATGATGGCTTCTTCGAAGGACATAACGAACTCGACAGGGCTGATATCATAGTCGCGCAACATCAAAGCAATGGTGTAGTGAGGAATGCCGTCCTCAACGACCCCCACCACACAGTAGTCTGTGACCTGCGCTCCTGTCTTCAGAGAAGCGGCCTCTATCGCCTTGGCAACATGTCTGTCGCTGATCTTCTCACCAGACATATTGACAATCCTACCCTTGCGGCCAATACCTACGACAGTGTACGGATCAGTGGACGTGAATGTCATCATGTCCCCTAGCCGATACCTATACCATCCCGCGTTGTTGGTCATAATCATTTCATATCGTTGACCTTTCTTGACATCAGACAATGGTATGACTGTCGGGTCAGGACTGCTGACCTCGTTCTCAGGGATGAACTCCATATAGTTCAGGTTGGACATTAGCTGTACGCCGCGCCCCTCAAGCAACTGACCACCGAAGAAGCCCTCAGAGGCCCCGTACATCTCCCACGTCCAAGTATCTGGGAAAGTCTTGTGAATCCATTCCCTGTACGGATCACAATCAATACCCATCATGCTGAACAGACGTAGATTGGGCCACAGACCTTGCACATCAAGCCTACCGTCGTCATACATCAGACGACCGATTCGCTGCTCATGAGGAGTACCCTTGAGGGTCTCAAGCAGCCAAGGGCCATACTGTTCCTGCATCTTGCGAACTAGCGCCAGCGACAGAGTGGTGATTCCCTGTATCCCGGTCACATTGGCTGTCGCCATCAGTCTGGCATACCGTCTCATCTTTTCATCGATGTCCAGTATGTTGAACACATCTTCTCCGGGCTTCATGAGCCTTCGAAAGATCGGGTTAGTCCTTCTTCCAAGAGCACCCGTCGCATACCCCACAGGAATTCCGTTTATGCTGTCTAGGACTGCCGGGGCACCGAATGTGATCAACGCGCCATCGAGCAGCTTAGTGTTCTCTGGATCGGCATTCATGAACGCTAGCCATGTAAGCATGGACCCTTTCGAGAAGTCCTTGGCACCGTCTGCAGTGACGGGTAGACGTTTGGGTGTGCCCGTGCTTCCCGATGTCTGGAGATACCAGACCACCGGGTCGATCGTCATCACATGTCCGTTAGGATTCTCATACGTCATTCTCAGGTATGGTTCCATCGAGTTGTAGTCGCAAAGAGAGACTCTTGACGAATACTCCTCTGGGGTCCTGATTGTATCAAAGCCATACTTTCTACCCAGGACTGTGTCCTTATGACGAGAGAGCACCGATAGGAGCTTCTTCTCTGTCACCTCAATCGGATTGTTGAGGATGTACTCAATCTCTTTCGCCTTCCTCTTGGCTACCTTAGTAACCAGCTTCCTCATTATCGACATCTGCTCGAGTTGCCTCCGAAACGCCTGGCCAAGAAACTCCAGGACGTTGGAGGGCATGCAAATACAGAGAATCATAATCTGTTGGGAGCGGGACTTGAAGTGATATGACAGCTATTCATGGTTTCTAGGCAGGTTTGCATATCGCCCCTGTTTTGAATCGTTGCCATAGAACCCAAGTAGCAAGGCTGACCGTTATGAAGCCACTTTGGTCTAGAGATTTGGCCGAAAGTATGCATATGGAGAGCACGAAGCTCTGTCCCACAGATGCCGACATCATGCCAGGTGTCATCCTGCATAGTCATGTAGACATGGATCTGGATGTGCTTTCTGGGACGTACTCACTCTGGAATCTAACGCAGGCAGACACCCACACACGCTACCGGTCCTTATGGTCTGAGCATCAAGCCATTCACCACTCCATGAATACGGATACATGCCGTCCTCTGACTGGCTTCCGCTACAATCACCATTCTGCGCACCAAGCATGTCGGAATGGTGTTTTGAGTTCTCACAGGGCCACTTGCAGATTCTATTCATGATATTACTCTGGGGGAGAACCTATAGCTCTCCCAAGTTCATTTCACAGTCTTATGGCGTCTTCTTGACCTGTCAGAGAAAGTTCTTGGACTATTCGTACGCACGAATGTATGGTGCTCAAGATGATCGCCGAACTCGAGAAACAGCTCCTGTCGCTATGCAGCCAGCATCGCACTGCAAATGAGACAGTCGATGTAACGCTACCTTTGCAGGTCGTATTCAATAATGCAGATCGCAACGTTGTGAAGGCCCGTCTTCGTTACCAAGGACCTGAGTATGGCTCATGGTTAGCCATGGTAGTAGGTCTGCGGAGCGATATCCTTGCGCCCTTTGCGAGGTTCGAAAACGGAAGGACTGGACTGTACAAGCCATGTGACATCCTAGGCCTTGTTCCTGCTCTTTCACTGATGGTCGCCCATCAGAACAACGGGCTGGCCGTGAGTGCTGTTGCGAAGGGTGTCGCTACTCACTTGGTCCTGGTGTTTGAGGGGCAGCCCGATTCCAAATCTGATAGCTTGAGATTACTCACGACATCCGTCTGGGCTTTCATGAAGAGATGGTCCGATTGGACCGAAGTCTTACTGAGTACAATCAGACGCGACCCCTGTGTCGCTGAATGGGACTTCGATTGGCGTGAGTTCTTGGCGGGAGAATCGGGCTTTGTCAACATGCCTTGGTTCAAACCTATGACATATTCAGACAGAGCACTTGCCCTTGAAAGAGTCGTGATGACTTCCAGGTCGCTCATCACCTCCGTGTTGAACCAGACGCAGACGGAGGACGCAATGATCAGAGGGCTTGTGAGCTGGCTGGATGAGTTGACACCCGTAGTCGAGGTTGTCGGAGGGCTGGAGGGCGCTATGGAGGTGGAAAGCCAGAGTGTTGTGTGAAGATGCTTCTGAGAGACTCAATGTGATCAGCGGGTGCATTCCTCAGACCGGCTGGGTGGCCGGAGCTATTGCCGGTATCAGAGCAGGCAGCCGACAGGAACTGGACTGGGAATGGGACAACTTCATCGGGGATGTCTATGAGGCAGCCGAGGAGCTGGGAGGTATCGAGGTGGCTGAGCCTGGAGCCTGCCTAGTAGACAGCGACGGACACGCTTGCTCTTGCTATGATACCCTTGGAGGATACATCAGCACTGCGGGTGGGGTATGCTCTGAGGGTTTGCTGGTAAGGCTGCCGTCCGCCAGACTGGAATGTGTTGCGGGTCTGCTTCCGGGGTTCATGTTGGCGAGAGCGAAGGGAGGGCTCTTGATTCCGCGGTATGAACTGACATCTTTCCTGAATCTTGTGCCCGTGCGCGGTCCCATAGTTGACAAGCTTGCCGAGGAGGGCATGATGTGACCGAGCTTGAGGCTGTGAGTGGCGTGGGCCCTGCCGCATCGAAGAGGCTGCGGGAAGTCCTCGTAACGACTGCCGAACTGTTGGCAGTTCAGAATCCTGTCGAGCTGGCAACCAAAACGAAGCTTGGTGAGGGCACGACACTCAAGATCATACGAAGTGCTAGACAGCTTGTCGGTCTGTGTGGTTTCAAGTCAGGTCTTGAAGTTGAGCAGGAGATGGCGTCCAAACCACGTCTCAGCAGCGGTCTCAGGGAAATGAACAGACACATGTTTGGCGGCATCGAGTGTGGCTCAATCGTTGAGTTCTATGGACCCGCGCGAGGCGGCAAGACCCAATGGTGCTGCCAGCTCGCAGTCGTCGCCCAGCTTCCCAAAGAGAAAGGAGGACTCGAGGGCCGAGTTCTGTGGTTGGACACAGAGAACTCGTTCAAGCCTTGGGTCATACGAGCAAATGCCGTGAGGTTCGGCCTAGACCCGGACGTAGCTCTGGGAAACATAGGCTTGGCCCACATAGTGATTAGTGAGCAGATCACAGACGTCTTCGAGAGCATACCCCAGCTATGTGCCGAGCAGGACTACAAGCTTGTAGTGATTGACTCACTGACGGGGCTCTTCAGAGCCGAGTACAAAGGACTGAGCGCTCTTACCACAAGACAACAGACCATGAATCAGCTGCTGAATCAGATGAGGCGTATCGCAGCCGCGACTAGCGCAGTATTCGTGTACACAAATCAAGTGATGAGCACAGTCAGCATCTATGGTGGAAACCCTAACGCCCCGGCCGGGGGCCATATCATCTCGCATGCCTCGGACTATAGGTTCTACACAAGAAGGAAGACAGGCGTGGTCAGGCTCGTCGAGCTCCAAGATAACGCTGGCATACCCGAGTTCAAAATCGAAGTGATGATGGGCTGGGGCGGGTTCTATATGGATGCCGATGAGAAGAAAGAAACGGAGAGCCGAGTCCTGGACTACTTCAAGATGAGAGGGTGGAGTGCAGAGGGTGGGGAGGAAGAGCAAGCTGCTTCAGAGAAGGGGGCGAAGAAGAAAGAGAAGAAGGCTGCTCACGCAGGAGAGGAATCTGAGGATGATGTCAAGGAAGAGGCTGAGGAAGAGGAGGAGTAGTAACGGTGGAGAGGAAAGTGCTTCGTGTCTACAGATGCCCTAGATGCCGCAATGTTGGATATGTTCCAGTAGAGAACGTCCAAGACAGATCTGTCTGCAGTCTCTGTCAGGTCAAGATTTCCCATGGTTCGTCTACGATGTACGCCGCAACAGTCGAAGAGGCTGAGTCCATGATCAGAGGGCTTGTGGTAGACTCTAGGCAGAGAAGCCTGCCGAGTGGAGACCCAAGAAGCTACGGGGTGAGGAAAAGGGTGTTCAACATAGTTGAGGCCCTGGTCGATACTAACCGCGGCAGGCCTGTGAGCATAGCACGAGTTCTTCAGGAATGTTTGGACGCAGGCATTGACCAAGACAAAGCAGGTGCATTCATTGACACAATGCTCTCAGACGGGTGCCTAGTGAACGACGGCTCCGGAATCACACTGTCCGGGAGGAAAGGACTTGATGTCCGATACTGAGGCCGTGGTTTCGGAGGTCTGGGTGCCCAGAACTCCTTCGACTGTGCCATGCAGCTCGCTGATCAACTTGACGAACCTGCTGCTCAGAGAAACATCGCACAGAGTCGTTACGCTTCAGCGTTGTGATGGCCCAGACCCAGAGATATTCGTGGTGTCTAGAATAGACTGGCATGACAAGGATTCGAAGAAACCACTACTGTCCCAGTTGCCAAGAGTTCTATCATTGCTTGAAACGCTCAGAGGAACAAGAGGAGTACCTCGTGAGATACACTTGGACAGCAATGACGGAATCGTAACCTATCTCCCTACTGGCATCAATGTGTCAGGTCTCCCCAAGAACTCAAGGGATGCGGTCATGTTCCTTACGGCGTTGGTCGAGGACACGGTTGCGCATATGCTGTCGACAATGAAAGAGGTAGAGGACTGGTTCTGGGTAGCGGCGAGGCGAAAGGGCTTCAGTCCTGACATTGTGGAGAGAATGTCACTCAAGGAACAGCACTACGACTCACCTGCACACCTTCAGCGGTTCAATGAGGTCATGGAGAGGTACTTCTCAATACGCTTCCGGATACACAGAAGCGAGTCAGTTCTACACTTGGAGGAGGACCATTGACAGTCGCAGCGATGAACCCAATGCAGTTTTTCCCTTACAGACCCAGACCGTTTCAGGATCGAGCGGTGACTCTCGCTGCGCAGGTCTTCTCAGTAGGAGGAGTCGGATTCCTTTCTGCCGATTGCGGCGTTGGCAAGACCATCGCAGTACTGGCAGGGTATCTCGCAGCACGTGCACATGATACGATGTGCAGACTGATCGTCCTCACGAGGACGCATTCTCAGTCGCGAGTCTTCGAAAGCGAGCTCGAGGTCCTGAGGCAACGTTTTCCCTCCTTGACTGCAACAACACTTCTCTCGAGAGTCCACACGTGCCCGCTCAAGGAGCAGATACGCCCGCTCAGCTCGATGGGCTTCGTGAAAGCCTGTGTGATGATGGTCAAGAGCGGCCAGTGCACCTGCTACTGGAATTTCTACAGGAAGCAAGAAGGCAGACCACATGTCAGGGAACAGGTGCGGAGCACCATATCTGAAACGTTGGGTTCAGGTGTTATCACCCGAGAGCGTGTCGAAACCGTCGCAGGCACGGGAGACCTGTGCCCATACGAACTGATGAAACATTGCGCAAGAGATAGCCACATTGTCATTGGCCCGTACAGCTATCTGTTTCGTTCACGTGTGCGGGATGCTACTCTCGGTTTTCTGGGAAGTACGCTCCCGGAAGTTGACGTTCTTGTTGACGAAGCTCACAACCTCCCTTCGCATATCCTCGACTCTGAAACCGCGAAGATAGGTTGGGAGGATCTAAGATGGCTCAGAGAACATCGTGCGGAGGTCGTGCGAGAAACATCCACTCCATGGCTGGGGGACACCGTGGAGTTTCTCTGGGAAACAATGATGGTAGCTCTCGACGACATGAAGGGGCGTTCAGAGAAACAGCTGGACAAGTGGGATGTGGCTCCCAGGTTTATCGAAGAAGGAGTAGTGAAACAGCTCATGAACGCAGCCAGCCCGATAATGGGCGACCCTGATGCGGCATCCTTTGCAGAAACGCCGCTTGACAGGCTCCTTGAATTCCTCCTCGCCGCGACAAGGGCCGCCAAGAGCAATGACTGGCACATAATGATCAAGAAACGCGGCCAACTGTATGAAGAGGAGAGCCGCTCTGATGCAGATTTGTTCATTCGGCCCATGAACTCCGCGGGCCTAGCTGCACCCGTTCTGAGGGAAGCTCGTTCTGCTCTCCTCATGTCGGGCACTCTCAGACCACTTGAGCACTACTCAAAGCTACTTGGGGTCTCGAACGCCCTTATGGCGGACTTGGCAAGCCCTTACCCGCGTGGGACACGGCTAGTTCTTGTCGACAAAGGAATCACCACGAAGTATCAAGCCCGCAACGATGAGCTCTGGCGTACGATCGCGGACACGATCCGGACAGTCTTGGAAGTGATGCCTGCAAACAAGAGCGCATTGATTGCATTTCCGAGTTATGCAATAATGCGTGAGGTTCTGAGCCATGATGTTCACACCGGCCACAGAAGACCTCTCATGGAAAGTCCAGAGGAGAGGATTGAGACAGTAGCCGAGGCGATTCAAAGCGGTCCCCATGCTGTCTTCTGCGTCTATGGTGGGAAGTTCAGTGAGGGCGTGGATCTAGCACAGGGCGGCTCCAGCATGGTCGACCTTATCATAGGCGTGGGCATACCGTTCACACCACCGAGCAGCTACCTGAAGGCAGTGCAGCAATGGTTCGACGATAGATTCGGCCAAGGGATGGGGTACTACTACGCAAGTGTCATCCCATCGATAAGGCAGGTCGCGCAGCTGCTCGGCCGACTGAGGAGGTCGCCGGCTGACTGGGGGGTCTCTGTCCTTCTTGACAGACGGTTCCTGAGGTTCACCTCTGTGTTCAGTGAAGACATGGTTTCAGACATGTGGCCATATGAGGGCCCAGAAGAGCTGAGATACGCGATTGGTCATTTCATCAAGGCAAGGGAGGAGAAGGGTATTGATGCACCATGACTCACTATCGGACGGGTGGATCATTGCTTCGGTCCTGCTAGCTGTCTGGTTTCTCTTACTATTGTCTGGAGGCCAACGGCTGGTCCAGGCACCGCAAGCAGCAGTTGGACTTGTGCTCACGATACTCCTGATAATCGTCGCCAAGCGGTCATCTGGAACGCCCATGATGCTATGGGACGGGAAACGTGGGGTACTGGCCCTTGTCAGAACGTGGAAACTCGAGGTATGTGGAGCCAGACTCATGACCAGTGTGCCGCTTGGAATAGATCTGAGCCATGCTGCGTCAAGAGTCCTACAGGCGATGCACTCGAGACTGTCCGAGAGTAGAAAAGGCTCGGTGAGGTTTCTTCTCTACAGACCACTCGGTCAAGGACCAACAAGGGTGGGCATGATGATTGTCAGAACCAGCTTCAGACTCGGCGATGCCTTTGCTAGAGCACGGAAGTTGTCGGAGGAGGTGGCTCGCGATGTGATGATACTTGAGAAGGCAATGAGGGCCGCCTATCCCCACATTCTAATCGAGAATGCGGGACTTAGCGTTATTATGAGAGCGGTCGAAGGAGGAATCGAACAGGATGGGCAATCCTCAAAGTGATAGAACTGGCCTGGACCTACCGAGAGGAGTCAAGCCCCAGACAGTCATGGATGCATTGCAGAAAGGACACGGCTACCAATGGATAGTTCTGTGCCGGAGTCCCGTTCTCATTGCCTATGGGGCACCTTCACATGGGGAAAACCTGCCCGAACTCTTGCTCACTGGCAACAGGACCCTCGTGATGGCTGGTGGAGGCCCTGTCTACGCAGAGCGGTTCAGAAGAGTACTCGAGATCCTTCAGAGGCAAGAACCAGGCTGGTCTCCGGTTAAGGAGGAGGCGAAGCATGAGTAGACGACTTGTGCTGGGTCCCGAGCCCGCTTTCGATCCATTCAAGGACAGGCCCCAGCAGGAAACGGAAGCAACCACCAGTGCAGAGATCAGGTGGGACAGCAGAAAAGTCGGACGCCCCCTATCACTGGTTGCACTCGTGTCGATGATGATTGTTGCTGCGGGAATATGGTATCCCGACGCTCTGCTTGCTGGCACAGCGACCATGCTCATCTGCGTCATCGTTGTCACCCAAACGATGCAGTCATCAGGATCTGGAGAATCAGCAAAGGGCCAATGGGAGATCGTACTTGCAGGTGACGTTGGCTTCTCGTTTGTCGAAGGCCAACTACAGGTGAGAGATGTAGGGGGGCAGAAGCTTGCTGCTGCAATGAGACTGGATTCGGCAGGAGCTGACCTTGTTGGAGATCTCGGTGCGCTCGTCAGAGCAGTGGATGACTCGATGGGTCTGTTCGTTTCTGTTTCGATGAAGCCTGAGAAGATCGAGAGCGTCTTGCAGAAGAACCGCTTCTCGCATTCCTTGAGCTTGTTCTTGGACAACCTTTCCAGGGATGGAGTCACCGCCTATGCGGCAAGACGAGGCGGCATGTGGAGTGCGGGCGTCCTTGCTGTCGGATATGGCAAGAGGCCTGAGGATCTGTCCGGATTCGAGTCAGCCATGAGAGCTGCCATACCAGAGCGCGAGTGGCATAGGGTCAGTCCCAATGGTCTCTGTTCGCGTTTCAGGAACGTCGAAATCGATCACAGCCCGACATCATTCTATGCTACTGGATCAGAACTCTCTGAATGGCTGGTCCAGCTGCCAAGCGAACTCGCACCAGAGGTGGGCGCGAATGTGCCGGCCGAGTTCGTGTCACCAATCAGATCAGACGAGGCCGATTATGCGCTTGGGGTTTCAATCAATCCAGAAACCCTAAGGCTTGGTCCATCGGTCGGACTCTCAGACAGCGATCTTGAACGAGGCCTGCTCATTTGTGGGGGAGGTCAGTCAGAGAGAAGACAGCTACTGATGGTCCTGATCGACAGGCTACTTCATTCTGGCAAGCACGTTCTCATTGCTACCAGCGATCACGGGGCCTTGGGAATTCCAGCGCTCTCAGAGCAAGGCGTCAGCTTAGAGCTGGGCAGGAATCTGGTCCTGAACCCCGTTGATTCAGACGGGGTTGCTCGAAGCGAATATGTTCCCCAACTGCTCACAGCACTTGAAGTACTATGCGGCGCAGACTTGCGAGGAGCAGTTGACCTTGAGATTGCACTCAACAAAGTTGTGGCGCTTGGTAATGCAACCGTCGCTGATGTTCACTTAGGTGATTCATCTGGCGTCCAGGGCACTCCAGAGTCGAGCACTCCTGCAGTGGAGGGCCTCTCTAGGGCCTCTTTGATTGGGATGAATGCAATCCGCATGCTGCACCAAGGTTCAGGAGCACGAGCATTCTATGGGACTCAGACCGTGCCTCTGCAGGTCCTCACAGAAGCACCTCTCTCAGTCCTGCTTCTATCCCTCGGGTCGCCTCCATTGGACAGATATGCGTGGGATCTCCTTTGCTTGAAGCTGACTGGCCTTGACCACGACAAGAATCTAGTAGTGATTCTCGATGGCCCTGATAACTTGAGAGTGCGCAACAGACAGTATGGCAACCGGGACGTTTGGACCGAAACACTGCTGCGAGCACTCAAGAGGAGGGGGCCGATCATTGTCGGGCTCGACCACCCCGCAGACATGTCCTCCGGGGCTCTCGGAGTCCTGTCATGCTGTGTTTCTCTCAAGCTGCGAGAAGGAATAGACCTCAAGGTTGCGGTCGACCTCCTAGGTCTCAGCGTGATTGCGACGGGCATTCACAGCAAGGCGCGTCAGAGTTCACGAGAGACCTCCTTCCTCAGGGTAATGGAACCCCGAATGGCACTCATGGTGCGCGGTGGGTCAGAAACCTGCATACCTGTGAAGATCGACGTTCCTCAGTCCGACATTCATCCTCCGACCGACGATGAGATGGTGCGCAGACTCGCTCAAGTACTCCGAACCGACATGGCAGAGTCACCCCACAGACCCGAGTCCCTTCTTGACCGTGTTGCAGGGGGAGAGAGAGACCTTGCAGTGCGCGTTCTGCGTCTGCTCATGAGGTATGAACCGCTGACCGAAGAGGCAGTCAAGAGGTTCATTGTTTCAAGCGGAGGAAGCGCAAGCGATGATGTGCAAGGTGTGATAGCGCGACTTGAGAGGGCAAGCCTCATTCTTCGCGGACACGAAGTCCACGGCGGCGTTTCATACACAAACTACAGAATCACGATGAAGGGCACAATGCTGCTCCGAGAAACAGAAACCAAGGAGGGTTCCAGGGATATCGGTAGTGTCTGACCTCTCAACTCACGTTCATCAGATGCTGGACTCCATTGGAGTCACACCAAGAGGAGTTCAGAAGTCTGCCATCGACAAGGGACTGTTTGAGGGGAAGAGCATCATGGTATGCAGTCCCACCGGGTCAGGCAAGACGCTCATCGGAGAGATGGCACTTCTCAGGTCTGTGGTTGCGGGGCGGAAGGGCTTGTATCTAGTGCCGTTGCGGGCGCTTGGTCTTCAAGTCTGGAATGTTCTCAGAGAACGATACGAACCTCACGGCGTCAAGATTGGACTCAGCACTGGCGACTACCAAAATGAAGGAAACGAGTTGTCTGACCGAGACATCATCGTCACGACTTATGAAAGGGCAGACTCTCTGCTTCGGCATGGAGCCCGATGGCTCTTGGACGTGGGAACGGTGGTGATCGACGAGATTCAGAACCTAGGAGAGGTCAAGCGAGGGGCCCGGCTTGAGAGTGCAATCATCAGACTGAAACATTTGATTAACGACCTTCAGCTGATTGCTCTCTCAGCCACTGTGGGAGCACCAGACGAGCTTTCAGAGTGGCTGGAGTGTGAACTCGTAGAGTCAGACGACAGACCTGTGCCGCTTCACTGCAAAGTCCTGTCCACAAGCAACAAGCAGAAGACTGTCAGAGAGCTCGTCATGACGACCATTCAGAGCAATGGACAAGCGATTGTGTTTCAGAGGACTCGTCGGGAAGCGGAAGTGGAAGCTTTTCGACTGGCCGCAGACGTAGGTCGACAGCTCACAGGGGACGAGAAGACTCGACTCGACAGTGAACTCGAGTCAGTGGAGAACTGGGGTGTAAGCCTGCCGCCCGAACTCAGGACTGTTCTACACGATGGGACTGCGTTTCATCACGCAGGCCTTGGGCCTAGGGCGCGCGGCCTCGTCGAGCGCCTATTCCAGACTGGAAGGGTCAGAGTAGTCTGTGCGACGACGACGCTTGCAGCAGGTATGGACCTTCCTGCCAAGACTGTCGTAGTGACAAACGTGAAGGCACCACAGGAACATGGACAACTGCTGAGCGCTAACAGACTCCATCAAATGCTCGGCAGGGCAGGAAGACCAAAATACGACAAGGCAGGGTTTGGAGTCGTTCTTACAGGGAGCGAGGGTGAAGCCGAAGAGGTTGAGAAGAGGTACTTCGACCAAGTAGAAGAATCAGGGAAAGTGCTGCTGATCCCAAGGTATGATAGGGTCAGAAGTGTGCTCGATACTCCTTCCGCCATGACAGAACTACTGTTAGTGACGCTTGATGTACAGGATGAGGCTTCCCTTGAAGAGATCGAGGATAACCTGCTGAATGATTCGTATCTCATTCACTGTGCCATGCGAGACACAAAATCACCCATGAGACTGCTCAACCTAGGTGAAGCTTCGGCCACAGCGGCAATTGAACGACATGCTTTGCCTGACTCGATTCGGGCGGCCAAGCAGGGTTCATTCGGAGCAGTCAACGTCAGGGAGAAAGGAGAAACCGTCATTGGCGCGATTGTCACCGACTCGGACGGCTCGCAGTATGCTTGTCGTTTCTCGTCGCGACTTTCGTCCGATGGATTTGTCGAAGGACCACAGTGTTCCTGTGGCAGGTCTCTCGATGTCTATGGCATAATGTGTCCGCACCTGGTGATGCTTGGAGCGTCAGCAGCCAAAGAACTGGGTGCTGTCGCAGACTATGTGATACCATTGTCTCTCAGTGAATCGAGTCCAGCAGGGGTCCTTCTGAAGCTAGGTCTGGTCGAAGGAGGGGCCGCCGGGAAGCTCAAGCCGACCAAACTGGGTCGCCTCATCAACAGGTTGTACCTCAGCATACCCACTGCCAGAGAGATGCTGGCTCTTCTGCCTCAGACCGAGGACAGGGCCTCACTGCTCTGGTTGCTGAGACACTTGATCTCAATCGAGAGTGGTATGTCACTGGGGGAGTCCTTTGATCAACTCATAGATGCTCTGACGTCGACCCATGTGCCAATCGCGGAATTGGCGAAGACATCTGGTTTCCACGAGGGAGACATCAATGGACTCATTGAAACCACAACTTGGTTGCTTCATTCCATTCATGCGGTGGGTCGTCTCGGAGGACTGCTTCCAGTAATGACGACCGCAGAGAACATGATACAGGCCTTGGACCTTGCCCAGAGTCGTGGCCCAACTAGTAATGACAATGGAGGATACGAGCATAATGACTCTGCCTGAGAAGAGAACAGAAACGCTAGCAGTCTCGGCTCGAACAAGCAGGGGGTTAAGAGAGCCATCGAAAGGACAGGACATCATCGGTATCCTGCACAGCACTCAACACCACACCTGCCAGTACCCCAATGGCATGACTGTAGGAGTTCGGTTGCAGGCGATCCCCGGTACCAGAGGTGTTCACGTTGCTGTCGTCTATATATTCTACATGCGGTCTTGGCGATCCGGTAAGAGCGACCTTGCCGTGAAAGCCGAAGTGTTAGAAACAGTGACCAAGCCCTTAGCGAGGATACTTGCGGATGTCGGGCTCGATGGGCTCGTCAGGGAAACAGCGATTGTCACACCCTGGGGACGTGTCCGACTGGAACTCCTTCGTACTAATACTGAGAAAGGAGGCTCCATGATACATGAAACGAGAACAGTCTATGTTGTAGCCGAAGGTGTCCGTCCAATCAAGGATCTAGGCTGGCTGACAGACCAGAAGAGAATCGTGGCCCCCGAAGAGTTCTCGTTTGCATGCCAGAGCGATACAAGATCTACGGTTCCAGATGTCAGGAGGGAAGTAGCTAGTGACAAATGGCGCGGGCTTCAAAGCGCCATAGAGAAAGGATGGTACGGTGTCTTGTCTTCTGTCTTCTCTGTAGCTGGTGCATTGACTTCTCTTGCATTGGCCATCACTAGCTCGGGTGCGCTTCTGCTGCCACTCCTGCTGACCGCCGCATGCGGAATCATGGGTGTTTTCCTCCTGGTAGTCTCAAGAAAGCAACTCCGCGACTTCAAATGCAGAGCGAGACTTGAGCACTCGCACGTGTCTTCCTTGGGGGATTGGACCAGGATATCGAAGACGGTTTCAGAGAACGAGCAGGCATTGCGCCTGATCGGGGATCTGCAATTCACAATAACACCACTAATGGCAGTCACGGGAGAGGCCCTAGAATCTGGCAATACTGATGGTGCCGTGAGTCTGGCATGCTCCATTCTGGACGAGTGTGTGAGGCTCGCACCAGCTGAAGGGGCCGGTGAAAGCACACCTCTCGGAACCTCAGACACGGGCCTAGGGAGATTCCTCTGGCTTCTGCGATACTTGGGGTCCGACACAGACGAAGGGGTGCTCGCCCTAGCGTATGTAGGATTGACTGGACACTTGTCCAGTCCCATGACGTTTGGCGAGGCCGTGAATCACATCAGTCTACTCAACAACGTGCTCTATGACATCGGGGTGCTTCGTTTCAACGTCAAGGGCGCGATTGACGACCTGATGAATGTCAGGGCAATGTCTGAAACGGCTGACGAGCTAGGGGAGATGCTGGCACAGCCCGAGGACCGGGAGCTGTCAACCCCAGCCCCGGCTCTCTCGACGGCAGTTGAGACTGTGAGCACCATTGAGGAAAAACCCTTTGCGACTCTTAGAGGACACGAGGACACATCAGACCTCTTCGAGTCCATGCGCAGTAGCTCTGGGCTATGTGGACCGGATCTGACATCAGCAACTCGCACTGTAGCGACTGGCGAGCAAGACGCCAGTCCGGACAGTAAAGAATGCGATGATCATGATGGCTCCGGACCTCCCAAGCGAGCTGCCGACATCGTTAGTGCTAGGGTCAGAGGGATGAGTGAACGCCCTTCGGAATCCTCAGCAAGTCCGGTTCCTGCGAGCGAAGTGACTGAATCAGACGTGGCAGTGGCAGGAGAGATGTGGGGCCTTGACGATGCAGAGGAATGATCCCGGGCTAATGCACTCGATGGGCCTAGAGGGTTTAACCCACATTTGGGGTCATGCTGGATCTGGCAAGACTCTTCTTGCAGTCGCTTTTGCGGCAGACGAGTCCGTGAACTCTGCAATAGAGTGGATCAACACAGATGGTAAGATGTCATTTGTGAGCCATCTCAAGCGGAACGTCACAGCACATGGCGGCAGGATGTCCAATGTGACAACGTTTCTGACTCTGAACTATGCCCAATCGCGCGACTGCATCATGAATGTGGCAAGCCGGGTCGCACCACTCACCTCACTGGTGGTCGTGGACCCAGTCACAAGAGTGATTGACATGGCTCGGCTCAATCCGACATTGTGGGGACAGCAACTCATTGAGGAAGTACTGCCTACTCTTGCAGGAGTTGCCAGCAATGGTGTGAAAGTAGTCGTCATCAGCGAGAGCAGGGTCATCGACGGCGCCATCACCTGTCCAGTGCATCATGAGAGCATCAGACAGTGGGTCGATCATGATATTGCCGTGCGAAGGGATGCAACCGGCCCCTACTCCACAATCATTGGCACAAATCGCGCTGGTCTTGAGATACCACTGGGAAAGCTCAGGCTACTCAACACGGGGATAGTCGAAGTGTCAGCGTTTGGCTCGGCGAGGTGGTGACTCTATGCTCGGTGGGTTCCTCTACAGGGTGGTCGGGCTTGCTGTCACTGCTGCGTTGGCCTTGGCTGCAGGATCCCAGTTGCTAGCATCAGTCGTCAGTGTCGTTGTCGCCACTAGGAATGGCAACTTAGTGCCCTTAGTCATGGTTGCATCGGTGGCGTTCATGCTCTCGGGGTTGGTGCGGCGCTATCATGGACGACAGAAAGTCCCTTCACCACTTGTCATACTTGCATTCGGTGCAGTTGGATATGTGGTTACAGTCACATTTGTGATGGTTCTGCCTTGGGGGATCCATTGGTCGTTCACGGCCGCAGCCGCAACTGCCGCAGTATACTCCCTAGTGACAGATTCATTGCCCATTGCATCGAGAACTCGGCTCTTGAAGGCACGCTCGGCCTCACTGCGCATAGGGATCATGTCAGGCAGAATCAAGCCCTTAATGGCAGAGCAGTGGTCAGAGGAATTGCGGAGCTTGTTCAGAGTCATCATTGTTCCGCATCAGGCACGAGACTCCGTTGTGCAGCTAATGAGGAACAGACCCCTTCTACCTGTGTCACTGACGTGCTTGAATCAGTGTTGTGCCCTAGTAGTATCAACAGACGCGGATTCACATCAGTCCAAACAGGTAATTGCTGCACTCAATGAAGCTAAGATTGAGGGCACAAGACTAGCGTCTCCGCTGTTGGCAGAGGCTGTGCTCATGCTACCTCTCGTCGACGAGCATTACGAACTACACATGCGGGAGTATCGAATAGCTGCAGACGAGGCAACCGTGACCCACCTTCTATCACTCTGGCCAGAGAGGATGACTGTTGTATCCACCAAGAAGGGCCTAAGGGTGATCGTGCCCGAGTCCACAGTGCCCGGCTTGGACGTTGAAGCAATACCAAGGGGTCTCGAAGTGGATACTGTGCTTTTCCGCGACTACTCAGCTGTTCGGTGTGGTGAGATGGATGTACCAAAGACCTCTTGACGAGTTCGAACTGGATGAAGCGCCGCATTTCTCCCTCATGCCGCGAGCATTGGATGCAGTCTTGGGCAGAGTGCTCATCCCTCAGCAGATCAGCTTGTTGCACGGACCTAGTCGAGGCCCCTTGACCGCACTTGCTCACTTGGCAGCAGTGTGTGCCGTGAGGAAGGGAGATGGACGGTCCTTCTTTCTAGATGCGGCAAGCAACTACAGCCCGACACTTGCCAGGACTCTGTGCGGCAGAAGTGGTGATGCATCTGAAGTCCTCAGCCGGATTACAGTTGGCCGGCTGCTGAGTCTTTCGGACCTTAGGCAAGCCGCATCAGACTTAGCAGCAATGACGGACATCCGAATCGTCGTCATTGACAGCCTGACATCCGTGCTCAACATGAGTGGGGGTCCTTCCAGCGCGGGAAGACAGCGAGAGCTATTCCGGACCTTCGAGGAACTGAGAACTATGGTCAACAAGACCGGGACGCACGTGCTCATGACTGACCACTCGTCACTTGACTGGACGTCAGGACAGCCATCCCCCATAGGCGGCAACATCGTGGCTCATAATGTGGACTCTGTCGTGAGAATCGGAAGACTGGATGCCCGTGACGACCTCGTCAGCATATTCGTTGAACGCTGTCCACTGGCCCAGCCGCCCACGGGAGTGATTGTCAGCATCACCTCCAGAGGTATTCGTGGTATCAAATGAGGTTGTAGTGATGGGTGTCAGGAACTTCGATGTACTACCCTGGGTCTGGACCACCGTGGACGAGATTCGCGGAAAGATGGCCATCGACATGCCAAACTACATGACACGAAGGATGTCGGTCATCAGGAAGACCGACACAAGAAACGGAAGAATCCCTTTAGAGCATCTCCGTATAGGACTTGGCCTCATCGTCATGGCACTCCGGACCGGCATACTCCCTGTGATGATATTCGACGGCCCGCCTGAAACCCTCAAGAGAGCACCAAACCCTGATCTAATCAGGAGAGCACATGACCTGTATTGCAGCTTCCTGCGAAGCGGCGAACGGTTCGACCAAGATGTATCATCCGACCTTATGCAGAGTCCAGCGCTCAGGATGTACTTCGCACTGGAACACGTCAGAAACCTGGCAACTGCAGCGGGGATTCCCACATGCACAGCTCCTTCCGAAGCCGAGATGCTGGCTGCCGCATTGTGTCGAGAGTCACTCGTACGAACTGTAGCCTCCACCGATGCTGATGCTCTGCTATTCGGGAGCCCTCATATGACAGGGCAGATGCTGCTATCGCGAGGACGAATATGCAGAGCGACTCTTGACGACCTTGAGACCACACTGAATCTTGGACTTGACCAACTCAGAGACCTCGCAGTCATGTGTGGATGTGATTTCCATAAAGAGGGACTCAGAGGTGTTGGACCGAGACGAGGTGCAGTCTTGCTCAAGAGACATGGCAACTTGGATGGTGTGCTCAGGGCACGCGGCTGTGGTCCGAAGGAGAGGGAGGAGTTCAGGCGAGCAAGAGAGATGTTCGATGAGGCGTGCCGTATCTCACTCCGAGGGGTCAACCTGACCATTCGGCCTCCAATCACGTCCAGAATCATCAGCACGCTCATCCCGGCAATCGGCAGCGACAAGAGTGAGACTGTTGCGGAACGAACTGTGAAAGCATGGCGGGAGTTCAGGAACGTGCAAGCCACACTGGAACAATGGGTCTGAGCTCATCTGCAGATATCACTGCCATGGGTCCACCCACGTTCGGGCGTGTGAGTCATGAATACGATTGAGGGCTGTCATATAGTACGACCTACATGACTCAATGCCTGCAACGACGTACTCACAGTCCATCTCCTGCAGCTTCTCTTCGATTATCGCCTTGGCAGTGTCGCTCTTGAGCGCAGGAACTCGTACCACAGCGGCTGCTTGACCGGCCGGTCTGCTTGTCAAGAGCCTGCAATATGGAAATGCTCTCGTAATCCATGTTGCGAGTGAGTCCGCTTTCCTGCTGGTCATCTTCCTCGCGGCCACCAGCAGGCCCTCTGGGAGCGCGCAGTACTCAAGTGTTGGATGGTAGAGGAGAGTAAGCAGACCACTCTCAAGGACCCTCGGGATGACATGTCGTAGTGTGCTCCTAGAAAAGCGAATCGAACTCAGAAGCCAACTCCTCGCAGGTCGCATTCCTCTAAAGGCCCAAAGTACGCCGAGCGCCTGCAGATCACGAGGACTCGGTGTGAGTGTCTTTCCGCTTGCGGAAACAGAGGATCTCATCAGGCAATGAGGCGAGAGTCGTGGGGGAATCTTTGGTTCATACCAAGGTTCTTTCCACACTGATCGCATCGTGTCATATAGATCAAGACGCATGGAAACAAGTTCGGAGTCGACGACGACATCGAAGATGCTGGCTGGAAGAGCCGCTACATTCGGGCCTTGTGAGTCTACGGGCTCAACATGAAGAGATGCACTCTGAAACCTTGTATCGCGAAGTAGGTATTTGACAGCAAGACCTCTGGACTTTGGTGCGCCTCTTTCCCTGGTCGATATGACGAAGCGATATCTCAGCCCCAAGAGACTGACGGATGGTATGTACCTCTCTGTCAGAAGTGTTTCCAACAGAGCTAGCGCCAAGTGAGCATTCCACCCGCTCAGGCCAGTCGCCTCACTGATTTCCCTGGCAGTTGGCTTGCCCGGAATCTGGCAGTCGGCGAGATATGTACAGACAGATGTTGTTGGCCTGTAGTCGAGTGCATTGATCTTCTCGCGAAGCCTGTTCAGCATCGGTTCGATCTGACTTGCTGCTGGACCGTCTGGCCTCAGCGTCAAGACACCCCACAGAGTTTCGCGGGTCCTCAGCGACAGCAGCTCTGCGCCAATCCTGTTTCTCAACTCATTGATGGTATCCAAGTCAGCCTCGTCTTTCGACTCAGGGAGCAACATGGCCATCCAACCATCGATTGTACGATTGGTCAGGAGCAGATCTCTCGGTATCTTCTCGCGGAGGGTTTCCCTAGCTAGCTCCAATAGTCCCATGATTGAACTAACCCTGCGATTGACAGCCAGACTGCTGAGAAGACTTGCCAATAGCTCTGACTTCAGTTTCTCTATGCTCATGCGCCACAAGACCTTCATCCAATCCGGTCTTATCTTGAGTGCTCGACCAATGCAATGGACCGTGAGGAGGGCGGCGCTCGCAGAGTCAATACCGGAGAGATACGGCTGCCACTCGATGAAACGAGGCCACTCTCCGACCATCACTCTAGAGAGGGTGTAGACAAGTGACTCTCTCATACCTTCCTCAACATTGTCCGGTATGATAGATACGATCTGATCTCTAAGAGATGCACCAGTCACCGCTATGGGGCGCTCCCAAACACCAATCTCCTCAATTGCCTCGCTGAAACCCAGAGCCGCATCTATCCTGCCTTGCGGAAGAGGTGATTCGGGAACGCCACATGTCCCTGAGTCGGATTCTAGGAGGGCTTTGTCAAGCACCGTGTCCTCGGCAGAAACATCACGTACGATTTGTCTGATCAACGTGATGTCGTCTGTTTCTTGACCCTTGCCAAGCCAGTCAACTGTGACACGAGCTCTCTTGGGCATAGCAGCCACGATGAACGCCTCGTCATACTTATGAATCTATTGCACTAAGCGGTGGTCATCAGACACCTTAACGCCATTGTAAGCGCAATGAAACCTCATAATCACGTTTAACGTAGGGCACATCATTACTGTGCTACAATAGCATTTTCGCGGCTTAATGTGCTTTCTCTTCTCCTTTAGACATACTAATCTATGTTTGGCAATAGGTACTCCATACCGATTCAGATCATGTAACACGCTGGGAATGATGGTGCTGTCAGACGTTCTAGTCGTACTGCTGGCGAGTCTTCAGCTCTCGTTGAGAATGACGCCTCTGGTGATAGTGGTGGCTACTCTTGTGAGAAGTGTCCTGCTACTCACAGGTAGGAAGCGCGCATTTCACACATGGACACGTAACACCCTGCTCTCAGTGCTGACCATTGTGTTCGCACCAGGCATGGTTGTGAACACTCTAATCCGCTATCTCATCTGTGCCATCCTGAAGGTCGACATAGAAGGAGTTGGCGGAACCAGCACCTATGCAGAGTTCAACCTCTTTCTCGAGGTCGGAAAGCCACCGCACGTAGCCGTTCTCCTCACCGCCCTGTTCGTGAGTTCAGTCCTGTCCGTCTTTGTGTCCCTCTCCCTTCTCTTCATACCGTTTGTGCTCCTCATGGGTGTACCCGTGGTACTTCTGTGTTGGTATGTCGCGATGAGTGTTCTGCTCAATAGCTGCATCCGCAGCGGCGATATCGTACTGTTAGGAGAATCTCTCAAGAAACATGGCGAACGCGGGGTACTGGAGTTGGTGTGCGTGATCGCAGCTCTTGCTCTCTTCTACACGCAAATCGTAGGGGTGGTGCTGTGAAGCAAGACACACGAACTCCGCCAACCATGATGAGCGGCAGTCTGGAACAGTATTCAGTATGTGTATTCGGCCGCGAGAATGCGGCCCTCTTCAGAGCGAATAAGGAGGTTCAGTAGTGAGAAAGGCATGTCGTTTCGCAATAGTCATGGTCATACTTGCTGCTTGCAGTTCCGCTTTCTTATGGTTTCCCAGCATTGCCTCGGACGCCAAGGAGGCAACAACCAACGTCTTGGAGTCACAACCACTGTCCAATGCAAAAGTGCAGCACGCTCTTGCATCCGGGACAGGCACAGCCGTCGATGCAAGACCCTATGTCGTTATCGAACTGCCGAACTCCTCAATCCCTGCAAGGGCGGCAGAGTGGAGTCGGTTTCTCAACAATTCAGGAGTTGTAAGTCACGTTTCAACGGTCGACGAAATCTTGGTTCACAATGCTATCATAGAGAACGCCCCAGTCGTAATCCTTGATGCGAGCACTGGAGCAGACAACGGGACTCTGCTTCCGGACCTATTCATCCAGGCGCTCATAGCGTATGATTCATGTCTTATACTAACAGGACGTGCGGCATGGATTCTTCATAGACTAAAGGGCACAAGCGAACCGCATCTCATGGCGCCGGTTTCGCAGCACCTGCTTGTTACATCCGACTATGAGTCTGCGGTCTTCATGAGAAGTCCAGTGCCTCTCAACGTCTCGGCCCGCCTTACGGGCGAGCCCATAACGCTGGTTCCTGTTGACGCAGTGCAAGGAGAACAATCCCGCATAGTCGAATTGACCGGGCGCGAGTCCCCAACGCATCTTGCGGCGTTGCGCCACGACTCCTACCCGCTAGACGTATTCCTGTATGGACCAGAGAACCCAACCGAACTAACTGATCAAGGTCGAGGGCTCTTTGTCAACATCGTTGCCTATGCGAGTTCTCTCAGGGAGAGCTCAACAGCACAAACGATTGGCAGTCTCCAAGTACCCGAGTACAGGCAGTTCGCTGGTGGGCTTCGCTACCTTCACGAACCTACAATGAAGGCCGCGTACTATGTGGCCCAGGCAGCTAGGTCTGCTGTGAATGAATCGAGATGGCATGAGTGGCAATCGCAACACAGTGTGCTCATTGATCGTCTACTCGACAGTCTCTATGTTGACTATGGCACCGAAGCGGGTTTCGCCAGCTCGGTCAGTGAGGGTGCTGTCAGCATTCAGAGCACAGCACAAGGACTATGGCTGGTTTCGATAATGGATCTTGCGACAGCGTACAACATGACCGAGCTCGCAAGTTATCTGAGCACACGCCAAGACCCGGCCGGAGGCTTCGGTAATCATATCACGACCACACATCTCGCTCTTGAGGCTCTGGCATCATCTGGTCACGTTGGTAACATCAATCTCAACAGTCTTGAGTCATGGCTCCGGGACTGTGTCATCGATGCGACAGATACGTCGGATCCCGATCTCTGGGGTGCTGTGGCTGAGAAACCTGACAGCACTGCCGCAAGGAACTCCTATGCAACACAGTACGTCCTATCACTGCAAACCATTGGCAAAGGCCATCACGACCCCCTGAAGCTCACTAGCTGGATACTCACTCGAACGTCCAATGTGGATGGATCATATGATGAAACCCTGACTGGCGCCGGGGAACTCGTTACGGGCACCGCATCCGCGCTGACTACAATGGCTGTCATGAGCACTCTGGACCCGGGGCACAGGGCGGCCGGCCTAGCGTGGTTGGCTGCGAACCAGCTGGAGTCAGGTGGTTTCAGCCTGACGGTTGCAGCATCGGACTCTGTTGCCAAGTCCTCACCCACATCGTGTGCGGCTCGCTGCCTAGACGCTCTTGGAGAGCAGTCAGGTGCGATGGCTGCGGGCATACTCAGCTATGTCGGCCTGACAGAGACTCCTCTCGGCTTCGAGGCCATGGAGCCTATCCCATCTCTCACTTGGAGTTATTGGCTCTCGGTGGCATCCAGGATGTCGCACGCACAGGGAGCCGTTGACTATGGCCTCGCAAGGGAGTATGCTGACTCTCTGGTTGGATGGCTGCAGTATCCAAGTAGTGTGACCGCAGTGACTGCGCTCGAGTACGGACCCACCCAGTACAGGATGCAGAGCGTGTGGACGCAGTACTTTGGAGTCGCCATGTCATCTGCGCTTGGCGCCCAGTTGACATCGGGTGTTGTGTCATCCACTGTGTCGTATCTTGCCCAGTCTCAAAGCAGTACGGGTCACTTCAGGGCAACGACAGCAGCTGGCACCGCGCATATGCAGCACACGGTCGCTGCGGTTGAGGCGCTGTATCTGCTGGGCTCGCTTGATGTGATACCTTACAGAGCGAATCTGAAGTCAGCTGTCTTGGCCAGCTATACGTCTGGGTACTGGTCCACGACAGGCTGGACCTTGAGGCCATTTGCTGGTCAGCAGTCCGCGATTGATTGGCTGTCCACACGGGCCGCCATCAGACTGGGCATTCTGAACTCCGAGATGGCCCAGAAACTGGCGGCGACAATCGAAACAAGGATACAGTACAAGAATCTTTGGGCGCTTAGCAGAGATGTCGCAACTCTTGCACTACTAAACACGTCAGGTTTCTCGGTCAACCTAGACTCGGTCAACGCAGACATGATCCTCGATGCGCTTGGAACGCCATCGCTACCTTTGGGGTGGGTCAACTCGACGGAACTCTGGCAGCCCGTCTACACTGCCGGCGTGCTCGAGATGGTTTCAACACTCGGTCTACGCACTCGACTGTGGACTTCTTCAGCCAACATGATTGAAGCGACGGGGTCTGGCACTGTCGACGCAGGCAGAAGCCTCAACCTAGACATCTCAATCGTTTCACAGTCTGGCACACATGGTGTGCTCACACTTGCCTTTGGAAAGTGGTGGCTCTTCGAGAATGTTGCGAACGACGACTCAATCATAGTGCCTGTGCCGGATGATGAACAGGCTCTGGGTCAGTGGAACCTCTCCGTGATTCTTTGCGATTTTGGTTCTTCGAGGGGGTTCGACTCTGTTCCCGTGAACGTGTCTGGAGTGCTTCAGGGCAATGTGACCTTGGAAACAGCAGCAGTTCTGGCAGGACAGCTCCTCAATGGCACTGTGGACTGGGCCTTAGACACGGGCCGGCCGGTCGGACAGTCTCAGATTACTCTCAGACTTGGCGACCCACCCGACTACGAGCAATGGGAGTATGTCAGTGAGTCACCATTCATGTTTTCCATCCCGACGAATGGAATCACAACGAGGACACACAACCTAACAGTGACTGTGTCGAAACTGTATTGCTTAGATTTCGTGCTGCAAGACCACGTCACGATCTATGAGCCCGTTCCTACCCGTCTTTCAACTCCCGCGCTTGTCACTGGAAATGTATCAGAAGTCATCAGTATTGACTGGACGCTTCAATGTGCTGTCAACAACACTGACATAGAACACCAACAAGTCACCGTCATCGTCCTTAATGCAGCAGGCGAGGCCGTTCACCAGACCACAACATCGTCCAACCCGTTGTACTGGAATCCGCCGCAACGAGGCAACTTCACATACTCGCTTCTCTTCAGAGGAAACGGCAGCCTTGTGGGCTCGGAGTCCAATGGCAGCATTCGAGTCTACGAGAACACGCTGTTGGAGTGGATCGGTCCCGTGGTCCAAGACCAGTACAGCAGCTTGAGGATCGCAGTCAGACTCTCCACAGCAACAGGAGTTCCACTCTCAGGCCACCCGGTGCATGTCACAGTAATGGCCCCATCACTCCACATAGTGACGGACACGGTACTCACTACGAATCTGACGGGGCACGTCTGCGTTACAATCATGCTCGTTGAGAATGGGGCCTATATGCTGGATGCAGAGTTTCACACATCTCAGATGCTCCTTCAGTCATTCGCCAGAGAAGGGCTGATGTCATGGTCTCAGAGCAGTATCGCAGTCGGAGGCATCAGTCATGAGTCCCTAGTAGGAAACACATGGATCCTCTGGGCTCGCGTGACAGACTCCAAAGCAATGCCAGTCACCAACAGACAAGTCACTCTGACGCTTACGTACGTTCCTTACACAGTCATATTGCAGGAAACCCTGTACACCAACTCGACTGGTCATGTATCCCTCCGGTGGTCAGGCAGCACTGCAGGTTCCTATGTGTTTGCGGCACGGTGCGATTCAACTCCGTCGAGAGGATTCGCAGCTTCTTCATTTGACTTCGAACTCCGAGTTCCACTGACACTGACCATATCGACGAGTGGGAGTCTACAAGTGACCGAAACCGGTTGGGTCGAGGTTGTTGTGTCGGATTATCTGGGGAGGAGCGTGTCAGGCCTCATTCTCAGGGTGACAGTCAGAAACCACTGGGGCGGACTCGATCTGGAAACCAGTGGTGTGACTGTTGCAGGAGCAATGTGGATTCTATGGACACCGGTAACAAGGGGCAGCAACACTATCATGGCAGCCTGCGCCCGTCAAGACTGGTATGAGTCAGCTGAGTCAACGATAGGAGTCGCAGTCGTCGAGTTGCCGAAGCTGGAGGTCGAACTGCCATTCGAGAGAGAAGCCCCTGATGTCCTTCTGGTCACTATAGAAGCAAACGGACGGAACCAATCAGCTCTCGGTGGAGTCACGGTGATGGTAGTTGCCTCGATGGACGGAGAACCTATACTCGTAACGACCAACACAACTTCTGTTGATGGAATCCTTGCCATCAGGCTCGTCGTTTCCAGACCGGGGTATCTTCTGATCAATGCTACACTCCCTGCTCAGGAGTGGCTTCTTCAGACATCCACGATGGTGGATGGCACGGTCCTTGGCAGGACCATGATGGATCTCATGACCCCTGGCCAACCTGCTAAGCAGGGTTCAGCAGTGGGTATCGTTGTTACACTGTCCAACTACGCAGGGAATCCGATCTCCGGCGCAGAGGTAGCAGTGACATTGAGTGCCGCAGATAGCTCAGTCCTTGTCTACTCTCTGAGGACTACAGGCTCCGCCGGCAAGTGCACCCTAGCATATGATTTCAACTTCGTCGGAGATTTCGTGATCAATGCTACGTTTTTGGGAGATGGGCTCAACGGGCGCGTGAGCCGGTCAGAACCCCAAAGGGTCTACACGATACCAAACCTTGTCCTGCAGCATCCAATCTTGTCATTGGCTGGAGAGGCATTATCCGTCAATCTGAGTCTATTCGACTCCCTAGGCAAGCATGTTCCCGGTCGGGTTCTCCTCTTTTCAGTTGAACAGAACGGCATGGTAATCCTCGAACAACAAGTGCAGAGTGATGCTATTCCCGTGTCCGTCTGCCTGACTCCAGCTGTCCGTGGACTCATCACGTTGAAACTACTACATCCCGGTGATGTCTATTACTATGCAAGCTCCGCCACAGGTCAGGTTTCAGTCATGGAGGTTGCTAGCGGGAGAACAACTCTGATACCGGAACAGGTCAGTCTATTCAGCAATGTGACCCTAGTCTACGTGTTGTCATCATCGGGTCAAGTTCATGGTATATCAGTGCGTTTCGAGGTCTTGGGTATCGACCTTGTGCCTGTGTGGAGCATAGAGACTCTGACGAATGGGTCAGGCGTCGCTCAGACAATCTACACGGCGAGTCATGCCCATGGCATGATGACGGTGCTTGTCGGCCCTACTCCAGACGAGTACCTACTGGGGTGCGACACCCAAGAGCAGTTCACAGTCACGACGGAATGCCAAGTCGCGGTTAGTCTCACGCCAACACCTGCATGCTCCAATCGCTCTGCTAACATCACAATCGCATTGAACGACCAATTAGGAAGACCAATAGATTCAGTGAATGTCGTGGTGAAACTCTATGATCCCTATGGGCAACAGGTCAAACTGGGCGCGTTCTCATCTTCAATCACAGTCCCCGTTTACGACGGAATTGCAGCAGTGCCTTTCAAACCCAATCGGGCAGGTCTCTACACCGTCGAGGTTTCCTGCTCTGGGTCCGTGTCTGTTCGCCCCTTCTATGACTCGAGCATTCACACAGTGTACACTATTACACGACTTGATATGACTGTCAAAGACCGTCAGCTGCCAGTTGGGGGAACTCTGATTGTTGTCGCACTGCTTCTTGATGATGAAGGTGCACCCCTCCCAGGACGGACTCTGGAAATGCTACTGGACGGGCCGGGCAGTAGTGCAGTCGGTCCCATTCAGACCCAGAGCAACACAACAGGCTACGTGACCTGGAGTGTGACTATCGAACAGCTGGGCGCTTGGAACCTAGAGGTCAGATTCGCAGGCATTGGAGTCTACTTACCAACCAGCACAACTACTCAGATCGACGTGATGCTCGGGACCACTCTGACTGTCGAACTGATGAACCCTGATGACGTAGTCGCTCTCAGAAACCCTGCGTGCTTTCTCCTTCTGTTATCTGACTCACAGAGCACACCCATGGAAGGATTCAGCATGAAGTTCGAGGCTTATCATCAGATCGGCGGACTCGTATCCGTGGGCAATGTCATTCAAACCGGCCAGGGACCAGTGTGGCTGAACTTGACTCTCCCGAGAATGGGCAACTTCACAGTTGTTGTCAGTTTCTTGGGGACCAGGCACTATCTCCCAACTGGGAGCGCTGTTGCCTTATGGGTCACAGGAATAACAGGTCTGAGCATCGAATGCCCTGATAGCATCGACAGAGCCGACAACACATCATTGGCACTCCATGTTCTCGATGAGTGTGAGTCTAACCTGCCCATCGACATCCTGAGTCCATCTGTGAGTCTGAGAGGTCCCGAAGGCGTTGTGAATCTGACCGACCGGATTTCCATCAATGGATCCGTCCTGAGTATATCATTGAGAGGTCTCAGCGTGGGCCGCTACTCACTGGACGTGTCCGTCCCTGACTCTCCACTGCGGCTCGGCTGCAATGCCTCTGCGACGCTCTCTGTGACAGCCAAGACAAGGCTAAGTGTCACTGGCCAGTCCCTACCAGGGATTGTGGGGCGACAGCACTTTGTCGAGTTCACTGTCATCGACTCTCTTGGCGAAGTGACCACGGGCCTCCTAGCATACGTCAGCCTCTATGCTCCTGATGGAAGGGAGGTGTATGGAAGCCCACTCACAAATCGGACAACTATCACAGTTGTGCCCGGAGGCATCCGTGTAGAATGGGTTCCATCACAGACAGGAAACTACTCGCTCGGTCTTGTTGTGGAAGGCAGCACATACTTCAATCGCACAGCCGCCGCCATTGTGACACTGACGAGATACGAAACTTGGATAGAACTGAATGCTCCCGGCCTTGCCAACTGTAACGACGCAGTTCTATTATCAATCACTCTGACCCGTCAGACAGGAAGAATCAGTGGCACGACTGTGACTGTCACCCTGACCATGAACGGCGCGTCAGAGTCAACGCAGGTCGTCACAACAGACAACAGGGGTATAGCTCTTCTGACCTTAGAAGGGCTGCTCGCCGGCAACCACACAATCTTGGCCTTCTATGGCGGATCGCAGCTTCTGGCACCCTGCACAGTGACAGCCAAAGTGGTGCTGACCCCTGTTGTGTCCATTCGACTCCGGGAAGAGCCCGCATTGTACAGGGGACTTGACAGTTCCTTGACAGTCATCTTCACAGTCATCGGTGTGCCCATGGAATGGAGAGGAACCCTCAATATCACGCTCCTTGCACCCAGCAATAGGACCGTTGATACTTGGTCGTTCTCGATCACAGACCATGGGCAAGCCGAGATAGGATTCGAACCAGCGGAGGAAGGCACCTACTGGCTTGACATCACGCTCTCGGGTCTTCCTATCATAGTTTCACAGACCGAGCCGTTAGCAGTCCTTGTCAGAAACCCTATGATGCTGATACAGATGGACGCAGGCACTGCATATGTGGCGGCCGGCACAGGGATTCTTTCGGTTCTCGGACTCGTAGTCAGGAGGAAACTGAGAAGCCTGATGCTGATAATGCCTATTGACTGGGAGGAATAGACGAAGGCCCGATACGTCGAACTGGGAGCTTCCTAGTCAGGGCCATGTTGGCTATTGATTCAACATCGCAGATACATCGTTATCCCAAGTTCCATCAGGCCTGAGAAGTCGCCGGTAGAGGCTGCGCATGTAGCCTGTGTAAGAAACCACCCTTGAACATGAGAGACGCACTTCACTGTCTGATGTTGTTTCCAGCATCGAGGCTGTGAGTTCGTGGACTGTTCCCTCAGGGATGCGAAACATAGCTAGACAAGTTTCGCCGCTGTCAGCCATCTCGACCAGCGTCGAGGGAGCATGGAGCAGCAGTGATCGAGCCAGACTGCAGACGCGGTCTGCAGGGCCTTGAGCCATTGCGAACACTGTGGCGACCCCTTCCAGTACCGTGCCATACTGCAGCCGTACGACTCCGCGATCCCTGAGAGAAGTCAGAGTGGCCTGAAACACTCTTCTGTCAAGGCCTATGTACGACCAATACCTGTCGCTCTCGCTCAATGTCAGATACATGTCGCCTGACACGGCATCCAGAACTTTCGACTCGGCTTCGGTCACAGGCTGAATAGCGGACATAACCCATCCACCAAAATCCCGCTTCAGGCTCTGCATTGATACGGATTTGTCAATCGAATTCACGATTCGCTTTGTGGACACCACCCATTGCTTTCTCCTCTCGTCGAACAGCTTCAGATTGGTGGTTCTGGTTGACCACTCCGCCTCAATCAGCTTGATTCTCTGTCTTCGGACTCGCTCCACTGCGGTTGGTGGCATCACCATGAGATCCACGTGAGGAGAGATACCGCCCGGGTCGTCCAAACGAGCTGACCATGCCAGGTGTTTGTGGGGCCACCCATGTGCGCGTCCCACATAGACTGTATGGCGCAGTCCGATTGGTTCGGGATTCACGTAGGTTCTGAGCAAGAGGCCGTGTGATAGTATCGCAAGCCTGTCACCCCAAGCCTTCGTACTATTGTGTGCTTCGGACTTTGACACAGGCAATCTGGTCACAACGGCTCCAGAATCGTTCAGTCTCTTGGCGAATTCAATCGGTCTGTTCCTCCAGTCAGGAAACTGTTCTGCGAGCTTGTACCAGATCATCATCGAGGGAGACGTTCCTGCAGTCACGGGAGGTGCCCTCCGAGGCATCTTCAAATGGCCACTCGCCGCGAGATTGAAGACCTTCACATAGGGAGGACTGCTGACGCCATCCAGAACACACCGAAAGTGGCCTGCGCAGAGCCGCCATAGTAGTGTCATAGAAGAGAGTCTTTGAAGGAATTCTACTGGATCCCTATTGGGTGTCCCGCTCCTAGCGACCCACGCCAAGAATATCATCAGCTCTTCTCTCACGTTGGGAGGAAAGGAAGAGGGAACCAGCTGATCGGCCAGTTCTCGCATTGTTTCTCCTCTGCGAAGTCCGGGTACCGCAACGCCCTCTGTAAGCGCCGCTATGCGCTTCCATGACGGCGGGGGGCCATCTAGAACCTTCAGAGCCTGAAGCCGCGCAATGTCAGGACTGCTGGAGGCGACAGCGCGTTCTGTTTCTTGGTCAATCTCCCAGTCTTCTCTCACTGTCATGACCCATATCTCGTGATGGCGTATCTCATGCGACTCATATATCGACCCAGTTTCGGAATCAAACACAGTCAGCCAGAGCAGATCAGAGGCTTCGACCCCCTGAACTGCGAAGACTGCGTCAATTCCATCACGAACGAGCCTACTCTTCCAATGATTGGTGGAAGGAGGATAGATATCCTCGATTGCGCGCACTATGCGCGGGCTGTACTGCCGCCGAACAATCAGAACGGGGTTCATTCTGACCGTAGTCATTTTTGGAAGGGGGCTCACCTCGGGCACACCCGGCTTCCTTATGAGGACTCTCTCACGAAGCCCATATCTTGCGTTTTGGTCTGGCCACTGAACTACTTGGCCAGACGCAAGCTTCAGTGTCGGACCTTCTGGCGTCCATGTCAGGACTCCGCTTGCATACCCTCTAGGCGCCTGCGGAACGTCCACATGGAGTCTGGTGGGTCCTATGCACCCCTGCTTCGTGCTCATTATGGTCGTGAAAACGGCAGACTATGCGGCTATTTTCGTTTTGTGAATGGTGTCGGCTGCAGAGAAACTGAGATTTGTCGATTCGCGCAGACAGAAGTTAGAGCGTGACTAGATACTACCGGGGCAATGTCTACTCAGCCAGCATTGCTGAAACCCGGTTTCCCCCATCCATTCTTGTACAACCATTGTCGTCAGGTAGAGTGCAGTTCTACGTTCGACAGTAACACGGCACTCTACCTGATTGTGCTCGGGTCCCTCTAGAAGAGCCAGGGCTCGTTCGGAGGATCTGCAGGAAAGAACGCTTGCCAGGGCTCGTTTGGAGGGTCTGCGGGGAATAGTTGTTCTGTGTTCATGTTGGTTATTCACCGAAAGCATGTGAGAACGAAAACCAATGCACCCGCTATGACACTCGTGTCCGAACTGGCCTTCAAGAAACGTACAATCTCATCATCCTGTTCAAGACAATCCACGACCTTAAATCCCGACCCACGTAATGCATTGTGGGGAGAGCGGCCGTCTGACATAGACATGCAGGTCTTCGAGGGACTGATTACAGGTTGCCAAGGTAAGGCAATGCTAATGTGGAACCTGCACCTTCAACAACTCATGCACATCCATACAACCTACTTCGATCAGGCATCGTCTGAACACACGTCGGAAGTGGTAGCTGTCGTGCGCGAGTTTCTACAGAGCAATCCCAGTATCGACTACGTCCTAGTGGCTACCACCCAAGGGGACACCGGCATAGCAGTCGCACAGGCGCTAAAGGGAAAGAAAGTAGTTGCTGTTTCCCATCAAGCCGGCTTCGCGGCTCCAAATGAGAACGAACTCGGAGAGGACAAGAGGAAGCAGATTGAAGGTCTTGGTGGCCAAGTGCTCACAACGACGCATGCTTTCGCAGGAGTCGCCAGAGGTATAAGAAAGGCTCTGGGCACTTGGGAAATCAACGAACTGCTTGCTGTCGCCTATCGGACCTTCGGCCAAGGGACAAAGGTATGCGCTGAGATTGCCATGATGGCTGCAGATGCGGGTCTTGTTCCAACAGACAAGGATGTCATCTGTATAGCCGGGACTGGAAGAGGAGCAGACACAGCATGGCTTGTCCGTCCTGCCAACACAAGCAGTTTCCCTGACCTCAAGATGAGAGCTTGCCTCTGCAAGCCCGCTCAGTTCTAACTGAAGACCTCTTCGAAACGCCGAAGATACTCCTGCTGCTCTTTGGTGAGGCTCTTGGGCACGTTGATGTTGACGCGAACGAGCTGGTCACCCTTCCTGCCGTCTGCCGCATGAACACCTTTCTCTCTAAGACGGAACAGGCTGCCCGACTCAGTGCCCTTTCCCACCTTCATCTTACTGACACCGTACATGGTCGACACTTCGACCTCACCACCGAGGACGGCGATGAAAAACGGAATGCTCATCTCCGAATAGACATGGAGACCGCGTCGGATGAACTTGTCATGGGCTTCGACCACATATACGACAATGAGATCTCCGTGGGGCCCACCCCTCTCGCCAGCGTTTCCTCCGCCCCGTATACGCTGATACATTCCGTCCTCTACACCTGCGGGGGCTGGTATCTTGATCTCTCTTCTCTCTTTCATGACACCAGAGCCTCTGCACTTAGAACATTGGAATCCGATAGACTCACCCCTGCCTCCACAAGTGGGACACGTCTGGGCTATCGTCATGAATCCTCCCATTGACTTGACTACCTGACCACGTCCGCCGCACGTTCTGCACCGGACGGGACTCGACCCGGGCTTGGCGCCCGAGCCCCCACATGTGTCGCATTTCACAAGTCGCTGGAATGCTATCTCCTTCTCAGAACCGAAGAAGGCCTCTTCAAATGTCAGCTTGATCGTGACCCTCAGATTGTCGCCAGGCGGGGGACCTGCGCGTCCCACACCACCCATGTCGCGGAACCCGAACCCAGAGAAGTCACGGAATATCTGACTGAATATGTCTCCAAAGCCGGTTTCCGCGTCCCAGTTTATTCCTCTGGCGTCCGCTGTGCCATATCTATCGTAGTTGGCACGCTTGTCAGAGTCGCTCAGGACCTCGTAGGCTTCGTTTATCTTCTTGAACTTCTCCTCGGCGGCCTTGTCGCCCGGATGCAGGTCGGGGTGATACTCTTTGGCCAAGTGTCTGTACGCTTTCTTGATCTCCTCTTCGGAAGCGGACCGGCTGACTCCTAGGATGGCATAGTAGTCGTCGGGCTCGGACGTCGATGGTCACCTTCGCAATAGCGACTAGCTGCCTAGATCCTCAAAGTCAACGTCGACGGCCTCTTCGTCCTCGTCCGAAGGCTTCTTGCTCGGTGGAGGCTTTGGCTTCTTGGAACGCCTACCACCTGGGCCGCCAGTTGGAGCTTCGTAGCTTGGCCCTTCAGGTCCTTCAGGACCGGGTCCGGCAGGTCCGCCGTGTCCACCAGCAGCATAGAGCTTCTCGCTGATCTTGAAGATGACCTGTTGTAGAGCCTCGGTCCCAGACTTGATCTTCTCGAAGTCATCTGCTCCCATTGCTTTCTTCAGCGCCTCGGACTTGGTCTGTAACTCCTTCTTGAGGTCCTCAGGCACCTTGTCTGCGAAGTCTCTCAACATCTTCTCCCCTTGGTAGATCATCTGGTCAGCATTGTTCTTGGCCTCGACCTGCGTCTTCCGCTTGGTGTCCTCTTGAGCGTACCTTTCGGCGTCCTTTACCATCCTCTGAACCTCGCCGTCAGAGAGATTGGTCGTCGCCGTGATTGTGATGGACTGTTTGTTGCCCGTCGCAAGATCCTTGGCAGTCACATGCGTTATTCCATTTGCGTCAATGTCGAATGCCACTTCAATCTGAGGAGTACCTCGAGGGGCGGGAGGAATGCCCACCAGCTGGAACGTACCCAGAGTCATGTTGTCTCTCGCCATGGGGCGTTCGCCTTGCACAACGTGTATCTCAACAGCTGTCTGGCCGTCTGCTGCTGTAGTGAACACCCTGCTCTTCCTAGTGGGAATCGTCGTGTTGCGCTCAATCAATGGAGTGGACACGCCACCGAGGGTTTCCACACTTAAGGTCAGAGGGGTCACATCAAGCAGAAGGATGTCTTTGACCTCACCTGTGAGCACACCAGCCTGGGCCGCTGCGCCCATCGCAACGCATTCATCAGGGTTGATTGTCTTGTCACCCTGTTTGCCGAACATGTCCCTGATGATCTTCTGAACCTGAGGCATGCGAGTGGCGCCGCCCACAAGCAGAATCTTGTCGATTCGCTCAGGCTCAAGCTTCGCATCGGACAACGCCCGCTGTATTGGCCCGATTGTTGCCTGTATGAGGTCGTCAGTGAGCTGCTCAAACTTGGACCGTGTCAGTTCGAGAGTGATGTTCTTTGGCCCAGAGGAGTCGGCCGTGATATAGGGCAGGTTGATGGTCGTCTGCATGACAGTGCTGAGCTCAATCTTTGCCTGCTCACATGCGTCTCGGATACGCTGCACTGCTGACAGGTCCTTGGAGAGATCAATGCCGTTCTGTCTCTTGAACTCTGAGATCGCCCAGTCGATGACTCTCTGGTCGAAATCATCTCCACCCAAGTGTGTGTTGCCGTTTGTCGAGAGGACCTCGTAGACGTTCTCGCCTATGTCGAGAATGCTCACATCGAACGTCCCACCACCTAGGTCGTAGACAAGCACTTTCATCTCCTTGCCCTTGTCCAGACCGTACGCGAGAGCTGATGCAGTAGGCTCATTGATGATCCTCAGAACCTCAAGCCCTGCGATCTTGCCTGCATCCTTGGTTGCTTGCCTCTGGCTATCATTGAAGTAGGCCGGAGTAGTTATCACGGCCTGCGTGATTTTCTCTCCCAGAAACGCCTCCGCATCGGTCTTGACCTTCCGAAGGATCAATGCTGAGATCTCTTGTGGTGTATACTCCTTGTCACCAATCTTCACTTTGTAGTCCTGGCCCATTTTGCGCTTGATAGATCTCACAGTGCGGTCCGGCATTGACACAGCCTGTCTCTTCGCTAGTTCTCCAACGACTGCTTCACCCTTCAGTGTTATGCCCACCACAGAAGGGGTAAGGTTCTTTACCTCTGCGTTCGGAATCATTGTGGGCTTACCGCCCTCAACATATGCAATACGTGTGTTAGTAGTTCCAAGATCGATGCCAACTACCTTTGCCATCTCTAGTCGCCTCCCTTGTCAGTATGAGTGTCGCTCTCTGTCGCGCCTGCGTCTTCGTCAGGAGCGGTTTCGTGCCTATTGACGCACACCAGTGCAGGTCGGAGTACCTTCTCCCTTAGCATGTAACCTCTTTGGTATTCCTGCATTACCATGTTGTCGGGCTTCTCCGGATCATTCATACGATGGACTGCATGCTGAAAGTAGGGATCGAAGGGTTTGCCAACAGCCTTGATTGGCTGCACTCCTTCCTGTGCGAGCATTCTGAGCAAGTTCTCTTGTATCCCTGCCAGTCCTTTCTTAGCAGCTTCCGGGTCCTTCGCGAAGTCCGCCTGTAGTGCACGCTCGAGGTCATCGTTTATGTCAAGGACTCGCAGCAAAACGCCCTCGCTCGCATACTTGGTGATCTCTGCGTTTCTGTTCTCAGTTCGTTTCCTGTAGTTGTCGAACTCCGCTTGCACTCGCTGTAGCCTCTGAAAGAGATCCTCAGCTCTCATCTTCTCGGTTTCAAGCGCGTCTTCGGTGACGACGTCGAAAGCTAACGTGTCGCTGCTGTCACTGCTCCGCTCCGAGGCTGCTCCCATCTCCGGATCTCTCTTACCTTTCTTGCGCATAGGAGCCACACTGCCCGTCCATAGACATGTCTGCCTGACAGACTGTACAGAAGATTTCCGAAACCTGAGCTCGGTCGGGGTGTTGAGATTAGAGCACTGAACCCCTAGGTGACTCTTCAGCGCAAAGTCAGCTCTGAGAAGAAAAAGCTTTCGTCATGACATGAACAGCCAGCGGAACAGTCTGTATACCCTTGGCCGCAAAAGCTCTGAGAAGGTGGCCCCAGCCATGACGTACGTAGGAAGCGACTCTGACCGAAAACAACATCTTACCGGATGGTAGTCCGTCCAAGTGTGCCCGTACGAAGTAGCATCCGGATGGCGACAGAACTGGTCGCAAAAGCCAGCAGGATTTCAGCTCTTACTGGAGCAGGCATAAGTGTCGACTCCGGCATACCCGACTTCCGTTCTGAGGGCGGGCTTTGGAGGAAATACGACCCTCACGAGTATGCCACGTATGACAGCTTCCTCAAGAACCCCGCATTGTTCTGGACCATGGGACGAGAACTTGCAGCAGTGTTGCTGGCGGCCAAACCAAACGCTGCACACAAGTCGCTTGCCAAGCTCGAAGAAGAAGGCAGACTGAAGGGCATTATAACGCAGAACATAGACAACCTTCACCAAGCCGCGGGAAGCAAGAACGTGATTGAACTACACGGGAACTACCTCAGAGCATACTGCATAGAGTGCGGCAAGCTCTATGTCGGCGAAACCGTGCATAGGCGCGTCGCCAAAGGAGAGATACCGCCCCGGTGCGACGAGTGCCACGGGGTGCTCAAATCAGAGGCAGTCCTGTTCGGTGAACCTCTGCCCCAGGACGCGATGATGAAGGCAGTCAGTCTATGCCGCAGCACCGATCTCATGCTAGTGATCGGAACAAGCCTTGAGATCTACCCAGCAGCCTATCTGCCCGAACTGGCTAAGAAGTCAGGGGCGAAGGTTGTACTCGTAACCCTTGACGAAACACCTATCCCGGCTGATATCGTCATAAGAGGACGGGCTACCGAAGTCGTTCCTAAGGTGATTGGGCTATAGACAGCAATCATTCATCTTGTGTCATTCCCGACGAATCCCAGCGCGACATGGCACCTCCTCGGCACAGCGTGAACTCCTTAAACAACCGACAGCATCAACGTACAGGATGAAGGAACTTCCCTGGACTCTCGCAAGCATGGGCCAGCTCTCTGTTCTGATGGAGGCAAGCTCACCCAAACCAGGCAATGTCAACAGATTGAGGCGGTTCTCTGATACGGGCTACCGCCATTTCGTTGCCAGCGCATGCCTTGTTGGAAGGGGCCTCCATGCTGGTGCTGAAGTGGGTGTCAGACTGGCCAAGGGTGGGGTGAGTTATGAGGGAGTGAGAATCGGTCGGGTGATCCTACAGTGTGCCAATGATGTCTTTACGGGACTGAGCAGAAGAAACACAATCCTTGGGACAATACTTCTCCACGCTCCCCTTGTGGTTTCCTTGGCTGCCACGGTTCAATCGGATAGCAGCTTCACTGCTAAGGGTGTGAGGACGTGGATTGAACCGATTCTGAGGAACACATCCGTCAGGGACACCCTTGATGTCTATCGGGCTTTTCACCTTGCACGACCCGGAGGAAGCCTGAACAAGGAAACACCAGCCTGGACCGAGAAACACGACAGGTATGACATCGACAACCCCAATGTGTATCACAACATCAGAGAGGATCAAATCACGCTCTATGAGCTCTTCCGCGCTGCTGCAGATGTTGATGTGATAAGCAAGGAGTGGGCTGAGCACTTCAGGCTCACACTCGATGAGGTGTTCCCACACCTGGATTCTCTGAGTCATGGACTTGACGACATAGAGGAAGCCATAGTGGCAACCTTTCTTTGGCTGCTTTCGAAACAACCAGATGGTCTGATAGCCAAGAAGGCGGGCCCCGAGAAAGCAGAGCAGGTGAGAACCATGGCCAAGATGGTACTAGCAGAGCAGGCTGGCGAATCGCGCCCAAGAGAGCTCCTTCGCCAGTTTGACGAGATGCTCAGAAAGGACGGCAACAGGCTGAATCCGGGGACAACAGCAGACCTAGTTTCGGCCGCCACATTCTGCAAGCTGGTCAGTCTCACTTACCCGTGAGTGCACTGAGGCAAGCGAGGAGTGCGGCCGAAAAAGACCCATGTTCATCTCCCTCTGTTGAGAGAGGCATAAGCAATCAGCCGTGTCTTCCGGAGTTCGGACACGAACGGCTACATGGTGAAAGCACTCGACAAACGTGCAGCAGAATCACACCAGAACCTGACGGAAGACGTGCTCGTATCGCATCCTGAGCTCTTTTGCACGCTCAAGATCAGCAACATAGAACGGCTGTCGCATGTCATGTAGGTTTGGAATCTTGCGGCAGAGCCTCTGTCCCATCAGTTTCCTCAGGGCGAATGACACAGTCCGGGGCGCCAAGTCCACCTTCTGACTAATGCCCTTCGGCGTCATCGGTCCTTCATGTGTGAGACGGTCAAGGACGATTATCGCGCTTCGCGGTAGATCCATCGTGAAACTCGTCTTGATCACCTCGGCTGCATCTAGATGGGCTCAGATGCAAACCCATTATATCACTCTTTCCTAGTCGAATATAAGGCATGTCTTCTCCGCAGTTAGGAAAAAGACCTCCCACACCGTGCGGGGTGACTCAGAAATGAGTAGGACCTTGGCCGAATGCCACCGCACAGCATTATTGAAGAGAAGGTCGTGACGATGGACAGTTTCAGAACAGCGAAAGAGACGAGGCCACGATGACCGACAGCGTGTTCGTGACAAGACTGATACCGGATGAGGGTCTAGACATCATCAAAAAGAGATTCAGGACTTCGGTCTGGAGTGCAGACATGCCGCCGTCCCCCCAGGAGATTGTTGAGCGCGCGAAGCAGTGTTCAGGTCTCGTCAGCCTACTATCAGACAGGATTGATGAGTCGGTCATCAGTTTGTTGCCTAAGCTGAGGGTAATCGCTCAATACGCTGTGGGCTTTGACAATATCGACGTGACAGCTGCGACCAAGAAAGGAGTGATTGTGACCAACACCCCGGGAGTGCTGACTGAAACCACCGCAGATCTGGCTTGGGCATTGATTATGGCTGCATCACGAAGGATTGCAGAGGCTGATCGATACGTTCGTGCGGGTTTCTGGCAAGTTGCATGGGGACCCAAGCTGATGCTTGGCATTGACATCCACTCAGCAACACTTGGAATCATAGGCATGGGAAGGATAGGGGCAGCCGTGGCACAGAGGGCCAAGGGATTTGGAATGAGGATACTGTACTTCGACACTCAGGATACCGACTTCGCAAGGGCTGTTGAAAAGGAGACCGGAGTCATCAGGACTGACTTCGCAAGCCTCCTGAGTGAGTCAGACATTATTACAGTGCACGTCCCTTTGACAAACGAAACAAAGAAGATGATTGGCGCGGATGAGTTCGCACGGATGAAGAAGGGAGCGGTGTTCGTGAACACGTCGCGTGGTGCTGTCGTGGACGAGGATGCACTAGTGACTGCCCTCTCTTCCGGCCACCTTCACGCGGCCGGCCTAGACGTGTTCGTAACGGAGCCGTTGCCATCCACGAGCCCTCTTCTGAGGCTCCCTAACGTTGTCTTCGTACCACACATAGGCAGCGCGAGCTTCGCGACCAGATCGAGGATGGCAGTCATTTGCGCAGAGAACCTAGTCCTCGCAATGAGAGGAAACAGACCGCCCAATATCGTGAACCCCGAAGTCTTGGTTCACAGATAGTGCAGTGATGCCGCTGGTGATTGCCCCGTCCACCTGATGTCGTGTAGATTGCCGAGCAGCACTCTGAAAGGGCACAAGCATTGACTCGCACTGACCAGAGCATCAATCGCCATGCCGCCACACATGGCGAGGCCTGTACTCGCGAGCACACTGGACAGCAAGAAGCGGCCTGATGCTGTGCGTCCAGACGGAAAAAAAGAGGGGTATGGGGACAGAAATGTCCCCATATGTTGTACTAGACTACTTCTTCCTGACTAAGAACAGGATCAGTATGACCACGACGCCGACACCGATGCCGCCAAACAAGCCAATCAGGAGTGGATCGATTGTTACCGGCACTTGTGTTGTTGTTGTCGTTGTCGTCGTTGTTGTCGTTGTTGTCGTTGTTGTGACGGTACCAGCCGTGAAGGTAGCAGTCTCGATGGCATCACTCAGACCCATCCAGTATTCGCCGGGAGCTGCAACTCCCTCGTTCGGGTCGTTGTCGAACGCCACCACTCTGAGTCTGTACGTGTTCTTCTGCGAGAAGCCAGTGCTGTCCCAGAGGTATGTGGTGCTGGTCAGGTTCTGACGGAACAGCTGGTAGGTACTACCGCTGTCGGAGGAGATGTACAAAGTATAGTAGAGGTCGTCACCCGCGTTCCTGTCTGTGCAGTTCCATGTGATGGTCTTGACAGCTCCAGCTCCTGAAACCAGGACGCCAGTGAACACAGGGCTGAAGAAGTTCTCGAACCTGAGGTCGCCAAACTCCGTTTCGAACGCAATGTTCGTCGAAGTAGTGGCCGAAACCCTCACTGAGAAGGTTCCGTTCTTCAGGAACTGGTATGTGTCATATGTCACAGTCCTGCTAGGCTCGGTCACATCGACACCGACTCGGCTGTCCACAGTCAGTTGGTACGTGTCTGGGAATGCGCCAGTGTAGTAGAAGGAATAGATGGCGCAAGCGATGGACATGTCAGCGGCGGCAACGAAGGACCCGCTCTCAACAGTATCCCCACTTGAGCCGACATCACGGGTGTATATCGGGAGGTCGGTTGCTGTCAATGGGATACCATGGTACACAAAGACCAAGAGGGCTGGGTCTGCACCACTATCGAACATCTCGAGTCGTAGTTTCACCGTGTCACCCGCCTTAATACCATCCACTATCTCCAGCGCGTAGGTGCTAGTGAGCGCTGGGTTGAATGGCCAGTTCTCAGCAGACGGTTCAGCGACGTCACCGGTCCTCGTTACATAGAGACCGGACAGGAAGGAGACAGTGATCTCATTCACCTCGTACTCTGGCATGTTAGCCAAGCCAAAGACTGGGTACGTCGCATTCAGCACAACGTGGTCGCCCACAAGCGTGTCATCAGGAGTGATGACAACCGGAGTAAGGACATCGTTGGCTGTGTACGCGAACTGCAGTTCGGTTGGGATGTCACTGTACCACATGACCTCGATTGTGTACTCGACTGGCAATCCTTCTGTGCCGTTGAGGGCAATTGGATTCACCAACATGTAGAAGTAGCCGGTGTTGTCGGTCGGCAGAGTTGCGATCAGCGCAGTTGTCATGGATGTTGTTGCTGAGCCCTCGATGACCACGCCATTCAGGTCTGTGTACAGAGCAACGTACATGTCGTTGCCCTCGTCAGCCCAGATGACACGGATACCGAGGTACGCTGCTGTAGTGTGGGTGTTGCGGATTATGTAGCTCCTGTAGTCCCACACGCCTGTGTCAAAGCCCATGCATCCGTACATCGCACTGTCGTACGGGCTGAGATCAGCACCGTAGCCGTTAGCGACTGTGTTGACAGCACCTTCAGCAGCTGCGAGGTCAGCCACAACGTTGTAGCTGTAGGGTATGCGAAGCGCCCCGTTGTCGATGTCAACGTAGCCTTGGTGGATACCAGCTTCTGCGTTGGATGGCACGGTCAGTGTGAAGTTGTATGTGTAGACGTCGTCTTCCACAATGGCAATTTCAGTGGCAGCAGTCTCCTGCCAGAAGATTACCGTGCAGACAAACTCGTTTCCAGGGGCCGTCATGTTCGCATCATGAATTGGGTCATGGATGACGAGTGTCAGGTTGCCATCAAGAGCAGCATCAAGGCTAACCGCGTAGGTAGCGAATGACATCATGTTGGTGTTGCTCGGGTTCTGTGCGCTGGTCAAACGAGTCAGCTCATCGCCTTGGTCGGCTGTTGCATTGTACAGGTTAGGCTTGCCGTCGTTGGGGTCGTTGTCCGTCCAGTCATAGAGGAACATCCATGGCTCATTGCCAGAAACGTCCCCCTCATTGAAGGACACACCGACTGTCACATAGGTGTATGTCGTGACACCGAGGTCATACGCTACGGGCGTGAGCTCGTCCCGCAGGTTGTAGAAGCCGTACATCTGTTCGTCCTTCATGACGGTGTCATTGTACGAGAAGGTTACGTCAGTGAAGCTCAGCACTTGATCCCAGTTCATGTAGAGTGCCGATGTGGTCCATCCGGGTGAAGTCACCGCAGGTCCGCCAAGCACGTCGTATATGGTCTGATGTACAGTCACGACGTCATCAGGTAGGACAGCTCCAAAGAAGATGGACCCGTCTGCTACGATGGCGTCACTGAGCTTCGTGGCAGTCTCGTTCACTTCCGCGCCAATGCCCGTAATGATGCCCCAGTCGGCCCATGCAGCGTCCATCAGAAGGGCGTTGATGTAGTAGGAGTCAAAGTTGTAGGTCCATAGACCTGCATCGTTCTCGGCGAAGTCACATGCTGCTTCTACGTCGATTCGACCAAAGCCCTGCGTGGCTGGATCATAGCCCATGTCCTGAGCTGTGCTCTGGATGATGGTCTTGACATCCATGGGACCCCAGACGAATGTACTAGTCTCAAGAGCCTCGATCAGTAGTGCGGCACAACCTGCTGCAACTGGTGCTGACTGGCTTGTACCTGAGAACAATGTGTAGTTCGCGTAGCTTGCAGTTGGAACCCACTGAGGAACCCAGTAGGGTGCCCACAGAGGTACTGCTGAGAATGCAGCGAGACCCGGCGCGAGCACGTCAGGCTTCACATAGCCTGAGAAGTCTGGACCCTTGCTTGTGAAACTCGCTATGCCTTCAATGTCCTGGTCTGGACCGTATAGGTACGAAAGCCACTTGCTGCTTGTAGAAGCGGCTACTGTCAGAACAGCGGTAGCTGCACCTGGCGGCCCGATTGTCATGAATCCCTCACCCTCGTTGCCAGCTGAGAAGACGTGGAGTACGCCAGGGTAGCTGGGATCGAGAAACTGAGGAGTCGACAGGATCTCCCAGGTGAATGCTAGGTAGTTGAACTGGCTAGCCGGTTCAGTGATCCAACCCCAAGAGTTGGTCACGAGGTCAGCACGGTGGTTGCCTGTGTAGTAGAACTCGTCGGTGGTTTCATTGTAGTCAAAGCCACATACCCAGAGGTATGCGCCGTAGTCAGCACCACTGGTGATCGCCTTCACAGAAATGATCTTTGCATCGGGGGCGATACCCTTCATCTGGAACGTGGCGCCAGTGTTGGCATCGACGTAGTCGTAAAGCCCAGCAGCTGCAACATGCGCTGCAGTTGCAGTCCCGTGTGTACCAGCATCGAAGTAGACGGCGGTTGCGTCACCATCTGACCTGAAGCCGTGGAATACGAATTCATCATTGAAGATGTCAAAGTAGACACTGATTGTGTCATAGACCCAGCACAGGGAACCGATTGTGTAGTCATCGACCCCGTCACCCGTGTAGTCATGAGCTACGTTCGGGTTGGCCAGGGTGTAGACCTCCTCGGCTATGTCATCAGTGAAGTCGTTGTCAAGTACAGCGAGTATTCGGTCTCTGTAGCTCTGATAGCCGAAGTTCCAAGTCCGGTACCTCCAGCCACCGTTGAAGAAGTTGCTCCATACCCATGCACCGTCCCAGTCAATGGCGAGGGTCCAGTCATTGGTCGCAGTGTCGTTGTACACAAGGACTGGAGTGAATATCCTTGGAGCGCCTCCAGCGGTAGTTGGCCTTGACTGAAGGGCAAAGCCCCAGTGATAGTCACCAATGATTGCGCTCGGAGCGGGAACCTTGACAGGTTTCCAAATGTACTGCTCAAAGAACGCACGTGCATACGTGGTGTTGAGCCCACTAGTGGCATAGACATAGTACTGTGGTGACAGTACGTTCAGAGCCATGTAGTTGCTGTCTGGATCAACGTCAAGAGTGATATTGAGGTAGGTTCCGGTTGCGTTCGTGAATGTCAGGACGTTTCCATCCTCGAGCCATGCAGTGGCATTCACGTTGGTCGAGTTGCCGTGAATCTTTGTGTAGATCAGGGCCTGTCCTGTCGGGTCATAGCTGTCTACGCTGTATGCATGCTGAAGATCGGGCTGTCCGAAATCAGCACCAGTGTCAACGTGGCCGACAAGAACACCAGCTCCTGTGTAACCACTGGCGATTGTACCAGTAGCACCAACAACGTCACGAAGCTCAGTCATGTCGAGACCGGGTTCCTCTACAGGAGCCACAGGTGTGACAATGCCTTCGCTGACTGAGGTCGGAGCCTTGTCAGCACTGATTGCGCTGACACCGTCTATCTCAAGCAGCAGATTTAGGGCAGCTGTGTTAGGCAGGACTGCCTTTGCGACCTTGAATAGCTCGAGATTTGCCCACCAGTTCAGGTCGACGACCTGTCTGATGCTCTCGATGTCCACCCAAGGAGCACCGAATATCAGTACACTCGGCTTTCCACCCACAGTGACAACCCTTGTGTCTAGCACTTCACCGCTTTGCCAAGCAGCGAGGAGTGCATCGACCTCAGGTGTGAAGCCAGGCTGAGAAACTTGCTGATAGAAGTCCTCAATCTGCTCCACTTCTTCGGGTGTGAACGCCGGAGGAGTACTGATCTCTGTTCGCGTCACCGGTGCCATCGGCAAGAAGAACATGGAGAGGCCCATGGTAACAGCGAAAAACAGAGCGAGATACATCCTCTTATTGTTCATGTTTTACTTCACACCTCACAACTCTGAAACAGAGAACCGAAACGCACCTATCTAGCCCCGCAGCTAGCAGGGCTCTCATGCGTAGCATACCTCCGTGTCTGAGGAAAACATCTGTAGGAACCCTCAGACAGGTCTCCTCAATCCGCGTTCTCTATCGTCGTGTGATTGGTACCTATCCGTCAGGCGCTCTTAATAAGGGTTATGTCCAGCGGAACGCTATAGAGCGGTTTCATCATATCGACACCCGTCTGACCACCCCAAGACGAGGATGCGATGGGGGGATGAACGGGCCGTCGATGATTACTATGATCTTGTCATCTTCTTGACGAAATCGAGCACTTCGTGAATCATCATGATGGCACCAATCATCTCAATCTTAGGTTCGTCGCTCACCTTGCCCGGTGCAGGTCTGGAGATCCTGCCGACAGCCCTGCCGAGGCCCTCTATGAGCGCGGTCAAGACCTTCTTCGCCTGTGGGTCCATCTTGCTCGTTTCGACCTGTGACATGAGCTGTGCCATATCGGATATCACACTGTCCGCCACTTCGGTTGCTGTTTCTGCGCGCCTCGAGTAACTCTCTAGCCTTGCTTCAACTGTCTTGAGCTTAGTTTCCAGCGTCTTTGCCAATGCCGGGTCGACCACTGGACCTGCTGCAGACGCCGCCTTGGACGTCGACTCAAACCTCTGCTTCAGACTTGCGAGCTCTGATTGAAGTACCCCAATCCTCTGGTCCTTCTGACTAATTGTCGCAAGTAGCTCCTCCTCCTGGCCTTCGGCTGACTCAGTCGCCGCTGCTGCGACCTTTAGCTTGTCCTCAAGACTGGCGTATGATTCTTTTCCTTCGCCGACTTGGGTCTTCAGAGTCGTGAGCTCTGTCTGAAGCGCAGTCAAGACCACTTCCTTTTCGGAAACAAACTCCTTGAGCCTCTTGTTCTCAGCCTCCAAGTTCTGGCTCTTCGACTTGAACTCCTTGGCTCCTTCCTTTGCCTCTTTCAGTTCCTCGTTCAAACGCACAAAGTCCGGGTTCGGAGGTGTGATTAGCGAATGCGCCAGAGCAGCAAACACTAGACCAATGATCACTACGTATAGTACGCCAACGCCTATCGAGCCAAACAGGAGATCAGTGATACCCTGCACCACACCAACAAAAGCCCACCAAGATCCAAACGGTTGCGAACTCAACCATCCTGAGCCAAAACCTGCGTATAGTACGACGATAAACGAAACAGCAAAGCATGCCCATCCTGACAGCCAATAGATGTTTCTTCGCAGTGACTCACGAGGCAAGTATCGCTGAAACAGAAGAAGTATGATGCCGATGAAGATCAGAGGCAGTACGTAAGGGAGGACTGCCACAAGGTCACTCATGGGAAACTGGAAGTCGATCTCTGGCATGAAGCTCGCCACTAGGCTCGCGCTGGTCAATGCATATCCTCCATTCGCTCTGTAGCATAACCACTGAGCCTAGCCATAAATCTGTTCCTCGTGAGTATAGTGTGGGTGGCTCTACATCAACGAAGGCGCCTCACTACCATGAGATGCGACTAGAAGCCAGTCGTCAGCTCACTCTCGCCAGAGCTTCGCCTTGTACTCCTCGTGTTCTTCTACGGCTACCTCAAGGCATTTCACGAGCCTGGAGGCCTCATCAAGTGAGAGCAGGAAGGCGCCTTTGACATCTTTCTCCTCACCGATTGAGAGCCTGACTTTTCCATCATTGACCCATCCCTCAGGACTCTTCTCTGGCAGCTGGAGCTGAATCTCCATCCATGTCCTCTTGGTCTGGCCTGACTGGCGGTCGTCGTAGAAATGCTTGATCTGAAGACGCCTCTCGTATACGGGCGGCTTTGAACTCATATCTGGTTACTCCTTAGTTCTAGCAGGACTTCGCGTCCAACGCATCTATGTGCGTGGTTCAAGATATCTCTTCGTCCCTCGCTATTACCGAGTTCAAACGAACTACTCTGTCAAGTTGCGAATCCAGCACTCAAGAAAACGCTTATCTGAGTCACATCAATGCTGCGTGTAGAAGGGCCGGCATAGATGTCAGTGAATCGAGCGACCGTTTCAAAGGGCCTCGCGCTCCTTGTTCTTCTGCTTACGGCTCTAGTGCAAGTGGCGCCCGTAGCGGAAGGCACAGCAGTTCATGATCACAGCATGATGACCACAATCACCGACGCCTTAGCGTATGCGACATCGTCGTCACAACCTGGAGAGATGATTCCAGTGGTCGCCTACTTCGATGAAGGCACTGGCCCTGAGGAAATGCTCAAGACAATTCAGGATTCAGCATCGGAAGGGTATGTTGTTCAACACGCATTCCATTTGATCCCAGTTGTTTCGTTGTTGGCCACATCGGACGCGGTTAAGGCACTTGCCGAGAGCGACGTCATAAGGGCACTAGGGCTCGATGAAGAAAGGTCGGCAATGCCCTTGACCTTGCCATCGTCTGAGGAACCTGTTGAGGCAAGTCTTGACTACGAGAGTCCTGAGGAAGTCGTGAGTGCAGACGACCTATGGTCGCAGGGTTACAACGGCACAGGCGTCACTGTGGCCGTGATAGACAGTGGTGTGCAGTCTACACACCCAGACCTGCAGGGCAGACTAATTGGCTTCCGCGATTTCGTGAATGGTCTAAATGACATGAACCCTTCGGATGGCATCAATGCATACGATGACAATGGGCATGGCACGGCCACCGCATGGTTGGTGGCAGGTTCCGGTGTCGCAAGCGGAGGTCTGCTAAAGGGCATGGCTCCGGGAGCAGACCTGTTGATCATCAAGGTGCTCGATGACACTGGATCAGCCACGGACTCAGCAATCGCAACGGGAATAGAGTTCGCCGTTGACAACGGTGCAGACATAATCAGTATGAGCATTGGCGGGCCATGGGCAGACACCGGAATCGCAGACCCGTCGATAATGGCTTCAAGTGCTGCAGTTGCCGCCGGAGTTGCGGTTGTCGTAGCATCTGGCAATGATGGTCCTGCTGCATTCTCAATCAACTCGCCCGGGGTGGCTGAGGATGTGATAACTGTTGGCGCGTCTGCAGGCAGCATTGCCGTGACCGACTTCAGCAGCAGAGGACCAGTAGAAAGAAGACATCTTCAACCTATTGGCTTGCATGCAAAACCAGATGTTGTGTCCCCGGGCTTGCGGGTCATTTCAGGTAGGGCCGCATCAGCGTCCACGCTCGAATACCCGTTCTACAATTACACGCAGTATGGCGGAAACTATACCCAATGGTCAGGCACATCGGCATCGACTCCTCAGATAGCTGGGGTCTTAGCCTTGCTCATGGACAAGTACATCGGCCTCACGCCAATCGAGATGAAGACCTTTCTCATGGCTGGCGCTACTGACCTCGGCGAAGACCCGATGGCTGAGGGCTGGGGACTCGCGAATGTGAGCAAGTCTTCAGAACTCATAGCAAACTCGTCAGGCATCATCACACTCATGACACCACGCACGTACCCCACCCTCCCAGGAACCAGCAGCGTCTTCATCATTGGTGACGTACGGGAGGAACAGCGTGTTGCTGTGCTTTCGACAGTCAGTGTCGGGCACGTGACAATAGCGATTACTGGAAACGCGAGCAACCTCGTCAACACAAGCGTGGCAGAGCTCGATGTGAGCACGGGTTACTCCCATTTTGGCATCAATCTTGACGTGCCAAATGACCTGCCGATTTCCAGCATAGGTCACTACATCGGAGAGATCTCACTGTTGTCTGGAAACGTCACTGTGGCCAGCATGATATTGGACCTCTCGATCACAACGTATGGAGGGGGGCTCCTTTCTGACCAAGCTCACCAATCGACCGATGACCCTGACGAACCATCATACTACCGTTACTTCACTCAATATCTTCGCGAGCAGGGTATTCGTGTATCAGAGTTCGGTTTTGCGGGGAGCTCCAGACTCATCGACAAGGGTGCTCTGTCCAGTGCCGAGATATTCATGATAATGGACACTGAAAGGTCCTACACACAAACAGAGATTGACGCCATCCACGACTTTGTAGCCGAAGGCGGTACGCTCCTCATTTTCTCAGAGTTCTACAACGAGACCACTGGTGTGGCGTCCTTCGCGATCGACTCATACAACGAGATACTTGCCCCTTATGGTATTGAGTGCGAGCGCATCGAGATTGGCGTTGGCCCCAGTGGCTTTGGTGTGGTGTATGGTGCAGACTATGGTGGCAGCGTGGAAACCAGTCCAATCATGAATGGGGTCAGGAATCTCTACATCCTGGCCGGCAGCACCCTGAAGGTTGAGCCCTCTGTGGCCAATGCACAGGGGCTGTTGTGGTTTGATGGGGGCAAGACTCATGCCATAGTCGCCACTGCTGAATACGGTCTTGGACGGGTCATAGCTGTTTCGGATGGCTCAATGCTATATGATGATGTTCTGTATGATGCAAGCCGCGCTGGAGCTGACAACCTGAAGCTTCTCGAGAACATTGCCAAGGCGATAGTACCGGCCATTCCCAGAGTCTATGACGTCTTGTTTAGTCATGGTCGCATCGGTGAAACTGCAAACATCACTGCATATGTCTTCGACGAAGACCTTCAGGGCGTGGAAATCATCGTCCGCAGCTCAGATGGGACCAACATAACTGGCGCTGTGACTGAGTCTCTGGGATACGTGTTCCACATGGCGTTCACTCTCACTTCAGGCGGCTTCTATGACATCATTATCGTCGCTCGGGATGGTAGCGGCAACGTGAGGCTATATCAGAAGATGGTTCTTGTACCAGTTGACGCTGCCGATGATGCCGTGCTCCAAGGTGTGGTCATCGGTCTTCTGGCTATTGTAGTCGTGGGGCTTGCCTACGTGGGAGCCCTGAAATCAGGTTTGGGCAAGAAAGCAAGCCGCAGGCCTGACGAAGAGTGGGAGGTTCCAGTTGGTGATGGCGGTCCACCGCCGGTCATCGAATAGGGCCAAAGGTTCTCTCGAGTACGTCCTTCGAACGTTCGTGCCTGAACTTCAGTAGTGGTTTATCTTCGAGTGTGGTTCCGGACTGTACTCGCTCCATAATCTGGTATCCTACGACAGCACCCATCCTAGCGGCCAACACCTGTCCGCCTACGAGTCTGCCGTCCGGTTTTGTTATGAGAGCGACTTTCATGTACTCGGAGCGGTCATCAAGATACTGTATCCTTGCTTCCACACCAAGATCCGAAGCGGCGACTGATGAATGGCCCACACAGACGACATCAGTTCCGAATAGCCGATCGTACTGGAAACGAAGTGAGAGATCCGGATACTCCTTGTCTCTGCCAACTGCATAAGCACCGGCTTGGCGACCGGCTCGCGCCGCTGCGCTTCCTACTGGCATGAGTACAGGCTTACTTGTCAATGAGTCTGGCATCTCCACACAGTCTCCGACAGCATACACGCCAGGAGCCGAGGTCTCCAGCTTCGAATTGACGGCCACTCCGCCTAGGCTGCCGATGGTGAGACCGAGCTTTCTGGCCAGATCAACATTGGGGGCTACACCAGTCATGAATATGACAGCATCTGCCTTGATCTCCTCGCCATCAACCATGATACCTGTAACACTCTTGGTGCCCGTGACCGCCCTTGGAGCAGATCCGATATGGAGCTGGATGTTGTTAGGCATTCGTCGTCTTAGCTCCTCGCTCATAGGTTCTTCAAGCAGCCTGCGCATCAGCCGAGACCTCACGACAATGTGGACCTTCTTTCCTAGCTGATGCAGTCGCTCGGCGGTTTCGAGCCCACTGAACCCTGCACCCACAATGACAACAGAGTCAATCGACTTTAGTACGCGTCCTATTCTCCGGGTATCGGCTAGGGTCTTAATCGTGTAGATTCTTGATAGCTTCATACCGGGTATGTCAGGCAAGACCGGCTTGCCTCCGGTAGCCAAGATGAGTCTGTCGAATTGAAGACTCGTGACGCTGCCGTCATGTTCCTTGACCTCGAGTTTCCCTGACTTGAGATCACCCCCTACTACAGAAACACCCTTGCTGACTTCGATTTCCTTCTTTGCCAGGGAACGAGATGACCAGTCAGATATGAACAGGTCCTTGGTGTCAGGAAACTCCAAAGCCAAAGCAGAGCCGGGTCGACGGTGCGACTCGACTGTCTCCTCAGTCAGAATCCGCACCTCTGCGTTAGGTGCCAGCATCTTTGCCGTGTAGGCAGCTGCCACACCTCCCGGTCCATAACCAACGACAACAACCTTCATTGTGCCGCCTCCTTCCGGTATCTGCCTCTGAGCCGCTCCAGGATAAGAACCGCAATCACCACGGACACAATCCCTACGCCGACGAGCATGAGCACAGAATTGTCAGTGATGGCCAGCAGTGTTGCGAACTGTAGCTCTGTCCTGACACCAGACTGAGCTGTCGCAATGGCATACACACTGTAGTTGCCTGCCGCCAAGCCAGCGGGTGTGAGATAGATAGGATAGACACCGTCGGCACCATCCAGCGTGAAGTTCAGCCAGTAGCCGTACTCAGACTTCAGTCCTAGGCTGACAGATTCAGCATTCAGGTATCCTTCGAGAACCAGCTCCCCTGTGATTGTTGGGGTGATGAATGGGCCAACTCTGACGACTGTCTGATAGAGTATTGCACTAGTGAACTGAAGAGTCGTTGTCGCACCAGAAGACAACATAATAGGAGCTAAGAACAGATTGGCTTCTTCATCACTGACGTTGAGCAGTAGACTCGTGACATGACTGACCCCAGCCTCACCTGTATCGACTGTCAGATTAAGTAATGTGGCGTGTTGCTGAATCCCAGACTCGAGTATTGACATGCCGCCATCCACATGGCTCCAACCTACTGCAAGCAATGAAACGGGTGTGTCTCTGTCAGATATGGTCAGTTCCACTCGCCAGACATCGTCAATGTGAGTCAATGTCAAGCTACTGACAATGGGTCGCCATTGATTCTCAAGATCCGCGAAGCCTGTGGAGTCCGCGCTAGGAAGGGTTTGATTGCCTGTGCTCACGTCCAAGCGCCCGCGAGCAGGCGGCTCGGTCTGATCTACTCTCAGGAAAGCAGTCGTCGATGTGTTCCAGTACTGTGCCGTCAGGGTGGAGAGCTGGTACTGACCGTCGGACCACTCGTAGACAAGCGCTTGGCCTTCGGTGACGTTGACCAGTAAATCGGCACCGTTTCTGCCGGATGTGGAGTTGGAGTCTGTGTCCCACGCAATGCTCAACATGTCTGAGCCAAACTGAGGTTCGCCCCGGAGGCTGACGGCAAACGCTACGACGTCGGTTCGTTGATACACCCTCACAGAGAGGATGTCTAAGCCCGCATCAAGGCTCGCGTTCTCGGGACTCTCAATAACTGGAATGATTCCCACCCAATCGGATAGACTCGTGCCGGTGCCCATGGGCATTTCAAGCACGTGCCTCACAGACAGCACAGAATCGCAGAGACCGTAACCCCAGTCACTCAAAGCCGGAGAATGGTGCGCAGAGTAGCCGCCTGCCCCCTGCATCAGGGCTGTGAGCAGGGGCACTCCGGTCGCTCCTCCGCTCGCTTGGAAGATCAATGCCAACAAACCTGCTACGTGGGGCGACGCCATGCTTGTGCCGTCCTTGGAAGCCCATAGTGTCTGGACGTTATTCGAAGCTGCGAGTATACTGGTCCCGGGTGCCGTTACTTCAGGTTTTGGTGCACCATCAATCCTAGGACCTCTGCTTGAAGATAAGCTGACTGAGTGGCTCGCCTCACTATACGAAGACACAGCCACTCCGTTGTCGGCGGTTCCCGGCGAGCTGATTGTCCTCGTGTTGTCTAGTTGGCTCGTAAACCGAAGATAGGTCCAACTCCAGTAGTTATCCCACGCATAACCATCAACCCACACTGGTTCTCCAGAGGGGTTGCTCATACTGACGCCCCACGTTCCCGACGTCCAGTTGTGGCCGCTTGTGCCCAACTGAACAATCAATCTGTTAGTCCCGCGGATGCTCGTGTCTGCAAACACGTAGGCATTGAGGTCTGGTGTGGATATCGGGAATCCCGGACCCAAGATGCTCTCGAAAGAACCCAAGTCAATTGGGTCACCTGCTGGAGGGGTAAGAATCACATGTTCATCCATATCAGAACTGCGCCACAAGAGATTGATGAAAGAATACAGAGGGGGGGAAGAAACGGACAACGTGGCACCAGCAGAACTGCCAGATGCCACTTGGAATCTCGCATGCTTGCTGTAAGAACCGAGGTTGCCGGCCGCAAGCGTGCAGAGCGTCTTGTTCTTCAGAAAGGCCTCAGACACTGCCAGGTCCTCAAGATCTGTCCCATCTAAGAACCCAAGGTAGCTCGAGAATGACATGTTGATGATGCTAGCACCATGCATTATCGCGAAATAGATGCCATCTAGAATATCTTCAGAATCCAGCGGGCTCTTGATGATGATTAGGTCTGCATCAGGTGCGACGCCTAACATCGAGGTGAAACCGATCTGGCCCCCAGCTATTATCGATGCGACATGCGTCCCGTGCCCATTAGAGTCGCCAACACTGAGGGCCAAGCTTGTCAGGTTTGTACCACGCGTGTAGACAAGGCCAGTCGCTTGGTCATAGAGGATAGCCACCTTGGGTTCTCCGAGTACGACGACATCCTCGGATAGGAGAGTGATGACGCCGTCGTCGTTGGCGTCAATGCCGCCTAGCCATCTGTCACCTGCCCCATAGTCGAAGTAGCCATTGTCTTGGACGTCGATGTACATATACTCGTTAGCCACATCGATTGTCGATGGATTCTGTTTGTCAATGTGATTGATTGGGCCCTCCGCTGCATCAACCACCGAGTCGTTGTCTAGGTCTGCGTAGTACTTCCCATCGGACTCAATCACCTTGACAGGTCCTGAAGACGTCCTCCAGAAGCTTGGATGAAGCCAGTTGGCTCCCGTGTCTATCACTGCCACCGTGGCGCCACTCCCCACGATAGGAGTTCCGTTCAGATTCATGTTCTCCCAAACCGTGGGAGCACCTATGGCGGGGACTGAAGAAGTGAGCGAGGGGAAGAATCTCTTACTGCCTGATGATGCGCGCACCAAGCCCATCTCTCTCAGGGAATCTAGTGAATCGACGCCGGCCACTCGGGCGGAGTACACCCTGCCGACATGCACGACCGAAGTGCCTCGCCTCAGAAAGTCCACACCCAATGACTCTGCCATCGCAATCTCCTGAGGCGACAGCTCACTCTGGAACTGCATCAAGGCAGTGCAGGCAGATGACCCTTCTTCGTCACCCACCTCTGACCGTGATTCTAGCTCCATCATCAGATCAGAATCGACAAAGGGGCGAGACAAATCGACGTGAACAGAAGAGTTCAGGCTCAAGACAGGCGGAATGACCAGTAGTGTCGATGTCAGAAGAATGGCAATCACTGGGTATCGGGAATACATGACTCTGCCTCAGGTTGCTTCTGCTGTTCTCAGCACTCGCTTGATATTCTTTTGCCTGAGCGACGGAGGAGCTTATGGAAGCCGTCAGGGTCATATCGGGTGAATGAGTGGCTACTCCTTTGCGATGACATCAACATCCCTGAAGACAATCTCAGGACCAATGGTTCCAGCCAGGTACTTTGGAGTCTTGGCGACCTCCACAGCACTGCCCAGAAGACTGTAGATGTTGCCTGCCACCATGAGGCCATGTGCCGCACCGACCATTCTGCCGTCCTCGATGAGGATTGCAGGGTTGCCCACGACGCTGAAGTCTCCTGATTCCGGATTGGCACTGTGAGCTCCCTGGACATCGCGAATCAGATACCCATGCTTTATCTCGGAGATGATGTCAGATATCTCTCTCTTTCCCGGGCTGACCACGAGATTGGTAGTCGCGATGTCGACCAGACCCTGCCGCATATTGCGCCTTGCGTTCCCGGTACTCTTGACACCCTTCCGGTTTGCCCAATAAGTGTCCCAGAGGAAGGATCGAAGGATGCCCTTCTCAATCAATGACGTTCGCTGTCGCGGGACCCCTTCGTCGTCGGCCACGGTCGTGTTGACCCCCCTTGGAGTCGTGCCATCATCGTATATCGTCAGAATGTCTGAGGCTATTCGATCACCAATCTTGTCGGCTATCTTGGACTTACCCCTGGCGACATTATCGCCACGAACTGACTCAAGCAGCGTGTAGCGGAGGAGCTGACTGTACGCATTTGGGTGAAGAATGACAGTATGCTTGCCGGTTCTTCCCTTTGAAGTATTCTTGCAGAGATGAATCATCGAAGCAATATCGTCGACGATTCGCGGCACATCGACTTGCAGGCTCCTCTGGACATCATACGAATCAATCATGGGCGTCGTTACGGACTCTGTCTGGGCAACGCCGACAAGCACGAGGAATCCTAGTGTGCCTTTTTCTGAAACGGCAACACCGCCGCTGTTGACACAAGCCCTGAGAGTGACTTGGACACCAGCAGATCCAAATGCCGGCATAAGGCCTTCCTCCGCTGCCTTTGCGCGAGAAACAGCATCAGACAGCAGATCAACAACCCATGAGGGCTCGCACTTCGTTACTGATTCTTGCCATAGGCCCTTGATGGCCTTATGTTTTCCAGGTTCGGGAAGAGCCAGCCAATCCTTATCCTCGGTCGTGGCTCTTGCCGCGCTCACGGCAAGCTTCACTGTTTCATCCAGTGCGTCCCTTGTAGGAATGTTTGTGAAGGCGCAGCCCATCCTCTTGCCATAGTACAACCTTATCGCGAACTCGGTGCCAACCCTCTTGTTCACGCTGCTGACTTGTCCGAGTTCCACGTCTGCATCGAGAGCGGAGTTGGCCTGCGACTGAACCTCGATTGCGTTGGCTCCCATCTTCTGACCCATCATGACTGCATACTGACAAAGGTCAATTAGATCTCTCTCGGTTTCCATTTCCTCAGTCCTCCTAAGTCTTACCTCCGAAAGTGATTCCTCCCTTTGCGAACCGTACATCGGGTCCCCCACTGGACACGAAAGCCTCCTGGCCCTTCCCGCATCTTCCTAGCTCGAACGGGAACTCCTTCTTTGATATCATCTCAATCTTCATGAGAGAGTCGGTGGCAATCCCTGATATCGACAAGTCTGTGACAGGACGCCCCAGCTTGCCATTGACAATCTCATAAACCTCCTGAAGCCCGACTTGAAAGCTCGCATTGGTCTGGGCTTGGCCGCCTCGAAAATCTGCGCAGTAGTACCCGAAGTCGATGCTCTCGAACATATCATCAGGTTCGGCGTCACCCCTTTCGAAGTAGGTGTTTCTCATCCTGATGATCGGCGGATAGAGATAGGACTCTGCTCGTGCATTTCCGGTTGGTCTGAGACCTGTCTTGGCGGCATACTCCCGGTTGGTCAGAAGCTCAGTGAGCACAGAGTCCTTGATTATCGCGACTCTTGATGATGGAGTGCCCTCGTCGTCGTACCTGGAAGTGCCTAGGTAGCCCGGCATGGTACCGTCATCCGTCATGTAGACCCCTTCGGAAGCCACAACCTGGTTGAGCTTCCCGTTGAATGCACTGTTGGTCGTCAAGTCAGCCTCTGATAGGTGGCCGAGTGCTTCGTGAGCGAGTACTCCGATCACTCTCGGTCCAAGAATGCATGGAAATGAGCCAGCCTTGGCGGCGACGCCCTCTAGCTGCAGCTTCGCTCTTTTGGCGGCTGCAAGCCCAATGGCTTCCGGGGTGGCCACGCGATCCATGTATTCCCAGCCTTCATGTGTCGATGCATCCTCGTACCTTGCTGCACTGAGTCGAGTGCCCTCTTTGGCGGTCACCCACGGATACACCCACACCAGCAAGTCTCTGGACTGAATACGTGTCCCGTCCGACGTGACTAGGTACTTGGTGCCTGATGCCGTCCGGACCTTCACAGTGACTGCCACCATGCGCCGGTCGAAATCCTGGACGACCTTCGTGAGGTCCCGCATGTACTTGATCTTCTCCTCGATCGGAACTTGCCGCGGGTCGCGTTTGACCTTGATGTCAATAGTGTCCTCGTGAGGCTTTGTTTCGGCGAGCTGGATAGGGTCGCTTCGAGTCTTGGCGGCTGCCCGGGCCATCGTGAATGCGTCCCTCACGGCTTGGTCAAGAGCATCCATGTTCCCTGTTGAAACGAAACCCCAAGCTCCATCCATGAGCACCCTTATGGCCACGCCACGTTCAATCCTCTGCGTAAGAGCATTGACCCTTAGGTCGTCCATCTGTATGTACTCAATGAAACCTGTTTCTCCACGGAGTTCAACGTAGGTCGCACCTAGGTCACGGCCGACTTCGAGCGCCTTGTCCAGAATGTCGAACATCAGTGCATCGACCTCATAGAGAGTGAATCAGTTGGGGCTCGCGTTCGCACCCGCTCTAATAATCTTGTGATAGACGCGAGTCACCGTTTTGCATCTTTGCTCCAAGAACCAAAAGACCCAAAACGTATGGGGAGAAATGCGCAATTGAACAGGACTGAGACAGATATGGAGATCCCGCCCGAGTTCAAGCACTTGCTCGGCCTGAGCACGCTTTCATGGGACAGTATCACCAGTGCAGCCAATCGTTTTGTTTCGGTAGGCCCAGAAACAGGAAGTACCGCTCAGGCGCGCCAAGCGGCAGACTGTCAGGCTGAGGAGTTGTTCGGTGAGGGTAGTCCTCCTGAAGACTAAGAGGGTTGCTGCTGTGGAGTCAGAAACGACGAAGCGACGACAGGAAATGTGAGCGATGTCAGCAGACAGGGTACTTGAGATCCTGAAGGTCGGAGAAACCAAGATCACTGAGTTCAAGAAACGACTCACGAGAGCCGACCTGAAGCCCGACAGAGTTCAGAAACTCGTGACACGGATAAGGTACATGACCTGTGAGGACCCGTTTGAGGGCAGGTTTCTGGTGGGCATAGAGGATGTCAGGGGGAGTGAATGGAGAATCGATGGTCTGAGCGAGGAGGGGATAGAACTAGCAGAGGAAGTGCTTTCGGAGATCTGCAAGGAAGCAGGAGTCGACATCGTCGAGAAAGACCGAGTTGAAACCGCCAAGGGTTTCGTAGGAGTCTATCTGCTGAAGAGGATCCCCGCCCCTGAAATCAAGGAAACATGTTCAATCAACATTGCGGGGAGAGTGAGTTCTGGCAAGTCGACTCTGGTGGGCTGCCTAGTCACAGGGTCTGTCGACGATGGCAGCGGAAAGGCAAGATCCTTTCTGCTTAAGCACCCTCAAGAGATCACAAGGGGACAGACAGCCGACATACATCTGGCATTCATGGGCTTCACTCATGATGGCAGGCCTGTCCATCTTGAGAACCCACTGAACAAGGAAGAAACAGGAAGAGCACTTGACCAATCAACAAGGATTGTGACCTTCTTTGACGCGCCAGGTCACATGGAGCACAGCAAGACGATGATAAGGAGCATTCTCGGAGGCGATGCCGCCTACGGACTTGTCCTGGTTCCCATTCCGGATGAAGCCCGCCTCATACAGAGTGAGCAGATAGGTGGAGGGCGAGTGCGGTTGGACGATATAACCCGGGAGCATCTCATTCTCATGTCGAGCCGGGGTGCGCCCTTCATGGTCATACTCTCCAAAGCCGACAAGGCAAGTCGGGATGACCTGACCCTAGTAGACAATCTGGTCCGCGAAACTCTGAAGGAAATAGGCAAGATACCTGTCAACGTTAGGAGCACTGACGAGATATCACCCGTTGTCAAAGAGATTGGAAACGGAGTAATCGTGCCGGTGTTGCAGGTCGCGGCGACCGACATATCGTCAATGGCTCTCCTGATAGAACTGCTAAGGCTGCTTCCTATGAGCACAAGGAGCGGTGACCTTACTGGTCCGGCACGTGCCTATGTGGACAAGGTCTACCGTGGCATAAGAGGAACAAATGTAGTAGTCACTGGTACGGTGATGTCAGGGGTGTTCAAGACAGGGCAGACTGTTGTCATTGGCCCCGGTCAGAATGGAGAGATGACAGAAGGGCGCCTGTTCAGCATAGAGATGTTCAACAAGCGCGTCATTGCGGCCAAGTCGGGCGACCCTTTTGGGTTCGATATCAAAGATGTTGACAAACACCAAGTTCGCCGAGGACAGATTGTGACTGACCCAGGTGGCAGCATCGGCAGCTGCAGAGTCTTTGAAGCGGACATTGTGGTCACAAGACATCCAACTCGTATCTCCGAGGGGTACGCTCCCGTGCTGCAATGTCACACGATTCAGCAGACGGTCATCCTCAGAACGATATATGACTCAGAGTTCCTTTGTGTTGGTGACTTCGCTCGCGTGAGGCTGGAGTTCATGATGGGGTCCGAGGCACTTCAGGTCGGGGATCGGATTGTTCTGAGAGAGGCAAACACTAGAGCCATAGGGACCATAGTGGAGATCGTCAGCTTGATGTCAGCTCTGACCACGTAATGCCCTCATTTTCCACGGGGAAGACGTTCTCATGACGCACCAGCCCCCTTGTTGAGAGAGTGTCCACGATAGGTGTGATGCTTAGAGCAAGACTCTGGGCAGTCTCCACGAGCCTGCGTCCCCACACTCCCGGGGCGGATGTGATGGCGTATGCCCCTTCGGTGGTGATGATGACAGTAGCCTCGAGGCAGGAACTGTGCACCGCCGAGCGGACTGCATCAGTCGCGCCAATCACAAGAAAATCGTGTCTGATTCCGGCATGATTGAAGCTCGGCAGCAACAGCACATGGCCTGACTCAGCCAATGACGCAACCCTGTGTAGTGAACCAGTAAGAGTGTTCGCGAGAATCTTCAACCCACCCTCAGCAAGTCTCTCAAGCACGGCCTCCTCGGCGGCATCCACTTTGGCCTCCTGAAACTGAATGCTTGCTTCAAAGGTGGACGGACCAAGAGATCTCAAACCCAATGATTCCAGGGCCCAGCGCAGAACGTCTTTCCCGTGTGAAGCCAACCCACCTGACTTGGGAGTGATGTCTTCGATGTTGAGGAAGTACTCAAGTGAAGTCACCTGTTCGCCTTGACCCTCAACCATCGAGAGCCGCTTCAGACTGGGCCCCTCCAAGAAACGCACAGTGAGCCAGACGGACGGAGCGTCATCGTACTCCTCCCCGCGGACGAGCGAGAGCACTCTACCTAGTGGAGTAACGTTGCAGACCGATCGAGGAGCGAGATGGACTGATTTGAGTATGTGTCGTCGAGCATTGAGCTTCTTGGGACTCCGCAAGCTCTCACAGAACCCTCGGATCGCATGATAGTCATCAGTACCCAAGGGCACCTCGAACCCATCGTGAACAATCCTTAGCCCTTGCGCCCACTTTTCGAGCGAAAGCGCACTAGGTGCCGCCTCTACAAGTGACAGTATCCTCTGGAAACCTGTTTCTTCGTAGCATTCTGCATGAACCGTGAAGTGATTGATGAGTTGCACAAGGTCTTTGTTTTTGGTGTTCTTCCTCCAGACTTGAACCCAGTCGTTTCTCTGTGTGCCTTTCATCAACGAGTACGCCATGCCGTTTCCGACGCACTGGGCAAAGCTGGTCAGAGCATGGTCTCTATCCATCATGAGGAGAAAGCCGGTGCGGAGGGCAATCCCCTCTGCCCAGCTTGCATTGGCAGCGGACTCTTCAAACAGAAACGTCCCGTCCTGTTCTAGCTGCATACCAAAGCCTTGTTCACTTGCACCCAACTTCTCTCTTGTGACGAATACGGTCGGAAACTTGGGTTCTGGACGTGCAATCGCCCTAGCCACCCGACGGATGGCCCGCGAAAGGGTTGACCTGAGCTCCTCAGTTGCTTCCATCCGGAGCTCTTCTGGTGTGGGCTCTGCGGGCTTCTCATACTTGACGAGCAACCGGGAAGTCCTTCTGACTGGTTCGTATGCAGAGTGTTCCACATTGTCGGCACCTAACATGACACCAGCGGCGTTGAAGAAGTAGACCCGAACACGATCTTGATTCACCACGGCCACAATGAAGGTGATCCCACGGAGTCGTTTGAAGTACTTCCTCACAGTCACTTCCTTGACGCGAAGCACTTCGACTAAGACAGCCCCTGTTTCCTTGAACTGACTCTCTCCAAAAGCAGCTATCTCCTTGGGTGTTTCCCTGACGGGCTGATGCATTCGGGTTTCCTCCGCGCTCGGCCGGGTGAGCACTTCTGTATCCGGTAGGCCCTCGCATCCAGAGAAACCAGTTCCCTTAATCAGTTTCGGGCTGCGGAGGAAGGCATCCTAAACCTGCCAGATTTCACTCCATTCTCATCTGCAAGACGGAGGAAGCACAAAACATGGATTCTACTAGTCTGGCAACCGAGATCAACACAGCCGTCGGACACTAGCAGGGTGCTTCTGCTGGCCATCATGTGCTCGTGACGGCGGCTGCTTGCTCTTGGTAGATTGGCATCAGTATGTCTCTAGTCGGTGGCGAATTCATTACGATGTCAAGAACCTCGTTGTTCCTCATGAGGACACAACCCAGAAACGCGTAGTCGAACTTGTCAAGCCGGATGTTGACGCCCCTGCGCGGAACCTGCGTCAGAAGCAAGACTATGCTGAAATCGCCTCTCGGCAGCTGGTTGAGTATGCCACGCTTCATGTCAGGTTCCAGTTGGCCCTCCAACTGCCGTGTCATGGTACCACGCTCAATGAAATTGTACCGAATCCTCTCGAAATCGCCAGATGAGCTCTTCTTTGGCCGGATGAATGAGATTGAGTAACCGAGCCTCTTCAAGGAGTTGTAACCAATCAGAGTTCGGTAAAGTGGGGGGCTCACAGATTCGAGCTCCACTTTCCTCAATTCCACAACGTCTTCGTTCCGCTTGACTTTAAGGTTCACTGAATCACACTTCCAATGAGCTGGGTCCCAATGTGATTCAGCAGTGAGCCTCAATAAAGCATTCTGGGAAGCCAATCCGCGATTGACCGAGCCAGAGGCCTACTTGATGGCTCCTTCGAGCTTGAGGAGCTCTATCTTCCTCTTTACATCCCTGCCATATCCGCCGATTCCAGTGCTCGAAACAACGCGGTGGCATGGGACAATTGGGCAAAAGCGATTGCTTGCCATGACATTGCCTACAAACCTAGCGGCCCCCGGTATGCCTGCACGCTTGGCCAGCTCACCATACGATACAGTCTGGCCTCTTGGAATCTTGAACGCAGCCTTCAAGACCAGACAAGCCTTCTCCGTCAGTCCTGTCATGTCGAGATGCACGTTGCTCACGTCCACTTCGCCCGTCCCTTCCGATATGGTAAAGGCCTTCTCCAAGATGGACAGATGCCTTGGCGAATCACTTCTCCCCAGCCCGGTGCCTCCCGAAGAGGAAACTGCCTGCGCTTCTGTAGATGCTCGGTCCCCCAATGAGAACAACCCTTCTTCGGTGAAGACACCCGCCAGAAATCTATCGCCTCTTCTAAGTACCGCAACAGTCTTCTCAGTCATGATTATTCACCTGAAACTACTCTACATGGTCGAAGCGCACTTCTTGATGGCGAAGGCAAGGAGGGAGGTCAGCTCAGGGTCGCTCTTCTTGGAGCCCATCTGAGACCATCCGCCATCCTTGTTCTGTGTGGAGAGCACGAGCTCGATCCCTTTCCTTATGACGTCGCGCTCCAACTCCGCCTTCGGTGCGCACACAGCCACAAGGTCGACCATGTCCTGCGTAGACTTCTGCTCTAGAGACCTCTTAAGATGCTGCATCAAAGCAGCACGGCCATCTTTGTACACCTTGTGTTCAGCATCTACTCCCACGGCAATGAGTGCTGGAAGAATGTTGCCCGTCCCAAGCGGATCTGACTCATTGTGACCCTTGAAGTCAGGCCAGTGACCGTCTTCATTCTGGAGATGCAACAAGTAGTCGCGAGCCTTCCTGACACGGTGCTCATCCTCGTAGGCCACATTGCATAGGGCCTCCAGCGCCTTTCCAGTCAACCATGTTATGCTCTTGCCGACAGGATACCAGTCACGTCCGACGGTGCCGCCGTACCTGTCTTCGATAAGGTGATTCAGATTCAGGGCCTCGGCAAAACCCCCTTCCCTCTTCTGTCGGGATACTAGAAAGTGAACCATCTTGCCGACCAACCGTGAATGACTTGTCTTGAAGCCCTTCAACAGCGTCAGCACCTCTGCAGTTTCCTTTACTGAGCTGGGGTGTCCGGGCTTGAGCTCGAACGGAACACCCCCGTCCTTGTTGAGAAGCTCCTCTAGCTTCGTCAGGAGCTGCTCAGCCTGGTCACGCGACACTTCAAAGCCGGCTGAAAGCAGTCTCAGCCTGTCAACTAGGCTACCATTGCTCATTAGATACGTCTGCAAATCATAGGGGAAGTCGAAAACCTGTTTGCTCACCGCTATTCCTCCTTTTCAGCTGGTGTCAAGAATCAGTGAGTATGACTCAAGGACAGGCCAATGATTCAGACTGTCCCTTGGCGTCACGAGTATGAATGCGTCGAATTGACTTAAAGACTGTTCGGCGCTGTCTACTCAGTTTCCTCCTCTTCGTAGAACTCTAGGATTTCCTTCCTCTTCTCCCGACGCTCGTCCTCACTGAGCTCTTCGTCCTCGGCATTCTCGTCCTCTACCACGACTATCTTCTCACGTGGGGAGTGACGTACCCTGTAATCCACTTTGTAGTCGGGAGCCTCCTTGACGGTCCGCTCGCGTCCACACTCTCTACATTTGAGCACTGTCTTCTTCTCGCCCTTCTTAGGAAGCATGAGGGCGCCACACTTGTCGCAGAACTCCACAGTCTCTTTCTCCCCAAGATTATAGTCCCCGTGGTTGCGCCATGTACGGATTTAAGCTTGACGTTTGTGCTTCCTGATGTTTTATGACACGGAGTCCTCCCGTACCTCTCGTGGTACAGCAAAACCTAGATATGCGTGAGTGAGTGGCGACCACCACGTTGCTCGCACTGGGTCAAACGGGCGACTGAGGTTGGGATCCCACCATGGTTCATGTGATTCCTTTCAGAGCTTACAGGTACGACAAGGCCAAGGTCGGCGACCTGTCAAAGGTCGTTGCCCCGCCCTATGATGTGATAAAGGACAAGATGGTTGACACTCTTCAGTCAATGTCGCCGTACAACATGGCTTGGATATCCAAGAGCAAGCCGACAGAGTCTGATAGTGACTCAAACAACCAACACACGAGAGCGAGGGACGTCTGGAAGAAGTGGCTGAAAGAAGGCGTCGTGAAACAGGACTCAAAGGAGTGCTTCTATGTCTACGGTCATGATTTCCAAGTCGAGGGCAAGAAGATGTTCAGGTCCGGATTTATTGGCCTCTTAGAGCTAGAGGAGTTTGCCACAGAGCCGTGGGCCAAGGGACTATTCACAGGTGTCCTTCAGCACGAAGAAACTCTGCCCAAGGACATCATGGACCGTCTGAATCTCTGCAGGCAGACAATGACGCAGTTTGGTCTGATATTCGTGATCTATCCTGATCCAAAGCGTGAGGTCGACTCGATTCTGGAGCGCTACATGAAGAACCAACCAGTGGTTGATGTGATTGACCTCGAGGGCGTTCGTCACAGGATATGGCTCGTAGATAATCAGGTAGACACGAAGAGAATCTCTGAGATCATGAATACTAAGTACATAATCATCGCAGACGGACATCACAGGTACAAGACAGCCCTCGCACTGTCTAAGGAGAATCCCAGCCTTGCTTCTGCGAAGTACCGGATGCTGACATTCGTCAACATGACCAACCCCGGCTTAGTCATTCTGCCCACACACAGGCTGGTCCAGAATCTTGAGAACTTCTCTCGACAGAAGCTGCTCGACGGCATCAGACAGAACTTCGAGATGAAAGATCTCAAGACAAAGGATGAGATGTTTGCTCTCATGAGGAAGGAGGCGAAGCGTCACGCGTTTGGTATGTTCATGAACGATGGCAAGTTCTATGTGCTGCTCCTCAAGGACGTTTCTGCGATGGATAAGGCTGTTCTGGACAAGTCACCTGCGTGGAAGCACCTCGATGTTTCGATTCTCCATTCACTAATCCTTGACAAGGTCCTGGGCATCGGCAAAGAGAAGCTTGCTCAGGGCACCATGAAGGGTGAAGGTTACGTTCTTTACATAAAGGACGTCGGGGACGCAGTCGACGAGGCAATCAAGTCAGTGAAAGAGAAGGCTCAGGCCGTGTTCTTCATGAACGCACCACGAGTAGAGGAAGTCGAGGCGGTATCGAGGAACTTCGAGGTCATGCCGCAGAAGAGTACGTTCTTCGCTCCCAAATGTGGAGACGGGTACACGATGAACAAGCTCATGTGAGAAGCAGCTTTGAGCCCTCTGCTGTGGCCCTGCAATATGCGTCCGATGGAGGGCGACAGTCGCAATTGCCCTGACGACATAAGAAACGAGAAACAGTCAGGAAAGCTGACCAGAAGATGAATAGATGGGACAGGCTCATTTACAGGCGACATAACGGAGAAAAACACGGCTAGGGTAACAAAGACTGCGAATCCGAGGTGGTTGTCTGAGATTGCGTCCTTCCTCCGAGCATCTTATATCGGTGTTGTGGCGCGGCTCCGACAGGTTTCAACCAGCCTGACCAATCTTCATAGTAAGCAAGTTGGTGTGAGGGCCGAAGCACAACAAGAAACAGGTGAAAGAAATGGGTAAGAGAGTATTCAACTTCAATCCGGGTCCTGCGGGTCTCCCTCTGCCTGTCTTGGAAAGAGTCAGAGATGAACTGCTGGACTATGCTGGAACGGGAATGTCCGTTCTTGAGATATCCCATCGCTCAAAGGAGTACGAGAAGATCAACCAAGACTCCATCGATCTGCTACACGAGATCATGGGTCTTCCGAGTGACTACAAGGTCCTATGGCTTGGCGGAGGCGCATCGACCCAGTTCTTCGTGGTCCCGCTGAATCTTCAGTTGCCTGGCAAGCCAATGGAGTATGCCATAACAGGCACATGGTCCCAGAAAGCGATGACAGAAGCAAAGCTCTATGGCGAAGCGAAGGTTGCTGTTACCTCTGAGGACAAGAAGTTCTCGTATATACCAAAGAACGCCACATTCTCCGCCAATGCAGCTTTCGCTCATATGACCATGAACGAAACAATCCACGGCGTCGAGTGGTCGTACATTCCTCAGGTGCCCAAGGAGGTGCCGCTCGTCTGTGACATGTCGTCGGACTTCCTGTCTCGAGTCATAGACCCGAAGAAGTTCGGTGTGATCTATGCTGGCGCGCAGAAGAATGTTGGAGCTGCGGGCGTCTGCGCGGTGATCGTAAGAGAAGACCTTCTGACACGTGTACCCGAAAAAGTCCCCTCCATGTTGAAGTGGAGCACACATGCCAAGGAGAACTCGTTGTACAACACTCCGCCGGTGTTTGCAGTGTACATCTGCAAGCTTTGGCTAGAATACATGAAGAAGATTGGGGGCATCCCTGCCGTAGAGAAGGCGAACATCGAGAAGGCCAAGATCATCTACGACGTGATAGACAAGTCAAAGGGATTCTACAAGGGACATGCACAACCCGACTCTAGAAGCCGCATGAACGTGACCTTCAGACTCGCGAACGAGCAGCTCGAGGAGAAGTGCGCCAATGAAGCCACGGCGAAGGGATTGATCGGGCTCAAAGGCCACCGATCAGTTGGAGGTTTGCGGGCTTCGCTGTACAATGCTGTGACGCTGGAAGGTACGAAGGCCCTTGCGGAGTTCTTGAAGGACTTCCAAGCAAAGAATCAGTAGGAACAATAGACGAGACAGAGAGGGCCTCTGTGTCCTCTCCTCCTTCTCTTTCTCACATGCCTGGGATGCGAGCCATTGGGACTCGCGGCGCCAAGACTAGCCTTTCGAACTGAGTCATTCGAGAATCAAGGACTCGGAGTGCTAACCAGTCCTGCGTTTTTTGGAGAACTCGTAGAGCGCCCCCTCTATGAACTGCTTCAGCTCTGGCAGCGTTGACCCATCAATCACGCCCTTGTACGTGCGCTTCATCATCGGCCCACTGGCCTTCACACTCACGTTTCTCATGCCTCGACCCCTGAAGAACTCCTTCAGTGCAGAAGCTATGGGAATGAGTATGCCACCAGGAAGCCTATTTGACAACAACTCTCTGCAGCACTGGCAGTCAAGAACCACGACTGTGTTATCACTATCCACTAGCACCTCAATCGATATCTGCTTCTCAGGGTTTCTCCCTGTTCCGCCATGATCACGGACATCGAGTGAGAAGGTGCCGAGTTGCTTCATCCCTTAGAGTCCTTCATAGCAGCGACACTCTGAATCGAGTGCGGACAGTGCACGGGACTGCCCGCGCACTCAGATGACCGAATGCAAATCAACCTGTCTGTTTCGCCTCTCACCTGCCCGGTTTTCTCCTCCTCACGATTACCGCAATCAGGACGAGTGCCAGTAACGCTCCTAGGAACAGGGCCAGTCTGAAGTAGTCGGGAGTCGGTTGAGTTGTTGTTGTGGTCGTAGTACTTGTCGTGGTTGTGTTGGTGGTAGTTGTAGTTGTCGTGGTTGTAGTAGTTGTCCAGGTCTGCACTTCGTACGAGTAGTCAGGGGACTCCGCCCAGTTGTTCACAGTATCGTTCGCATGAATTCTGTACGTCACGTTCGTCCCCTGAGGAAGAGTAGGTATTGTACCAAGGTAGAAGACGCCTGTCAAGACCATGGTTGTGTTGATCCACATGGAGCCGTTGTAGTATTCGAGAATCACGGCGTCGACTCCTAGAGCATCGGTGACAGTCACATTCACGGTGACAACGTCACTCGATGTTGGGGCCGCGGGGCTGATCTTGGGAATCCCGATTGTAGGCAGTGACATCAAGAGATCTAATGCACCAGAAACGTTGAGCTTGCCACTACCCCACACAGCATTCGGTACTGCTCCAGTGAATGCATCTGTCCGGGCTGCTGACTTTATGATGTCTGATACCTGACTCCCCGCTGATGGTTTGGCTTGGAGCATCAATGCAGCGCATCCCGCAACGTGCGGCCCTGCCGCGCTCGTTCCACTGAAAAGACGATATCCGCCAAAGGCGGGATTCAGGCTAAGCTGACCGTTCGCATTATACCACGCGGCCCATTGGGACGCGTTTGTGTAATCAGAAATGACATCTAATCCTCCGGGTGCGGCCACGCCCTGCTTCAGTACTTCGTCGATGCGAGGGCCGATACCAGAATAGGATGCAATGTCACCCACTGTTCCGCCCAGCAAGTTCCTAGTATGATACGAGGCGACACTGATTGCAGAGTCTGCAGTTGAAGGCCACGTGATGTGGTAAGCGTCAGACTGGTCAGAAGCCCATGTGACGCCACCACTCCAGCTGCTTTGGTCATCGTATATGTAGCAGTGGAAAGTGGTCTGAGCGGATGGAGATGCGACTAGCTGATGGAACGGCGGAAAGCCCCCGGTAGTAGGTATGGGCATTGTCTGTGTCCAGATGTGAATGCCCAGCATCCTCGTGAACCTAGCAGACGTTGATATGAAGGACTCCACCCAGACAGTGCCTGGTGCCACAATGAGGGGCTGGATGGTGAAATTCATGTATCCTTTGCCCGGGGTCAGCGGGAGTTGACCCATTTGGGGAATGCCCCAAGAAGCGAAATTGATCCAGAGAGTGAAGTTGCAGAGGGCAAAGTCCGTGTTGTTGCGCGATAGGACCGTGATCCATATGTTCCGGTATTCTATAGGTCCGGGACCAGGCACATCGAAATCCACTGCACGGGGTGTATAAGCGGGTGTATTGAACAGAGCATGTTTGTTGCTCCCTCCGAGGTTGCCACTAGGAACAATGACCGGGACTCCGCTATCAGTGATCGCGTCAATCATTGTTTCTGCCGCAGAGCAGCTCCCGCTACCGTCGAGGTAGTGGTATGTCCATGAGCCAATCTCAATCAGGATGAGGTCTGCCCCATGGTTCACTGCCCATGTGAGACCTTCCTCGACGGTCAGAGTCGTGTTGACGGCGCCATAGATTCGTATCATCATGAGCTCCGCATCGGGTGCAACACCTACATACTTCCTGTATCCGATTTGACCTCCAAGGAGAATGCCAGAGACCGAAGTGCCGTGACCATCTGTATCCTCATGGGTACTGATTGTCAGGTTCGTACCTCTCTCCCACACTTGGATTTGACATGAAGGGAGGCCGTCTCTCTCTACGATGTATTTCGTCTTCGGTGTGCTAAGCATTATGAGCTTCTCGCCCACGTCAAGCTTGTCATTGCCATTCGTATCGTTCACAACGAAGAATGGTTCCCCAAGCTGTGGGGTCCCATCCTGCGATGCATTCTCTGCCCAGACCCAGTCAGTTGTCGCATTGAACGAACCATCGTGGTCAAGGTCGATGATCCCGAGCGTTTCGTTGGCGGACGCGAAACCATTGCAGTTCAAGTCAATGCCATCGGTGCCATTCGTTGGACTTCCATCGGTGTTGTCGTCAATCCAGTTGAAGACGCCTCCGTCAGCAAACCACAAATCCGGATGAGTCCAGTCTACTCCTGAGTCCAAGTCAGCAACAAGAACGTCTTGCCCAGTTATGTTTCGGCCAGACCCGTCTAGCGCTCTCCAGACTTCGTCGGCTTCAATATCAGGAATTGACACATCTCTCGGAAACTGCAGAGTGTCTACCGGGGTCTGGATACCCACATATGAGAAGAAGCCCTCCCTTGCCAGACAATCCAGACTCTCGGAATCACCTCTAAGAAGATACAGATCGCCAACTGAGCTGAGCTCGGGATCTTGGAAGCTGAACCTTATGCCCATAGAGGTCAGTTTCGCGACATTCTCTGGAGAGAGAACCTCTGAGAACCGGACTACGAGAGGGATGTCCTCGCCGAAGGTCTTTGCCAAGGCATGGAAGTCAGGAAGGGAAACCGCGGTTTCCCTAGGAGCTACGGTTGAGGAAAATGGTAAGACAATAACTGGCACGACAGGTATCATGAGTAGAACTAGCATTAGCGTGCAAGCGACTTTTCTGTTCAATACTGCCGCCTCCTCATATTGAGGTGTCACACGAGAACCAACACAGACGCCATCATCTGCGGTCGGCATTGTGCGTTCACTGACATATTAACTGTATGGCAAACAATCACTCCAATAACTGGTTGTAGCTGTCTTCACGCGCCGCGTTGTCACATGAGTTCTGGATTGCACCATGAATCTGACTAGGCTTTTGTGAAGGAAGATAATGCCCTTCGTTGGGAAATGCAGAATACTCATTAGCCCGGCGGCTGTTGCTCATTCAAGGCACGCGGCAGAAAGCAGCGCAAGAACGGGCGAATGGATCTTGAAGGAAGACGACGATGCTCACAGCAAGGAGAAGGCAGAGAAACCAAGGGGCAGTGAGCTCACCATCGACGAGGTCCAAGATAGGCTCAGCGAGATATCGAGCAGGCTTGCGCGAGTGGAAGCCCTGATTGAACGAATGGGACCAGGTCTTGAAGAGGTCACACAGTCAGCAAAGGTCGTCAGAGAAGGCTTCGAGTTCTATGACGGCATGGTCAAGCTGATGGGCAAATTCACACATGCCGAACGACTGGAATCGAAGTATGGTGATCTCAAGAAGGACGACATCAGCTGGCGCATTGTGCAGGTTCTTGACGGTTCTCGTCCCCTAAACATCAGCCAAATCACAGCGGCCGTGCGTAGCGAAAGAGGGACTGCATCACGAAGAATCATCAGAGAGAGAGTCAACGAGCTGGTTGGCCGAGGCATCTTGAAGGTCATTGAAGATGAGGACTCAAGAGCACGCTTCTTCGCCCTCGTGGGGCCATAGGCTGCATGCCACGCCTAATCCACCGAAAGCGACCATTTCTGCCTTAAGCAGACGTGCCCCGTTGCTGGTCACTTTTGTCCAGCATGGCTATATCCTGTGACCAGCCAATGGACTAGGATGGTGACGTGTCAAATGAGTGATGAACGCTCAGATAGACGTGAACGAAAGAAACAAGATCACGAAATGGATACTGAAGAGATCAAAGAGATCTTTGCCACGCTCAACGAGTCAATCCCGAAGCTCATAACCGGAGTGATTGGTAGCTTCTATAGTCCCGAGTCTGCATCCAAGATGGCTGAGGCCATTGGAGGCTTCTACTCCAAACTAAAGGAGCAAGGAATCCCTGATGAACTAGCTCTTGAGATGACCAAGAAGTACGTTTCAGCATTGGACTTCCGCGAGATCTTGGCTTCGGTCGGCAGTGAAGGAAGGAAGAAGAAAAGAAGGCCCCCCGAGGACATGGATGTCGAGGAAGAAGACACCGAATGAGCGCAAGGATTGTGGTGTCGGCCCTGTCCGGCGGCACATCTCTCATGGCCAAGACATACGCTGCCATGAGGAGAGGCCGAAAACAGGTCAAGAGCGCGGCCAAGACATTCCACATTGGGCTCGTAGAGGGAGGTATGCCTGAGCGGCTTGCCCAAGAGATTGCTGACACCTACGCGTCTCAGGGACAACAAATGCTGTCAATCATAAGCTGGATACGAATAGCCCGAGACCTCCGTTCATCAGGCCTAGAGGACATGAGCACTCTACTTGATGATTAAGACTGCGCATCCGGCTTTGTGTACGACCAAATCGGTAATGCCCCCTACTCTGCTCCTGCCTTCCCCACCAAAGCCTTGGGCGCCCATCACTATAATGTCGGCCCTTCTCTCCCGGGCTAGATTGACTATCTTGTCTGAGGGCTGACCTCGCTCAAGAATGAGCTCCACTTGGAGCTTGTAGCCTCCTGCGGCTGACTTGTACTCCTCCAGAAGCTTGTTGCCATTGGCCACATACTGCTGCAGAATCATAAGGGAATCAGAGTCCGAAGCCCTAGCAACTTGTTGAACTGTGCCCAAGTCTATGACATGCACCATGAGGAGCTTTGCGCCCGTCATCTCAGCAATCTCGAATGCAACAGTCGCCGCACGGGCCGCGTCCTTACTGCCATCGACAGGGACTACTATCGTCCTGATGTTGCTGATTAGACGACCTGACTGGCGACGAAGACTGTCCGACATACCCACCCATTAGTAGCATTCATTCCTGAAATACGTTGGCATTCTGCAAAGCAAGCAAGACAGATGGATGTCACTTCGCCACAAGCACTGGAAAGTGCACAGCGATTGGAACTCATCCCATGTGGATTCTAGCTAAGATTTAACTGGTTTCAGTATCACTCGGAACGGCTAGTACCAGTCTAAGGAGGACTATCTGGTGGCAAATGTGGATCTGATAGAGTACTATGACAAGAAGAAGTACCCCAGTCACAGCAAGGCCGTGGCCGGTCTGGTGATTGTCTTCGGGGCTTTCTTCGCAGCTGGCATGTACTCTCTGTGGAATCTGTGGTTGGTGTATGGTCCTGAGGTCATGGCATTCATACAAAGTCTTGGTCTGCCATCGTATCTGACAAGCCATATATCATCGGTTGTGATTGCACTCGGCGCATTGATCTTGTTGAGCCTGGCTCTGGCAATCGGAGCTTCAGCCCTTGCCAAGAGGCTTGGCGGTGTGCTCATCTATGCCGGCGCGCTGTTCATGAACCTCATGACTTGGGGTATCGTGATTGTGCTTCTGGCCACTGGCACCCTGTCGCTAAGCAGTCTCATCGATAATTGGCCGATCATGATTCCAGGCCTCTTCACACTCTTCATAACTCTACTACTATTCACTGTCTTCAGAGGAAGAGTACGACGGGCCGGTGAGATTATCAAACTGACAGGGCAGACGTGCCTTGACGAGAAGGGAGTATTCGTGCCGCCCCTTCTTACAATGGTGTTCACGCTGGTCTCAGCTCTCATGTTTGGCGCAATCATACTTCGGTTCACACCGATTGAAGTGCTGATTGGAGACCAGCCGTGGACAGTTGAAACGGCCTTGCCCTTTGGAACGGGCCTGGTTCTGTATCTCTTCACAACCATTTTCTTCTACAACCTCGCCTATGGTACCACTGCGGGTATAGTCTACATCTACATGAGAGGAAAGGACCCGAGTCTTGGAGATGGTGTAAGGGCGTCTCTGGGGGTCGTAGCTGGCCTAGCAGCCCTTGCAGTGATGAGTGTGATAGTAGCTATCGTGAGAATCGCACTCCAGCGCGCAGGGCGCCAAGTCGGAGGAGCGGGCGGAGAGGCGGTTGGCAGGGCAGCTGGTGGGATAATCGGTTGGATCTGGGCTCTTGTCAACTACTTCACGATTCCTGCAATGGTTGGGGAACAGATTGGCGCGAAAGCCGGGATCAAGAGGAGTGCAAGTCTCGTACGCAAGAACTTCGTCGACGTGATGATCAAGGAAACCGCTGTGCGATGGGGCTTTGGCGTACTAGCAGCCATGTTCTTCATTGGCTTCGCTGTTGGCGGCGCAGCAATAGGATGGATAGTCACAGGAGGCAATATCCTGAACACGATTCTAATCACAGTGTTCTTCACTGTGTTCGCGTCCATCCCAAGCGCACTGGTCCTGCGTACGTTTGACATCGTCTACGTCACCCTGCTGTATGTCTTCATCCGACGCCAGGAAGGAGAGATAGCAGGCAAGACTGCGATTCCAGCAGCGATGGGCAGAGAGCTGGAGTCGGCATACGATGCGGCAAGGCGTAGTGGCCGCTAGAGTACACTCGAGTATGTGGTGGCACTTCAACCACCACATCACCTCCTTTTTTGTTCTCGAACCTCCGGAAGAGCCTAAAGCAGGAAGAATGCAGCGGCAGACGAGGCATGGGAATTGGACGCCAAGACAGCAGCTGCAAACGGGCTCGAAGCCGTCCTAGAGGCTAGACCAGGTGAGTCATTGCTTGTTGTGACTGACGACGTGCGGAGCGAAGTGGGCAGAGCTTTTGCTCAAGGAGCGCTTGAGCTAGGCTTGTGGGCCAGGATGGTTGTGCTGCCTACTCAGGAGAATGTGGTCAGAACGACAGTCCCAGAACACCTTGTGGAGATGATCAACGGTCCAAACCAACCAGACATATTCGTCAACACGCTGAGAGGACCATCTCAGGAAACACCATTCAGGATCAAGATCATCAAACTTGAAACGAGGAAGGGTCGTTCGAGGCTAGGGCACTGCCCAGGAATCACAATGGACATGCTCACGGACGGAGCCCTTGCCATGACTAAGGAACAGCACTCCAAGATGCAGGCAGAGGCTCGTGACCTTGTTGCACTCCTGCAAGATGTGACAGCCGTACGCGTCACAGCTCCCGCTGGTTCAGACTTCACTCTTAGTGTTAAGGGTCGCACCTGGTTCTCTGACACTTACGTGGATTGGAAGACGATGAAGTGGATGAACCTACCAACCGGTGAGGTGCTAGTAGGTCCCGTCGAAACCTCAATGCAGGGAACACTCGTTTGTGACCTGGCCTTCGGCGGAGGAACCGGGTCCCTGAAGAAGCCAATTCGAATAGAAGTCAAGAACGGACGCGTCATGAAGATTGACAGCGAAGACAAGGAAGTTCTGAAGTTAGTAGAACAGACGCAAGCGACGGACGAAATGGCCAAGCATGTTGGTGAGTTTGCCATAGGTCTCAACCCAAAGGCGAGAATCGTGAAAGAGTTCCTTGAGTCAGAGAAGATTGGCAACGCGATCCATGTGGCCTTTGGCAACAACACGGACTATCCTGGTGTCGTGGCGAACAACTCCGGCACACACCAAGACTTCCTCGTGGGCAAGCCAACAGTGACACTGACATACGCCGATGGCCGGTCTAAAATCATCATGGACAGCGGCGTGCTTCGAATCAAGGAATGAGCCTAAGCGACGCCACGGCTGCCAAGGTAGAGCTCATCGAGGCCTATTCGAACGCCGCAAACCATATGGGAGACCCGTAGTACCACCAAAGACCTACTGACACCACTACTAGGAAGAGGCCCCAATGATGATGACCAAGCCGCCGGTACGATTCACTCTTCTAGAGTATAACCCTAGGGCGGCAACCATAGCTCCCAAAAAGAGGCCGGCCACAGGCGCGAGTATGCCAATGAAGAAACCTATGAGACCAAGAAACACACCATAGGTGAATACTCTGTTAGGCTGTGACATCAGTTCATCTCCTGTCCCATTGTGTTTGCTGGTAGTCAGCAACAATCTGAGAGAAACCATTGGCCTCGTGACCCAATTAAGACTACTGCTCTGCTCACTTGAGAAACAAGGTGGGCAACCGTGAAGTAGTCTACAACCAATCGAATGCTTCGGACCACGTAACACTGGAACCCGAGAATGGGTTGAGATAGAGAGTCCTGTAGAACTCAGCCAGTGAGTCATGCTCCTCAGCCTTTCTGAAGGTCGGCAAGACGAAGTCCGCTCTGCCAATGTGATATGTGAAGACGTACGGAGCCCACAGGTTAACTCTTCCATCCCTGGTCCTCGGGGCAATGAAGTCGATCATTCCTCTAGCCATTTCCTTCGTCCTCAACCCGTGTTCCGATATGTAGTCGACGACCTCTTCTGAATCACGACCATCACGGTTCATCATGATTGCCGCATTGATATGGACCATCCTGCTCAACGTGTAAAGAGCATCGTAAGCCTTCATTCTCGGACTGCTCTGATCAACATTGAGAAACTCCTTGGCCGTGTCTGCGGCACCCTCTGAGATGATGCAGCGACCAGTGTGAAGAGGGACAATGGCCAGTTCTGTGTACTTCTTGCCAACATATGCTTTCTCTCGCCACAGGTTGGAAACGTGGTGCTCGTACTCGTGATATATCAATGAAAGCATCATATCCCGATTTGCCGGACGGTCAATGTTGAACTCGTTCACAGACCTGAAGCCTCCCTGATAGTAATTGTATCCGCCCCAAGGTTTGTCTCGGACTGCGCGATACTCCACTCCATTGTCAGTCACTCGACTGCGCATCAGAGAGAAGACTTGCTTTCGGAACATGCTGCCCACGTCAACTGACCGGTTCTGGAGCTCGTGCTCGACCAACGCCTTTAGCGCTTCGCCAGAAACCTCTCCATCCTTTCTGAACAGCTCGACCCTCTCCCTCAAGTCGCGCCCCGGAAATCCAGCCATCAGCTCATCCAGATACCTCATCTGTCGATCAATTACAGTGTGAGAGAACTGCTTCATCTCAACATGAAACAGACCCTTCACAAGGTCTGCATACGACACCCCCATTCCACCGAGCCATCGAACAACTGCCTGCAGTGAGCTTGTCTCACCGAGAAGGTACTTCCGTCTCAAGTCACTCGTTATCCCATCCAGTATCGAATCGATCAGGATATCTAGCTCATGCAGCAGGGCCTCTGGTTCCCTGTCAGACCTTTGTTTCTGAGGCGTCAGCTGCTCTGGGCCATAGTAGGCATCGACAATACTCACCCCTGTCAGCCGTTCACTGAGGTTGCCTACTTCACCGCACAGTCTAACGTAGCTTTCAACAGGTTTCGTTTTCGAGTTCACATCCTACCTCAGGTCTTGAAACGTTTTAGAATCTGATGGTCTTCTCTGCCGCTGTAATTCCACACCGACTTCACTCCTTCAGCTCTGTCGAAAAGTGATGGCAGTACGCGACATTCATTAGTCCGGATGTACAGCGAGAACACGTAGGGGTGATAACACGCCCAAACGTAGCAGAGGTTCAACACCCAAGACAGCCCTTGTTCTACTTGTCATTGCAGTAGTTGTTGTTGGCGTTGTGGCATGGCATGACGGTGTCATCGGAGTCACAAGCATAGCGAGTATTAATGGTGGCGACATATCGAATGGCACTGTTGTCGCCGTGAAGGGAGAGCTCACTGGGAGGATTGGCGACGTTCACACCATTTCCAGTGTGGGCGGCGGTGGCTTCCTTGTATTTGTCTGGTCAGGCGATTCCCCTGCTCTTGGCTCTATCATTGTGGTCCGGGGGACTGTGGAGTCTGTGCTGTATCTCAAGGATGTTACATCAGTCCAAGTGGCATGGCTCTTCAAGTGAATCGGACCTTGAGCCCAGAGAAGCAGGACCACACCCATCACGCGAACAGATAGTCACCGTGCGACAGCAGATAGCTTGTCAGCATCAATTCCCTGCAGAACCGAGACTCACGTTCGGAGCGATACGCGGCCAAACAGGCTTTCGGTTCCATCCTTCTGGCGAAGGGTGAAGGTGGCCTCATTCTTCGAGATCGAAATCTGAGTCATTACCTGGGTGGCCGAACCCCTCAGTCTGCGAGAGAGCAACGTGCCAGTGTTGTATAGCGCCATGTCGTTCAGCCGCCACAACCATGGAACGTGTCGGTGCCCGTTGAGAACAAGCGAACACTTGGTCTGGTCCAGTATACCTAGGACATCGCCGGCGTCCTCAACGATATTGTGTTCGCGCCCAGTGTAGGGCACAGGCACCAGATGGTGATGTAAGGCGAATATGCGCACCTTTCCCTTGGCCTTGGCGAAGAAGTCAGTCATTGTCGGATATAGGACGCGCCCTATGTGGCCAGCGTCATTGTCGGGCTCAGCACTGTCCGCAGCAAAGACAGCCACATTCTCGTCCTCGTGAATCTTCCACCGACTGCCAAACAGTCGCTCGAAATGGGCTGAACCATAGTTGCGCTCATCGTGATTCCCGGGTATGATCACTTTCGGAAGGGAAACACCACTGATTGCATCGGCAAACGCCTGATACTCTTCCTTTAGCCCGTCAGATGTGAGGTCTCCGCTGACAAGCAGAAGAGGAGAGTTCACTTGCTTCGCGCGTTTCTCAACGAAGTCGATGATTCGGCGAAAGTCCTCGACGCTGACACCGACCTCTCCAATGTGTACGTCGCTCATATGAAACAACGTCATAGACTTGTTACTCATCTATCGGAAACCTCCGGAAACACATGCCGAGTGGCACGCTGAATGGCACGCACTGTGGCAGACACATGCCGAATGGCATGCACTATGACATGCACTGTGACATGCATCATGTGAAACACATGCGGAGTGACAAGCATCATGTGACACACATCGACTCGTGCCTTCGAGGATAGGCTTCAATGGCTCGCGGATGATGTTGGCCACATTCTCCATTACCTTGCCTATCGTGCTAGTCACGTTGCTGACAATCTTCGCTGTCGTGGCGGCAACATCGCCGACGACTCGACCCACACCTGAGACCGCATTCCCCGTTGCACTCGACAAGTCACTAAACCATTGGGGCACCTGAGGAGGAGCAATGGAACCACCGGTCTGCGAGAATGCGTCATGTATGTGGGTGTCATGATTCGGACTCAAGTAGAGCCAATACCATGCCCAACCGTGATAATGCCCGCTGAAGTAGTAGTCAGTGCGACCGTCAAGAGTCGGGTTTGCGTCCAAGTCTCTCCACGCGCCCTCAACCAACTCGTCATGGTTTTTCTTGGTCGCCTCAAAGTCAGACTGCCAGGACTTCTTCTGTACCTCCTCTGCCATGCGCTCGAGGAGCTCGTCGACCTTGTCTGAATCAAGTTCGTCATCGACAATCGCATCTACAAACATCTGCTCATAGTAGGTGAGGTCCTCGAACTGGAGGCCAGTCGCGGTCAGTTTGAGCGGGTCCACAGACAAGACCCTCACGGCACCTTTGTGAACGCACGACATGAGAATCATTGACACGAGCTTCTCCCTACTAGTACTGACAAAGAATGCAGACTCCACTGGATCGAGCTCTGCCACGGTCCCAGGAGTACCGAACGTCTGAATGGCAATCTCAGGTTTCTCATACACACCCGTGGTTTCGCCAGCCGTCCACTTCGCCCCATAGGGACTCACAATTCTCTTGTAGCCGAAGTAGGCGACCGCTACGAACACTACACCTCCGAATGCAAGAACGAGAAGGCCAGGAGGGATGAGCGGGGGTATGTATTCCTGAACATAGACATTGACTGTGAAGGTCAGCCATTCTGTTGTGTTCAAATCAGTTGAACTGACTTGGAACGTAACGGGCAGGATCGCCGGCACATTGTCCGCAACAAAGGTGTAACTGAGGAAGTAGCTCTCACCCCCGTACATCGTGCCCAAGTAAGTAGAAACCTGACCAGTGGTTAAGGTCAAGTTGGTCGGGACTGCAAGAGTGATTGTGACATCATGCAGCTCGGCGTCGCCGATATTGAAGACGTTCAGACTAACGTCGAATGCCACCCCCGCAGCCGTGTTGATATTCTCCTCGGTGCTATATCCAAAAGCTCCGGGCTGCAAGAACGGCTCATAGAACGACCAGTTGGTATATTGGAAGACTCTCAGATGATCATAGGCTGATGCAGGGGAAGCGGTCAGACTGACACTGAAGTTCCTCTGAGGAGCAGCTGGATCCGACGGGTAGGCCAAAAGATGCTCCTCATCATAGCTCCACATGTTGTCGCCACTGTCCCATATACCTTGGTGAGAGTCCACAACATAGCCTGCGTAGTCAGCCCCCTGTGTCGTTATGCCCCCTTCAGGAGTGATCCAAGATGGCTGCATCAGAATAGGGTATATAACACGCACATTCTCGGTGTCTACTTGTTGCTCCCATTCAACAGGTGCCCAGTTGAACACACCCATATCCTGAGTCACAGACTCGCCTGAGCCCTCGAGCACAAAGGTGCCTGTTGTCTTCTCAATGACACGGTTTGTGCTGAAATAGCCAAACACGACCGTCACGACGTTTCCGCTTTGAGTAGGTGGATTCCATGTCAGAGTGAAGCCGCCTGTTATTGTAGTGACAACCAGATTGTACCTAGAACCACCGGTTTCTGCGTATGCCCTGTCGGGATCATACACTGTTGACTCTTGGATCCCCTTCAAGTCAAACTCGTGGAGTGAGCCACCTAGCACTGAGAAGGTCATCCAATAAGTGACGTTGATTCTGCCATTAGACATGACTACAGCGTCGACGTATACACTATCAATGTTGACAGTAGTAATCATGCTTGACAAACTGACCACGGCACAAGTAGGTACGGCCAACATCGCAACTAGAAGAACAACGGAACATCCCTCGAGCGCAAGGTGACGGATCTTTCTTGTCCACATATCAGTCACTTCGCAGTTTGAGTGTCCACATTACATTACCCGCAATGAGCTCACATTCCAACGCTAGGCGATGGATGTTGACCCGTCAGCAGGTCCTTCAACATCCAGAACGTGCTACTCGCCCTTTCGGGCACGAAGCACCTCAGCTTGGGCGAGAGTCAAGTTCGACAGGTCCGCCTTGGCCGCGGCCCACTGCTCAAGATCCGGGAAGCTGTCGATCATCCCGCTCCATACTAGATGATATGCTCTCTTCAGTATGACAGTCGGATCAGCTTCCTTGCCAACATACTCAAAGAAGCACTTGACCGATGCTGGAGCCTGCTCACTCATATTAGCAGGGATCTCCGTGCCGAAGCCGGCGAAGGCCACATCCATCTCACGCAGAACATCCATTCTCTCCCTCAGTCCCGAGGCAATAACGGGCAGGTCGATGTCAAACGCACTGAAGTGCATGATAAGCTTCTTGCCAGTGATGGCGCCGTAGGGCAGTTTGGTTTCACTCGAACTCATGGTGTTCTCTCCAACATGATGCTGTCTAGTGCTTGAGGTGGGACCTGATAAGCATTTCAGGTCCTCGCTCTCACTGGTGATAGACCGTATGTCGCGGCTGGCAATCCTCACAACGATGCCAGTCAGGTGTCCTTTCAGAACGCTTAAAGTCGATTTGCCGCTTCGGGCATCAGTGTCATGGAAGCCCCAAGCTACGATTACACGCTGGATGACCTGGGATGGGTTTCAGCATTCATGAAAGAGGTCAAGGACTTCTTCTTCGTGCGGCCAGAGGATAGTCTGCTTATTCTCAGACCAAACAAGGTCATGCATCTCAACGAAACAGGAATGACGATGCTGAAGATGCTGCTGGAGGGCCATGAGCCTGAACAGGTAGTAGGCCACTTCGTGTCTGCTTTCGGGGCTGACAGGCAGGTCGTACTCAACGACCTTGCAGCCTTCGCCGAAGACCTGCGCAACATGACAACAGGGAATCAGAATCTGCTAGCCTACAGAACCGCTAAGATCATACCATTTGGTTCTGCAGAAATCAGGTACCCCGTGCTTGGCGAGATTGCCATCACCTATGGATGCAACAACAGGTGTCGTTTCTGTTATGCATATTCTCCGTATCGCATTGCTGGAGAGATGACAAGTGATCAGGTCAAGCGTGTAATGGACATCGTTGTGGACGATGCTCATGTCCCGAGTCTTTCCTTCACAGGTGGTGAACCAACCCTACGTGACGACCTGTTCGATCTGATATCGTATGGCAGGTCGAAGGGGCTACGTATGAACCTGATAACCAACGGTCGGAAGTGCGCAGACCAGGACTACGTGAATAGGCTGGAGCAGGCCGGACTTAACAGCGCACAGGTTTCCATCGAGGGACCAGACGCTGCCACTCATGACTACATCGTGGGAGTGCCCGGTGCTTTCGAGCAGACCGTGAAGGGTATCAAGAACTTGAGGACAACTAGCATCTACACCCACTGCAACACGACCATATGCCGGCCCAATGTTACCAAGCTTGAGGACTTGGTCGACTTTCATGCAGACGAGCTTGGACTAAGCTACTTCAGCATGAACATGGTCATCTACACAGGAACTGCTGCGAAGCTGTGCGAGGAGCTGATGGTGACCTATTCGGAGATTGGGGAAATCGTGGAACGAGTGAAGAGACGGGCAAACAGAAAAGGTGTGCAGTTCGTCTGGTATGCCCCAACACCAGTCTGCATCTTCAATCCGATATCTCATGGTCTGGGGGCCAAGAGCTGCGCGTGTTGTGACGGGCTCCTTTCTATAGACTCAGAAGGGAATGTGCTGCCCTGCTCAAGTTTCAGTGACCCTGTTGGCAATCTACTGACCGAGGGCTTCGAGAGAGTCTGGCAGTCCAGAGCCGCCCGGTTCTGGAGGGCCAAGGAGTTCGCCCCAGAGGGCTGCAAGGCGTGCAGTCATTTTGTCTATTGCACGGGTGCCTGCCCTCTCTATTGGGACTTGTTCGGGTTTGATGAAATAGCGCCCTTCTGGCCAAAGAAGACCCGACTGGGTCAAGGGTTCGATCGATTCAGGCTGGGGCTGAGAAGAAAGACCAGAGGAAACCAACGCGGGATAACCTAGAAACGAGTCCACAAACGTCGCTTGTGACGGTTAATATCACACGGCCCCCTTGATTCTCATCCTGTTCACAATCAGGTGGCCGCAGTATGGACAGACTTCCTCTTCCCCAGGGAACACGGGGTTTGCCAGCTTTCCTCCACACTCAGGGCACTTCGTGTAGGACTTGGGAAGGTGTGCGAGCGCCTCAGATGTGTAGACGGCCTGTGAGTTCTCGTCAATCACTCCCCGGAACTTGCCTTCCTTCGACAGCTCCTTCAGTGCGTCGATAATCTGTGTATGAGTCGCTTTGGTCACCGATGAGATCTGGTCGAAGGTCATGCGCCTCTGGGCGAAGAGCAGATGGAGGATGCCTTCCTTAAGAGTGACGGTCCCGGGACTGATTATGTCCGAAGAGGCCCGGTCTATGAGGACCAGAGGTATGCGACGCTTGGCAAGTCCAAGTGCTGCATCGGAAATCCCCTTTGATTCGACTCCAAGTTCTCTTGCTGCGGCTTCAACACTGATGCGACCCTCTCGCTGGACAAGTTGCACAAGTCGGTCAGAAACTTGGCTGGTTCTAGCCCCATGAGTGCCTTTAATGATGAGCCATAGGCCGACTGCAAGCTCCGGCAGAGCAAGTATGCCCCACGCGACAATCCCCGAAACCAGCAATAGGGATGGTTCCTCGGGAATGGCCATTACACCGAGATATACCAAGTATGTCATTGCAGCTGCAATCAGCAAGAGAAACAGACCAAGAAGCTGTGCCAGACGAGGGTTCACGTTCATCAACCTCTAGAGGCCGTGTCCAACCACCCTGTTATAACTTCTGTTTCAACCAATAACCTTGCTTTGGGTGGGCAGTCTGAAGGCATGAACCTCTGAAAGGATGGACACCCCATCGCCGAATTCTTTATTTAGCTCAGTCAGCTTAGACCGAAGTAACTCAGACCCTTAAGGACGTATATTTCATGGTAATAGACCGCGAGGGAGCCACTTCGGCAATAATCCTACATTTGACAGCTGGAAAACCCGTCGAGTTTCCTGCCGAGTTTGTCGCAGACATCGGGGAGAAGGCAGCACTCACAGTCCTGCATCACAAGGACAAGGTTGTGAAGCTGTTCCCAGTTGCCAGCGATCTGATCTACCTTCTTCGTATAGAGATCAGCGACCTCTCACGGAATTTCCTCAAGCAGCTCAACTTTGCCTTCAATGATGCTAAGCTCAACGACATCATCTTCACGACTGGCGTGTGCCTAAGGGGGGAGCGCTGCTACTACGAGTGCTACTTTGTGCCTGACCAATTGGTCGTGACCCTCAGAGAGCTTGAGGACAGCCTGAAGAAGATACCCGGTGTGTCAAAGGTAGTTCTGCGGAAGGTCGAGTGAACAACACTATCGGTCAGAGGGCGTGCCGGTGAGTCCCATTGGACTCGTGTCAGTTCATTCCTTAGTGTGGACTCAGATGACTCTACGTATGTGATCGGGATCCATGTTCATGCACAGAACCACTCTCAGCGGGGTAGAGGCGCTCCGTCACATTACGATTCAGGGCGCACCGCATGGCTATGTCAGATCATAGCTCTCAATGTTCTTCGGCACATATGCGTCTAGAAACCTCTTCACTATCTCTTCTGGATCGCGGCAGACTCCATAGGTCTCGAAGTACGAGAGCACGTTTGTGATGTCTCTTCCAAGGAAGAACACTGCCAGATCCATGTCACAGTGAGTATCGACTCTGTATCCCTGAGGAACGTCAATGATCCAAGGCCGCTCCTGCCACCAGAGGATGTTGTACTTGCTCAGGTCTCCATGTACATAGTGGACCTGGCTGTACATGATCAAGTAGTCATCAAGAACTTGGTCCAGCACCTTCTCTGGACTATCAAGTGTGACATCCTTCAGTTGAGGGGCCGGTTCCTTCCCGTCCCCAAGGAACCGCATCGTCAGGTAGTTCCCGACACGGCCAATCGGAGTAGGGACATGGACTCCTGCCCTGAAGCAATTCATGAGCAGGTCGTATTCGACGACCGCGTAGTTCTCGGCCATGCCAAGGATGCAGTGCGTCTTCTTGGCCGTACCCACAGGAATGAAGCCCTTGCTTTTTGACAGATGATGGGAGGTCTGCCATAGTCTATACGCTTTCAAGATGATGGGGTGCCCCTTCCAGACAGCGAGGAAGATCGACGCCTCCTTTCCAGCGTTTAGCTGGAACATCACGTCAGTGGCCAAGCCGAACTGGAGGGCATCCTGCTTGACACTGTCGAAGGTCAGCTCTCGTATCTCTGCCTTGCCTGTGCCAACACCCATATTGTCGCGTTTGCGCGATAGGGCGCCGTCCTTCAGGGGATTATGTTTATCGACCCTACTCACTCGCCCATACCCCCAGAAGCTCTCTGGAGTTCCTCAGATTGTTCGGAACGTACTCTGAGAGGAACCCCTTGAGTATGTGATCGGGGTCACCCTGAACACCATACCTCTTGAAGTACGAGAGGACATTGATGATGTCACGTTTCAGGAGATGCACGACGACCTTCATGTCGGCCCATGGCCCGACGAAGTATGCCTGTGGCACATCGATAATCCATGGATGGTTCCGCCACCAGAGTATGTTGTACGCACTCAGGTCGCCATGCACGTACTTTGCATCACGGTACATGATCAGGTACTCGTCAAACACCTGTTCCATGGCTTGCTCGGGGTCATCCAGTCGAACATCCTTCAGCTGCTGCGCGGGGTCGCTACTGTCACCCAGGAATCGCATGGTAAGGTAGTTGCCGACTCGACCTATGGGCGTTGGTACATGCACTGTGGCCTTGAAGCAGGCCGAGAGGACGTCATACTCCTTAGCAGCAAGCGACTCCATCTTTCCTAGGGCATAGAACCCCTTGTGCTTGTCTGCCTGCGAGGTCTGCCATAGTCTGTAGGCCTTGAGTATGATGGGGTGTTCTCTCCAATGGGCAAGGAATATCGATGCCTCCTTTCCAGCATTCATCTGCGACCAGACTTCAGTGGCAAGTCCAAAACGTACTGCATCACGTTTCACCTCTTCGAATGTGATCTCGCTGATTGGTACAGCCTCACCCCTCCTTCCAGCCCTGTCGTGGTCTCTCTTTCTTGAGAGGGTACTGGCCTTGAGGGGATTGAATCTCTCTACCCGGCTCATCTCTCACACCTCGGTAAGATTGCCCGGGTGCGCTCTCTGGTTTATGCTATGCAACTCTGTAGTACACCTTCGGTGTTAGGGCGTCCATGCGTCAGTCTTGTCAGTGGCACAAAATCAATCACTAAGGAGCCAGCAGTCCGCGCTGTGTTTCAGTCAGTAAGCACACCGACGCATGATTGGCTGCAGCAGAGAGAAACAGCGGAGGTCTATGCGACCTCACAAGCACGGATGCTAAAGCTCTCTGGGATGAATACTTCGCCTGTAATCATAAAGCCAGGAACACCTCCGTGCTCTTGTTGGGGTCGCTGCTCGGGACAAGGGCATATATGACTTTTGGTCACCGAAGACTCAGCGGCCCTATGTTCTAGCTGATTTGCTTTCTTCGCCTTGATTGCTTGCGGCTCCTGAGAATCGGGTTTCATGAATGAAAGCCCACAGCAAAAACGCTCCCACGAGCCCCAAACCCGAAGCAAGCCAGAATGGCAAAACGTGCCCTCCAATCGAAAGCCATCCGAGCTGAAACACGGTTAGGGAGAACATACCATAGAGCGCCCCGCCTATCAGTGGTCCTATCGTGGCCCCTGCATTGAAGAAGGCCTGAATCGTCCCAAAGAGCCGGCCTCGAAGACTCCAAGGTACGATGTCCCCTTGGATTGCCTTCAGAGCAGGCTGAGAGATTGACATCATGGCACCTTGTGACATCCAGATCGCCGTTGTCTGAGAAAGGTCGATGGTGAGCGGTAGGACGAAAAGTGTCGCACGACTCCCGAGAGACCCAGCCACGGCAACAGCTTTGCGGCCGTGTTTGTCTGCGTATCTGCCTGCGGGGACCGAGAACAAGAGGCCCACTGCGCCTGCACCCGATATGAGAAGGCCTATGAGTCCAATGTCTGTCGTGATTCTGCTCATCAGAAACAGCTGAAAAACAGGCTGGCCCATCCCCATCGCGAAGCCGTCCATAAGAGCCATGACGTACAGCACTCGCATCGCTGTTCGAGAGCTTGCAGACAAGATCGTACTGTGCTGAGCAAGCTCTACGGGAGAAGGCCCGATATTGTCTACATTCAGTGTTCTGGATGCAAGAGCTTCGAGCTTTGCAGGGCAGGTCTCTGTGAGAACCATTGCAGTCATCGGTACGGCCGGCAACGTTATGATAGCAGCAATGAAATACGGGACCCTGAAGACATCAGGCACAGGAAGTAGTAGGACATCGCGGCATATGTTGTAGAGCGCGCCGCCCACACCAGGCCCGATTATGAAACCTGCATTGGATATGGTCGTATACAGGCCCAAGGCCTCTGCCCTTCGTGCCGCACCGACGATGTCCAATACTGTCGCCTCTGCGACTGGCCACACCATGGCAGAGACAACCCCCTGAAAAGCACGAATGACAAGCATCTGAATCCAGTTCTGTGCAAGTCCAAACGTGATCAGTAGCAGGAAATACCCCATGAGACCCATCATGATAATGGGTTTCCGACCTCGTTTGTCAGAAACCCCTCCCCAGTAGCGGGCAAGCAGCGTCCTCGTCGCCATGAATGATGCCATCATCACACCAAGGACGGCCGAGAACTGAGCAACAACCTCAGGAGGGACGACATAGCCTGGGCCGGGGGGCTGTTCCAGTCCGCCTTCGAGGGCAATCAAATAGAACGACATCGACGGAGATATTATCCCGAACCCGATCATCACGAGCATGGCATCCAGGGCAACGACCATGACTTTGACGTTTGTATAGAGATGCTCCTTGTTGCCGCGCGGGTCAGTCTCATCTATCACTCGTCGATACTTCCGAGGTCGTCTCGCCGCCTCGGCGTGCCTATATAGATGCTCATCGAATGACCTTCACATACAGAAGGCTTTATCTCAATGGAGTTTCGGGTGTTTGCGGTTTCCGTCTGGCATTTGTGCGTAACAAGAGATGTCAGTCGGACCTTTTAATGCGACAAGAGACGACGGCAAATGGCCAAGGCAAGCAACCCGTTGATAGTACAGTCTGACAAGTCAATGCTACTTGAGGTTGATAACCCCCTCTATGAAGCGGCGCGGGACTCTCTTGCTCGATTCGCTGAACTGGTGAAGAGCCCAGAATACGTTCATACTTACAAGATTTCTCCACTTAGCCTTTGGAATGCCGCTTCGACTGGGATGACACCAGACGAGGTTGTGAAGACCCTAGAAACATATGCCAAGTATCCAATACCGGGCAACATAGCCCATGAAATCATCGACTACATGAGCAGGTATGGGCAGATCTCCCTGGAAAAGGAGGGTGAGAGGCTAATCCTCTCGTGTGCTACCCAGAACCTTGCTGAGGAGCTTTGGACGAACAAGAAAGTCCGTGAACTGATTCTTGAGAGACTGGACAAGAAGAGGATGCTCATTGAACCGTCGATGAGAGGGCTCATAAAACAGGTCCTGATCGAGTTCGGTCACCCGGTGGAGGATGTTGCAGGCTATGCAGAGGGAGAGGAACTTCACTTTGAGCTCCGCTCCACAAGTCTCTCCGGGAGGCCTTTCAAGCTCAGGGACTATCAAGAAGCGTCTGCATCTGCCTTTCATGCTGGCGGGGGAGTTTCAGGTGGTTCAGGTGTTGTCGTTCTCCCGTGCGGCGCAGGGAAGACCATGGTGGGAATGGGGATCATGTACAGGCTTCAGACGTCCGTGCTGATACTTTGCCCTAATGTTGTGGCAGTCCGCCAGTGGATAACTGAACTGCTTGACAAGACGACGCTCAAACCAGAGCAGATAGGCGAGTACACAGGGGACACGAAGGCGATCCGTCCTATCACTGTGGCGACATACCAGATCCTGACGTGGCGTAGGTCAAAGGACAGCGAGTTCGAACACTTCAAGATCTTCGAGGCCAGAAAATGGGGTCTCATCATATATGACGAAGTACACCTCCTGCCGGCCCCTGTCTTCAGAGTCACTGCTTCAATTCAGGCCACAAGAAGACTGGGTCTGACGGCGACCTTGGTCCGTGAGGACGAACGAGAAGAAGATGTCTTCAGTCTCATTGGTCCCAAGAAGTATGACGTGCCGTGGAAACAGCTCGAGGATCAAGGCTGGATTGCCACCGCAGTCTGCTATGAGATACGCATCGGGCTGCCAGAGGGACTGAAGAGGAAGTACGCAGTGGAAGAAGACAGACGGAAGTACCGCATAGCTGCAGAGAACCCGGTCAAGCTTGAGATACTCAGGAAGATTGTCGAGCACCACCATAAGGACAACATCCTGGTGATCGGCATGTATCTTGATCAGCTCAATATCATCGCTGACGATCTTGACGCGCCCTTGATCACAGGGAAGACGAGCAACACGGAGCGGGGTGAGCTCTACGGTGCCTTTCGCCGCGGTGAGCTCAAGACTCTGGTCGTATCGAAAGTGGCGAACTTCGCCTTGGACCTACCCGACGCCAATGTCGCCATTCAGGTGTCCGGGACCTTTGGCTCGCGACAAGAGGAGGCCCAGAGGCTGGGCAGAATCCTTAGACCCAAGACTGATGGAAGTCTTGCAAGGTTCTATAGCATAGTGACGAAGGACACCCGTGACATGGACTTCGCGGCCAAGAGACAGCTTTTCCTTACAGAACAGGGCTATCAGTACATCATTGCATCTGGCGAGGAAGAGATCTGGAAGGAACCGCCTCAGACACTCTTCTGCTAGCCACTCTCTGGCCCAGGAGATTCGAATCGGGTGACAGACCGGGCAATCTCCTTTATCTCATCCATGCTCATGCGCCTCACGCCCTTGGACCCCACGTCGAACATGACCCAGATGGGATTGTGAGCCGCGCCCTTCACCTTGGTCACCCTGAACTGCTTGATGAGCACGCCTGCCTTGTTGAATGCAGGCTCGTGTCTAGTGTCTATGATGACATCACTGATGTAAGTGATCATATCGTCGTATGCTGAGAACTGCTGGAGACCGGTATGATAAGTGGCCCAGAATGGTAATGAAAGCTCCTTGCAGAAAGTGGCCCTCCATGCTTTCACTGCATTGACAGCCTTGAACGGATGGGACTGAAGGAACAGCTCCGTTATGCTGTCCATGAATATCGCCCCAATCTTGCGGCCGCCGCTCTCTTGGGCAATAGCTCTTATCGCTTCGCCTATTTCGTCTGGCTCACTGGGATTGTGTACGAGAGTGGTATGCTCACTTGGTGCAGTACGATGCAGTATTTGCGTAGAGAAACAGTCGACTAGGCGTATCAGCCCCTTGTCGAGCAACGTCGTGTAGTCCCAGCCAAGCGAACACAGATTCTGCAGTACTGAGAGCGGAGTGTCTTCAAAGCAGACATAGATGACGCTCTTGCCTCTCTCCATCATGCACTTCGCAATCTCATTGAGAATGACTGACTTGCCCCCACCACCTGGACCTCTAATGACTCCGAACGCGTTGCATGGAAAGCCATTGGGGACCTCATCATCCAATGCACCTATGCCCGTCCTGTACAGGTTCTTGCCCTTCTCAAGAAGATCCTTGTAGCTCACACCACCACCTCACTATAAGGGTGTCAACAACACAACCTTGAGGCCGCTGACCCTGCCGACTGATAATCTTACCTGAGGGAGGTCAGATACTGCATCTTGTCTTCGACATACCTGGATACTCTTGCTCCAGCGTCAGGAGCCAATGCACTGTCCTCAATTAGGCCGGCCTCTAGCCGCTCCAGAAACTGCAGGCTCCATCCCACAGCCGAAATGACTGCAAGGGGTCGTAGACGCTCGATTATGCGTGACTCATCGCCCGCAGACAGGACTTCATGACGAATGCTCAGCATTGAACCTTCATCCTGACTGAACAAGTAAGCCAAGTCAAGGAGCGGCTCGCCAATGCTGCAAGACTCGAGGTCTATCAGCACGACCCGATCCGGTTGAATGACAACGTTGGACTCCTGCAGGTCACCATGCATTGTTCTCCGTGACCAGACACAAGACGAGTCAGTCAAGTCCCCTACTCTCTCGACGACCCCTTGAAATGACCCGAGAAGGCGGCCCAAGTTCCGTGACAAGGAGGTTGCCGCCTGTGCTGACTGGTCGACCACTTCTGCGATACTTGACAGGTAGTCAGAAGGCTTCCTGTAGGACTTCACACCGGGCGGTCTGAGTGCCGAAAGATGAGTCAACGCAACTCTGAGATTGCCCAAGTCCTCGCCGGTCATCTCAGTCAAGCTTGGCCTGACCACACCTTTGACATACTCCGTCACCATGAACGGCGTACGCTCCTCATCATTCAGACGACCAATCTTCACAGGTCTCGGGCATAATCCTTCTCGAGAGAGGAAATTCATCACCTTGTATTCCCGGGTGTAGGGGTGCGACCTGAACGGGCCCTTCGTTGCCGGGAGTTTCAGGACGAACGTGTGTCCCTGTGAATACGTCAAGAGAGTGATGTTGCTCCAACCACCCAGGACGGAAGGGTCAATTGTGATATCGAACTCGCCGCCTAAAGAGCGGCTTACTTGGTCCTCCAGTTCAGGCAGAGAGTGCCCATGCACGATCTTGACTTGAGGTCTCATGTTGACAACTATGTCTCCTCAGCAAGTCAAAGTACTTAAAGAGCACCGAGCAGGAATGGCACATGAATGGAAGAGATGTCCTGCTCATACTGGCACACCTCTTCAGAAAGCGAGGGGGCCCGGTCACGGTAGAGGAGGCCGTGGAGCTACTGTCCTTCAAGTGGAGGTTTGGCACACCAAGCAACGTGAGAAGGTTGCTGACAGTTGCACTCCAGAATGACCTTATCTCCAGAGATGGCGAACTACTTTCCCCGGTTTTCCTCTTTGACCGTCAGGTGCTGGGTCCAGACTTGGTGGGCAAGCTTCAGGACTCAATAGTGGTCGACGCGAAGTTTGATCCTATGCATTAGCTGGTCTTGGTCGACGTCAGCTCGCCAATCGACGCCAAAAGGGCAGACAGATGGACGAATGGGTTCTTCGCCTGCGTAATGCGATGGTCGATCTCTGCAATGCGTTGAAGGATTCGGTCTGTGGTCAGGGGATCTAGTGGCCTGTTCATGATGTCTGCTTGGATCCCAAGGCATATCTCTTCAGGGCTGTAACCATCCACTGCCAACAGCCGCTTCATGAGGTCTCTGCCCTGAGCAAACGATCCGTTGACAACAAGAGACACCATCTCTCGGACACCGTGGGCCAGCTGGCTCTCAGAGCACTCATATACGACATCCTCTGTGACAGCTTCAACTCCTGCTGCACACACTTGAAGAAGGTTGATGGCTCGACGCATGTCACCTGAGGACTCTCGAGTAATTGCCCTGAATGCTGTGTCATCACACTTCACACGCTCCTTCGCCGCTATCGTCTTAAGGAGCTTCTCGACGACATCGTCCTCCGGAGCCGGGAACCTGAGAACCAAGCATCGGGAAACAACAGCAGTGTTCCAGCCTGCGAGCGATGGGGTTGTGAGAATGAAACGACATGCGTCACTGTACATCTCCATAGTCCTGCGCAAAGCCTGCTGCATATTCCTATCAAGCGCATCAGCCTCATCTAGAACCAGGTACTTGACCATCTCATCGCTCACAGTGATGGTGGATGCAAACATCCTGATGGCCTCGTGCAGGAGTTGGCTCTTGTTGGGCTCACCTGTGTGCCCTTTCAGGGCCAAGTTCGTCTTTGCTTCCTTGTATACAGCAGACATGTACTCGTCCAGCTCTGTGCGCTCGCTGCGCTCCAGCTTCGACAGCGTCTGGAGATCGCGCTTGGCTTTGGCGACTGTGGTTTCCTTCAGGTCGCGGACATTCAGGTACTTGAAATTCGAAGTGAATGTGTCCCCTAGGAGAGCCCGCGCAAAAACAAAGGCGGCACAGGATTTGCCGGTGCCCGCCGGGCCGCAGAAGATCATGTTCTGACCAGTCTTTGACTCTGCAAGTTTCCTCAGTTGTAAGATGGCATCGTCCTGACCGACGAAGTCTTCCCATGTCTGAGGACTGTACTTTATGGACCAGAGCACTGGCTCCACCTGTCGCACCAAGCGAGATGTCGTACGGGGACAAGATAAGCCTGCCCCTCACAACCTTGTTTCTGGCAGTGGAAGGTGCTCCTCTAAAACCAAAGGTTGGCAACACCGAAACCATCATAAACTGATGATTTCAGGCTGATTGTTTACGAGTCTTCGAATGAAGGACAGAGGACAGGCAGTCGATATGTCAAAGGAAACGCTGGAGCAAGAACTCGAACACATGCTCAGAGAGGACCTGATTGCCGCGTGCCAGTACTGGGGTGTGGAAGTGAGCGGCTCTTCCTCAGGGACATCTCTTATTAGACTCCTAGCTGACAAAATGAGGTCAAAGCAGGCACGAGACCGCGTCTTCAGTACCTTTGACTCCAAAGAGAAGGATCTTCTGGGGATGCTGTCTCTCAGCGGTGGGGCCATGAGCTATGACAGGCTCAAACCATACAGAAAAGTGTACAGCTATGGCCAGCTAAACCAGACTGAGAAGGATCTTCGGAAGAAGGGAATGATAGTAAGGCGGGTGATGTCAAGACTCACTGAGTTTGGCAGAGAAGTGGCCGAGTTCAAGACTCTAGACTTCTTGACTCCACACTTGGTCAGGTACTTCTCGGAGAAGCCGGTTCCGTCTGGAGAGAAGCCGAAGCGGCTGAAGGTATTTGTTGACTACCGGGACACTCTCCTTGTTGACATGCTACTCCTCGTTTCATATCTTGCGAAGCAAGAGATCCGGATGACGAGCTCATGGGAGTTTCCGAAGAGGGACGTCGACCGTGTGAAGGAAGCTATGTCACAACCAACGGACGAACGGTTCGATCTAGTTCAGAAGATGGCCCGAAAGGCAGGAGCCTATGCGATTCTTGAAAATGACAGAGCAGTGCCTTCCAAGATGGACCTCCTCTTTGCAGGACAACAGGATCAGGTCGCTCGTCGGATACTCCTCTCGTCTCTCGGGCATACGAGGGCCATATGGGCGACGCCCGATCAGCCCACTGAGTACACTCTCAACCTCGCGGTCTGCAGGCTACGCGAAAGCAAGCAGGATGAATGGATAAGTGTAACAGAGCTGCGGGACTGGATTCGGAGTGAGCTATTCATTGAGAATCAGCCGCTGAAGTGGATTCAGGTCGATGAGGAGAGAGTAAGTACAGCACTGGAAACACCCATACTCTTGGGCCTTCTCCAAGGCGCATACAAGAGCAAGACGCTCCAGTTCGTGAGTCTGACTCCAATAGGTGCCGCTGTAATGGCAAACCAGACGCTCAAAGCTGAGGAGAGTCATGAAACCTTCTTCGTTCTTCCCAACTTCGAAATCACCGTGTTCACGTCTGAGATGGACTATCACAAGATCTACAGATTGATGCTCTTTACAGAGCCTATCAGGACAGATGTTGTGACCACGTTCAAGATAACTGACAAGTCAGTTTTCCAGGCCATCGAGATGGGACTCAGGGAACGAGACATACTTGGCTTCCTGGAGGAGGAGAGCAGCAAGCCAGTTCCTGCGAACGTCGTTCGCTCAATCAAAGACTGGATCTCACAAGCAACATTCGCTACAGTGTCTCAGGTCTTGCTGCTGGAAACAGAGAGTGAGAAGGACCTTGAGAACCTTCTACTCATAGAAGACTTCACTCACAGCGTTGTCAAGAGAGTAGGACCGATGGCTGTCGTGTTGCAGGGTGACATCGACAAGCTCACTGAGGACTTGCGGAGCCATAAGTGTAACGTCACGAGAGCCGACAAGAAGAAGCCGGAACAGCAGGAAACGCAGGGGTCGGTGGTCGCTGAGCAGGTCCTCTTGTACGGCGAACAGACGCTCTCTGATGCTCCGGAGGTGTGCATCGGCTGCCCCGCGCTTCAATCCTGCAACAAGGTAGTAAGGCGGAAAGCCCACACGGCTAGGGAGAAGAAGGAATGACAGGGAAAGTCCTACCAGAGCAGCTCGTGGGAGAGTTCCTCGGAGTTGGGAGCGTTGGGGAATCTGACCCGAAAGCTGCTTTGCCTTATGTGAAGAAACTCAAGCTACCCTATGCGTATCAGGTCCCAAGAATCAAGGAGGAGGACATGATAAGGCAGTTCGGGTCGCTTGTCGAGGATTTTGAAGAGAAGGGCGACTACATACTCGATCTAGATCTGTATGCATATCAAGAGATGACACAGGATGCTTCACCGCTCATCCCGAATCAGAGCCACGCACACGGGTTGTATCTGATGATGGATGGAAGCCGCTACAAGTTCTTCAAGACACAGCAGACGGCGCCTGCCACTATGTGTTTCAGCACGAGAGGAAGCGATGGTAAGCAACTTGTGTCCCAGAGGATGTTTCACTTCTATTCATCACTTATGACGAGAGTTGCGAAGGGCCAAGTCGAACATCTGTCGCGTTCCTGCAAGACTATCATCCTGTGTCAGGATGACCCTGCTCTCGGATTCGTGACCAGACTGATAGGGGATGGCCGAGCTGAAGGCCTTACCCTTAAGCAGGTCATCGATGGTACGGAGAAACTGTTCCCAAGGTCAGTTGTCCCAGCATATCACTACTGCGATGACTGGCGACTGCTCTCCAAGGACGGCTCGTACATCCTATGGGACGGCGTTCCCAAGATCGTGCACATCGACGTACTGTCATTTCGACCGGAGATTGACCCGGGGCAAGCGGAGAGGATCAACTCCTTCATGGAGCGGGGAGGCGCACTTGGGCTGGGCGTACTTCCGAATGTTGATGATGCATATGCCGCCCCAGTAGTTGAAACCCTTCGGAAGAATCTGAAACCTGTGCTCGAGTCATTTCTAAAGAGCAGAGTCAGCCTCGACCTCATGCGTGACCGGGCAATGGTTTCGACACAATGCGGCCTGTCCAGAGCCACCAGCTCGCTCTCAAAAGAGATCCACGAGAAGAGCAAGGAGTTCAGGTCAATCTTCGAAGACACAATAAAGCAGCTTCTCTGAAAATAGTCGAACTCTGGATTCGGTTTTGACGATGTAGGACCGACGAAACCATGGAAGCTGACCGCGCAACAAGATAATGCTTAAGAGGAAAGTACAGGGTGTCCGCTTTATATCGGAGAGTCGAGGCTATGCAGGCACCTAGCAAGCAGCCCGGACGAGTAATGAAGTTCATTCAGGACTACAGAATGAAGATGCTGATTCCTGAGCTCCTCGTCGTGTTTGGCGTCTGGTATATGAAACCAGACTCTCTCCAGGGAAATGTCTATGCATTCCTAGGACCATTAGGCGTCCTTCTGCAACCCCTGTTCACCATTCCAAGTGGACTACTGGCACTAGTCACTGCGTTCATGTTGCATGGTATCTACCCTCTGGACAACTTCAATGAGGGCAAAATCCCGCTACTGCCTAAGGGAGCACTACTGATGATAGTCATCTCGTTTGTGCTTCTGCCGTTGCTTGTGCTCATGCAGATGATAGGGTATTTCATGACTGAAGCCACGGAGTACTTGAGCCGAAACCCACTATGGGAGAGGGTGGAAAGTGTAGGGGATCTGTTGTTCTACGCGGGAGCTATGTTCTTCGTCGCATTTCAGTGGTGGCTTGTCATACCCGTCTTCTTTCTGTCACAGGCTGTAGACGGGATTCACAAGATCGCCCATCATGAAACAACGAATGCCAAGATCACAGCCCTCTTCTACTTCCTATGGCCAGTGACCATGCCCTTCTTCTTCGATCCAGTTGAGGTCATGGCGATGGCAGCCGTGTCGATTCCTGCGTTTGCATTCTACTCATACATCAGACCATACTACACATACGTTACGTCCGTACACACATTGACATTCGCTATTCTTGTGGTCGTCACCATGGTCATCTATCCGTACATGCCGCTGCTGAATATCTGGTTCCCCGGCTTCATACCCCCACATGTGCCACCAAAGATATGGGAATGAACCCGAGTGGGTTAGCAGCGGAAGTCGGGATGATTCGACATCAACTCGTAGTACCCGTGAAAGTGGGCTTGCGAGTAGCCTCTTCCTTGTCCTCTTCACGGAGCTTGTGTTTGAATGGCCGACCCTGTGCATAGATCTTCGGGTCCTGATCTCTGGTCTTTGCCATAATGACAGAGAAACCTATGAGTTGAATCACAAGCGCGCCAATGCATATGATAAACACGTCAGGAAAGAATGTGTGCGTGAACAGCTGAAGGTTCCATATCGTAGGGTAAGCCACTGCCTGAATCGCTATGCCGGCTATGAGCATCAGAACCCACTTGTTCGTCCAATGGGACAGCCCCATCTGCAGACACCTTCAGGATGAGTTGTTGGGTCAGGTTAACGGAGCATTCTAGTTAAACATAGCTATGACGCCGTTTCTAGGATGGCTCGTAGACCTGCTTCAGCCTGGCAACCAAGACTCCGGCCAAGGCCTTGAAGTCCTGCCTAGAGATGGACGGCACTTCGCTGGTACGCTTTGGGATGTCAAATCGGGCTACCATCACTGCCACATCTTTGTCCATGGAGTACTCAATCAGTGCTGGATATTTGGTCCGCAGGCGGATTTGCTCTTTGTCAGTGTCCACACTTTTGCCCTTGTATACTGTGCCCACCAGGTAGGGATATGCGAACCCGGAATGAGAAACTTGAACCTTGATGGCGACTGTGTCAGGCAGACCCTCAACATACGCTCTGCATTCCGCCCCGATGATCGTGCGAATCCCTCCCCGTTCTCCAAGGTCCACGCTCACGCCAGCCCTAATGCCGGGGACCTCGGCCAGTTCGCGAGTGAACCTGTAGACATCATCAGACAGCGGGGGCTGGAAGAAAGCTACAGCGTCGATTTTCGGGATTCGGTAGCCGACAAAGAAGCCGAGTATGGACACTATCCCGTAGAGAATGATGATGAGAATCACAGAGTCAATGAAAGAGCTGAACACGGGCTGTGGATTCAGCTTGTACAGCAGAGCAAGGCCCCCGACACCAAGTGCGACAGGCATCATGCAACAACAAGCCGTGGTCCCAGTTGGGTGAGCGTAGAGATGGCCATATGCTTTCTCGTGTTCTTTGACCATAAGCTCATACTGTGCAAAGGTTGCCCAGACCTTGCGCTGCTCCCACTCTCCTGGGATGTAGTCTATGGCCCGCTTTGAGCCTGCTCCCATTACCCCGGAAACAAAGAGGAGGAGTAGAGGAATCGCGGAGTAGACCAGCAGTATAGCCTCAAGGCTATCAGTGCTAGTGTATTCCACATAGACGCCAGAAACGATGAACACGGCGGTTACAATGACGAACGCTATGTTGACCGTGCGCTGCCGGTCGTACCTAATGACTTGATTCTCGCTCATTGCCATCGTCCTCTCCATCGCTTGTCGCACGGTGGTCATCGGAGATAAGAGCATCGCCCTCATGAGTCTTGCTAGACTCAGGAGCGACATTCGCAGTCATCTGGATTCCTAGATCTTCCATTATGCCATCCAGCAACTCATCACTGCCCCGGTCACTCACGTAGATTCTCAGGCACGCTCTGACAATATCCTCAAGGTCACTACGAACCAACTCTTCGGTGGCAGGGGTTGGACGCCTGATCTCCTGTTCACGCGAACTAAGTGTTACTCTCCCAACGGCATCAATTGGATGACCCTTTTCATCTACTACGACCTCAATCCACGCAGAGCTCTCAATGCCTTCAATCCTGCCTATGGCTCTGGGATTTCGTACGGTGAAGTAGCCTGCGGCCTCTCCTATGGTCAGTCGGAGGCCTGCCCAAGACAAACCAGATGCGACTTCCAACAGCTCAACTGCTCTCCAGACATGTTTCGAGGAAACCGACGGAAACTCGATGCTAGCATCGTTTGGAGCAGCCATGTATACTGTCCGTCCTGCCATTAGCCCAAACGGCAATAGAAGAAGCCCGAAAAGATACGGAGCAATCGCAATGACTTCAGGTATGTAGACCACAACTGCGTACGGCAGCATAATGGCCGCGACAGCAATGCTTCCAGTGATTGCCACGGGCATCCAACCGACGCGATTCATCAGATGTGAGTACGCTTTGTAGTAGTCGCTCAGGAGGGCTTCGAACTCCGAATACTCTATCTCTCGCTCATGGAGTTTCCAATCGAGCGACGTGACTGAAACCTGTTGCTTCATCTTCCACGATAGTACAGCGACAGGAGCAAACATAGTCCCCATGACCGCCGCAGCCATTCTCGCCCAACTCATCGGGTCCGGAATCGCAGCCAAGAGTCCGTACTGAGACATCTCTTCACCGATGACCATCCATGTCACCAACACAGCGAACATCAGGACGTAGTATGGCACAAGCGATCTGTATACGATAGGGTCAGCGGACACATGCAGGTCTCCGATGAGATGAGGGCGCCCGTCATCGAGTTAGCCCTTTCGGTGTTTTATGCCGAGAGCTTCCAGCATCTCATTGATGTGGGGGCTGTCACCCCGAGTTGACGAATACTCGATAAGAATCAAAGCCACTGCGTTTTGCGTGATTAGCCTGACATCCTTGACACCAAGCTCATGGACTCGTGACGGTACAGGGTTGCGCACGTAGTAGCCTTCTTTATCGAGAACAGTGGACTTGATGAAGTTCCTGTCTCTTGAGTCCCACAGCCAGGTTGTCACGCCGGAAGAACCATACCCAGACAACCGACAGAGGACTCTGCTGACTGCTCTTAGCTCACCGGACCAAGACTCAACGTAGGCGTCACTCTCCAGTCCTGCGACGCGGGCGATGACACGCGGATTCCTGTATACCGCAAAATCCCCGCTCTGAGCTCTGTCAATCAGTACTCTGATATTTGAGATGTTGGCGACTCTTGACTGCACGCTTGCCACCCACACAGCCTCTCTCATCAGGGGCAACGTGAAATCTGGTGAAGCTGCGTTTGACGTCGCACTGAAGCCACCGTATGTGGCAGCCACATGAATGCCAAGAAGGATGAGAGACGACAGGAGAGGGATGAATGGTGACAGTGGTGCGTACAGGAAGGAGCTATCGTATGGTAGTGAGATATTCAAGAGCATCAATGGTATCGGGATGTAGAAGTGCCAGAAGCTGCTTGTGGGGACAAGCCGTCTGAACTGTCTGTTGTGTTCCTTGACAAACCTACGGCATTCGCTGATCTGGAGCTGGACAGGCTCGAATTGCCACTGGGGCGCGACATAGATCACAGTCGACTTCTTTGTTTTCCACCCAATGTAGAATCCTACCATTGCCGCACACAAGGGCACAACAATGAACCAGGCAAGTGTGAGGAGGCCGTCAGTACCAGAGAGAACCAGAGACACCCAGTAGCCGCCCACAACTACCAGAAGGGCTTCCACGACAAAGATGATCAGAGCTACCTTCATCGACTTGAACACAACCGGAAACCCTGACACTCTAATCACTCCCTGCGCAGTCGATGCTGCCGGGACAGGGCCTCTTTAAGAGTTGCGTGCCATGAGTCTTCGGACTTGGGCGTACGCAAGAGCGCAGAATACACGACAGGCGCAAGACTTATTAGGATATTAACAATAGTAAATCACAGAGGCCAAAGCTATGGTAAAGGTTGGTGAGGTTGCACCGGACTTCGAAACAACCACCGAGTCTGGTGAGAAGTTCAGACTGAGTGCTATGAGAGGAAAGAGATTGATGCTCTATTTCTATCCGAAGGATGACACGCCGGGCTGCACCGCAGAGGCCTGTTCGATACGCGATAGCTATGCCGCGTTCAAGAGCAACAATGCATTGGTGTTTGGTGTCTCAGGTGGGCAGGTCAGTTCTCATAAGGGTTTCAAGGCGAAGTATAGCCTACCATTTCCCTTGCTGATGGATGAGGAATACAGGATCGCAAAGCTGTATGGAGTCTATGGCCCAAAGAAGCTGTACGGTAAGGATTACATGGGCATTGAGAGAACCACCTTCCTGATCAACCAACAGGGCAAAGTTGAAGGAATCTTCGGCGGCCCCGAAGGAGCCGAGAAGGTTGACACCAAAGAGCATGCCCAGCAAGTGATCAAGTTCTGGGGTTTCAAGCTTCAGGAGATAGTCGATATGTTGGCAATCGGTGATAAGGCGCCTGACTTCCAGACAACTACAGACAGTGGAGAGTCATTCAGGCTCAGCGACAAGAGAGGGAAGAAGATTGTCCTCTACTTCTATCCGGCAGATGATACACCAGGGTGCACGGCCGAAGCTTGCTCCATCAGGGATAGCTATGACACATTTCTACAGAAGGGGGTTGATGTGTACGGCATCTCGGGCGGTTCACGGGAGTCCCATGAACGGTTCAAGCAGAAACACAGACTCAACTTCCCCCTCCTCATGGACGAGGACCATGCAATCGCCAAGCTCTTCAGAGTGTACAAGCCTACGAAGATTCTGGGAAAGGAGCTGCTCGGTGTCCAACGCGTGACTTTCCTGATAGACGGTGAAGGCAAGATAGAAGGAATATATGGCGGCTCTGAAGGCCTTGATAAAGTAAAGACCCGGGAACACGCAGACCAAATACTCAACTTCTGGGGTTTGAAGCTGTAGTGAGCTGTAGGCTGCCGCAAGCGTGCGCAGTAGCCTCACTTCTTTGCGGCTCGCCCAACACTACTCATGTATATGACGGCCTCTTGGACCCCGTCGGCTTCAATCAGGTCATCCATCTCATTGTCATAGAAAGCGCCAATCTGGCAGGTTGAGAGCCCAATGGCGTCGGCGGCAAGGGCCATATTCTCTGCGATATGCCCTACGTCCATGTACGCATACCTGTATGCACGATCCAGGTATTTCCAGGCAGACCTAGGAAAGACAGCTGACCAGATGAAGACGACTGCACAACGCGCGGCCATTTCCTGATCCAATGCTGCGGCCGCGACCGCTCTTGTTAGGTCGCCTTTCTTCAGAACCTCAAGCTTGCGGCCTCGGACATCGTAGTGGTACAGACCTTGCTCAAGGTCTGTGACCCGGTTCGCACATACATAGGTCTCAATCGGATATAGGGCACCGGCGGAGGGAGCAGCCCGCAGTCCATCTCTGAGCTCAGCAGTGATTCCCTGCGTTGCCCAGAGGAGCTGTGACAACTCCTGTTTTGTCACTGGCGTCTGGCTATAGGCTCTGACGCTTCTCCTTCTGCGCAGAGATTCCCAGATTCCCGGGCCTCCAGATGTTTCGGGCGGGGGTAGAGCAACAGTTTCCTTTCCTGGATACTCTTTGAACGTCGCGGGCTTACTAGCCCAGTCCAGAGTGTGGGAGGGCAGCTTTCCTCGTACATAGCCGCTTTTCGCATGAAACTCATGACCAGCAGATGGGACCATAGCACATCGGCCGAGAGCCAGTCGAGCTTCCTTATCAACTAGTGGACGGGTGTTGTACTGTTGAGAAGAACAGTCGTGCGGATGTGTAGGCATAGGTTTTAATCGAGGCTGCAGACCAGCTCGCCCAGTCAGACTAGTACAGTGAGGTCTGTCATAGGTCAAGTTTAGGGGCTCGTCATTATGCCTGAGAAGAAACCTGCGGCTCCAAAGAAAGAGCCCGAGAAAAAGGTCGAGAAGACAGCTGAACCACCGAAGGCCGAAGAGAAGCTCACAGTAGAGGATCTCAAGAAGAGAGCCGAGAAGCCGGGAAAGGACGCCATGATTCTCCACCCATTCTACAGGGGGAAGATCATGAGCATTGGCAAGTGCCCAGTGCGCGAGTTCAGCGACTTTGCCATTTGGTATACACCCGGTGTGGCAAAGCCATGCCTTGCGATAAGGGATAACGAAGACTTGGCATATGAGATGACCAACAAAGGCAACATGGTCGCTGTCGTGAGCGATGGAACAAGGGTTCTAGGCCTTGGTGACATAGGTCCGTACGGAGCAGGCCCAGTCATGGAAGGCAAAGCACTTCTGTTCAAGTATCTGGGAGGAGTGGATGCTTGGCCAATATGTCTGGACTCCAAGGACCCTGCTAAGATCATTGAAACTGTCAAGCTCATTCAGCCATCGTTCGGGGGCATCAACCTTGAGGACATTGAGAAGCCGAAATGCTACGAGGTCCTCGAAACACTTCGGAAAGACCCCAAGGTGAAGATTCCCGTATGGCATGATGACGCCCAAGGTACTGCAACAGTCGTGCTGGCCGGCGTCATGGGCGGACTCAGAGTTGTCAAGAAAGACATCAGGAACGTCAGAATCGCAATGCTCGGGGTCGGTGCTGCTAACACTCGCACTGCATATCTCATGTTTGCCGCTGGGGTCAGCCCAAAGAACATCATCCTTGTCGACACAAAGGGAGCGATCTATGCCGACCGTGAGGACATCGTCAAGGAGCGCAACGAGGACAAGTTCAAGTATGACCTAGCGCAGAAAACAAACCCCGAGAGGATGACTGGAGACCTCGGACAGGTCATAAAGGGAGTGGACATTCTGATCACTGCGGCTACGCCTGTGCCAGGCAGTGTGAAGAAGGAGTGGATTGCCAAGATGGCAAAGGACTCCATTGTCTTCGCTTGTGCCAACCCCTACCCTGAGATATGGCCGTGGGATGCGCTCGACGCCGGTGCGAAAATCGTCGGTACTGGACGCAGTGACTTCGACAACCAGATCAACAACTCTCTTGGCTTCCCGGGCATCTTCAGAGGAACACTTGACGTTCAGGCTCGAACCATAACTGACGAGATGTGTATCGCGGCTGCTCAAGCCCTTGCGGACCTCGGTGCCAAAGAAGCCTCCCCGAGGCACGTCATTCCCACGATGTCCCAATGGGAACTCTATCCAAAGGAGGCCACTGCCGTCGGCATGAAGGCAATAGAGCAAGGCATTGCCCGGAAACAGTGGGAAGAGAAGGACCTCTACAAGCATGCAGAAGAGGTAATCAGAACTGCGCGCGCGGCCTCAGAGATGCTCTACAAGCAGGGCCATATTCCAAAGGCTCCACCAACATAGTCGAAGCAAGATGGCTGCGGCGAATCCCCCGCCGCAGTATTCACTCTTTCTGAAGAACACTAGGATAACATCTCCTACGCACGCGGCTTCGCGCCTGCTACCGAATACGACGCCAGAAGAGGAATGAGCCCACTCCGACGGGCAATATGATGATTAGACCTATCACGAGAAGAAGGTTAATCCGGGGATTGGGGTCTGGACCGTCCCACAAGACGTCGGCATCATAGTCCGGAACCAGTGGATTCGATCCCTCAAGGAGCTCCAGCTGGTCACGCAAGCCATCTGAGTCGCTGTCCGGATTCATAGGATTCATTCCCAACGACACCTCAATCGCATCTGACACCCCGTCGTTATCCCCATCAGCTGAGAGAGGATCGGCCCCATGCTCATACTCCTCAATGTTTGTTAATGTGTCATTATCCGGGTCAAGTGCCGCATCATTGACGAGAGGATTGGTGCCATAGTCCACTTCCCATCCGTCGGGAATTCCGTCGGAATCGGTGTCTCTGTTGACTGGATGTGTGCCGAGGGCTATCTCACGGAAGCTTGTGAGACCGTCAGCATCAGGATCCTCGTCTGCGTCGTTCCGCAGGGGGTCCAAGCCGTATTTGACTTCGACCGAGTCACTCATCATGTCTGAGTCGGTGTCGGGCTTGAATATGTCAGTGCCATGAACGGTCTCGTCGGCGTCGCTCAGTCCATCGCCATCCCAGTCAAGAGGTGGGTCTGGGTTGGGCCAAGTATTCTGGGACGAATCGAGCACGCCGTTGCCATCGGTATCCGAATCATAATCGAGATACAGCCTGATACTGGCTGAGGAGTTTCCTTGGTTGACGACCCGAACATCCACGGGTCCCATTTCGGCAGGAAGCTCACACGTGATGGTGAAGTTGCCAATGGGAATTGCTGTTGAGCCAAGCAGAAAGGTGGTCCTATTGAAGACCCGAATCGAAAGACTACTGTTCTCTGAGCAAACACCTCTCATTGAGAGCATCTGAGGCACAGTCATGACAGCCCTGAGAGTCAGCTCTTCTCCCGGACCGATTGTGCCTTGGAGCTTCTGTGCCGATCTTTGACCGTTTCCCTGCATGGAGAGGTAGACTGCCACAGAGGCAGCGGCTCTTGCAACCAAGAAGGCTTGAGTGGTATTGAAGTGGGGATTGTTGAGGGAATCGACAAAAGGATCTTCCGGATTGGGAGTGTGGCCGCTCTTGACATTGACTGCTGGAATCCATTGACCCCAGAAGGACCAGTGATCAGTCTGGGTGCCAGTCTCTTCAATAGCGGATATTATGTCAAGTCCTGACAGCTTCATGAAGGTGACAAGAAGGTCTGCCAAGTAAGCCGTCGATTGGTAGCCAAAAAGAACAGCTGTACGGTATTCTGCAACAAGGCGTTGCGTTTCACTCTGGGCCAGGTTCCTGAAAAGCAGTTCATCGAAGTTATAGAAGGCTACGACATCAACACCCTCTTCGACCAAGTGGGCAGAAATCTCCCTAGAACCCCACATTGCCCTATTCCTTTGTTGGTCATCGAGGAACTCCATGTTGCCTGCAAAAAAGCAGTAGTAGACGTCGATAGGAAGTCTGAATCGGGAGAGAATGCTGGCGATGCTCGCGACAACTGCACAGCCGCCCAGATTCTGGTGTACGCCAATCGATTCTGAGGATGAATCTAGATGGGCCCCAAAGACAATCGCCCGGCTGTCATTGCCATAGCCGGGTTGATGACCCAGAACAGAGTCATGATTGCCGTAGTAGGTCATCGTAATCCCCATCGAGGATAGAAGATCAATCATCCAATCACCCGCGAGGTAGTACCCGGGATCCCCGTCATATCGTGGCCCGTAGCCCGAGATCACCTGAAGCGTTGTGAGCAGACTGCCTTTGGTCCCGAGCTCAGACGCTATGTCCCACCAGTTCAGGTTGTTAAATGGATGAGGGGACAACGGGGTCGTTCCATCTTGATCGCCGTTTCCTGGCGGAGTCCTGAATGGAGGCAGCAGGATGACTATCACAGCTAAGACCACAACTGCAGCGACCACAAGTGAGGACGCTTTATGCCGGTTCATGGTAGTCATGTCCTGAGCCAGTCGAGGGTCACCCGTCAGACCCGATAATGCACATAAATACGCACCGAAAAGAGCACTGACCAACGCAGTACTGAAGTGGAAGAGAGAGCACGCATTGTGCATCATCCCCACTTATTATAAAGCGTGGGAGGCACCGGAGATTGACAGGCCTTCTTCTATAAGAGGTCTGTAACCTCAGCGAAGGTGTTCCGCCAAGTGTCATCAAACGCATCTTATGAGAAATGCGTCCGTTGTGGCTCATGTCTCAAACTATGCCCCATCTTTGATGTTATGGGTGAAGAGCAGTATTCCCCCAGAGGCAAGATCTACCTGCTTCAGATCATGGATCAGATTGAGTCTGATCCAGAAGCCGCGAAGGAGTTCAGAAGACTGCTCTTCCAGTGCGCCATGTGTGGCAGATGTAATGAGGCCTGTTCATCGGACGTAGACTTGCTCAAGGTCTGGCATGAGCAGAGAGCCAAGGCGATTGAAACATCTCCTGAGGAGTTCCAGTACCTTGACGCGCTGAAGGACTCTCTTGAAAACGTTAAGAACATCTACGGCTTGTCCCCCGAAGACAGGGCGGTCTATTGGCTCGACGAGCTAGAGGGCGAGATACCCCACATCCAAGACAGGGTGTTCTCCAAAGGAAAGACTGCGGAGGTTCTAGTCTTCTTGGGCTGTCTGATGTCGTTCAGGGGGACACAAGTCGATGTCCTCAAAGCGCTGTTCAAGACACTTGAGACCCTCAAGGTCGACTACCTTGTCATGGGTGCAGAGGAGTTCTGTTGTGGCCATCCTCTAGACCTGATGGGCTACGAGAAGGGTACCAAAGACCTGAGAGAGCACAACCGAAGTGTAATCGAAGAAGCGCATGCGAAGAAGGTAATCACCTGTTGCCCAGGGTGTCTGATTCAGCTGTCTAAGAATCACGGACTCCAAGGAGTCGAAGTGATTCATCATACCCAGTTTCTCGACCGTATGCTGAAGACAATTCCAAAGTACAGACAGACTGAGAAGTTCGTCTATCATGATCCATGTGAGCTGCATAGGATATGTGGAGTAAAGACAGAGCCCAGGTCCCTGCTGAAGAAGATGGGAGTGCAGTTCCGGGAATTGGAGCTGAGCTGTTGTGGCGGCGGCGGGCTACTCAGAATGACTGATCCCAACCTCAGTGAGAAGATAATGCAGCTTCGTGCGGCACGCGAGCACCTCAAAGACGCAACCATCATCACTGCTTGTCCATCTTGCCGAGAACAGCTTCTGCTGAATGACTTGAAGACAAGAGACATAGTCGAGCTCGTCTGCGAGGCGCTGCAGGAGCGTGGGGCCTGATTGAAGCTCAGAGATATCGCCATCGGCGCAAACGCCTCAATCTACTATCGCATGGACTTCAACAAGATCAAGGGTGTGTTCTACCCCAGAACCGAAGAAGAGGTGCTGCAGGCGATAGCTACGGCCCGGGAGAAGGGCTACGATGTGACTCCCAAGGGAGGAGGATCGGGACTGAGCGGCGCATGCACCGGAGGTGACCGGGACAGGGTCATGATAAGCAGTCTCCGGATGAGGGAGATACTCTCTGTCTCGAAGGACCAAGGCTTTGTCGATGTCCAGCCCGGAGCTACTCCAGATGAGATCAATGCTCTACTGGCATCATCAAAGATGAAGTTCTACGTTACTCCCAGTAGTAGAGATGTCGCGACTGTGGGCGGGATGTTGAACACAGACGCCGGCGGAAATGATGCATGGGTCAATGGCACTATGCGCGACAACACCCTCAGAGTCAAGATGGCTCTTTACGATGGTCGACGTATCAGCATTGACAGAGATGGCGTCAGATCAGGCGATCCGGAACTTGAAGCCGGGCTCAATGGAGCAAACATGGGAATGCACGACGTTTCCGGTGCTCATGGGACCTTGGGGTTTGTGACGGAATTGCGTCTCGCCATCAGACCTGTCACTCGTGAAACCCTGATGGGAGGCCTTGCAGAGTATGACAGCTGTGAGGAGCTCGGTAGAGTTCTTCATCGCATGATTGAGTCGAAGAGTCCGATAAGGTACGGAGAGGCTGTTGTGTCTGCTCATCCTGATGTCCGCGACGACCTCAAGCCCCCTATACTTATACTCGAATTCCCTGAGAGCTATGAGTCAGAGCTTCGGCGAATCACGGACATCAAGAATCTCTCAATCAGTGAACTGGCGAGGCTCAAGGACATCCGATTGAAGCTGCCCAAGCGCAACCCGAAGACAGGACTTCAGATGGCTCTATTCGAAGACTATGGTTTCTTTGGGAAGAGTCTGACTAGGATGCAGCGTGGAGTCGATAAGATAGATTCACTCCTGGAGAAGCATGGGTTCACACCTTTTGCCAAATACGGCCATGCACCCAGCAAGTGGTACCTAGGTGACAACTCTCCAGCATATGGAATCATAATGCACTCCAGAGAGATTCGGCCCGAAACAAAGACCAAGGCTGAGATATTCGAAGCCGTGCTTGACATAGTACGCATGTGTGAGAAGATGGGAATAACACCTAAACCGGAACACAAGTGGCCTTACAGTGACAAGATCAAGCTGGCCAGGATTCAGGAACTGAGAGAGATCATCGGTGGAGGTTTCAACACATTCCTTGTCCAGCCTGACTGCAACGAAGTCCTAAGCTCCATGGTATAGCAGTACACGGAATACTTTCGGTCATGCGTCTCTTGGGTGGTTTATATACGCTCAAGAGGACAAGCGGCTGATGAACATGAGCAGGCCACAACGCAGTCCAAAGGGGTTGTTCGACCCGTACTATGTGCCTGAAACGTTGCTCTATCGTGACAGGGAGCTTAACGCAATAACTGGTGTATACAAGGATGCCTACGAAGAGGAGTACGGCGTCAACTGCCTTGTCCATGGGATCACTGGTGTCGGCATGACGGTCTTCTCGCGCTACTTCCTCACCAAGGTCATCCCTGAACGCTTCGATGCACACACGATATACGTGGATGCCAAGAGCAAAGACGTCCTTGAAATCGTGTCTGAGCTGAATGACGCAATCCACAGGAAAGAGGACAAACCGATCACAGTGGCCTTCGACGCGGATGTGCTTTGGATGCACTTCAAGCGTATGGCAACGGATGCGAGGAAGAGAACAGTATTCGTGATTGACAACATCGACGAGGGAAACGAGGAGATGTACTCGAAACTCGCCCGTCTATCTAAGGAGATCAAAGCGAGCACAATAGGTGTACTGAACAGTCATGATTACAGGTTGTTGACAAAAGCACCAGCAACACAGATGGCCTATGACTTCGAGGTCCACCTCGATACATATACGCAGTCACAGCTGTTTGACATAGTGAGGATGAGAGTAGAAGATGCGTTCCCCCTCGGCCTCACGGAAGAGGTTCTGCGCTACATCACTGACATCGTTTGTGAATTTGATGCCTCCAAGCCAAAGACATCAATAGAAGCACTCAAAGCGCTCTGGCCTCTATCTCAACGTGGTCAGGAGATTGACTCAGACGCAGTTCGTGCAGCGACTGCCCGGATAATATCCCTTGGGCACGACCAAGACTACATGGACGTGGTCGACACGATCAGCACGAACGACTTCATGACGCTGCTCGTGCTTGAGGTGATGTCAGAGCATCTGATGAGATACAGGACCGAGACCTACATGGACCGCCAGACACTAAACGAGAATGTCATGATAAAATGCGAGGAGCTCGGCATCCACTACACACCAGATGACATTGACAAGAGCCTTCAGACTCTGATACTCCAGAGTATTGTCTTCGAGTCTGGATACTCGCGAAACCTGCTCTATATCCTAGTGCCCCCCGAGGTGCTATGTGATGCAGCTATGAGCACGAGGCGAGAACTCACTAGGAGAAAATGAGAGAGTGTGACCGGTCTCACCGGCCACACATGCGATTGTGTACTACTTCTTCTTCTTCTCAGCGAACTCTTTCTTGACCCATGCCTCAAGCCCGGTTGCTCCTTGCATCGTCTTGAGCTCGGCATCTAGTTTCGTGGGCTCGATGACTGCTATCCAGCCCTTGCCATATGGGTCTGTGTTGAGAAGGCCGGGGTTGTTCTTGAGATCCTCGTTTATTGTCTTGAGCATGCCGGTCACTGGGGACTTCACTGGCCCAGTCCACTTGCCCGATTCGAGCGTGCCAATGCTCTTGCCCGCTTCAATCGGCTTGCCTGCCGGTCTCAGCCGGACGAACTTGATCTTCCCCGCGAGGTCCATGCCGAAGGGTGTGAAGCCAATCCTTACGGTCTTGTCCTCTTTCTTCAACCAGATCTGGTCGCTTGTGTAGAACAGGCTGTCTGGAAAGTCGAAGCCTTCGTACTTGACCATTCTCGTGTCACCTAAGATGGGTTCAGTGGGTGGTCCTTAAGTCAGTTTCGGACCAGTCTCTCAGAGGATTACTAGAGGGCGCTTCTCTGCTGCCGACCACGATTGGGGGTCGTTATAACCCGTAATGACGACTTACTATTGGAATGAATAGACAAGAGGCTCTCACAGGAACAGGGTTCCAGACAGCAGACCAAATGATGCGCCGGGTAGTGAGTACTGGGAGTAAGCCTCTGGACACTCTGTTGGGCGGCGGGTTCGAGATGGGGCTCGTGCATCTCTTCTATGGAAGTCACTGTCTGAACGAGGACCTTCTGCGTGCTGCAGTCCAAGTACAACTCCCTGAGGAACGTGGAGGCATTAACAGTCCAACAATCATCATCGACAGTGCAAACATGATCAAGATTGACAGATTGACTGACCTCTCGTTTGAGCTCGGACTTGAGCCAGAAGATGTGATGGACCGCATCTACATATCCCGTGCATTCAACTCGTCCCAGACGTACGACCTAGTGATGAACCAGCTTGACCAGTTCTTTGAGAGAGCCCCTGCACGGGTGCTGATCGCCGCAGGACTCCCTGACCTCTACATCACAGAGGGACTGACTGGAGAGGGACTGCAGCAGCTCTCGCACATGGCGACAAGACTCATGGCCTTCACTCTCAGCAGGGGGATAGTGACCCTGGTGTCAGCACCGTCCTCTCCAAAGAACCCCGATCTTCCCGCCGGAGGAAAGGCTCTGGCTAGCTGTGCTCAGGTACATGTCCACGTCGCGGAGAGTGCGGCCTACTTCAAATACACACTGGCAAAGCACCCACAATACCCTGTGAAACGAGCGTCGCGCTCAAAGCCTGTCAGCTTTGGCACCACCCTACCACTCTCTCACTTCCTTGAGGAGGAAGAAGAGTAGTGGAAAGAAATGAGGGTTGTGGGAGAGCGATGGTCCTCCCACTACCCTCCTCCGGTGATGCTCTTGACGAGCTCTTCGACGAGATCACGAGGCAGTTGCTTTGCCTGCTCCATTATGGTGTCGATTTCATTGGCAGGTACACCCTTCGCTTCGAGCTGCTTCTTCAGCTCAGCCAGTTCGAACGGACTGAGCTTGTCTCCTAGGGGCACTGCTTCCTCAGCGACTGGTCGAGTGGGCTTTGGAGTCTCCTTCTCCGGGGGAGTCGGGACCTTCTCGACGACCTTCTTCTCACGTGTCAGTATGACTGGCTCTTCGATGACTTCCGTCGTCACCTCCTCGACAACCTTCTCATCACCTAGTCGCCTTGTGACCTGGGTTCTCAGACCCTCAAGGACCTGCTCAACAGTCTTGCCCTCGCGCCGAGCAACACGAAGAGCCTCTTGAGTGATCACCTCTTTGACAAATGCGGCCTGCTCGCTCATCTTCATCTTGGAGATGTCGGCCTTGAAGTCGTCAAGTTCCTGCTGGTTGAGGTGTGTGAGCAGTGACAGCTGGACCAGAAGCTCGCCCATCTCAGGTATCGCAATGGCTACAGATTCTGCTGGCATCTGATCGACTGTCCTAGTAAGACTGAGCTCAACAAACGTGTCATTGAACAGGTCAGTGACAAGCTGCTGCCTGCTCTTGGCCTCATCAACTGGCTTGGGCATGCGGCCCTTACGCAATGCTTTGATCTGACCGTTGATCTGCCTCAGTCGCTTCGGTACGCTGAAGACCTTGACCCAGAGTATCAGGAATGACATCGCCAAGACGCTGATGGGCGTAACGAGCCCAACGATGTTCCACCACATTATGTCGCTCTGGGAAAGCACGAGGGTAACAGTCATGCGGACAGACGATGTTGTGTAATTCGCCCTCTCAAACGTGAACTCAATAGTCACAACCACTTCTTTTGTCGGTGGAAACAGTCCCCTTGGCGAAAGGATGTTGACTCTGTAGTTGCCGTCTTGACCAGGAACTCCTCCGAGAACGCTAATAGTCAGAGCTCCGGTAGTTGTGATCTCCACGGAGGACAGATTGGCATTGGAAACACCCACCCTGCCGTGAGAAGGCCAAACATCAGTGAAGTTGAGAACGATGTCACGGGAATCGCCAAAGAACATCGTGAAGCCCTCTTCGAAGCCGACTAGAGCCGCTGCCGTTGGGACTCGGATGATGTGAATGGTAACTGTTACTGAAACCTTTGTGTAGTTCTCAGGTGAGAAGACGAATTTCAGCGTATATTGCTCGGGGTCGATGATGTACAGCGTCGTGTTGAACATGAAGCTGTAATAGCCCAATCCTCTGTCATCAAGCGCGATGTATCCACCGAGGACACCCGGACCGTTTATCTCTCTGTTTGCATCCACCCCTGCAATCCCGCCCACATAGGGAGTCTCGCTCGGGGATGCTGTGGAACTATAGAATAGGATGATCTCAATGATGTCACCATAGGGCACCTGTAGGTTCTTCGTATCATTCTGAATCTGGTTGTCCGACGGAGAGTATACGTCAACCCTTGTCGGAATGTCAGTGACTCTGAGCAACATGGTCCGCTTGATGCTCTCGAAGTTACTCTTATCGAAGTTGACTGTCAATGATGTCCTGATATCAGTCGGCAGAAGTGAGGAGTCGACAAAAACGCCGTATGAACCGTTTCCCAAGTCCAGAGCGTTCCCTTTGAAGCTGCCCAATTCGTATGTCACCGTCGCATTCAGTATGAACAAATCGCGATCGGTGTCACTGTAGTTAAAGAGCAAGAGCCTGCTTCCACCCCAAATGAAGTTGTCAACAATCGGGTCAGAAACACTGGCCCGGATGTTTCGAATGGATATTGTCGTCGTCGTCGAGTTGGAACCGTACGCTAGTGCCAGCGGTTTGGCTGATATCCTCAGCGTGTATGTGCCTGCACTGTAGTCGCTAGTGTTCAGCAGAAGGAAGTAATACCCGGGTCCCACGAGTCCTAGTCCATTGCGAAGAGCGCCGGTGCCCTCTTGAACACCATTGGCGAGTAGGTACCAATTCGTCACGCAGTCGGTACGGTTGCTCTCTGTGACATTCGTGATATCAGGCGCATAGACCCATACAGCTATGAAGACTTGCTCTGACCAGTAGAACGTTCTGTCTTCAATCGTTCTGTTCGAAGCAGTAAGCTCTACGAAAACCGTCGCCTGCTTGATTTCAATAGTGAAGGTAGTTGAGGAGATCAGGTAGTTTTTCAGAATGCCGGCTACCAAAACACTGTAAGTGTCAACCTCAGATGCTACTGTGGTCAATAGAACCCCATAGTGACCTGGGAGGCCAGTCTCATTGATGGAACCAGATCCGTAGGCCCAACCATACGACACAGCAGCTCCGGTAACATTCCGTCCATTGTGCGAATCGTGCAGATAGACGGAGATGCTGGCATTCTTTCCTCTGTCCAATGACAGTACGAATCTCCCGTCCACAGGTCTAATCTCGACTGGCAAAGGCAGAATGCTCAGTGTGACCTGAGTAGTTGCCGCGAGGTAGTTTGGCGCCGTTGCCGTGATTCTGACGACTACTGTTCCCGCATTCACTTCGCGAGTATCGAAAGATGCAACGTATTGGCCAGGACTGCCAGCAACTGGCTTCAGATCGACATGCTTGCTTGCCCAAACGCAGTATACAGACAGGCTTGGGCTTAGAACTGGCCTGTTGTGCACCGTGTCATTGAAGTATACGTAGACGTCCTGAGATTCGGTCCAGTTGACTACATAGTACTCCTGAGGAGACAAGAGCGTGGTCGTCACAGGCCTGAGGTCTATCGCCAAGCTGATGGTCTGTGGGGAATAGTTGCCGAGTATTGTCTGAATCTCCAGTGTCTTGACTCCATAGACCAAAGTCGATGAGCCAAGTGAGATGTTGTAAAGGCCTCCAGACAGAGCAGTCCAGCCCTTCATGGGATCTGGCCATACAAGAGTCAGGGTCGCACCATCAAGAGGCAGGTCTTTTGCATCTGCATCGATCAGTTTGACGATCACGTAGGTCGAATCGCCTGCGTATGTAGCATTGGGCATTGTCTCAACAGAGATGACATCAATCCTGAGTCTGATCTGGAATGATACCTGGGCTTCGACCTTGACATACGGATAGTGGTCCACAGATATCACTATGATTGTGGTTGTGATGGCCGGCGCATCCGAGGTGTCAACTGTGATGTTGTACTGGCCGTTGCCAAGACTCTTCCAGCCCCAGACCGCAGGTGCCTTCAGGGTCGACTTGTACACAACAGCAATGTCGACACCTGCACCATTGACTGCAACGTTATGGTCAGTATCAATGAATGTGACCACAACAGACACATTGTCATTGATGGGAACCGTCACTGGTGATGGGGCTGAATATGCAATCGAGGCCTGAATAAGCCGCACCGAGCCCTTGATCTGGAGCATGGTCGCATTCTGGTAGTATGGTGAGAGAGATGGGTTCCACCTGATACCTAGGGAGAAGCTGAACGTCGCTATGCTGCCGAGGACCTCCGTGTCCACTGATATGGTGTAATTGCCCGCGTCGACACCAGCTCCTCTGGTGACCCAGTAGTCAGAGCCCTGAATCAGCCCAGGCACTTCGATGCAGTCGAACAGTATGATAGCATCCTTGATGCCCCGTCCTGTTGCCTGATCAGCATAGGAGAAGGTCAAATTCATCAGGTCACCCATGGGGGTGTCTTGCACTTGGCCAATCGATACTGATCCGATTCTGTGAGTTGTCGTAACTCTCAAGGAGGTCTGGTCATCCTTGTAGTATGGAGCAGTTGCATCGTTCCAGTCGACCGCAATCGTGACGTTTCTGTTTGTCACCAAGCCTGAGCTTATTATTGTCGAGTTTATGCTGACCTCGAAGTAAGAGCCCACTTGTTTCATAGAGAACTGGCTAGGTCCAAGGACAACTAGGCCATTGTAGACGACTATGTTGCTTGAGCCAATCGTGATGAATTGGCCCGTGCTCAGGTCAACATAAGCGAAAGTGAATGTCAGGTTGTCAAGATACATGGTCTGAGAGGGAGGAACAATGATCTCAACATTGGTCTGCCTCCTCACTGTGCTGACGCTCACTGGAAGTGTGGCGTTACCATGGTATGGCGTCCCGGCCGTCCAGTTGGCACGCACAACTATCTGCGCAGAACCAATGCCGCCAAGCACCGTGGTCTTCAGGGAGATAGCCCGGTATCCGGGTGCGCCAGGGGTCACTGTGTAGTCGACACCAAGCTGCAGAGGAAGTCCACCCTTGTAGACAGTGATGGAGCCTCCTGAGATACCTGCAGGACCGTCCACGTCCCAATAATAGACCGTGAAGTTGACGTAGTCAAGGTATTGCGTCGGCAGTGGTGCGACAGTCAGCTCAAGTGATGAACTCCTAGCTCTGAGAGAGAACTCCACAATCGCGTCGTCCCACCCATAGTATGGCGCTTGGTAAGCGTATGTAGCATTCAAACGCAGGACGTAGGTCTTGCCAAGCACCAGTTCCGGGTGGTTGTACGTCTGCACCGTCAGGACATAGTATCCAAGTGCATTCTCCCACTGAATGTGGTATAACCAGCTGGTGCCATTCAGGATGGTCAAATGTGTGAGGCCGGTCGTGTTACCGATGTTGGTCAGTGTCATGAGATCTTGATAATGGAGGATGACCTCAATGGACGAGTTGTATGCCACCCTGCCAACTGGCTCAGATGACAACAGTGCAACTCTCTGCATCACATAGAACAGACGCACCGCAGTTGACTTCGGTATGTAGAACAGGGACGACGTGACCGTGACGTTCAGGTTACGTGACCCCGGTGTGGCATAGTATGTAGTGTTGAAGACAATGCTGTATTGCCCGCCACCTACCTGAGTAACCTTGTAGTATGCCGAGGATATCAATGTCGCCCCATCGTAGAGCTTGACTGTGGCGCCAGTGATTCCCTTTGAGGTACTGCCGGTGACGTCGGTCCATATCACAGAGAAAGTCACGTTGTCTCTGTAAGGAGTGGGAGCAGGAGACTGGTACTCAAGGACAGTCTGGCGAGCCGTCACTGTGATGAAGATGGCCCTACCGGTCCTGTTCGCATAGTATGGTGCTCCGCTCCAGGTCACACTCAGCGTGAATGACTTTTGACCAAGAGGATAGTCGCCCACCGGAGACTGGCTTGTGTTGAACGACACCCTGAAAGTCCTGGTCGAAAGGTTGTAGTAGATGTTGTAAGCCGCGAGACTGACACTGATCAACAGCTTAGAGCTATTTGCAATAGGAACGGATGACCCGCCAGTGACGTCATCGAAGCTAAAGGAGAAGGTCGCAATCTCACTGTGCGATGTGGGCGATGGCGGGATAACAGAAACCAAGGTGTCTCTTGGCAGTATCCTCACGGAGATTGTGTCCGTCCTGTTCGTGTAGAAGGGTGAGGCGCCTTTAGACCAGTTCACAAAGACACTCATGTAGATGAGGCCCGTCTTGCCGAACAGGGTTGTGTTGAAGCGTATGGAGTAGTAGCCTGGATAGACACCACGGTTGGTCTCCCATGTGGCGACCTTTGAGAGGTCAACGGTTTCGCCCTGGAATCGCACATAGACATGGACGTTCTGTGTGATGTTCGTTATTCCAAGGCCGCTGTAGAGCTCTGCGTAGAGGAATGTGTAGCTCATGTTGCCGAGGTATGGTGTTGGCTCGGATCCTGTTATCAGAGTGTACTTCGAGTCTTCTCCGATGATGTTGGCGGATGCTAACAGGGTTCTGTTGAAGAACTTGTACACGGTACCGGTCCAGTTGAAGTAGATCGTGAAAGTTCGGAGCCCAAGGCCGCCAAACTGGGAAGCAGGGATTCTGACTATGTAGAAGCCCGCCCCCAAGACAGTGTCATTGTACAGAGTTGAGGACACTGACCCTGTCGAGTTGACCACTCGGTGGTAGACGTAACGCGACTGAATCCCTGCGTTGTTATCGAGATCACCGTAGTACAGTGAGATGTTGATGAGTCCCTTGTAGCTTGTGGGTTCTACTGCACTCACAAGCCTGAAATCGGTGTTGTGGGTCCTGATTGTGATCGTGATGTTGAATATCCCAAACTGGTAGTTCTCACCCTTAGAGAAGTTGAACCTCACGATGCGATTCTGTTCTAGAGTATCGGTATCCAACGTCGGAAACACAACTCTGTACCTCTGCTCTGCAGGAACGTAGGTAATAGTTGGTGTGTGTATCCATGTCGTCGTTATGGTGGCTCCCTGAATGGGCACGTTGTGATCCGTGTCCCGGTATTCCACGTAGAAGATCGGGGAGTTGCCAACTGGAATGTCCAAGGCGCCCACAGTCGGAATTGCCGTGGTGTAAGCTATTCTGACCCGAAGCGTGAAGGTCAGGGTCTTCAACTCATAGTCAGGAGCACTGGCAGTGAGGTTGAACAAGTGGTCGCCCTTCGCGATGCCTGTCACATTTAGCGTGACTCTGTAGATGCCAGAGCCAAGGTTCAGCTTGCTGTAAACCGTGATGCTTGTCGCGGTGATAGTTCCCGTAGTGATTCCGATGCCACGATCCACATCCGTGTAGTTCAGAGTGACTGTGACGTCGGTCGCGTATGGGGTCACTACCAGAGGATAGGCTGGTGAGGAGAGGAAGCTCCTGGCGGGCCTGTACATGAACGTTATCACAAGCTGGTCACTGTCGTAGTTGGCGCTCGTCGGAATGACGGTGATAGTGACCGTGTATGTGCCTTGACGGAAGTAGGACTTGTCAATGGTCAGCCGATACCTTCCGTCCCCCAAATCAACTATCGATTTCGGATAGGTGTATGTCGAGTTCTGAGCCATGAACTCAGACTGAGTGAGCCCTGTGATTGGGTCCATGTCATATTGGTTGCCCGACTCACTGACATTCACTCGTAGTACTATGACGAGGTTGTCACCATTCGGGAAGATGAGATCACTTGGCTCATTATAGAGATAAACCCCTAGACTGCGGATACGGAGTTGTAGGCTGCAAGTCGCAGAGTCATAGTACTGGTTCGAGCCGACGCATGTCGCTGTCAATGTGACACTCGTGATGCCAACAGCCCAAGTGCTGGTGCTGAGTGTCGGCGAGTAGGTCAGGAAGTTCTGCACTCCGTAGCCCACGGGTGAGAACTGCAGGTTCGACACATTCGCAATCGGAACCTGTACGCCAAGGTCCACGTCGCGAAGAACCACTGAAACTGGGGTGTTGTTGCCGAATGGCGACATGAGGCTGCCAGTCACCGTGACCGTTGTGTGGTGGGCACGAATCGTGATCATGAAGGTGCTGCTCGCAGATGTATAGTACTTGTTAGTGCTTACACATGTCACAGTGATGCTCGTGGTGACAGGTCCAACCGTCCATGTGCTTGTGACAATACTCGGAGAGTAAGTGACGAAGTTCTGGGTCGAATGGCCGGTCGGCGAAATCGCTATGGTCGAAACGTTGGCAATTGGCACTGCGGCACTGGTATCAGTATCCCAGAAGACAATCGTTGCTGGCGTGTTGAAACCCCACGCGGTTGGGCCTGATACTGACGCGGAAACCGTTGTGTAGTGGGCACGAATGGTTACGGTGAAGCTGTTCGATGCGGCATCATACCACTTGTTGGTTGTCACACAAGTGGCGGAAATCGTTGTGGACACTGATCCAACGGTCCATGAGCTAGTGACAAGGGTTGGGCCGTAAGTGTTAAAGTTCTGCACGGAGTAACCTGTCGGCGAAACTGCGATGTTAGAAACGTTAGCTATTGGGACTACAGAGCCAGTGTCGACATCACGGAAGATGACCGACAACGGTGTGTTGAAGCCCCAAGCTGTCACTGGTGCTTGTCCAACTGTCACAGTCGTACGGTGAGCACGGACTGTGACACCGAAGGTGTTTGAAGCCGTGTCGTAGTACTTGTTAGAAGACACACAAGTCACGGACACACCAACAGAAACTGTGCTGACCGCCCATGATGTGGTGACCAGAGTCGGGCTGTATACTGCGAAGTTCTGTACAGAGTATCCACTCGGAGAGAACTGGATATTCGTGACGTTGGCTATAGGGACCGAACTCCCCGTGTCCGTGTCCCAGAAGACAACACTCACAGGTGTGTTGAATCCCCAGGCTGTGGATGAGGCTGCAGATGCGCTGACTGTCGTACGGTGAGCACGGATGGTTATGGTGAAGCTGTTTGATGCGGAGTCATACCACTTGTTCGAACTGATACATGTCACGCTTATGCTTGTTGAAACAGATCCGACAGTCCATGTGTTCGTCACGACAGTCGGAGCATATGTATTGAAGTTCTGAGTTGAGTAACCAGTTGGAGATACTGCGATGTTTGACACATTGGCAATCGGCACAGCCGTGCTTGTGTCAAGATCAAGAAACACAATCGTAACGGGGGTGTTGAGACTCCAAGCGGTCGGTCCTGACACAGACGCTACCACACTCGTCCTATGAGCACGGATGGTGATAGTGAATGTGTTTGATGCGGAGGTGTAGTACTTGTTGGAGGTCGCAGAGGTGACTGTGATAGTAGTTGAAACAGCTCCAGTTGTCCATGTGCTCGTGACAATGGTTGGTGTGTATGTGTTGAAGTTCTGAGTCGAGTAGCCAGTTGGTGATATGGCAATATCCGAAACATTCGCAATCGGCACTGCGGCACTCGTGTCCGTGTCCCAGAAGACCACAGTGACAGGGCTATTGACACCCCATGGAGTCACTGGGGCGGACTGGACTGAGACCGTTGTCCTGTGAGCGCGGATAGTGATGTCGAAGCTGTTGGAAGCCGAGTCATAGAACTTGTTTGTCGCCACACAGGTCACTGCCACTCCCGTGTTGGCGATAGAAACGTCCCAGTTGCTCGTAATCAATGTAGGAGTGTAAGTCACGAAGTTCTGACCTGAATGGCCGGACGGAGTAAACTGGATGTTGCTGACGTTCGCGATTGGCACATTCCCACCTGTGTCAAGATCCCGGAATGCGACTGTGACTGGGCTGTTTGAGCCCCAAGGGACAATCGGCCCCGATCCTACGCTGACAGCTGTGTGATGAGCCCTGATGACCACATTGAAGTTGCTGGTTGCAGAGTCGTAGAACTTGTTGGTCTGCATACAGGTGACGGTCAGAGTGACACTGAAGGTTCCAACAGTCCAGCCGCTCGTCACAAGTGTGGGTGTGTAGGTCGTGAACTGCTGCACGCCATATGTACCCGCATTGAATGCGATGCCATTGGTTGTGACGTTCGAGAGTGGTACGGATGAGTTCGTGTCAAGATCCCAGAATACGACAGTGATTGGGGAGTTGAAGCCCCACGCTGTGACCGGACCTGCAGACACCCTGACAGATGTACGGTGAGCTCTGACTGTGATGTTTGTCAGAGTCCAGGTGTTCCTGTAGTTGATAGTGCTGGAGTATAGCGAGACGTTCAGTTGGTAAGTGCCAACGGTCCAACTACTGGTCACAAGTGTGAAGCTGAATGTGGCAAAGTTCTGTGACCCTGGAGAGCCACTGACCGTGATGTGATCCAGTCCGGAGGAAACCTGGGTCCCACCCATTGATTGATCATACCATCTTACGGTGAAAACGGAGTTTGACCCCCATCGTACATTCGTACTGCACTCGGCAGTGATGTAGGTATCATGCGGGTCAAGAACAAGAACAATCCTAATCGTGCTGCTGTAGTAGTTGGCTTTTGACAGAGTGATGTTGACCATCTTGGTGCCCGGAGTCTGAGTCCCGACGTCGATGTCGACTCTATAGGCGCCACCACTCAGTTCCGTGACAGTTGCAGTGATGCCTGTCGGATTCTGAGCTGACCAGGACGCTCCGGTGATTCCCGCAAAGCTATGGTCGGTGTCATTGAATACAATCCTCATTGATGTGTCGATGGTGTAGGGTGTGTTGAGAGAGTTGCCGCCCACACCATAGATGGCAGTGTATATGTTGCGAAGCGTGAACCGGATGTTCACGGAACTGGCCACGATGTAAGCCTTGTTGGGAGTGGCGGTGATCCTGTAGACATACTCGCCGACATTCAGGCCTGCAGTTTCAAGAGTCACAAGATAGGTCCCATTGCCGTAGTCTGTGGGAACGCCCACGATTGTTCTGTTGGAGGTTATTGTCGCTCCAGAATAGCGGGTGCCATTGAATGCATCAATGAGGGTCACCTTCACTAGGAAGTCATCGTTGTACGGTGCAGCAGGAGGCGTCTGATAGATTATGTAAGTTGAATGCGAGAGATCGAGATAGAAGTATGTTGAGGAATCGTAGTAGTATTGACGAGCCGAAGATATGTTGATTCTCCACCGCATGGCCTTCACCAAGTCGGTCGTGTTCAGCGCCTTGCCGTAGTAGCCATTCCCTTTATCATCTAGAGTGACCTGTGTTGGAGTACCGGAAACAGTCCAGTTCATAGTGACGGTCGAGCCACTGACAAGGGCACCGTTGTCCGAGTCAACGAGCTTCACTTCCACGTAGAGCACTTCGCCAGCGATCCTGGCTGATATTTGGTCGTCCAATGCATCACCCGGCGACGTCAGGACCAAGCTCGTCGCGTGCTTCACAGTGAACAATCTGCTGTATCTTCCGACAATCGATGGGTATGCGCCCTTGGTGTTGTTGAGGTTGACGTCTGCAGACCACAGTCCTGCAGGCCAAGAGCTGGTCACGGTGATTCCAGTCCATTCGAAGTTGAGACTGCCGTCCTGCGTGAGATCATCTGCAGCATAGAAGAGCTGACCGCTGGGGTTCGTGAGTAGAAGGCGCATCGCTGAGTTCGTGATGTTGGGTGCTGAACCTCTGAAGCAGGCAGAACTGCCTACGCTATACGTGTAGGTGTTTGCATAGCCGCCTGCGTTGACGCCGCACTGTAAGTTTGTCGCGCCGTTAGAGGTCGTGAAGGCGAACTTCCAAATGCCGAACACGTCAACAACTGAGGACTTGACTCGGACCTCTGTTGTTGTTGTAGTCACCTCAGAGGTGCGAGTAGAGCCGTCAGCGTCCGTAACGCTCACAAGTGTCCAAGTGGATGGCTTGCTGAATGAAATGTTCGTGTATCCCACACCTGCCGGCGGAGAAACCAAGACGTTGGCAGTCCAGGTTGTTAGTGAGTTGTTTGTAACTGAGAAGGTGGTGCCTATCCCAAGAGCATCGTTTAGAGTCTGCTGCGTGCTCGTTACGTTCATGGACGTGATTGTGTCAAGTGTTACCACCGGTGTGGATGTTGTCGTGTATGCCACCGAAACGGTCTTGGGACCCGTCCAAGTTCCAGATGTGGCGTATTTCTCTGGGAGGGCGTTGGGAGTCACATAGTTGACGAACAAACGAGCCCGATCGCCCCCGCTGTATCCTAACGTACCCTTTATGCCATTCGTGCACTGGTAGTAGCTTGAGTAAGTGAAGTTCAGCATGACGCAGATGTAGTTGCCGCTTGACCAGCCGGATCTTGTGACAACTTTCTGAATGAGGCCCGAGATATCAGGGGAAGCATATCGCACGTCGGTCGTCCATGCCGTTGGATACCAGTTGACACTTGTCTGAACCCATGTGTATCTGTTCTCTAGATGAGGAAGACCGGACGTGAACGCAGAAACAGTATCTGCATCTGCAATATAGATCCTCATACCAGGTGTGTTGCTCGTCCCCGCAGCCTCAACTTCGAGATAGGCGGACGTGATGCCAGCCCCCTTTGGAAGACTCAGCGGGAACTGCAAGCCGACTTGGTAAGTCGAAGCAACGTTCCAAGTTGATGAATCCCAATGACCTACGTCCAGAACGCCATTGTTACTATACCCATCCAAGTCAACGCCTGTGCTTATGTCATCATAGCAGTCCCTGCTGGCGTCATCTGGTACATACGGCGACACGCTCCCAGACGTAGAGCCTGTCAGAGAGGTGCCGTTCGCTTTCAGAGCGATCTGTTCTGGAAAAGGCCGCACCTGCAGGAGAAACTCGATCTCATCAATGAAAACTTGACTGGTTCGTCCACTTGCTTGAGATCCGCTGAGGTCAGTAGCAAGACCCACGTCAAGCAGCAATTGGCAGGGCACAGTTGTAGTAAGGAATGCTGAAACCGGTATGTCCACAGAGGCCCGAAGCCAAGTGCTCTGCGCATCGGTGCCCTCCAAGACATAGAGCTTGGTCACACTACTGCCGATTCTTACGAACAAGTGAGTCTGGTTCTGCATGGAAGAAGACGAATACACATTGTACATGAACGTCACACGTGCAGAGAAGATGTCCCGCCGTGCGACCTCGACCTGCTGACTCAAGTACACTTCATCATTCGCAGTCAAGACATTGCCAGATGACCATACAGCCTCGAAGAGCCACCCCATGGACCCAGACCCGCCATATCCGTCACCAGCCCATGCATTCAACTCAAAGATCCCATGTAGTGGATGAAGCTCTCTACCCGAGCCAGTTCCACTCTCCGACTTTACAAGCGTCCAGTAGTCAGGGACCGTGACCGCTTCTGAATCATAGTTCATTCCCAACCAAAGTTCATCATGGTAGTTGTCAAGCTTTCCGTTGTTCAGCGCCTCACCTGACCACATCGACATCATGTTGATATCAGATCTGACATATGTTCCGGTCCATCCCGACGGGACACTCACTCTAGCATAGTCCACAGATGCAGAGTCGACCATCAGTGGGCCAGCAGACATGTTTGTCACCATCCCCTTGAGCGTAACAGTCCTAGCAGCTCCAGTTCCTGTGTAGGGGGGCTGTCCTGCGGCTAGGACTCCATTGTTCGCGGAATCAGGATTGGCTCCATGGCTCAGTGCTGGACTAATAGGGCCAGAAGAGTGATCAACTACGGTAATCATGAACAATATCGTCAAGGCTAGCACACACATAGTGCCTCTATTCATTGGGAGAATCCTCCAGCTGGGTTGTTGAACGCAGAGAACTATTCGTGGCTACGAAGCGTCCTGAGCCTCTGACCTCAGGCCGACCCGAGCTGTACAGAGTTCGCATAATAAACAATTCCGTACGAGTTCGTTCTTTTGACTGCAATGCTGTTCCTTTTTTGGACCACGTCCTGCGGTTTGAGACATTCGCCTCATGGCATGGCGGCAGTGTGAGGTCCTCACTAGGCTTGTTAGGCGGTGTCGCATCCTCAGCAGCCAACCATCCTCTGATGCATGACCAGACCTGCCGCCATGGCCGGGGTCTGCTAGTTGGATTGTCGTCTGGTTGGAGAACTCATATAGTAGACTTGTGCAAACCGGAGATTGATGTTTCCCTCCAGATGGGCTCCAAGCAGGTCAACAATCCGCGGATGATTTTACTAGATAACGGGTCCTCCATGACACGTGCAGTATGCAACCTTGCAGTCAGATGACGCGACGGGCTCTCAAGAAACCGAAACCAAGTAGTCACGGTAGCCAATGAAGCGGTAGCCCAGTCGATCCTTCATGTCCTGCAGCAGCTCGTAGACCTTGTTGGTGCGGTGGTCCAATGGATGCACACCGACCTGTACTGGACCGCCGAGCTCGAGTTCAAGGAAGGAGTCAACAAAGGAAGTCTTGGCCGTGCCCTCACTGACCAAGTAGTTGGCGGTAGTGAGCATCCTCGAGTCAGCATGAGAGTACAGTCTGTTGCCAACGATACAATACTTGAATCCCACCTCCTTTGAGATGTCAACAATCTTGACAGGTGCCTGCCATAGCGGAGGCACAAAGCCGCTGGGCCTGCGGTTCATTCCCCTTTCTATAGCCTCGAAACCGGATCGAAGTCTTGCAGCTGCCCGGTCGGGAGATATCTTGTTGAACTCATCGCCTGCACCTGACTTTGAAAGATGTGAATAGCCGTGCATCGATATCTCGAAGCCAAGCGATTGGACGTATTGACAGAAGAGGTCATTCTTCTCAAGGCTATGGACCATTCTCATGCCATAGAAGGGCGTGACAAGAAGGGTCAGACTCTCTATGCCCAAGTCAGCCATTCTGTCACATGACTTGACCACATCGTCTTCAAAGGCAGGACTGACATCATGGAGCGACAGAAGAGCAGTGGTGTCTCGGACTCTCTCTTCAGTCTTTCCCACTCTATCTGTTCTCCTCGTTATGATGCCTTGTTCTCAGCACCTGGTTTCATGTGTGTTAAAACTAAGTATGGTGCCGCATCTACTTGGGCTTGCCCCATTGCTTGTAGGCCAACTCTATGTCCTTATCAGTAATCGTCTTGCGGCCGGTGTGTTCTGTCAGCTCAAAGGCACGATGGGCGATGAACTCACCCACCTCCTCGAGTATTGATGCCAGTTTCTCGGCGCCTTTATCGCTCACTCGACCTGCCCCGGCTTTTCGAATCAGGCGATCTATTGGTGCCACGGGAATAATCCTGTCCTTTCTTGATCGCGGCAAAGTGCTCTCGCTCCTCGGACTGCCTCTAGCAGTCCGCATAAACTCCTGTTTGCATCCATCACTATTTAAAACCTTAGTACGGTCAAAGCCTGACAGTTGGTCAGAGCGAACCATGGAAAGAGTGCTGCTCATGATTTCTCTTTCAGGATGACAACCTTCGCCTGCGACACCTGTGTTTTGAGGATGCTCAGGTCCAGCCCCTGCTCCGCTTCACTCACCTTATCGATGTCAGCCCTGACCATTGGATACTTCGGCGGCAGAGTACAACATGAGAGCCCTTCGCTGGCAAACTGGTATGTTCCGATTGCGGCTGCCAAGTGCTCGACATCCACCTTGTCATCGCCGATGCACGGTCTCAGTACAGGATAATCGCACACAACACCGCCTATTGCTCTCAGGTTTCTACTCGTCTGAGAGGCCTGTTCGCCAATGATCTCACCTGTGACAAGGGCGTCTGCATTCTCCAACACAGCTATTTCACGAGCCATCCGAAGCATGTTCCTCTTGCAGTACAGACAGGTCATTCTATAGGGCGCATGACTGACTATGTCAGCCAAGTCGGCACCATGCGGTACTACGTATATCTTCACCTGATAGTCATGGACGTACTCAGCGAGCTTCGCCGCCTGCTTCACTGCGACTCCACTGCATGCCTCGTTGGCATACGGTGAGTCATCGAAGGTGACAAAGACAGGGATGCATCCTCTCTTCATTGCCTTGTATGCTGCGACTGGTGAGTCAAGTCCGCTTGAAATCAGACAGACGACCTTGCCCTGAGACCCCATGGGCATTCCTCCAACGCCGGGCACGGTTTCAGTGAAAATGTATGCCATCTCGTCACGGACCTCAACTTCGACTACCTGAGCGGGTGATTTGAGATCAACTTTGAGTTCGAAGTTGGCCAGCTTCTCTAGAATGCGTTCGCCCAGACGTTCTCTGATATCCGGACTAGAGTACGCGTGCGTGCCCACCCTGCTTGCGCGGACAGCGAAGCTCCTACCTTCTGTGAATGAGGCCACGGCCATTGCCGAGCCCACGTCCAGTATGGTGTCCAAGTTTGAGGCAGTCACTACCACGGGCGAAGTGGAAACAATGCCAAAGACGCGTGAAGCAACCTGCGACACTTTCACTGCCTCGGTTGTTTCAACATAGACCCGACCGAAGTCGGTCCTTATGCGAGAGAAGCTCACTCCTGCCTCCTTCAGCGCTGTTTCCACATGCTTCACGAGCAGAGAGACCATCCGTCGTCGGGTCTGTCTGGACTTGATACCAATCTCACCATACCGGAGAAGTACGGCTGAGTACTCTGGCAACATATCGTAGGGCTCCTTTTGGATTGGGAAGGGAACCGCCGCACAGGACGGCAGTCGTCCCCTTTGTAGATGAAATACAGCCTTGTTGACACCCGCGAGTATCACACTTTGAGGGCGACAGAACCGTTCAAGCCATTGACTCTCATTATCTTCGCCTTGCCGCCTGGCGACACAGTCACGTAGTAGGTCGGCACGTAGAATCCATCAAGCCTACTGAAGACAACCTTGTGATTGACGATACGCTTTGCACCAGCCGGCGCCTTCGCCGCCACTTTCAGGATGTCTTTGACAACCTTGTCGATGGAGGTGTACTTTCCGGGAGAAACACTAACCTTCTTCAGCCAGCTGCCTGCAGCGGGTTTCTTCCCTGCGCCGGCAAGAAGCGGCTCGATCGCCCTAGCTTGAGTACCAGTCGCTCCGTCGAGCGTCATGCCATCGGATGCTGAAACTTCATACAACTCCGATATCTCAAGCGCGACAGCCTTGCCCGGTACGTCCTTGCCCTTCTTGGGCACGATCACGGAATTGCCCACCATCGCTGCGACGACTCTGTCGTTCACCCCCAGCTCTTGCTGGCGAGATTGGACGTACTTCATCGACATGTCAGCCTTGTAGATACAGTAGAAGTCATACTTCAATAAGGGCTTGCCCACATTTACCGAACCGGGCGAAGTCCCGAGTGCCGCAGCCCCATCTCTCGTGGCTAGCTCCGCGGCCTTCTCAGGTGTTATCTTGGGTTCGAAATAGTACGCTTTTTGCTTCTTGTCGTCTATGGCCATTTTCGCACTTGGGCCGACTGGTTTCAAGAGAGCAGGCGACACAGGAGACGGCTTCTTCGACATTATGCATCACTATCAGGTCAATGAGCTGCTAGCTATTTGTTCTCTTTGGTCTGCAAAACATATCACACTCAAGTCTGGACGATTCTTCTGCGCCGCCCATTCGCCCCGTCACTTGTGGGCGAAAGCGACTCGAACAGAGGGGTCCATCTCGAACACGCGGCCGAATCCCACGCGCTCGAACTGGACAAGAGTCCCAACATGAATCTTGGAGGTCGCTGGCTCGGCAAATCCCGTGATTTTCTTCCCGTCGGCCAAGGTCATCTCTACGGGAACACCTTCTTCCTTTGGCACCCACTGAATGATTGGTGCGCCAGTTTCGCGTGCGCGCTCAACCTCGCGGCTGTGAAATAGTGCCCCAGGGGTCGGTGCCTTTTGGAGGGTAAAGTTTGCAAAGTCCTTCATCCTGAACAGGCCGCCCTCCTCAATACGCTCATAGTCAGTTCCCTGTATGCCGACGGTGATCTTTCTTGCCTTCCGAGTCAGCGGGATGTCCCTTGTGCCGCGTTCAGGGAAGTCGGGGTGTACAGGAGCTTCAGCTTTAAGTATGTCGGCTGGTACACGGGTCAGGCTCAGCCAAACAGGAGACTCAACAAAGAACAGACGCGGCGCTTCAGCGTCTTTCAGCTTCCTGTTCTCGGAGTACACAGCCTTCATCGATATCGAGATATCTGCCAGACTAAGACCCAAGTCAAGCATCACTTTCTTGAGCGCATTCGGATCAATCCCCCGTTTCGCCAATGACTGCATGCTCCAAGTGCGCGGGTCATCCCAGCCGCTATATGTCCCCATCTTCACTTCTCTTCGAGACTTGCTCTTACTCAACGTCGCGTCTTCAAACTTGAGTCGACCATAATAGATGAGCTCAGGATGCTGCCAACCATACATGTTCCAGACTATCTCTTCGATTTTCCCCTCTTTCACGAGGTCCTTTCCCCTTATGATGTGGGAGATACCGAGCTCGTGATCGTCTATGCCCCACGAAAACTCAAGCAGAGGCCAGACTCTATACCGAGAACCAACCCTAGGGTGCTCGGTTTCAGAAACTCTCAGAATGACATGGTCTCGAAGCGCTGGGTCAGGGAGATCCATACCGGTCTTGAGCCGGACTGCTGCAGCCTTCGCAGAATACGTACCGTCCAACATCTTCTCCCATCGGTCTATGTTCTCCTCCGGGCTGATGTTGCGGCAGGCACACGGTATGCCTTTCGCCTTGTTCTCCTTTCTCCAAGTCTCAGCATCGCATGTGCACACATAGGCATAGGACTTCTGAATCAAGTCCCTCGCATACTTGTAGAACAACTCAAGCCTATCGGATTTGTAGATGGTTCGATCGCACTTGACACCCAGATACTCAAGACCTTGAGGTATCAAGTCATAGGCATCGGGCTCAAGCACTTTCTCTTCAGAGCCTATCGTATCATCAAAGACGAGAATCAACTCGCCGCCATGCCTATGCACGTAGTAGGCATTGAGAATCACCATACGAGCATTCCCCACATGGAGCGGGCCAGAGGGGAACGGTGCGAGACGCATCACAACCTTTGGCCAAGCTTGCAGATTTGGCAAATCAGGTAGACCCTTAGGCTCAAGCTTCCGCTCCACGGTCGGTCCCAGCAAATCTGGCGCAATCCTTGCGAACTCGCCTCGTTGCTCGTCCAGAGACAATGCACCGACTTCGGCGACCATTCGGTCGGTGATCTCCTTCACCTCACGAGCACGCGACCGCAGATCTGCTCGGACACCAAGCAGAGCACTCATGACCGACTTGGCGCTCGGAACCCCGTTATATTTGATGGCGTTGTCAAGCACCATCTTACGGATTTCCACTTCCAGCTCGCTCAACAGTACCAGCTCCTCACCGACAGACAGACCTTGTCATTTAACTTTGACTGGATATGAAGGACTCTGTCCGTACAATCACAAAGGAGAGTTTGAGCTTCAGAATACCTTATTTGGAATTGGTTTGGTAACCAAAGGGCATTCATAACGGTCACAGGTGCAGATGTTGACTCAAGAGCTCAAGTGCTGCAAAAGGTGCGGAGGCTACTACTCCTGTAGCCACAAGGGTGAGTGTTGCCCTGAGTGTGAGTACCTCGATCCAGAAGAGAATGTCTGTCTTGCTGTTCACAAGGCCAAGAAGGGAAAGAAGGAGCAGCCCGTAGAGGAGGAGCCGGAACCGGAAACCTTCCTATTCGAGGATGAGGAAGAGGAGGAAGAGGCCCCAAGCGGGACAACAACACCAGCAGCAGCAGCAGAAGAAGAAGAAGAGGAAGAAGAGGTCGAAGAGGAGCCCGATGAGGATCTAGACGAGGACCTCTTCGAAGAGAATGAAGACGCAGAGGACAAAGATGACGAGGACTGGCTCTAGGGCGATGGCGGCATGAGTATGTTGTAGAAGTACAAGGCGAACAGGGCCGTGGCCATCATCAGCAACAGGGTTGCATTGCCTACCAACCACGTCCTCGCCTGGCCTTTTCCTACCTTGATTGGGCCAAAGGGCTTCAGGCCAGTTGGAGCCTTGTGTGCCGGGTCGGCTGAGATCCAGAGTATCTCCAGCGGACTTGCATCACTGGGGAAGATGTCAAGGTACAGATGCGCCGCATATCCTAGAAGGAAGAGAGCGGTAATGTAGTATTCGGTCGCCGCTCCTATTCTGAGAGAGGTCGTCGAGGCTATCGCCAAGAACACATTGATCAGAGTCATCAAGACGATGAGCATAGGCAGGACAGCAGAGTGGAATATTACATTCCGGTGGCGTTCAATCCCCAGCAGAGGTATGTCCCAGTCGGGCATCAACGTTCCCGACATCAATATGAATGCGCCGATAAAGATAGACAGGTTCCCTATGATTGGCACTCCGCTGACCAGCTGATATGCCACGCTACCCACAAGCGATCCCAGACAGAACATGATGAAAGTCAGGGCGCCTGCCGACGCCGCGTCGCTGGTCGTGCGACCGGTCATCTCCTTGTTGGGCGCCTTGTAGAAAAGCACCGGTACTACGACCACAGTGAGTAGGACTCCACCGGCCAGATAGTACATCAGCAAGGTGGAGAGACGACCTATGTCCGAGAGCCACACACTGGCCGCATAGACTAGGGAGTACAGAGCCACAAACAGGCCGAAGCCGAACATCATATGTGAGAACGAGTTCATCTTCCCAGACTCCTTTCTGACGAACGCTGGTTGGCTGCCGGGTCCATGATAGTCTTATGCCTTTCTACTCCTCAGACCGGGAAACCAGTACTGAGTGCTCTGTGAGTAGCTTCGCTGGACTTTGGCGACGCCGTTATTGACAAGAAGGTCCAGAGCATTCTTGACTCTCTCTTCTGCCCAACCCAAGCCCACGACCGCTTCCTCAATAGTCAGCCGTCCCTCCTTCTGGGCCGCAAGCCCCAGTATTTGCTCTGGGTCGTCCGTGAGGGAAACAGGCACGAACTTGACCAGCCTTGCCCCTCCCTCCAAGCCGGTCATGCCCTCAATGAGACCTTCCCGGGACATTTCCTGAATGGCGGACTCAATCTCGTCTGCGTTAGTGGTCCAGCCGAGGTCGTCCAGTTGAACCATGAGTGTTGAGAAGAGCATGATGCCGCCAGACTGCTTGGATTCTTCAGCGATTCTGAGAATGTCTCTTCTGAGAGCCTCACTCCTGTCATCGCGCTTCAGAAGACGTTTGATCATTCCCTTCTTCTTGGTCGCCTCAACAATCCAGGCTTCGGACTCATATCCAAGTTCTAACAGCAGTTCCACCAGAGCACTTCGGTAGGCAGGGATGTTCAGAAGCGTTTCACCATGAGTCTGAAACGCATCCCACAGCCGGTCTCGAATCATGTCTATCCTCCTTGCGCGCTCGACAAGCTTGTCCAATGCATCTCCGAGCCGCTCCTCATGAGACATCTGAGGCAAGACGACTGGAATGACCGCGTCTGCGTTACCTGTGAGATGGAACTCGATCGGCTGATCCCTGTGGCCCGGGGCAGTGACACGTCCTCGATGCAAACCTGTTTCCACAAACATGGTGACAAGTCCTTTCGTATCGGCCTCACTACTGACTCCATCTAGCTCAAGGACTGCATGACCAACCGGAGCACCCGCATCGTCGTGGATATGAAACTCAACTCGGCACTCGGCTGCTTTCCCTGAGCCCATCTTGGGGCTCATGGGAGCAGGAGCAGTCGTTGTCAGGACCTGTTCATGGAAGCCCGAAAGTAGGGAGCCCACGTCTGCCAAAGCGGACTCCTTGATCAGGCCGTCTGCAAGAAGCATCTTGGCTCCTTCTCTAATCATCAGTTTCGTGTTTCTCAGTGCAAGCAGATTGTACATTTGCGATGCATCCCTGATCATCTTCCTCAAAGCGACGTCACTGTTTGCCCGCTCCTCGCACCAGCTGGAGACCTGCGTGATTTCGCGGGAGGCTTCTGACATCGAATCGACATACTCCCTACGGAGACCAATCTTCTGGCGGTCAATCAGCAAGCGCGAGGGAGGATAGACCGCGATGTCCAGCCGCCCTTTCTTTGAGAAACCAGCTAAGACCAGAGGAATCAGAAGAACAGCCCCACCCTGAGAGAGGTCCAGACCAAATGCTGAAACCTCTAGGTTCTCTAGGTTCATTCGGCATCTAGACATTGTCTCACGGGCGGTGCTCATCTCTGACTCCATCGATTCCATCTTGAGTAGCAGTCCCCTCGATGCAACCCGAGCCTCGGTCACAGTCTTGTTCTTCCTCTCAAGGTCTCTCTTCAGGGCGGTTTCACGAGCTCTAAGGAGCTCAAGCAGCTCTGTTCCTTTCGTGCCGCCCTTCTCAGCTCTGGATGTCGATGTCTGCTTGAGCCGGGACTCAAGACTGGAAACCTCCCTCTGAAGGGTGTCAATCCTCAGGTCTAGTCTTGCTAGCACCTCTGACACATCTTTCTCGTGCGCGGCGATGAATTGGCGCGTCTTTGCCCTCAATGTCTCAGTCAGCTGCGGGATCTGCGTTTCGGCCGCTTCTAGTGAACCAGCGGCGGTTCTGACCATTTCAGAGGCCTCATCGGATGCAGATGACTGAATCACGGGCGAGAGAACAATTGCATAGACTTCTGGCCCGTTCCTGAGAGGCCAACCCAGGAGTTGCGAAACTCCTCCTGCTGCAGGCTCTGAGAGAACACCACGTAGTGTGACCGACTCGACACCAGCGATGTTCCTAGCAGCCTCCAGCGCCTCATCTAGGCACTCCTGAATCTGGGCATCTGTTGCCGCGCCTTCGACCTTCTTCAGGAGGCTGTCAAGACTGGGGTTTCGAAGAACTCTGACAGGAGTAGCAGCAAATCCCAGAAGCTCTATGAGGAAACACTTGCCGGCTTTGGGGGATTGCACAACAAGCACAGGCAAGTAGACCTTGAGAAGGAACTCAAGGTCTCTGCCATTTCGTGCTCCAATCGATCTGAACACGAAGTCTGCAAGGACATACTCTTCAGGGACCGCCTGTTCCACGGACCTGCCGTCCGGCAAGCGCGCGCTGCTCGTGCCAGTGACTGGAACAATCGTCTGTCGGCGGTCTTGGTCCATTGCGGCCCCCGGCTTTCGGGGTATGTGGTAAGGCTTTTCATCCTTTCTGGGCACAAGCATCTGGCCACTGAACCAGACTTCCGACTCAGGTCAACTCTGTCGCGGTACGGTCATGGTGAAGGGACTAGGTCATCGTCAATGTCCAAGAGAAATAGCGAGGCTCTCGACCCCTACTGTCGGCAATGCGGGCAATACAAGGGTGTTGGCCCGTGTTCTAGGTGCTCTCCACACGAGGCATCAGAGCGAACAATGGAAGCCAAAGAAGGCGATACTAATCATGGCGCCAGCATTCGACGAGCAAGCGGCCACTCAGGAGCAAAATGCTCCATCTGTGGCACACCCGGGACTGTGGTATGCCATATGTGCGGTCGGGCCTACTGCGATAGACATGGAATAGACTGGGACAGGAGAACACTCGGAGGACCAGAACACCGCATCGGGACCTGCAGCAGGTGCAGGCAGCTGATATGCGAACACTGTTGGCTACTCGGTGATCAGGGCCAAATACTCTGCATCGAACACATGGAAGAACAGGCACCGAAGCGCTCTACTGAACGGCACCACGAAGCCCTTGAGTGACCCTAGAAACGCTGCATTCATCGCTAAGGAACGTCGCAGTCAAACATTTATGTGGAAACTGCAAATCCAAGTCCGGAGCAGGACATGCCAGAAGCGGTGTTCGTTGTTCATCTAGACGACTACCAGGGTTTCATAGTCGAGAAGAGGCATCCAGCTTCGTTCACATTGAACGAAAAAGTGCTGAATCTCATCTTCTATGAACATGAGAAAGAAAGCAAGGAGAATCTCAGGTACACCGAGATCGAGAGTCTCAGAGTTGCTTCCTTCGTTGACAAGACCCATCATGGTTGGATGGTATGCTTCGTCCTAGGCCCCGAAGAGCAATTCGAAACTCTCAGAACGCCAATCTTAGGCATGGGGCGGTTGATACTAGAGCTTATGATTGAGGCTCCGGAAACAGTCCTTCTTGACCAGATACTGGAACGCCAGAGTTCACTCGACGAGATCGGCGATGAGCAGAAGTATGCACAGGTCTTTCTGACGCCATCCTCGGCACTGCTACTAGAGAAGATGGAAGCAGAGGGAGTCGAGAAGGCGGCGAAGATTTCAATCTGGCTGAAAGGCCAAGTACAGACTGACTCCGTAGACCTGCGTGAGGTGATTAAACCGCTGATGGACTCAGGTTTAGTCAAGGTTGAGGTCGTTGGCAAGACCACTGAAACCGTGTTCCTGCTTAGGGATTTGTTTGGCTACCGGGCACCACCCGTCAAGGCAGTCGCAAGAGCGAAAGAGTCCACACCCCAGCTAGCTGCGAAGTACCTGGAGGATGTGACGCAGTTCTTCACACCGCCACCCCCGAGCAAGGGATACAACCCCACGATACCTAGTGATGACCCAAACTCACCAGTATTCGAGGACAGAGAGAGGATCTCACGCGTGCTGTCAAAGAGCCTTCGTTACAAGGTCCTCAAATGCCTCCGGGAAGAGCCTTTGACTGTGCGGCAGATTGCGGACAAGACAGACCTGCCTGAGGTTGTTGTCCAGAACGCATTGTTGGCATTGCAGTCGGACCATGTCACGGCTGAAATTGGGGAAGGAGTATGGGGTCTCTTAACAGATCCAGTGATGGAAACTTTCATGCCAGAGTTCATACTGCCTGTCATTGCCAAGAAACTGTCGGCCAAGGAGATAGGACTCGACATTGTGAGAAGGCATCTTGAGCTACTCTCTGAAGCATGGAGTGGTCATCAATGATTAGGAGCATCTACATACTCGGACCTCAAAGTAATATGGTCTATTCAAAGGAGTATGCTAAGAGCGAATCGAGAGACACAATGATTGAGTTCCTAGTCAACCTTGCTCATTTCCTCGGCTCAGTCGATCTTGAGAGCAAGACGGAGTACATGAGCTTCTCGACAGCAAGGATATTCTATACCGTACGACGCGACTTCGCGTTCATCTTCATGGCAGACAAGGCTGACGACACAGCTCAGATTGAGGAAAGAATGGGAAAACTCGTGACGACTTTCATGAAGGACTTCGCACCTCTGGCTGACGCGAATCTGCCCCTGGACGGCTTTGATGCCAAGGTGGACGAGATTGCAGTGACGATGGTCAAAGTCGCAATACTGGGATACGCTGGCGTTGGCAAGACCACAACGCTTCATCTGCTGCGTGGAGAGACCCTCCCTCTCGTTCATGATCCGACAATCGGTGTTTCGATAAAGAAGCTGCCAGACGAGGTCCAGAACGCCAACATTGTTCTATGGGATTTGGCAGGCCAATCTAGGTTCAGTATCCTCTGGGCAAAGATGATAGCAAATGCTCAGGTCGTGATCATCGTGACAGACAGTACACTAGAGAATGTCCTGCGCAGCAAGAAGCTCGTTTCGTTGGTCAAGGAAGAGGTACCTGAGGCGAAGGTCATAGGAATCGCCAACAAGCAGGACTTGCCGACAGCGCTGACGCCTGAGAGGGTGGGCCAGATTCTTGCTATTCCAACCTACGAACTGGTTGCGATAGACATCTCTTACAGAGACCGCCTGATTCAAATCATCCGAAGAGCTATACTCGAAGGAAAGGCTGATACCAAGCCGTCCTGAGAATCGCCTCCAGATTCTCGGGGCCCGGCTAGCGGTGTTGATGACGGCAAAGGTTAAGAACGACAACCCAGCCTTAGCATAAGACAGAGGCTGTTCCGTAGGTGAGTATTCATGGCCTTTGATTTTAGTGCTATTCAAAGACAGATGGAAGAACTGAACCAGAAGCTCAAGGCTATCGAGAGCTTCGCAAACAAGGTTGCTGAAACCAAGAAACTGGCTGACCAGCTGGCAGAGAACTTCGCAAGAATGAAGACTGCACTCAATCAGACGATGAACCAGAGCTTCTCTGAGATCGCTGACCAGATTGAGAACCTGAGACGAAACATGGAGAGTATGGAGAAAGTCCACGCCAGTCCGGTGGTAGCTCCGATCACTATGCCGACTCCTGCACCAGCTCCGACACCCAGGCCGACACCGACTCCCGGAACGAAGCCCGCGCCGGCTCCAACCCCGAAGCCAGCTCCGGCACCAGCTCCAACACCCAGAATGGCACCAGCTCCGGCTCCTGCACCAGCTCCGGCATCAGGTGGAAGTGACCAGCTCGACGTCTTACTTCAACAGAAGGATCGGCTGAAGGCGTCACTTACTGATTTACGCTTCGACTATATGAGAGGCTACATACCCGAGGATGAGTACAAGACAAAAGAGGCAGACCTTGACACTCAGCTGGAGGATCTGGATCGACAGATTGCTGGGCTCAAGTGAAACATAGAACGATTCCTAGGGACCTAGAGCTCAGCCGCGGTGCAAAGGCCGCGGTCCGCTTCTTTTCAAGGACATCTGTTCTTCTTTGAGCAGAGGGGTTCATCATACCAGAACTAGGCCAGCACTTCATTCGCCATCGCTTTCTGGGCCTGTAATGCATCCGCTCTTCTCATATGTGAAACGGGATGGATTGAATTTCGGCGGGAGGTTGCAGAGCACTTGGTTACTCTGTCTTCTTCTTGGCTGGCCTTGCAGGCTTGTCAGCGTCGGACTCGGCCTTCTTTCTGGGCCGGGGCTTCTCCTCTTTGGCTTCTGCTTTCGGAGCAGCCTTGCCAGGCTTCGCACCAGTTGGCTCAGCCTTCTTCCTAGCTTTGGGTTTCTCTTCGGCTGCTTCCACCTTCTCTACGCCGGCTGGTTTGACAGGCTCTGCCGCGGGCTTCTTCTTGGGTCGGGCTCTCTCCGCCCCAGCTTCCCTCTTCGGACCGACGGTTTCAGCTGTGATAACGGGCCTCTCAATTTCAATCGGTTTCTTCGTTGGAGCCCTCTCCGGCCCAACCTCCGGTTTGCCAGCACGTGCCTCTGGGAATGGCCCTCTCCGAGCTCTCTCTGGCTCACCAATAGGTGGGATAATCTCTTCCTCTCGTTCCTCTTCAAGGGGCTCGACGACGACCTCAGGTCTCTTGTCATGGACCTTCTCCTTCCGTTCTCCGGCCTCTCGTCTCTGTCGTGCAAGTCTGCTCGGCTTGACTGTGGTGATGCTTGCCGCAGCAGCAAGAGCGGCCTCCATCTCGTCAGTCATCAGGCGCTCAGCAGGCGCCGATGATGCAACTTCCTTGAGTGCATCGCCTATAAGCACAGATCGCCCTGACGCGCGTCTCTCGATCTCAGCCGGAACGCTATAGGCAACAAAGCCACCATCTCGGACATAAGCAACCAGACTGCCATCGGCCTCTCGCTGTCTCAGGATTTCCTTCGCGACGCTCATCCTGACACTAAAGCGGTTGGCGATGTCGTACACTGTAGTGTGTTTTGACTTCTTGAGATACTCGGCAATCTCCTGCATGGTTTCGGGCTTGGGAACGGCTTCACGAACGAGCCGCTCAGTCTTTGTGGCAGTCTTTCCCCACTTCTTCCTGACGGACACAGAGTCACTCTCCAAATGATTCCGGACGGGGTCTCGGCCGATGACCCAGAACTCGGCTTTTAAACATGCCCATGGGACAGCCACCTCGGCCCTGAGTCCGAAGGGGCTATTAACTTCAGCAATCAAGGAACGGAAGGTAGACATTGACATCTCGGAAGTATACCTCGCCGGACTTGAACTCTCTGGTTTCCAGACTAGTTCGCCATGCCTACCCAGAGCTCTTGGACCACCGTCTCACAACGCGGTGGTCAAGGATCTCGTCTCTTGCAGAGGTGAGATGGGACAATCACCAGAGGCACGTTTCCATCACATGTGATCTCACCACGAGAGCATGGTATGAAGGAGCCCTGTTCGGCCTCCTGTCCCATGAACTCAGCCATCCAATCTCGGAAGGCACACGCCCCGTGGAGGCTCGGACGGACCTGGATGTGATAGACAGGGGGCTGGGTGTCTATCTCGCGACAGAGAGGGTCACGACAGGGCGGTACAAGGACCAGACGACGCATAGGGGTCGCGATAGGTACTATGGATATCGGTCAATTCGACAACGACTGACTCGTCAAGAAACGGCCCAGCTGGATCGCCTGCTCAACGATCTGAGAATAGTGCCCTCGATTTCCTCCGATGGAGGAATGGGCAGGATTCACGACATTGCAGTAGTGGAGAACGAACGTGGACAAATGTCCGTGGGAGGCTACCTATTCCGGGGTCTCCAGATACCTTCCTCATCAGGCGTCAAGCTGGTCATCAGGGACGACGTGGCCTATCTATATGTGAATGACCAGATAGTGGGACAGTCCAATCTTGAGCCGTCAGACCGCCGCTAGCTCGTCTTGCTTTCAGAGCGTCTAGTGACCGTGATGTTGTGCTGCGCTCTGACTTCACTGTCAGGCGGGATGTCCTGATCGATGATGCATCCAGCTGAGATGACGCTGTTTTCCCCAATACGCGTCGCGGGATAGACCGACGTGTTGACTCCGATAACAACGTTGTCACCGATTATGGCCCCAAACTTGCTCAGAGGTATCCGCACAGGCTCAGGACCGTCCAGAAAGAGAGGCTGGCCACCTGGACGCCAGTTCCACAGCTGTGCGCCGGCCTCGATGCAGCTGTCTGCACCGACAATCGAATCGGCGAGGAAAGTCATTCTCCCTATGTTGACTCTCTCAAAGACCATGCTGTTTCTGACCTCGACAGCGTAGCCAAGGTGGACACCATCACACAGACTCGCGTAGTCCCTCACGAGTGAGTTGTTGCCCACGTAAACTCTCTTGCCAATGTAGGCAGGACCCCGTACTGTGGTACCCGGCCGAATGATGCTGCCCTCGTCGATGAATACGGATCCTTCCAAGACAACATTCTTGTGGATCTCAGCTGACTCAGCTATGAATGTGCCATGCCCCCTGAGCTTCCTATCCATCACGATCCTATTGGCTTTCAGAATGTCCCAAGGCCACGTGAACTCAGCCCATTCTTTCTCCCACACAGCCGCGGTCACCTTTTTCTTGGTCGTGATCATGCCCTCGATTGTGCCTTCTAACGTCTTATGCTTCTCAAGTAGCGGGAATATCCCGCGGTTGAAAACAGAAACCCCGGCCACTGCATAGTTGCTCACATAGCGGTCTGGGCCGCCCTTCTCCACAAGACGTTCTACCACGCCGTTCCGGCCAATCCGGACTGTCCCATATTGCTCAGGGTTTGATACAAGCGTGACCAGCAGAGTGGCATAGGCGTCAGCATTGCGGTGATTGGCAAGTGTACGAGAAACCATTTCCGGCTCCACAAGAACATCTCCATACACTAGCAGGAATTCCTCTTCATCTGCCAGCTCCTCCTTCGCACACAGGATCGCGTTTTCTGTGCCCTCCTGCTGCAGCTGGTGAACATACCTTATGCTGATGTTCTGCTCGCCACCTTGTTGGAAGTGACTCATTAGCTCCTCTTTCCCATGACCCACCACTAGGACTATGTCCGTGATGCCATTCTCCTTCAGGCTGTCAACTATGTACTGCAGGACTGGTTTTCCAGCAATCATCAGCATGGACTTGGACCGATTCGCGGTGATAGGCCTCAGACGGTTGCCTGTTCCCGCAGTGAGGACAAGTGCCTTCATATAGCTCACACTGTGCATCCACGACCCCTTGCTCGGATAAAACCTTTGGTCACCGACTGCTTTCAGCGGTCCAAGAGCGAAAAGTAGATTCTCTGCTTTCCGGCGCCCATGTTCTTGTTCTTACCGATCTGAATCCTGCCGACCTCTTGCGTGTTCGCCACATGTGTCCCTGCACAAGAGGAGGCGTCGAAGTCGCCTATGATTAGAACACGGAACTCCGTGACAGACTCGGGCACCATCTCCACATACCTCACCTGATACCCTGCCTGCTTCAGGAAAAGCAATGCCTGTTGGCGAGGCATGAAACGAATCTCAACTTTCATGTTTCTCGCGAGAACGGCGTTAACACCGTCCTCGACAGAACGCTTCATGTCATCTGGAAAATGCTCTATTGGATGGTAGTCAGCTCTGCTCTCGCCAGGTTTAACCATGTTTCCGACAGTTTCCAGTCTGTGGTTCAGCTGAAGATAACGTGAAAGTACGTGCTGTGCAGTGTGAAAACGCATACACTGGTACCGCCATCCCCAGTCCAGGACCCCATGGACTTGGGGTCCGAACCCATGAGGAACGCCGCCAATGACAATGTGATGGTCT
>Ga0315284_10000046_pt1 | contig 172166 bp, 168 predicted proteins | sample YL17G09_16_MG_FD_203696 | JGI IMG/M metagenome (GOLD analysis project Ga0315284, IMG submission 203696) | Sediment microbial communities from Yellowstone Lake, YNP, Wyoming, USA - YL17G09_16 | ecosystem: Environmental > Aquatic > Freshwater > Lake > Sediment | place: USA: Wyoming | collected... | reverse complement strand
GGCTCAAATAGCTCGAACCAGACATCTCTTTGAGGCTGACTCGACACATTCCCGCCTCAAGGAGTACGACCCCAGTGCCGTTTCTGGGAGGACAAAGACTCCTGTGTCCAACTTTGTCCAACTGACAATGAACGGTTCTACTGTATCAGGTTTCCCACGGCGGAAAGGCTCTGAGAGAGTGCTGGATCTACTCAGATCGTGTTCCGTTGTGCTGGGAATCTATGATGGCGGCTTCTTCGCCGCTGCCTGTGTGGACGAAGGCAACGCTCAAACCTCGACGCCGACACTCGCCCAACAAGACCTCCCTCGCAAGAGGCGTCCACCCTGTTGTTTTGACCTCGCCGGGCATGATGAGTTCTTTTATCATTGCAGTGAATGGTCTGGCCTGGTCGCTTGTGACGACTTGAGCCAGTCTGCCGAGAGCAATCACACGGTCGCGAACCAGACAATGAGAGCATAGCCCAATCAGTCTTGTCACTGCATAGTTGCCACCAAGCTGAGTGAGAGTGTCAATGGCAACAAGGAACTCGTCAGGGTCTCCGGACTTCAAAAGGATTTCACAGAAGTCAGCCATTCTGCTGTCTCTTCTTCGTGCGAGTTTACGGATGGCGGGCTCTCTCAGAAAAAGATGCGTGTCATGATCTGTGATGCGGCTCCACAGCTGGTCGTTCTGGGTCCCGGCGTCCGTTTCAGCTCCATTGTTCTCAAGAACCAAGCTGAAACCCGGACACCGACGCGGCTTCCCCATGCAGTCTGGTCCAGCAGCCTCTATTTAAGGTCGCCAAGGCTAGGTCAGGTTGACTCCCATGGCTCTCTGCACAATCTGCCCTACTCCGAAACCGACCAGCATATAGAAGTAGAAGAAGTACAGCCCAAAACCTCCGGCTGTGGGTTCACCCACAAACCCTGCAAGAAACGGCAGAAGCTTGTGGGCATTGAAGGGAATCACAGCGACGATTTGGGACACACCACCTGCGGAGTAGAAGCCAGACAACAGATAGAAGATCATCATGAACGGAATCATGAAGATCAGCAACGGCTTGCACCGAGCCCCCAGCATCTCCTTCTGGATCCTGTCTATGTATGCCTTCCTTCTTCTCACCTTGCGCAGCAGCTTCTCATCCTGTGTCTTCTGCGCCTTCTTCTGCATCTCTTGATACTGTTTAATCTCAACCTGATACCTCTTCAGCCGCCGAACGTCTGAGAACCGTTTCATCGCAAGATTGCTCATGAGAGTGACACCCAATGAAACGGCTGTTATGAGCAGGCCAGCGTACGGGGGGTATCGAAAAACCTCGAACCACACCAAGAAGGCGGCGAACAGGTCTTGCATCCTATGTCTACTCCATTAGCGTCTGATAGAGCTCTGCAGCAGCAGTTTCCACTTCGCCTTGGCGGTTCTTGATGACTCTCACAGTGGCCCCAGTGAGTGTGCCAGCAGCGACTGCAGCAGCCCTGCACATCTGCTGATGAACTTCTATGTCCCCCACATCTTGGCTATCACGGGTTCGGGTGGGGTCCTCACTTCTGCGGGCGGCAATCTTGTCCGGCTCTGCCTCAACCAACACAATGGTCTCGGGTTCAAGAGCGGTGACGACCCACTCGGGGAGCCCGATGAGATAGCCATTGCCCGTCTGAATCAGTGTGTGCGTGTCCACTATGACCCTAGCCGATCTCGCTTTCTGGGCGATTGACTTGCCGGCCAGCTTCTGAACCTCCCTCTGCGTCTTTGATTGCAGTTTCCTCATCTCGTCTCGGTCCTTCACCAAGCCCTTCCTCGACGCGACTTCGAACATGGCTGTCCCAAAGTTCAACACTAGGACAGTTTCATTGTGCTTCTTCCTCACCATGTCAACAGCTGTCGTGATCACAGTCGTCTTGCCAACACCAGGGATTCCAGTGACAATGACTAGGTTGTTTCCTTTACCCATTGGCATGAACCACCAGTATTGAGGTTGTGCCCGCCTTCGTATGTCCTCGTTATATCTCCTTCTGTGGAAAGCTGGATTCATGTGTGTTGGTCCCTCGACCATCGAACGCATGCTAGATCAGTCGGAGCTTGAGCCCTCCAACAGTAACATCATCCACCATCATCGGCCGGCCTGTCTGAATCAGAGTGCTGCGCCAAACTAGAGTGTTATAACAGAGTCAGGTCCGACACTCCACACCTGTGGTGACAGATATGTGTACAGGGCCGTCTGTCCGAATGAATTCCAGAGAAGCTTGCTTGGCCATAGCTCTGTACACATCTGCGTTGATGCTCTTCCCATCCGTTGTCGCCGATTCAAGCTACGCTCCGAGTACTCGGAGTGACCTCGCCGGCGTCCACGTGGCTGTCTATGCGGGCCCTGATGCTTTGAACCACAGCGGCCTGGCCCTATCGCGGTTGTTCGAATGGATGAATGCCACCGTTCAGTTTGTCATACCTGCTGAGGTCAAAGGCAGCATCTTGGATAGTGTCGATATCATCGCTTTTCCCGGTGGGTTCTATTCTAGCTACAGTCGCGACTTGGACGAAAGTGGATAACAGAAAATCATTGACTTTGTCAGGAACGGTGGCTCTTACTTTGGGATCTGTGGGGGCTCTATCTTTGGAGGGACCTCACTACGCTTCTTCAATGGGTCAATACGGCTCGTGCATGAACCCGGGAACTCGATGCATCTGACGATCAAGCATATCAACCGAACGTCCACAGGTCCGGACCTCTCAGACTGCCCCGAGAACGTTTCAACAATGTACTGGACTTCATCGTACTTCTCTCCACAGGAGGGCGTTGCTGTCATTCCCATTGCACTATACGACTACAGTGACCGCGCTGGCATGATAGCCTTCAACTACGGTCAAGGTACAGTATTCCTGTCAAGTCCTCATCCCGAGTATGAGGAGGGGAGCGACCAAGACGGCACTATATTCGGTGATGAACTGGCTGATCCTGAGTCCGAGTGGGACATTCTGCTCAGGGTTTCTACATGGCTAGTCGATGCGTCGGTTGTTGAGCCTACTTCAACGTACGTTTCTCCAGACCTATTGGCAATTGGCCTGTTGGCCGCTGGAGCTATCTCTGTCGCTGTAGGTCTAGGTTTCTGGAGATGGAGAGGAATAGCCAGAGGCAGTGCACACTTGGCGTAAGCACGAATCGACCATGTAGGCTATCGATACAAGTGTTTGTGAAACACCAGACGATGAACCTTTGCTTCCAAGCTCGAGCCGGGTCGAACATGTCAGCCCGGCTACTTGGACCGGTTGCTTCTTCTAGACAAGGCCGAGCAGACCCTGTATTCCTTCGCCACCCATCTGTCTGAGCTGTTCTCTTGCGATTTGCTCGTAGTACTGTTTGATGATTGACACCATTAGCAATATCCCGGTGCCGCTCGTCAGCGCGCCCATCACGTCTGCCGAAGCTGCGAGGATACCAATCAGCACTCCTCCGAGTCCTGCTACCACTGGAATGTATCGCTCGAGTAGCCTCTCCAGAACCTTCTCACTCCGCCTAAAGCCCGGCACTATGTACCCTGACTTCAGAAGCTGCCTCGATACGTCCCGTGGGGCTATGCCCGCGATGTCTATCCATATGCGGCTGAAGCCCCAGCACAGGAGTATCATGAACAGGGAGTAGAAGATCACATGGAACCAGCCGTCATAAGGTTCCGCGGTGAGGACCGAGAATATACCCTGTGGAGGTGTGATATACCTCGCGAGACCGTATATGGGCACTAGCCTGCCGCTTGTCGCGTCCTTCTCGAAGACACCTATCAGGTTGAGGAACGGGTTGTGTCCGCCTTGGTTCCAGGCGTTGTAGATGATCTGGCTGAAGAAGATGATGTTGGCGTAGAGTGCCTGAGCGAGAATTACTGGGATGTTTGATGTGTAGAGGAGTTTGATTGGATATCTCGCTCTCATTCCCCTGTACTTGGCGTACTGGAGGGGTATCTCCACTCGCATGGACTCCATATACAGCACTGCGAAGAATATTGCGAAGGTCACAGCAAGTGAGAAGATGCTCGGATTCATGCCGTCTCTGATGACCAGCCAAGACGCATCCACTGCAGGCTGGCCGCCTATGCCAAACCATCTTAGTAGGTTTGACAGCATCGCTGCGATTATGCCCTTCGGAAGACCCGTAGTGGCCTCGGTGTCGGTGACGTTCAGCATGTTGTACATGACCTCGCCGGCGACGTTGGTCATGATGAAGAGCGACACACCTGAGCCGAGTCCCCAGCCCTTCTGCACGAGCTCGTCCATCAGGATGACGACCAACCCGGCAGTGAAGAGCTGCGCGAACACAAGCAATGCATTCTCTGGCGTGAGGGAACCGTAGGCACTCCCGAGTATGTATGCTGCTGCCTGAAATCCAGTCATCAGCATCGCGAGCACCTTCTGGCCGCCTGTGAATAGTGCTCTGTCTTCGGGGTCACTAAAGTCAACATTGATTATCTTCGAACCTGAGAGGAGCTGCATCACCAGACCTGCAGTGACTATTGGCCCTATGCCGAGCTCCATCAGAGTTCCCCTCGTGCTCGCGAGGATTACTCGCATCGCCCAAAGGTAGTCGGTGATTGCCGTTTGGTCCACACCGTAGAGGGGCATATGTGACATGATCAGGAACACGACAAGCACAAGAATGGTCCAGATCGCTTTCTCTCGGAAGGACACCTTGCGGCCTGGCGCCTTCACCTCTGGCATTATCCGGACCATGGGAGATAGGGCCTTCAAAAACGTAGATGGCAACTGACCTATGGTCTCCTGCAGGTTTTCTCAGCGACCATCTGGGCTGGGCCTTTAAACATAGTGGTGGCCCCAGCACCACATAGGCAGCTGAACACAGATGTCACTCACTCGTACATGTGCTCGTTCGCCAGTCACTCCTAAGATGAGCTCTGGTCATGTGATCATGCGGTGCTCACGCAACACGAGACCTGAGAATGGTCTGGTGCGGGCGCCAGCGTGTGTCTGTCACTCTTCTGGTAGGTCTACTGAACCCCCGCCACTGGTGACCTTCTCCCTTGCGCCAGTAGTGATCACTTTGACGCCTGTGAGGTTGAGTTCATGTGTGACTTTCCCTGAGCCTAGCACCTTGTCAACACCTAGACGTGCCATGTCGATTGCGTATGCAGTGCCAGACTTGGTCGCGAGACCTTTAGCCACAAGTCGGTCTATAGCCTCATCCAAATCGCCTACATTGATGGTCTTCACTGGCCTGACGATTCCTTCAGGCCGCTTGAAGCCATGCTTCCCAAAGTAGTGTGGATTGAGCTTCATTGTGCGTATCCTGTCGCCTTTCTCACTCCCCGCCATGCCCTGGCCTCCTCTCTGTCCTGAGGCCCGGTGCCCGGCGCCATCCCCATAACCGGAATTTCGCTGCCCTCTCAGCGTTCGTATCCTCTTTTGCTTTCGGTTGTACATTGTGGACCTCTCCAGTCCTATGCTTTTTTGAGACGCACCTCAAGGACTCCGTTGCGAAGGGCTGACTTCGCCTCATCCTTCTTGATCTTGGCAGGAAGCTCCACCTCTCTGTGGTAGGGCCGTTCAGGATTGCTGACATCCAAAGTGAGTATCTTTCCCCTGACACTGACCTTGACCTGATTTTTCTCAACACCAGGTAGGTCTGCTACGACTATGACCTCCTCTTTCTCATCAATGACATCCACTAGCGGCTCAAAACGAGGAGTCATTCGTTCACCCGGCTGTTCTGGGAATTTGTTGCCAAACTTCTGAATCACGGGCTTTCCGTCTGGTCCGACTCTGACTGAGAATCCGAAGACAAATGGGTTCACCTCATGTGGGTTCTTCATGAACTCTTCCATGAAGCGTTGGTCAAACATGCTGCCATCACCCATCTGTCGGAGCATCTTCTCCATCATGTCCTCGATGTTCTTGAGTGCCTCTTCGGGCAGAAACTCTCCGAGCCATCTGCGTAGTTGCTTGCTTGGCTCGTCATCATCATCGTCAAAGTCAAACGGTTCGTCCCGTGGCATACCTTTACACCTCGGCAGTACTCATATCATACGTTGCGCAAGCTCGTTTATGGCTTGCCCTCTGTTACCTGTCACCCCACCCATACCGACAGGGAGCTGTATCCGACCCTTGAAACCCTTCTTGGGCGGCGTCAGTCTGAAGACCGGTTTGAGTCCCTCAATGTCCGAGGTGCTTGCGGCGCCTGATGCCAGAGCCTTCGCGAAAGATTCCATCGACTTGTAAACGGAGTTCTTCTTGACGTACTCATCACTCAGGGACTTGTTGCCAGTTGAGCGGCCCCGCTTTGAAACCAGCAATACGGCAGTTTCCTCGGATATTGGCCCCCAAGTGATGTAGTCCTTTGCTCTCACTATCATGCCCCGAAGGCTGGGCGTCATCTTGATGACCCTTGCTTGGTGCACCCTCCCGAGTTTCAGCTTCTCGAGAGTGTCCTCTATCTCTGGTCTCACTCTTGCAGTTCCTCTGAGGCGTATCGCCAGAATCACGGTTTCTTTTCCACTCATGTGCCGTACACTCCTGCGGATCCCCACTCTTGGGGCGGCAACATCCGGTATGTCTTCGTGAGAGCATACACGAACGCCTTGGCGAAGTTGGAGGATGTGCGAGATCGACCTTTGGTTATCGACCAGACGTCCTTCAGGCCGGCAATCCTCAACACCAGCTTTCCGACGTCCGCTGTCACGAGACCTGTTCCCTTTGGTGCAGGCTTCAGTTCGACCCATACAGACCCTGCAGCTCCACGGACTTCGAACGGGATGCTGTGGAGGTCGTCACATCTACACTCCCATGAACCGCAGCCTCTCCGGAAGACAGTGATGTTCAGTTTGGCTCTGGCTTCTGCTGCTCTGACTGCTGGAACAAACTCTGGTGCTTTGCCCACACCAACTCCTATAACTCCCTCGCCATTGCCGACGACCACCGTGATGCGGAAGCTCCTCAACTCACCAGAGTCCGACTGTCGCTGGACCATGCTGACGTCAACGACCTCCTGTCTGAGCTCTGGAAAGATAGCATCCACAATCTGTGGTTCCCTTATGATGTAGTTGTTGGCGAGAATCTCCTCTAGGCTGTTGACATGGCCGTCCTTGACCAATTGTCCCAGTCTTGTTCTTGGAGTCCACTCCTGTAGAGGTTCTTCCTCAACACGGGGTGCTCGACGTCTTCTCTGCTTGCTACTCATCGCTGCTCATCCCTTGCGCTTGCCTCCCCTGCCTTTCTTCCCTTTGCCCTTGGCAACCAGCTTCTTTGGCCTGGGCTTCGTGGGCTGGGCACGAGGAGCTCTTTCAACAACCTTCACCTTCTTGACTTTCCCGACTGCCTTCTTTGCAGGAGCTGCCTTGGCTTTCGCCGCAACGGGCTTCTTCTTCACCTTCAGTTCTGCAGGCGAGATCTCAAGCAGCTTTTTCTTCACTGTCTGGAACTGCTTCGGAACAGCCTCGATGTCTACCTTCTCTCCTTCGAGCCGAGTGAACATGTGTCCTGTTCCCGGGTTCTCCTTGAAGTGCGCGTACCCTGCGGATATGTGCTTCCCTGTTATTCTCTCCTCATCTGGAAGCACTTCGGGATCATGAGGTACTTGTAGACCTGCATCGATTGCTCCCTTCAAGGCCGCATAGACTCTCGACCCCTTCACCGGTGGGTTGAGACCTATGTCGAGTATGGCAGACTCCACGCCCCTCTCTCGGGCTCTTCGTCCAGCTAAGAGGCCTGTCAGGTATGCAGCAGGCAGGTTAGCCGTCGCACATGACCACCCGTGGTTTCGCAGTTCCTTCGACATCGCAGAAGCCAGTGTCTTGTCACCAATCACTTCGGCATTAACCACTTGAACAATCGTGTTTGTGTTCGTCTTCCTGACGACAAGACGCGGTCGCCTAGAGATCAGAAGGCGACGTCTCCTGTAGTAGTCTGTCTTACCCTCTCGGCGTCTTCGGAACTTCACCCGATATGTTGGGCCCTGTGCCATTACCGTGACACCTCCAGTTTGTGGTCTGCGATGTGGGCTCTCAGGTGTGCCGTGTTCCTGAAGGAGTTACCCTTGGCCCTCAAGTACAGCTCGCGATAGACCCTGCTTGTGATCTTGCCTTCTGCTCTGAGCTTCTGTAGCTCGTGACGCATTGGTCGGATCTTCATCATCCAACGGTCCTTGCCCGTCAGGAGTGCATGCTGCTTGCCTTTCTTGCTTCCCTGACCACTTCTTCGACCCTTGCGTTTCTGCTCCATGCGGAATCGCGCACGCCCTCTGCTGACTCCTATCTTCTGGTGAGGCTGGATGGCACCTTCTTCTACAAGACGTCGTACATCGTTCTTGGTTATGGCGAGGGAGACCTCATCCTGGAAGTTCGGGTCTATCCACACTCTGGTCGTCCCTACTTTCATCACATGAGCAGCGAGTCGTTTCTGAATGGTGAGCTTCATGTCTACTCAGCCTCCGTGTCAAGCTCGGAGAACAATTCCTCCTCGCCCACGGCCTCTGGAGTGCCGGGGTTGAGGACTCTGAGAAGCATTGCGTCTGCCTTCTTCAGGATCTCCTGACGCTTTCTCAAGCCAACAGTGCCACCAATGCGTATTGCTTGCATCTGAGGGTCCAGGCCCTCGAGCTCCGAAGCACGATAGACAGGCACCTCGATGTACATTGAGGGATGTATGTCCCTGGCCAGTCTTGGTGTTCGGTATCCCGCAGCAACCATGGCGATACGTCCCTTGCGTTTCTGTCGTGTGAAGCTGTCATTACCTCGTACTTTCCTCCACGAGTTGCTTAGCTTCATCCAACGATGAGCATTCTCGCGGCGAAACTCTGGGAGCCTGCGCTTCTTCTCCATAGCGATTCTGAAGATCCTCTGATTGACCAAGCTCCTTCTTGCAGGGACTTCCGGCTCGGCCTCCTTCTTCTTGGTTGCCTTAACCTTCTTAGGCTTCTCTGCTATCTCTTCTGCCGCTTTCCTCTTTCGGACGGGTGGCTTTGTGACCTCAGCTTCTGGCTCAGACTCAGGGGCTTTCCTCTTGGGAGGTGCCTTCTCGGCCTCTTCGACCTTTGCAGCAGCCTTCTTTCTGGGAGCTCTCCTTGGCTTCTCAGCCCCAGCAGCAGCTTCTTGGATTGCAGTTTCAGTGACAGGCTTCGCTTCAGCCTTCTTCGAAGCGGTCTTCTTCTGGACTGTGCTGACCTTCTTAGACTTCACCTTCGCTGGTTCAGTCTCTGAAATGTCTTCAGGCTTCTCTGCCGGGTTCTCCTTGTCAGTCTTTGACGCTCTTGGCATGGCCTCGCCTCCTATACGACAGACTTCTCGATGTCGCCCTTGCGTTTCCTTAGGACGTAGATACCGTCCAAGAAGACACGCCTGTCCTTCTTTCTGATTCGAGTGGCATTCTGAATGTTAGCAGCACTCTGTGCAACGTGTTCAATGTTGATTCCCGTGATTGTGATGTCCTCTTCGGTCACCTTCGCTTGAACATCTCCAATCAACCTAGTCTTTCTGATACCCCGTTCTCCGATGAGGTTCTTGATGGCCACATCCTTGCCCTTGACTTCAACAGAGATCGGGAAGTGGGAGAAGACAACCTTCAGCTGGTACTCATACCCGAGTTGCACTCCAATCATCATATTGCGTACGTGTGCAACTATCGTGCCCACCAACGCTCTTGCTCGCTTCCGAGCCATGTCTGTGCTGGCTACGACTTCGCCACCTTCAATCTTCAGATGGGCGTACGGCTCGGGGAATGTTCTTTCAAGTGTGCCCATGGGGCCCTTGACAGTGATCGTCTTGTCCCGTAGAGTGACTTGGCAAGTGCTTGGTATCTCTATGCGTTTCTCGTAGACGTCATTGACCATAGCTGGGCCTCCTAGTACACAAATGCGAGTAGTCTTCCTCCAATCCCACGACTCTTTGCATCATCGTGAGTCATGACACCCTGGGGTGTGGTCACTATTAGTATCCCATAGTTGTAGGCCGGAAGAAACCTCTTCTCATACTTCTCGAAGCCATCACGCTTGACCGGAAACCTTGGCCTGATCACGCCGCACTTGTTCGTTCGTCCCATGAGTTGTATCCGGAACCTGCCCTCTCTGCCATCATCGATTTTCTCGAACTCTCCGATATAGCCCTTTGTCTGCATCACCTGCAGTACTCTCGCCAACAGGGTCGATGCCGGTGCGATGACAATCTCCGGCTTCCCAATGACCTCACTGTTGTATATGCTCGACATCGCATCAGCCAACGGGTCTAGCAGTGTCATTCTCTTCAGAACCCCCTAGGAGTATTTGCGGAACCCGAGCTTCACGGCTGTTTCTCTGAAACAGCGCCGGCACAAGTATAGTCCGTATGAGCGGATGATAGCTTGATGCGTGCCGCACCTGAAGCAGGTACGGGCGCCCTTCCCAGCTCGCTTTCGCTCTACTTGCTCCTTCTTCGTCGAACTCATCTTTGCTCACCTCAGAACAGATACGTGCGCTCCTTTTCCTTCTCTAGGATTTCCACTGCGAAGTCCCTCTTCATGAGCACCATGCTCTCCTCTGGCGTCACTCTGTGCCGATAGGGGACCCTAGACCGCCGAATTCGGCGTCGCTTCACTCTGAACCCCCTACGTTCAAGGCAGACAGTGATGTTCATGCCATGGACTCCGAGCTGTGGGTCATACTTCACATCAGGGATGTCGATGTGTTCGCTTATGCCAAAGGCGAAATTGCCATCGAGGTCCCAGTTCTTGATCAGGAGAACGCCCTCCTTTGCCTTCAGTGCCCTTGTTAGGAACTGCTTGGCCCTCTCACGCCTCAGCGTGACTCTCACCGCGATGGGTTCCTTCTTCCTTATACCGAAGTCTCTGATTGTCTGACGAGCCCTCGACTGAATGGGTGTCTGACCGGTCAAGCTCTTGAGTACAGTGCCGGCACGCTCAAGAGTTTCGCCGCCGCCTGAACAGATGTCTACAACTACCTTGTCGATGTGGGGCTGGCGCATCGGAAAGGCCTTCCACTCCTTGAGTATCAGCTGTTCATTGGGTGTGGTGGCCAATTCGCTGGAAGTACTCAACTGCTTTGACCTCCTGCGGAGCCTAGGTTCACCTCAGGGCTCTGAGCGCCAAGAACAAACACATACTCCAGTGCAGTCTGGATCTTGTTCCCACTGGAGTCCTGCAGTGTTACTGTGCTAGCATGCGTTCCGAATCGCTTGTTGATCGCGAGGACCTTCCCCTCGGTGCCGATGTTCTTTCCTCTGGTCACGACTGCGTAGACCCCTTCAGCGAGGGGCAGAGTCTTGAGGATCTTCTGCTCAGGTATCGAGATCTTGACAGTTTCCAGAGTCTGGTGTGCCGATGGCTTCTCTCCCTCTGGGGACAGAATGCAGCGGCCATCATGCAGGGTCATCTGCAACCGTCCTCCTGCGACCATCTTCTTCTTCTCAACCCGACACAGCTTGAAGCCCGCCTCAGATTCATCGATGCTCACGAGGCGCAGTCCTCCACGTGCCTTCGGCAGCAGTCTGTACTTCTCTCCCGAGGACTTCATCTCTATGACATCCATTACGCCTACGGGGTAGCGAGGGTCTCTGCGAGGTCTGCCATCGACGAGTAGTTCGCCGTTCGACAGAATCCTCCTCACTTCATGCATGTTGTCTGCATGGCCAATCACCTCTCTGAGGAGAATGGCGAGAGTAAGACAGTTGTCCTTCGGATGAGGACCTGGAATCGGCCTCGTGGTAAACTTTGCCACCTTCCTCTTGATCGGCCAGTCGGCTGGTGCTGGCAGACGCTTGAGGTGCTTCTTTTGACCTCCTCTTGTCATCTACTCACCCTCCGCTGTCTTGGCAATCTTACGCTCAAGGTACCTCTTCCTCTCATCGTTCAGCTCCAGCTTAACGAGCATCAGATTCGAAGGACTGACTGGCACGCGCGCCTCCTTGCCGTCAGACTTCGTTGTGGAGGCACCATCGACATAGATTCTGACTGCTCGGTAGTCGACACTCGTCACCTTACCCTCAGTGTCTCGGAACTGCCCTCTCATGATGCGTACGAGATCTCCTTTCTTCGCTACCAGTGAGCGGAATCCGTACTCCTCTCTAAGCAAATCATCGAGTCGGCACTTGAGCATTCTCCTGTGCACGTGTTGTGGCGACTCACGCTGGAAGCACCGCTGCTTTCGCGGGGACTTTGAACTCACCCTCTTCGTCATCTGGACACACCTCACACTATCTTCGAGGCTATGGCTGCCACTCGGGGCCATTTCAGAGTGACTTCTCTTGCCATAGGTCCCCTTAGCTCAGAACCTTGGGGCTCTCCGCCAACCTTGACCAAGACTGCCGCGTTGTCTTCGAACTGTATCCACGTCCCGTCAGGTCTACGGTAGGGTTTCTTCTGCCTCACCACAATCGCTTGGAGAACCTGCTTCCTCATTTCTTGCTTGCCCTTCGTGACTGAAACATTGACGCGGTCTCCAATGCCTGCCTTGCCTATCTTCCTCTGTTTGCCCTTGTAGCCAAGGACTGTGATCACTTGGAGTTCTTTTGCACCAGAGTTGTCAGTACAGAGAATCTTGGCTCCGATGGGCAGTCCGCGTGCGATTCTCGGAATGAACTTCCTAATCCCTCTTGTGAGCTTCCTTGACACCGTCTATTCCTCCTGAGTGGTTCCCGGTCGTGTCACTGAGATGACGACACATCTGATTGTCTTGCTTAGTGGACGGCACTCTGCCACTTTCACGATGTCTCCCACTTGTGCCTCCATACACTGTGGGAGGTGGGCATGCTTCTTTGACCTACGACGCTCATATCGTGAGTACTTCTTGACAAGGCTGAGGTAGTCCAGTCTGAATGTGAGTGCGTCGTGCATCTCCGTACTGGTTACTACGCCCTGCATGAAGCGACCTCTAATGGGAAGGCTCCCGTGGAATGGACATTGCTGACCGGTACAAGTCTTCTCAGGTGGTTCTATCCCGGTGACGCCTATGTTACGTACCTTCTGAGTGTTTCTCGACATGCTCACAGCTTCCTCCTTGGGGACCTCTTGACTCGCTCTTCAGGTCGTCCTCTGAGTACTCTGCCGTCAACATTGACGGCCTCGCCGCTAGGCAGCGTCATGCTCAGGACGCATACCCTCTTCGGCAGTGTGATCTCTTGTGTACCCGTGTCAAGTCGAATCGTTTCCTTTGACTCATCGACTACTGTTCCTCTTCTGGACACAAGACCCGGGTCACTCGAGCTGACAACATGCACACTCATACCTACGAGCTCATGTCTGACTAGGTTCCTGGCCGTGATCGTCACTATCTGACCCCCATTTCCTCTTCGTGTAGGACTGTCTTGACACGTGCTATGGCTTTTCTCACAGATCGTGTCCTGTGTGGGTTCTCAGTTCCACCGCCAGTCGACAGCTGGATTCGAACATTCGTGAGCTCATTGTAGAGATCCTCGAGTTTCTTCTGACGTTCAGGAAGGGTCAGCTTCCTGATGTCCTTAGGTGTCAATCTTGCCATCTCCTACCCCTCCTCTTCGTCAAGGCCATCAAGCTCGTCGAGGCCCTCTACTGTTTCATCCTTCTCGGTGGTGGTGCTGCTTGCCGGAGTCTCGTCACGGGCTTTGGGAGGACTTTCCCGTTCCGGTTTCGGTGGTTTCTTCTCCTTGCCCTCCTCCTCGACCAGTTCCAGCCCGTCGAGTTGCTCGAGTTCGCGCAGTTCCTCGATGTCTGTGATCCCTTCCAGGCTTTCCCCAATAGCCTCGGCCTCTTCTTCCGTACCCTCTGCCTTCTCCCGTGCAGCTCCGGCCTCCATCGGCTTCTTGGCCTTTGGCTTCTTCACATGGATGATGCCAGGCATCTTGGCGTCTGGCCTCATTATTCTGACCTTGACACCAATGGTGCCAGCCTTGAGGACGGCGAAATCGTCCGCCTCATCAACAAAGAGTTCTGAGGGCCGTCCCGTCTTTGCGACAGTGGCTTGTCTGAACTTCTGGCATCTGGCTCGTCTGCTCCCGAGTTTGCCTTTCACGATTATCTCACAGCCGAGTGCTCCTGCCCGCATGACTCGTCTGAGAATCCAGTAGGCCATTCTACGGTAGCGCACTCCGTGCTCAAGCTGCCTTGCCAGTTTCGATGCCATCACCTGAGCATTGAGCCATGGGTTCTCGATCTCAGTCACTTCGACTTGGACGTTGTCGATTCCATACTCCGTTTCGAGGGCGTAGCTGAGGTCTCTGATCTTGGCTCCACGGCGGCCAATCACGACTCCGGGTCGAGAGGCCTGGATGACAACTTCTGTCCTCATCGGCATCTTCCTGATCTCCACACCACCATATCCTGCAGCGTTGAGCTCTTTCGCCAAGAACTCATCGATCCTGAGCCTGCGTGTGTTCTGTTCAATGAAGTACTTGATTGCAGACACCTACGCTACCTCCTCCAGCACAATCTCGACATGGGACGATTCCTCGTTGTACGCAGAACTCCTTCCGAAGGCTCTCGGTATGATGTTCTCGAACACCCTGCCCTTTTGGGTGACTGCGTGTACAATCTTGAGCCTGTCAATGTCAAGGCCCTTGCTGTCGGCATTGCTCTCTGCGTTCTTCAGGATTCTGAGAATCTGAGTTGATGCGTTCACCGGGTGTCCTCCAATGGGCCACTTCTTCATCGCTGGGTGATGTCCCCTTCCCTTGCTGAAGCGTCTGTATGGAATCCATGCTTTCTGCTCAATCACACTCTCAAGGAGTTCGATTGCTTTATCGAGCATCATACCTCGGATACTCTTGCAGATCTCCCTGGAATGCTTCGGAGAGCATCGCATGTTCCTGCCGCTAGCTATAGCTGTCTTGTCGGGGTCAAGCCCGAGTACGGCGTATCGATACGTCGGCATCGTACTTCACTTCCGGTGTGGCGATTGCTGTCAACGCATCGCAGTCAATTGCCTGCACGTTGTCAGCGAGTTTGCGCGCTCAACGGACCACTCTAAGACTTCACCGGCACACGTCTGCAGACCGTTCTCGCGAGCAGAACCAGAGGCCTGCACTGGCTCCGAAGCCCTGAAGCAGTCGTTTCTGAGAGCGACTGACAGTCCGCGACCGGTTCATCTTTTAAACATTGTCACTTGGCGAACTCCTACTCGGCCTTCCCATCGACTCATGGACTGGATGTTCAAGGATTGTCGCCAAACTCCGCTGTCACTCTTCGCAGGGCTGAAAGTTTCACTGATCTGTGAATCAGGTCAACACCCGACTCCGTGAGTGTTGCCTTCACAAAACGGACTCCAGCAGACAAGACGTGCACAAGGCCATGCTGTTTCAGCCTCTGAAGGCTTCCCAACACGATCTGCGTCAGCTCCTCGTCTGACATCTCAAACCCCTTACCCGGCGTCTGCATTGCCTCGCACATCCTGAGGACTGCCTTCATGCTGCTCAGCTGACGCCGATTGCTGTCATAGGGATTGGTGAACAGCCATAGGAGTACGATTAGGTCAACGATACTGAGTCCAACATCGGGGTTCGCTTCAAGTGTCCTTTTGGCGACGAGCTCAACGATTGGCATTGGACCCACTACCTACTGCGTCTGCCAGCTCTCAGCATGGCCTCGCTCTCATACAATGCTCACTACCCCCGGTCTGGGCTCGAAGATGGTCCCTGACTGCATCAGCTTGTCGAGAGAGTCTTCGACCGATGTCTGGTTGACTCCCCTTGCTTCAAACCGGCTAAGTATCTCCTTGACAGAGGAAGTGCCACCAGTTTCTCTCAGAACTGCAAGGATTTCACGACTGACGTCTGTCTTTTTAGGGGCCTTCTCCGTCTTCTTCTCTGACGACTGAACAATCTGCACTGTCCATGGGCGGGGGAACACCAAGAGCCCACTGTCAGCGAGTTTCAGCAGTTCATCTTCAACCCAGAACCATTCCAGCTTGTATTCCCTACAAAGTTCGGAAATGTGGTCGAGAGAGCATGGCTTGTCCCTTGCCTCCCTTTCCAGCATTTCCATCAGCATCTTCCTTTTTCCTACATGCACAGGGGCCTCGCCCTTGGACGAGATGTCCTCTACCGCTATGACTGCGCTGGGCATCAAGGCTCTGACCCTGTCCTTGGATCGTTCGACGGCAGTCTGGAACTCGTTGTCACCTCTCGCGTTGAACTCTCTCACCGCGGCCGATGCTGCGTCTGGACTATCGAACACTGCACACACGGCTTTCGTGATGTCGATTATCTTCCCGCAGTAGCTGCATCTTCGATGCCTCTGACCTGCAGGAGCGTTTGTGAAATGCTTGCACTGAGGGCACGCAAAGACGAGGAACGATATCACCGGTCGAACACCTGCCTTCAGCTTTCATGTTCTCAGTTCGCTATATAATGGATGCTCTTGGACGGATGAATACGATTATATGACGACCGGACCAAGCTCACGCCGGCGACATGTCATGCCAAAGAAAGCTCGGCAGATTGTCATCAACCCAAAGCTCTGCAAGGGCTGCCATATCTGCATCCATGTGTGCAACTTCTGTGTCCTTGCGCAGTCGAAGACAGTCGACAATAGAGGTTACGTGCTCCCGGTCGTGGTGGACCTCGAAGCCTGTCGCGCCTGCAAGTTGTGCGAGATGGAGTGCCCCGACTTCGCCATCGCCGTGGTTGCTGACTAGTTCGTTTGGGAAGTCAGCTGGTCTTTTCGTACTGCTGGCAGTGCCTGCTACTCAGAATCCAATAATACACGGAAAGATATACATCCGGTACACGACTTAGTGATTACTGAGTCAAGTTCAGCGGTGTTTCACTTGGAGGACCCACGGATAAGGACCCTTCTTGAGCTTAGGAAGGATCTCGAAGAGGAAATTGACAGGCTCAGAGAAAGAGCTGACAGGCTGGAGGCTTTCATTCAAGCACTCGATGCGACGATTGGCGCAGGCAGTTTCGCGACTGCAGACACAGCATTGGGACGGACTGTGGAAGTCCCGGCTGCGGCTCCCACAGCTAAGGTCGCCCGTCCAACGCCGCCCGCCGCACCGGAGCCGCCCAAGTCGACTATCGTGATGAACAAGGCACGGGACTTAGAACTGGCGAGGATAGAGATCAGCGACCGAGATCTGAAGATAATCCCTGCTGCACACGCATCATACGATATCAAGAGGGGTGCATTTGCTCGCTTCTTTGTTGAGAGGATTCTGGGTCTCTTCCAGCAAGAAGACAGACACAGGGTCGAGAATGAAGAGATTGAGTGGGACGATGCCTTCGACTTCGAGGTGCGAGCAGAGGACGGTATCCTAGATGAGGTCGTCGTCAAGAACTATGGGGGCGAAAGCCGGCTCGCCGAGATTGAACGTGCCCTGCGATGGGCTTTGGAAAAGACCTATCGCGCTCGCTAGGAATCCAATTGCTCCTTGTCTACACACCCCGGCTTCTCATGCATAAGCGATATAACCAACTGTTTCTCCACACTCGCCCGAGCGAGGTCCACGGCCTGGAGTTGTTGCACTATGCTCGATACCAAGAACGAGAGCGTTATGGTCAGTCCTCAGGTCGTGGTTGACCAGGTAAGGGAGGCGCACGAGTTCTACGCCGAACACAGGGTCGACGAAAGGCACGAGCTAATGGCACTTGATATTGTGCGTAGGTATGTTTCCAAAGAGGGTCCCGCTCGGGAACCTGAACCTCTACACGGGGCGGCCCTGTATGTCGTTACTAGACACCCTTGGAGCCACCCAAATCCTCTCACAAAGACTGAGTTTGCGGCCAAGCTACGGATGAAGGAGTCGAGCCTTGAGTGGTATGCTGACAGCATTGTGGAGAAACTAAGCTTCACTATCCTTCATGATAAAGGACAGCTGCCATTCTTCATAGACCCGGTGGGGACGATTGCCAGTGTCGTTGACTCCGTTGTTAGGACTAGCGTGAGCGAAGAGGTTGTGAGAAGCATCGTCAGGGGCACTGTCGTTTCGCCACACGAACTCGCGGAGAGGATTGTCGATCGGCTCTGCAGCGTTGTCAAGATAATCCCGGACGTCTTCGAGCAGGAACTGTACGGCGTGGTCGAACGAAAGATTGAGGACGAGAGCAAGAGGCTGCTCCACGAGCTGGGCGGTCGCAACCAACCAGTCTAGAAGTCGTCGAGGTCTAGATGATCTTTGTACACCGCATACCTGCTGTAACGATCCGGCCGACTGATTGTACTCAAGTGCTCTTTCACGCTGTTTCCGAAAGTCAACTCGGTGGGCAGTGTATGACTCAGACTTCGTGCAATGGTAAGACGCGCCCTTTGCTGAATGACTAGATAATCTTCCCGAATCCTTATAATGAAAATCAGTCATGCCATCAGCGACCTCTGGCCGAGGTCGCCGGGAAGCAATAGGGAAGGGACGCGAAGATGAAGCAGGCTAGGCTGACAGACCGTCCGGTAGCATCCACGTCTGATTCTGGTTCTGGCAAGGTGTTTCAGAAGAGATCTGAAACATCCACATTCCGTATTGACGTTGAAGGTATCAACTTCAAGAACGATGCTCTGTGGCCATTCCTTGTTGAAACTGTCAAGAGGAATCCTCTGTACGCGGGTCTGATTGGATACACGCGTGAGAAAGTGCTTCCCAGCGAGCCGAATATCACCGTGAGAGAGCTTGCAAGCAAGCTGTCGATATCCCCCGGCGAGGCCATGGTTCTGTTGTCTGAGTCCCAGTCTGAGAAGTGACTACTTAGTCTGCGTGCACCGTTCATTGTAAGTTGGACAAAGTTGGACACAGGAGTCTTTGCCCTCCCAGAAACGGCACTGGGGTCGTACTCCTTGAGGCTGGAATGTGTCGAGTCAGCCTCAAAGAGATTTGATGGTTCGAGCTACTTAAGCCCCTACTCGAAAATGCTCAAGATTGTCCAACTTCTACGCAGCTGTTGCATACCCTTTGCAAGCTTTAAATGCGGGACTTGTGTCTTGCTCTTGGGAGCCTCATGATTGACCAGAGTGACTTCAGAAGCGCTCGATACGCCGAGGCAATCGTCGGAGAGATAGGTCGTCTCGCTCATGGCCGCAAGATTAGGATTGTACACGTCTGTGGTACCCATGAAGACACGATAAGCCGCCATGGGTTAAGGTCACTTCTGCCGGAGGGCGTCACTCTCGTTGCAGGTCCGGGGTGTCCAGTCTGTGTCTGTGCGGCCGAGGATGTTGACATGGCTGTTGAGCTCGCAAAGCAAGGGCATATTGTGACTACATTCGGCGACATGATGCGGGTTCCGTCCACGGTATCGTCTCTCACGAAGGAACACACAAACGGTGCCGATGTCCGGGTTGTGTATGGCGTGAATGAAGCGGTCGAAGCCGCTCGGACGAATCCTGACCGAGAGGTAATCTTCCTAGGCGTGGGTTTCGAAACCACAGCCCCAACGCTCGCTGTCGAGATACTGAAGGGTCCCCCAAGCAACTTCTCCATGCTCACATCTCTCAAGGCGATCCCACCAGCGATGGAGCTCCTACTGAACATCAAGGGACCGCCAGTTGATGGCTTCATAACGCCTGGACATGTCTCATCGATAATTGGCACCAATGCATTCCAGCCTTTAGTCAAGAAACATCATGTTCCCTGCGTTGCAGCCGGTTTCGAACCTCTCGACGTCCTTGAAGCAACAAGGATGATACTCCTGCAGATTGAAGAAGGGCGCGCTGAGTCCGAGAATGAGTATAGCCGCGTCGTCCGTCCTGAGGGCAACGTGCAAGCTCAGAAAGCGCTCAGGCAGGCCTTTCGTCTTGACGATGGGCCTTGGAGAGGACTGGGAGTCATCAAGAAGTCCGCATACTATCTCCGAAAGGGACTTGCAGAGTACGACTCTCGCCAAAGGTTCGATATCCCGCCGACGAACTCAGTGGACGTCTTGCCCGGGTGTATGTGCCACAAGGTCATCCTGGGAATGATTGACCCAACGGAGTGTCTACTGTTCGGCAAGCGTTGTGTTCCCGACGACCCGTACGGTCCATGCATGGTCGGGCACGAAGGCACTTGTAGGATTCGACACGAGAACCTCGGTCTTTGATCCCTGCGACCGTTCATTGTAAGTTGGACAAAGTTGGACACAGGAGTCTTTGCCCTCCCAGAAACGGCACTGGGGTCGTACTCCTTGAGGCTGGAATGTGTCGAGCCAGCCTCAAAGAGATGTCTTGTTCGAGCTATTCAAGCCCCCACTCGAAAATGTCCAAGATTGTCCAACTTCTGCACAGCTGTTGAAGACCCTTGGAGGGTGTTACCCAGACGGTGTGTCTGTTTGGCAAAGAGAACGGCTCATGCAAACAGGTCGGGTCAATTCGCTCGATCCGTCGAGCTCTTGCTTGCTTCCAAGCGACGGAGTTCGGCTTCAGTATTGAAGTTGACGAACGTCTTCAGTTCTGGGTCAATCGTCTTGAGCACGAGCGTCGAGACATACAAGACGTTGCGCAACGCATCTAGTAAGTCCTGCATTCTGTGTTTGCCTTGGTCTAGTACTCTGAGACCGCTTGAGTATGCATGCTCCGATAGGTAGACGGAGTGAAGTGGCTCAACATTTCCCGATGGCCATGAGGGCACAACTGCTTCATGCCCCTTTCGGAGATCAACCAACATCTGAAGCAACCGGACATTCGCAAGAGGCGTATCTACAGGCAGCAACAGTATGTGCTGTGTCTTGCAGAACTCAAAGGCAGTGACGGCCCCGGTCAATGCACACCTGACTGCATCATCAGGGTCAACCGCCAGTTCGTTCTCGCCAACTACGCTCTTCAGACTCTCCGCCTGCTGATCGCTCGAAACCACAACCAGTGTCTGAGGAGAGATCTGCCTAGCGATGCCAATCATGTGCGTGAGCAATGGCCGGCCCCGGAACACTGCAAGGGCCTTGTCAGACTTGAACCGCTCGGAGTTGCCCCCGGCGAGTACTGCCACAGTGAGGTCGGGATTCTTCATGCAGGTTGTCCCCAGCATTGGTACTTTTTGGCCGCATCTCTCTCATATAGGTAATTGATGTTGCTGTGTTTGGTAGTCAGCCAGACTTATATCAGACGAATCTCATATTCACCTGTCGGATTCGCATCAGATGTATTAGAACTACATGAAGGAACTTCAGGTAAGAATCGTGAAGCTCGAGCCAATGCGGGTGGCAAGCGTTCGAGTTGTCAGCGAAACTCCTGAGCGTGATGCTTGGGACAGAATGCGACGGTGGGCAGAGCCAAGGGGTTTGCTTGGTAAGACTCAAGAACACCCGGTCTTTGGCTTTAACAATCCAGATCCATCCCAAGATAGTAAGGAGTATGGGTATGAGTTCTGGGTTCGCATTGGAAAGGACACCAAGGTAGAAGGAACAATACAGGCAAAGGACTTCGGTGGAGGGCTGTATGCAGCCACTACGTGTGACATCAAGGAGTGTACGTTGGAGGGCATCCCTCAAGCTTGGGGAATGCTCGCGAAGTGGGTAAAATCAAGCAAGTACAAGTTCGGCAAGCATCAGATGCTGGAGGGAATCCGTAATCCTGACGCCCCAGAGTCAGAACTCGTCTTGGGCCTGTATTGCCCGATCGAGCCGAAGCGCGTGAAAGGACGGTCCGTTCCAAAAACCCACTAATGGGCTGACAGATACTCCTCAATCATTGAGGCAATCTGTCCGTCGGTGTAGTGCTGTGAAACGATTGCCAATGAGGGGCACGATGATGTGCACGTGCCACAGCCCTTGCACATAGCAGGATTGACATGGGCGCGGCCCTCCTTAGTGATTGTTACTGCATTGTACGGACACACTGCTACGCAGACTCTGCAGCCTGAACACTTGTCCTCATCAACAACAGAGAAGTAAGGTTCGACGGTGATCTTGCCCTTGCCCATGAGTGCCATCGCACCTGAGGCCGCCGCTTTTGCTTGAGCCACGGTGTCCGGGATGTCCTTTGGGCCCTGAGCCATTCCTGCCACGAACATGCCATCATTGAAGGAGTCGACAGGTCTGAGCTTGGGGTGGGCCTCAAGGAGGAAGCCATCGGGCGATTGACTGAGATTCAGGACGTGTGCAATTTCCTTAGTCGAGGCCGGCGGCACCACACCAGTAGACAGGACTACGAGGTCGACGTTGTCAAACTGCATTGGCTTACCCAAGAGTGTGTCTTCTCCTCGCACTATCAGACTCTTGGTTTCATCGTCCTGAAGGATCTCACCCACGCGTCCTCTGATGAATGTCACTCCAGCTGCAGCGGTCGACTCGTAAAACTCCTCGTAGCCCTTACCGAACGTCCTCAGGTCGATGTAGAACAGAAAGACCTCAGCCCCAAGTTTGTCCCTGATCATCCGAGCCTGCTTTATCGCTGTCATACAGCAGACTCGAGAGCAGTACTTGTTCGTACGCTCATCACGGCTTCCGACACACTGGATGAATACGACTCGCTTGGGTTCTTGAAGGTCCGAAGGCCGCACCACATGGCCCTGCGTAGGACCGGCTGAGCTGAGCATTCTCTCGACTTCCGCGAGGTTCACGACGTTGGGAAAGTCGCCGTAGCCATACTCCTCTTTCTGCGAGGCATCAAAGACCTCAAAGCCAGTTGCGACTATTATGGTTCCGACCTGCAGCTTGATGATCTTCTCGTGGTCCTCATAGTTGATGGCACCGGGCTCGCACTTCTCCTTGCACTTGCCACACCTTATCACGTCGACACCCAGACAGTTCTTCATGTCTATGAGATAGGATGAGGGTACAGCCTGAGCGAATGGTATGTAGACAGCCCTCCTGTACGTCAGATTGGCATCGAACTCGGCAGGGACGTCGACCGGGCACACCTTTGAACAGTCACCACAGGATGTGCACTTCTTGACGTCCACGTACCGTGGCTTCTGGCGGACAGTCACTTCGAAGTTACCAACGAAACCATCGGCCTTCTCCACATTGGCCATCGTGAAGAGCTCGATGTTGGGGTGTGCACCGATCTCGGCCATGCGCGGAGTGAGGATGCATGATGAACAGTCTAGAGTTGGAAACACCTTGTCCCAGCGACTCATCTTGCCCCCAATGCTTGGCTCCTTCTCCACGAGATAGACTTTGAACCCGGCATTGGCAAGGTCGAGGGCTGCAGAGATGCCAGCGATGCCCGCGCCAACTATCAAGCTAGCCTTCTTCACCTCGACTACTGGTTCTTGAAGTGGTTCAAGGAGCTTCACACGGGCCACTGCCATGCGAATCAGGTCTATCGCTTTCTCTGTGGCCGCCTTGGGGTCATTCTGGTGTATCCAGCTGCACTGCTCCCGCAAGTTGGCAATCTCTAAGAGAAAGGGGTTGAGACCGCTGTCTCTCATCGTCTGCCTGAAGGTGATCTCGTGCATGCGCGGAGAACATGACCCAATCACGACTCTATCTAGTCGTTTCTCCTTGATCCTGTCGTTAATGATCTGTTGACCCGGCCTTGAGCAGACATACTTGTAGTCCTCTACGTGGACCACTCCCTCAATCCTCTTGACAGTATCCATGAGACGAGGGATATCGACGACTCCCGCGATGTTGCTGCCGCAGTGACAGAGAAAGATGCCAACTCTCCTCTCGGCCATCTCTTAATCCTCAGTTATCATGCTCAAAGACTGACGCGGCTTTGTTTAGCAGTCAAGCCTTGTCGACGGCGGTAGAGAAACCAGAACTCTGAAGCTAATAAAGGGTATGTAACAGATGTCCGGAGGTTGGAGCCCCAGTGCCTCGTCGACACGAGTCCACTGTCCGAAACGCTGATAGACTTAGAGGCCTGACACACTCCTCGTGTTGGACTTCACAGTAGCAGGCCCAATCATCGGTGTTCTCTCTCTTCTCGATGTCGCTTTGCATACGGCCTTGGATGTAAGAAAGGTCAGGAACCGTGGTGCCTCGAGTTCAGCAGAGCCTGAGTAGAGTGTTCCTGCTTTGGCAATGGCCGCTGTGGCAGTCTCGACGCTGCTGTCATTCATACTTGTGTTGGCCATTCCGCTAGCATGGCTTCTATCCGCGGATGCCTTCCTGCTGCTGTGCATGTTCCCAATCATTGATACATCTGAGGTCATTTGGATCCCGGGACTGGCAGTCTTCTGCTTCGGGATAGTGCTACATGGTTGGTCCCGGTTTGCAAGAAAGGACATGGCCTCCTCCTTGGAGATGGGTTCTGGTCATCGGTTGTTACGAAGGGGCCCCTACAGATGGATTCGGCACCATTCATTGTAAGTTGGACAAAGTTGGACACAGGAGTCTTTGTCCTCCCAGAAACGGCACTGGGGTCGTACTCCTTGAGGCCAGTCTATGTCGAGTCAGCCTCAAGAGGATGTCTGCTTCGAGCTATTTAAGCCCCTACTCGAAAATCTCCAAAATCGTCCAGCTTCTACGCAGCTATTGCATACCCCTCTTATGCTTCCTACATGCTATCGTTTGTTGGTCTCTTCCTGATGATACCGTCGTTTGTCACCATACTGTTGCTAGTGGGTCTCCCGGGATATCACCTCGTGACATTCCCGGAGGAATCCATGTTGATTTCTCAGTTCGGCGACGAATACAGGGAGTACGTCGCTCAGACTGGACGGCTCTTCCCAAAGTTCGGGAAACGTTGAGTCCAGTTTCGACCAAAACCATAAAAAGCGGAATGAAAGCCGAGGAACTACATTCGGAGGACCTAGTGATGCCCGGCAAGGTATGGAGCTACATTACCGACACACTTGAGAAGGAGGGCGCTTGTCATTTCTCGCTGTTGGACCCTGACCCGCTCAAGAACAATGACGAAACCTTGGTGCAGATGGCGACCCTTGTCGAGAAAGCGGGAAGCGACGCCATCATGATTGGCGGCAGCACGATTTTTGGCAACATTGACGAGACTGTGAAGGCGATATCTGACGCAGCTGAAATCCCAACAATTCTCTTCCCAGGGAATCTGAATGGAGTGTCCGGCAACGCGGATGCAATGTTCTTCATGAGCCTGCTTAACAGCGCAAACCCCTATTGGATAATCGGTGCTCAGGCTCTCAGTGCCGCCAATGTGAAGATGCTTGGCATTGAAACTATCCCTATGGCCTACCTGCTGATTGCACCCGGCAAGACGGCCGCGTGGGTAGGTGATGCAAAGGTCTTCCCTCGTGACAAGCCAAAGATTCCGCTCATGTATGCCCTTGCAGCCGAGCTCTTGGGTTTCAAGCTTGTCTATCTGGAGGCAGGGAGCGGTGCAGAGGGTGGTGGCGTGCCACCCGAGATGATCAAGACAGTCAGCCAGTATGTGCAGATTCCTGTGGTTGCTGGTGGGGGTTTCAATGATGAGATCTCTGTCGTGAAGGGAGTGGAGGCAGGTGCATCAATCATCGTTCAGGGCACGTATCTTGAGGAGCATCTCCTGAAGGACAAGGGCGAAGGTCTGAAGAAGATAGTGAGGGCTCTGAAGACTGCAGGTTCGAAGAGAGTTTAAATACCACAGAACCGATTTGCAGAAAGACCCCTAGGGAGGTAAGTAGCCTTGTCCAGCAAGACAGACATGTTGAGTGAACTTCTCAAGGATTTGAGCAAGGCCTCCCAAGGTACTATTCAGGCCAGTCTGATAATATCAAAATCACAGGGTCTCACGATCTGTTCCTACTACCCGAGTGATGTGGAAGGTCCAAAGGTGCCCGAAGAGGATGTGATTGCTGGCCGTTCTACGCAGATTCATATGGAAACAAGGAAAGTCTTCAAGCAGCTTGAGCGTGGAGCACTGGTCAGAATGCTTGTCGAGGGTGAGAGTGGCTACGTCATCCTCTGCAGTGCTGGAGAGGACGCAATCCTGTCAGTTCTCACAAACAAGCGAGCGAACCTCGGTTACCTGTTCTTCACGATGACTAGGGTAGCAAAGGGAATCGAGAAGATACTTAGATAGCACTTACGACCATCCGTTATTCTTTTAATGGTCCGCAGTTGGCTTGCTCCCGTTCACATCGAGAAAGGTGAGAAGCATGTCCGATGAAAAGCGGTCCTCCACCGAAAATGGCGAGGAACCGGAAGACAAGTGGTCAAAATGGAAACGTGCTGGTGTTGTCGCCCGCGAGGCACTTGAGATTGCTCGTCCGATGGTCAAACAGGGCATGAAGGTCATTGATATTGTAGAGGCAGTCGAGAAACACATTCGAGCCAACTCCTCGGGGCCCTCTTTTCCCTGCAATGTGGCCATAAACAACATCGCTGCCCACTACACTTCGCCGCTAAACGATGAGACTGTCATAGCCGAGGGCGACCTAGTGACAGTAGACTGCGGAGCACATGTCGAAGGTTGCATATCGGACAGCGCTTTCACTGTAGCACTCAACCCTGAGCATGAGAGTCTTGTAAAGGCCTCAGTCGATGCGACAAGAGTCGCTGTTGAGCTTATGCGCCCCGGTGCGAAGCTGAACTCAATAGGAGCTCTGATTGAGGACACAATCAAGAGCGCGGGCTTCGAGCCCATTCGCCAGCTCTCTGGGCATCAACTCAAGGAGTATGAACTGCATGCCGACAAACAGGTGCCCTGCGTATCAGGCAAGTCTGAGGTGCTGGTGGAGGAGGGCGAGGCCTACGCCATAGAGACCTTTGCTAGCACGGGTTCAGGGAATGTGACGGATCTGCCAAACCCGCTGATCTATCAGCTGCTTCCCATAAGAGTTCCAGTCCGCTTCAAGGGTACGAGGGAGTTCTTGGGCATAGCGCGCAAGGAGTTCCAGGGCTTTCCGTTTGCCGAGCGGTGGATGGCGGAGAAGATGAAGTACGCGACGCTCAAGATGGCCATACGTGAGTTGCGCCACAGCGGAGCGCTCTATGCGCATCACATCCTTGCTGAGGAGAAAGGGGAGTTTGTTACCCAGAGCGAGCATACTGTCATTGTGACACCCGACGGTCACGAACAGACAACATAGACACGAACATGGCAGGTCGCGTTGATTTGACCTGCTGTCTGCATCACGGGGACTCACACTTGACCCAAGGTGATGGACTAGAAGGAGTAGACTCTCGGCTTGAGCAGTCGATGTTCACGTGCTCGGTGTCATGACACGGCTCAATCCTTAAAAGGCGTCATCCGCTTGGTTGAACGTTGGCCCGGGAGACTGTCTCGATAGCTCATCTGTCAGCGACCTCTGGCAGCGTGGTTCCGGCTCGGGCGTGAAAGGAGGCGCAGAAGTGGGTCAGATGCGTGGTTCTCCCTCTAGTAAGGGGTCGTCCGAGCAGACTCCGGCGGAACATACATCCTGTCCCGAATGCGGATCGACGTCTGTCGTCGAAGACCTGACGAGAGGGGAACGCGTGTGTGGTGGTTGTGGTCTTGTCCTGTCCGATCACCGCATTGACACGGGAGCTGAATGGAGAGCTTTCAGTTCCGAGGAGTCTGATGCACGGAGCAGAGTGGGTGCGCCCCTTCGCTACTCGGTTCATGACAAGGGTCTCTCAACAGTAATTGACTGGCGCGACAGAGACACCGCAGGTCGGAAGCTGAGCCCGAACCGAAGGTCGGAGATCTACCGTCTGCGGAAGTGGCAGATTCGCTCTAGGGTTCACAGTTCTATGGACAGGAACTTGGCTCAGGCGATGTCAGAGCTCGAGAGGCTGGCCTCGCAGCTCGGGATTCCAAAACAGATACGCGAGCTGTCCGCGCTTCTCTATAGGAAGTCAATCCTCCAGAAGCTTGTTCGTGGACGCTCCATTGAGGCCATGGTTGCCGCAACCCTCTATGCGGCTTGTAGGATACGGTTGAAGCCACGTCCGCTGGATGAGGTTGCAGACGCTTCGAGAGTGGACAAGAAGAAGCTTGGACAGTGTTACAGGTTGCTTCTCAGGAGTCTGAACATCAAGATACCATTGAGCAATCCTGTCGACTACATATCGCGATTTGCCTCCGAACTCTCTCTATCTAGCCCAGTGCAGCTGAGGACTGTTGAGATCCTCAAACAGAGTCGCGACATGGGTCTCACAATTGGCCGTGACCCCCTTGGTCTTGCAGCAGCCGCCATCTATGTTGCATCAATCATGATGGATGAGAGAAGGACCCAGCGTGCGATTGCTGAGGTTGCGCGAGTGACGGAGGTCACGGTACGCAACAGGTACAAGGAAATCGTTAGAGTCCTCGGCATCGGCTCTATAAGCTTAAGCAATATGTGAGGGGTTCAGATTCTCTCGTGCCGCATGAATGCAGAGTAGCCACTGTCCGCTTTAGGATGCAGATATCTCTGTAGTTGAAACGCATACACGTACCACTGAGAAATGCCTGTCACTCAGAGGGCACAAGCGGTTGGATGCCCTTTCGACTACTGCTTGTCCTGCCTATCTGCCGGCCCAGTCTACTACGATCGCTGAATCAGGGAAGCCGAGGCCATTTAGAATGCCCTTGATGACTCCACGGTGATCCCCCTGAAGCTCAACATGACCATGCTTCGCAGCCCCTCCACAGGCCAGTTTGCTCTTCAGCTTCCTGGCGACTTGACCGAGGTCAGTATTCTTGTCGAAGCCTTCAACTACGGTGGTCAGGCGACCCCACTTTCTACGTTCGACGCTCACAGTGATTCTGGCTTCTTCCTGTGCGATTGTCTGACAGACGCACAGATCCATGGGCAAGCCACAGTTTGGGCAAATACCTCCGTCTGTACTCAGCCTATATTACTCCTGAAACTTGTTTTCCAGCGATTTGCTGGTCTTCTATGCCGACAGCCCCACATATAAGCTCTCTCAAGATGCCCCAAACGTGCGTTTCTGGCACGGTTGGCTGTCGGTCAGGAAGAATAAAGAGAGAAAGACACTGACTTGTTGCCTGCAGACCAGATGTCAGAAATGATAATCGTTGACGCCCTAAGCTCCGGTATTGGCCGCAGAGTGAGTTCACGGGACTCCATAGGTTGTGGACCTAGAACTGTGGCCGGCGTCCTAGAGAAGAATGGCGTCGGATGCCGGATCAAGATGGCTGAAGAGCTCTTGTCAGTGAGAAGCGTGGATCGCAAGTTCCAGCACTTGGCATTGAGTGCCATGACGATGGATCTTCCAGCCGCAAAACGAGTGATCAGCAGTTGGCGCAAGTCTAGGCCGGGTGGTAGGGTTCTCGTTGGGGGGCCCATCTCCTCAGACCCTAGCCTAGTCATGACTGAGCTCAGACCTGACGTAGTGGTGATTGGAGAGGGAGAGGGAACGCTTGAAGAGCTCCTCCGGAAGGGATTCCTATCTGGTGAGACCGATCTCTCCAGTGTCAAGGGCATCGCTTATCGTCGCGGCGCCAACCCAATTGTGACAGGCCGTCGTCCTCTGCTCTCGGCAAACCAAATGTCTGACGAGTACATACCCTCGATAACTCGCACTGTTGACTACCCCGCATACCAAGCTGACAGGGTCTATGTTGAGGTCGTCAGGGGATGCTCAAATCTGAGAAGAGCGCGGCTCAGGCTTCCTGATGGCCGCAAGTGTTCCGACTGTGGGAACTGCGATTCGGATGATCCCGCTGCCCGGATAGCGTGTCCGGAGAACATACCACCCGGTTGTGGTTTCTGCAGCGTGCCTGCCACGTGGGGCCCGCCTAGAAGCAGGTCTCCAGATGCAATAGTTGAGGAGGTCAGAGGTCTCTTAGACCTAGGTGTACATCGAATCGTCCTTGAGGCCCCAGACTTCCTTGACTACATGCGGGGAAATGGAGATGTCGTAGATCCATGCGAACCGCCTGCCAATCTCGATGCAATCGATGGTCTGCTAGGTTCGTTGGCAGTCCTTCCTCAACTGGCAGACGGGTCCGTCCACATCGACATAGAGAACATGAAGGCTTGTCTCCTGAACGACGAGGTGTGCGACGTGATATCCCGGAACATGAAAGAGATCAGACCCAACATAGGGCTTGAAACTGGGTCGCAACAACACATGCGTGAGATTGGCAAGTGCGGCACACCTGCGGATGTTGTGAGAGCCGTGAGGATTGCGAAGGAACACGGTATGCACCCCTTTGTGTACCTGATTTATGGGCTACCCGGCGAGTCTGAGCAGACAGTGGACGAGTCAGTCAGATTGATGCGAGAACTGGACAAGGAAGGTGCCCAGAGAATCATACTATATGGTTTTCGTCCACTTCCAGGTTCAGCCTTCGAGCAATTCCCGACGCCTTCGCTGAACGCTCCTTTGACCCGAAGAATGCTCAGGGAAGCTGAGAGGATCAATCGTGCGAAGAAGGCTCAGTACGTCGGCCGCGTGATACGGGGCGTGGCAGCAGAGCCCTCTTGGGCTAGGCACGGCCATACGATGGTATATCCCCTTGCAGACGGACCAATGATGACTGTTCAAGGTGGCTACTCCCCGGGTACGGTTTTGGACGTGAGAATCACGGACATTCTGAGCCCCAATCTCGTGATGGGAGAAGCGTTGCACAGCTCTCAGTAGAAGCCCGAAGAAAAGCTTCATATGGGAAACCGTTGGCCTGTCGCTAAGGCGCCTCATAGGGCTCGGAGCGAGGCAATCATGGTCTACATATGCCACTCATGCAAGCACGAAGTGACTCCTGAGGGTCTCAAGACCTTGCCAGGTGTCAAGTGTCCGTACTGCGGCGGTAGGATTCTCTACAAGATCCGTCCACCGGTTGTCAAGCGGGTCAAGGGAGTGTAACAGCCTCTCAAAGGTTGGACAATCCTGAATACTCTCATATTCGGGCTCAGGCAGCTCTCGACTGATTCGGTTTCTGACGTGGATTCGGCATGGACTGGCCTCAAGTAGTACAACCCCGCTGTCGTTTCTAGGAGGGCAGAAGCCCGTGTCCAGCTTTGTCAAGCTAGTAATGTACTATATCCAGTGGCCACGATCAGAAGGCATCAGTTCTCGCTTCAACGACACGAGTCTACTGTTTGAGAAACTCGTAGACTGCCGCAACAATCGACAACAAGAACAGCATCACGAAGAAGATAGCTGCAATCTTTCGTTTTGTCATGAGGTGCAATCTCGTTTCCTCCTAAGACCCCAGAAGTATGTTACCTAGAGTGGTGAGCTCGTCTATACCACGAATCTCGTTCTGAAAGAGAGGCACCTCCGTGATTTCAAGATCACCATAGAGGTCTCTGATGTCTGCAAGATTTGCCTGCTGCATCTCGCGACGTCTACTGCAGAATGTACAATCCACATTCTCTGGAATCAGCTGGTTGACGATTAGCTGACTTACAGGTATATGCCACTTGTTCAGGCTTGATAGCAGGCGCTGAGTCTCAAAGACTGCCATCGCCTCAGGAATCAGCACGACAACGAACTGTGTCGTGTCCGGGTCTGAGAGCTCGATTCTGGCAGCTCGTATCTTCTCCTTCGTCTGTTTCAGCATCTCCCAAGAGTCATCTTCTTCGGCTGGGCCGCCGAACATCGCCTTGAAACCTGACATCATCGAACTGAGCCTCTGCCTGAGTGTGAGTATCTTGCCTAGCCAGCTGTCAAGAAGATCGGGCAACTCAAGGAGCTTGAGTGTGTGTCCGGTTGGTGCCGTGTCAAAGATCACACGATCGTACGAGGAGTCCTCTAGGAACTCCAGCATCTTTCCGAATGCCATTGCCTCATCAGAACCGGGCGGTGACATGCCATCCATATCGCCCAAGAGCTGGGATACCATCTGCATCTCGGGTCCTGACCGTTTCGATCCAAGGGCCTGCTGAAACTCTTTCATTCCCTTCTCAGTATCAATCTCAAGGCCGAAGAGCCTGTCTACACCCTCTATCGGGACAACCTCGCCTCCGCTCAAGTTCTGATCAAAAGAGTCACTGAGGCTGTGAGCCGGGTCTGTGGACAAGACAAGTGTTCTGTAGCCGTGTCCTGCTGAGAGAAGGGCCATTGCGCCTGCACAGCTGGTCTTGCCGACCCCGCCCTTGCCGCCGGACAGAATGAACTTGATGCTGTCCTTGTATATGATGTCCCCGAGCGTCAATTCCAGTCCTCACTACGGCCTCGTATTCATTGGTCTATTAATGCTTCCCAGCAGCACATTCCTAGGAAGAGTGTTGGTCTGCGACATTCAACAAGATTGCCAGCATGAACCTGCTCTAGGCTGCAGCGACGCATCACGCAAAGGCTTAAGCGCAGACAGTTCCTCCTCCCGGTGGGTGCCGGGAAGCGCCACCCGGCACGGTTTGATACTGGGCCGGTTGATGAGGCAATTCCAATGTCGTTTCCGCAGGTCCGCATGACGGCGGCACAGTTTCCATCCACAGTCCTCAGGCTGCTTGGTATCATGGTGCCAGATGGACTGCCTCCTGCAAACCAAGAGATACTCGATCGATTCAGTCCTAAGGCAGTAGTGATCATCATGATAGACAACTTCGGGCTGTTTGAGGCAGTCGTCTGCAAGCCCGAGGCATTGATCAAGAACATGGAACTCCTCGCCCTCATTGAATCGGAGGACCCCTATGCCATCGCCCTGACAAACTCTCTCCTTCGAAGCTCGAGCGGGCTCCACTTGGTCCAATATGTTCGGGATTACGGCAAGTCTGTTCAGGTCATTTGCCGTGGAGATGACATGGCATCGTTAGGCTTCGAATCGGCTCATACAGTCGAAGTCCGTGATGACATGGCAACGTACGTTGAGTCGACCAAGCACATCTCGAAGGCCGATTTTCTCTACCTCCACTTCCTAGACTTCGAGAGTCTATATGCTCAGTATGGCCATAGGACACCACCCAAGACTCTCCTTGAGAAAATCGTGAGAAGGACCGACAATTGGGTGAAGGTGCTGCTGAAGCAAGCTAGGGTTGGGACACTCTTCGTAGTGATAGGAAACCACGGTCGACACCCAGTGCCCCTTGAATACGAGGGGAAGCTTGCTGAGTGGCGGACTGCCAATGCCCCGATAGCTATGATGTTCCAGAAGAGAACAGAATGAATGGGCTCACAACAAGGTCAGCATCCCGAATGTGATCGCTACAAGGGCAAGAACAATACAGAGCTTCCAGAAAGGCACTCCTCGTGCGAGGCGAAGGAGAGCTTCCATTGAGGCCAGTCCAGTCAGGAACACGATTGTTTCCATCATGATGAGATCCACAGGACTGACACCACCGAATGATGCGCCTTCGCCCAGCAGTTCCAAGCAGAGGATTGCCACCACAGCAGGAACACTCATCAGAAAGCTGAAACTGAATGCTGTTTCTTTCTCGACCGTTCATTGTTAGTTGGACAAAGTTGGACAAAGGAGTCTTTGTCTTCCCAGAAACGGCACTGGGGTCGTACTCCTTGAGGCTGGATTGTGTCGAGTCAGCCTCAATGAGATGTATGGTTCGAGCTATTTAAGCCCCTACTCGAAAATGTCCAAGATTGTCCAACTTCTACGCAGCTGTTGCATACCCTATGCATTAGCAAAGTGGACACAGTGACTCCTGAGCGGCTCAGTCCGGGCAGGACGGAGAAACCTTGGACTAGCCCGGTGACAAACGATGCTCTGTCTGTGATCGAGCGACCTGTGTCCGTGTTCTCGGATACTGGGGTCCTGCGGCTTGTCAGATAGAGGACAACCCCTGTAAGCAGCAGAAGCAGGCCCACGAGGATGTTCAACAGCTCTCCTTGAGGCACTATTACTCCCGTCCTGAGAGCATAATAGAGAGGCAATGACGTGATGGCTGTGCCAACAGTAGCAATAAGGAGAAGCCTGAACAGAGTCCTGTCCTTCAGGGTCAGAACATGCAAGATCTCCTTTCGATATCGTACAACCACTGCAGACGTTGTCCCGAGGTGGAGCCAGAACGTCAGGGCCAATAGCGATTCAAGAGGGGCAGCGCCGATGTTGTGTGCGAAGAGAATCACCATGCCTTGGCTACTCATTGGCAGCCACTCGACCAGCCCCTGAATCAATGCGGCTATAATCTGCCAGAGTTCCACTTCTTCTCACCTGCTGCAAGAGCCGCGTGTTACCAAAGGGTTAAAAACTGCTGGGGTCGCACTCGACTCTGGAGGCGTGAAATGTGGTCCTTGACAGTGACCGAAACAGCAGCAGTGACCTCGCCAACGTGACTCAGATGCTTGACGAGCACTTCAGAGTTGCCTTGTCGGCCACAAAGATGGTCACTACCGCGATGACGGCGTGGATTGAACAGCGCAAGTCGATTAGCGCGGAGGACTTGGCTCGGATTACTGCCCTAGAGGAGAAGGGCGACGAGCTCAAGCGCGCGATGCTGAGCGTCCTTTCGACTGCCCAGACACTCATGCAACGAGAAGACTTGCTGCGCCTCATCCACTACAATGACAAGCTGGTAGACGGTTCCGAGATATGCTTCTATCATCTGGCCGCTGTCATGAGTTCTTGGGTTCCTGAAGGAGAGCTGAGGACCAAAGTCGCTGAGCTGGGGCGAATGGTCAATGAGATTGTTACCCAACAGAGGGAGGCCGTGAGGTTCCTATCCATCAACGTCGAAACATCGATTGCCAAAGCGGACGACATATGCAGGATTGAGAAACGTATAGATGCCCAGTGGCGGGACGTAGTTTCTCTCTTGTATCCAAGCCCTATCCCGCTTGCGACGGTGCTCAGGTTCCGTGACTTTGTCAACCAGTTGGAAGAGATGGCAAACTTCAGTGAAGACGCGGCAATCGCGATCCGAGGGTTGTCTCTCACCCTGAATACTTGATTCAGTTGGTGTCAGGTCTTGTCTGTGGAGTCCGAAGAGGTCGCTGTCGCAGAGTTGGTTGGTGACAGGGGGATCGTCTGGAATTCTCAGCACGCGATGCATCTCTATGGCCATGGTTACTTCGGGCAGCCTGTGGGTATCAGGAAGCCGAAGTCGGCCGAGTTCGACAAACCTCTGGAACTCTCTCTCATTGAGTGCACCTATCTGATGAAGAGAGGTTCTCTGAAGGTGTATGATCCTCGTCAAGGGCGCGATGCGACCGAGGAGGAGCTGCTTGCCGTAGGCCTAGCCAATTCAGATGACTTCAATGACAGGCTTCTCGTGTATTCTCAACTGAGGGATCTTGGCTACGTGGTTCGCCCCGGCCTCAAGTTCGGGACTGACTTTGCAGTATATGAGCACGGCCCCGGCATTGACCATGCACCTTTCCTGATCCATGTAATCCCTCAGAAGAAGGGTGTCATGCCTCTCGACATAGTCAGGGCAGGAAGGCTGGCAACGAGTGTCAGGAAGAAATTCATTGTCGCCACGGTTAGAGAGAACGGTGAGATTGCCTACTACATGTTCCAGTGGCATCGGCCATAGTCTGATTCTGTGTATCACACTCGTTCGGGAACACTAGCAAAGCAAATAAGGTCCCACTGTGTGAATTCGTCGCGACCTCATCCAGCCAAAGAGGAAGATCCCCTATGGCACAAAAGGCGACAAATGCAAAGAGCTTTGCTGCACTCTTGGGTCGGGCGTGGGAGTGCACGCCGTCATTCATCTGTAGCAATGACGACTACATCTACTGCCTGTATCCATCTGACGACAAGAAACAGAAGTGGATTGAGGCCTCGATCACATTTCCCGATGGATCTCTCGACAAGAAGGAAATCGATCCGGTAAAGGCGATTGCCCTCCTCATTGAGGAGCTGAAAGTCCTGCCTGACTACGGGGTCGATACCGTAGTGACCACAAAGGAGAAACTGGATGAGGCTGCAAGCAGGCTAGCAAACCTCAAGTGATATGCGGTATGAGTTCAGAATCACGGATAGGCCCAGTTGGCCCATCTCATCTTGTCTTTTGGGACGGACGAATCTGATGTCAAGAGCGCTCGTTGTGTGTCCATCATGCGGTGCTGAGGTCGCGCACGCACGCTTCTGTACCTCTTGCGGAAAGCCTCTCTCAGGGGTCAGCAGGTTGGATGGAAGTACCGTGTCGTCATTGCCGACAACTCCTACCGACCTTCTTCCCAGTGTGCTCACGGCCGCGTCCAACGCAGACAAGCAACCCATTCCTGATTTCGGTGTGACTGTCGAAGACATGGACCAGAGGGCTTTGTCGGTTCTAATGGCAAAGGCTGAACTCGAAGTGATTGACAGGGATCTCGACGAACTGATTCGTCAAATACAAGCGACCCGCCAGGCTCTATCCCTAAAGAATGCTGACAGGGTTGTTCTCACAGCACGAGCCGAGACCTTGAGGGCGGTCTTGGACCGCACCAAAAGCAGACGAGCAGAGCTGATGAGCATCAAGGGTCCTCTGACTATCGAAACAGTACTCAGTGAACTGGCGTCCGAGGAGTCTAAGCTCTCGAAGCTTGAACAGCTAGAGGGCTCCGTGGACGCTCAGGTGTATGACGAGCAGTATGAGGACCTGATTGCCAGTATTAAGAAGCTCAAGAAAGAACTGAAGGGCGCAGTGAAGGAGGCCTGTGAGTGGCTGAAGGGCATGAGCAAGAAGACAAAGGAACTCAGGCGCGAAGCGAGTAGGCTAGATGCTAGGCACAAGATTGGCGACATATCCACCAAGGTCTTTGAGGAGTCTAGGTCGAAGGTTGATCGGTCTATCGAGGTTCTTGAAGGGGGACAGAGGGCTTTGGAAACCATACTCACTATGGCCGAGCGAAAATGAAACATAACGATGTCTATCCGGAGTTGACTGCAATGCAAGACGGTCTCCCCGAATGTTCACCTTTGTGTAAGGGATTCAGATGTGACAAGCACCCCAGCGCGTACAAGATGCTCACTGGAGGCGGCCGCAGATCTGTACAATGCACGTGGGCTGAAGACGAATGCGAAGGACCTTACTGCAAGTTTGGGCTCTGCATGGAGCGCAAGATGACAAGCGATGGCAGATGCAGGAGGGTAATCAGGCATGAGGAGGAAGGGTCTGATGAAGCACCACATGACCTCTTCGACCCTGAGCATGATGTTCCGATTCCCGAGCGGTTTGCCAAGAAGCTGCGGAGAAAGGGCTCACTCTCATGAGTACTGTCAGGAGTGCCCGTAACCTCTATAAGTGGCACGCAACGGTCCTTAACACCTGCTGAGGCGAAACAGAGTGCTGGATAAAGTGCGACCTGAGATGAGAGCGCTCATCTACTTCATGGTGGGAATGTCGCTATTGGGAATAGGCATTCTTCTTGGTCAGGCTGCCTTTGCGATTGCCTATCTCGGACCACCATGATTCGAGGTTGTCCACCAGAGTGATCATCTTTGAAGCCCCTTGACGAGTTTGTCCGTGCCCTGCAAGACTTTGATGGCATATCACGAAAGTACGTATTGCCCCAGATTCTGACCAGACTCCGGGAAGAGTCATACAGGGGTGGTCTTCCTCACTCGCTGGGAGAAGACTCAGCAGTCATCGAAATGGAAAAAGACGAGGTGATGCTCCTCACAACAGATTCGATTGTTGAGGAGCTATGTCTACACTATCCTCGAGCGGCAGGCTTCAACGTCGTCCTCGCGAACGTGATGGACATCTATGCCGCAGGCGGTGTTCCCAACTCCTTTGCCGTTGCACTCTCATACTCCGATTCCCAAATCGGAGAGATGCTTCTTCAGGGTCTGATCGATGGCTCTAACAAGTTCAGGGTTCCCATAGTCCGGGGCCACACGAACCCCCGTTCTGGAACCACATATGTTGTCGGGTCCGCGGTTGGAAAGGTCAAGAAACGTGACCTGCTCACGTCTGGGGGGGCGCAGCCTGACGACGTGATTATGCTGATATATGACCGGTATGGCAAGCGAGGATCCAGCTATAAGCTGGGCTGGGACTGTGTTTCGGATGCAACATCAGAATCGGTCGTAGATCGACTGTCTACTATGAATACTCTCGCGGGGGCGCACGTCCTCAGTGCTTCGAAGGATGTTTCCGTGGCAGGGCTCGTAGGGACCGCAGGAATGATGCTCGAGTATTCCGACATGGGCGGGCATATCGATATGGACGCCGTCGAGAAGACCAGTCCCGGCTCCATTGAGCTGAAAGACTGGATCAGGATGTACATCTCTCTAGGCTTTCTGGTGGCCCTCCGAGAGAAGAATGTCCGTCGTGCCTCACAGATAGTCAGGGATCACGGCATGGAGATCGCATCGATTGGGCATGTCGATGGCTCTCACAGTCTCAGGTTGAGGAGTGGTCGAGAAGACCGTGTTCTATTCGACTTCTCTAGAGGGCCTGTCCTGACACCCCGCGACAGGGCTGTCCAAGGGCGCCTGCCAACATAGTTATAATGGTGTCAGACAGCCATCCGCACTGAAGTGGTGAAGTTGGAGAAGTCAGACAAGGTCTGCAGTGTCACAGGATGTGGCAATCCGTCCAAGCGTTCGTTCGCCACAATGAGAATAGCTGAGAGCGTTGCGGCGTCTGGTTTGAAGCTAAAGGATGCAGCATCACGAAAGACCTACCTTTGTTCTGATCACTGGAAGAGAGTGAAGAAGGCCTTCAAGAAGGACACAAAACCCGAACGACTACGTTGGGGCCATCCGTGAATCGTCCAAGGCTACAGGGTGAAAGGATCTCGTGAGCTGCACTGTGTAGGGGGCAAGGCTCAATGAGTAATGAAGAGGGCATCACTCGTGCCCTGACTGCGAAGTGGAAGCTATGGTTGGAGCGCGATGGCAACTATGTCTTTGGCCAAGGCGCCTATGAGATACTGAAGGCTGTTGACGAAACCGGCACTATAACTGAGGGAGCCAAGAAACTTGGGATGTCCTACCGATATGCATGGGGCGTGATTAGAGGCATAGAGAAGAAGCTCGGCGCACGACTGATAGAGACTCACAAGGGCGGAACAGTGGGCGGTGGAGGAGCTCGTGTGACGGAGTTGGGGCACAGACTGATGAGAATCTATGCCAGAGTCAGCGAGGAGTTTGAACGAGCGGCTCGAGAGACCAGCGGAAAGCGTTCATGAGAAGCGTATCAGTATTGCTTTGTTGGGACAGTGGCTCTTGCACTCAAGACACATTATGCAGTCGGGGCTGTGCATGTGCTGATACGGAAAGCGTCTGATTCTGATGTTCATCGGACAAACGGCCTCGCACACGTTGCAGGTCTCTGGTGTGCACTTGGCCGGGTTTCGACCAATTCCAATAAGGGCATCCTTCGAGAAGACACCGTATATCCATCCGGCGGGGCACAGCCATCTACAGAACCATCTTGGAAACCAGACTGAGCCCACTACTACTATCAACACAAAGACAAACTGACCAAGGAACCAGCCCCATTGAAGGATGTACCATAGAGTATCGAGGCTCACCGGCCATAGGTGCTGACTGATTATGTTTGGGAGAGCAACAAACAGGATGTACGCAGGGTTAAATGGGTCGAATGCAGCGACGGCGAAGGGTCCAAGGGCCGCAGTGAGCATGTCAATCGTGCCAGTCCATCTGCTAATACCCACCCAGACGACTAAGAACATCACGATGATGAAGACATATGCCTTGACCCTTCGCAGTTCCTCTTCTGTGCTGGGGGCAGGTCTGATCTTGTTACGATTAGGCAGCGTGGCAAAGTCCTGTATCGTGCCAATCGGGCATGCCCAAGCACAGGCTGTCCTGCCGATTACTACCAGTATGATTATCATTGCTCCTATGGTGAAGAAGGGGAACAGCCCACTGCTGAACTCCCGCTGCAATGTGTCAAAGGACCCAGCGATAATTGCGGCGGGTCCTTGCAGTGGAGCAAGGATTGGTATGGTGGGAAGAATGTGACTGAACTCAGTCCAGAATGCTACGAACTGCTGACCACCGAACAATGACACCATTACGTAAGCATTGATGCCCAACAAGAAGACAATCTGAACCACTCGGCGAAGCATGCGGACATTGAAGATGTACCCAAGAGGGCCAGATATCATCTCACGATAGGACGACCTTGGCTTCTCAGGGAGCGCACCAGTCTTCTCCTCTTCACTGGCTCCCTCGGTCTGGGCAGCTTCAGTCTTGCCTCTGTCTAGCTTGTCGGCATCTTCTGCCACTGCATCAGTCCTCGTCTTGGGCCGTGTGACGGCCGGAGAACCGGGGTGACATTAAAAACGTTGTGTTGGACGAGGCAGACAATTATCCATGGGGGGGACTTGCATATGAAAACGTCATCTCGATTGTGTCTGCGACAAGTCTGACTTGCACAAAGAAAGCGTTCGGTGCGAGAGATGGACCTGCAACCATGACTATGTTGTGAATGTAGGTTTCATACCAGATAATCGGCTCGGTGTTCTCCCTCCGATACGTGACGGTCAGAGTGGTTCCGGACGCGGTCACATTCGTGTACTTGGGCACGACGACCTCGATTGTGATCTCGCTTGTGTTTCCAGTATCTACCTTGGCAGTCGCATTGTGTATCATGTCAGCCAAGGTTTCCGCTTGTCTCACCTGTGCCGCAGAGTCCATTGTCACAACGGCATAAAGCAAGACTGGAGCTCCAACAAGAACTGCTGTAGTCAGACCTACCGCTACAAGCATCATCTTCTCAAGGGAGCGCGAAACCATGTGTTTCTGTATGGTGGGTGACCCAATAAACATGTGACTCCTGTGATTTTCGTTGTCTTCTTTAAGAAGCATGTCACGCTAATCGTGTGGCCGTCGTCCATTGACGAAGGTTTTAACCGCCGTACACCCACAATTCAGACGACAAGATGATGGAGCACCTTGTACCGATTCACGTGGGCCTTATGGGGCACATAGATCACGGCAAGACTCAGCTCGCAAGAGCCCTGAGTCAGAAGGTGTCTACCGCAGGTCTTGACAAGCATCCACAGTCCCAGGAGCGCGGGATAACCATAGACCTTGGGTTCACAATGTTCGTGCTGGGCAAGTACGTTGTGACCTTGGTGGACTCTCCTGGTCATGCTGATCTCATACGTAGCGTCGTTGCTGGTGCGGGGATCATCGACGCAGCTCTTGTCGTCGTCGCGGCGGACGAAGGTCCGAAGGTACAGACTGGCGAGCATCTACTTGTACTCCAGTCCATGGGTGTTGAAACCATCATTATCGTCATCTCGAAGACTGACCTTGCCGATGAGAAACAACAGGCATCTGTTGAGAGCAGGATGAGGTCCATCATGGCGGGCCTGTCGTTCAACAAGGTGGAGTACGTGAGAGTTTCGGCGCTGACTGGAGACGGTATTGACAGGCTCCGAGATGTCATTGCGAGAACAGTGACACCAAAGCCAAGAATGAGGGACGCTCCGTTTCTAATGCCCATTGATCATGCCTTCAGTGTGAAGGGCCACGGCACTGTTGTCACTGGAACGGTCCTCAGAGGAGTCATAAAGGTTGGTGATTCACTCGAACTCATGCCTCAGGCCAAGACAGGAAAGCTACGGTCTATTCAGACCTTCAGCGAGCCCCGCGAGCACGCAGGTGCAGGTGACCGGGTGGGGTTGAACATCCCTGACTTGGAGCCTGCAATCATGAACCGAGGAAACTACCTATGCGAACCGGGCTCTGTCAGGACCACAACCGGGGTAATCCTGCAGATCCGAGCCAACCCGCTCTACCACGGGCGACTGACAAAGGGAATGGTCGTAAGCGCGACAATCGGAATGCCGAGCGTGACAGCCGAGTTGATGCCGTTCAAGATCGAAGGCAGTACCCGGGTGATTGAAGGCAGTGTTGAAGGGTCGGTGAATCATACAGCGGTGTTGCTTCAACGAGAGGTGGTGGCAGAAACTGGTATGCGCGTTCTACTCATGCGGACAGACCTGCCTCCGACTCAAATGCGCATCATTGGTTCAGGAGAGATTGTGGACATTCCCGACAAGATGATGCTTGTCAGGAAACGCGTTCGTTCTGGAAGGGTTTCCCGAGTCAGGCCTGCCGACGTACTTGTGGAAGGGCTTGCCTCAAGGAAGGAAACTGCTGAAGCCCTAGTTGGTTCTTCTGTTAGGACAAACACTGGACGAGAGGGACTTCTCGCTCAACCGTTTGGAACGCGAGGCGTCTTGTCTGCTCAGTTTGATGGGCCTGTGAAGGTGGGGGACATGGTGATGTACGAAACAACAGTTGAGGAGGAGTACAAGTTTGGATATTGAGCGCAAGCTTACCGATCTGATACCTGAGAACTTAGCTGAGCGAGGCCGAGTGACAATTGACGCCCTGTTGGCACCAGTGAAGGATGTGCTAAACAGAAGGGTGTTCCCAGAGAAACCTCTCTCTGATCTGCAGGTTGAGCTTCTGCTTCAACTGCTGTCGTCAATGGACTCTGACAAGGACCCTGAGGCCTCAAGGGTTGGTGAACGGGAGGGACGGACGGCCTCTCCTCTAATCTTTCGTCTGTCGTCTGGCTTCAACCATGGGATTGGACGCAGTGGTCACATCACCGCCACTCAACCAAAGGCTGTCGGTTCCTCACTAATGCAGGAAGTCGTTGACAGCGTTGCTGTCGATGCAGTCCGGAAGCTCGGACTGGAAAACATACATCATGGCCTTGTCACGCCATTGTCGACGGGGATGAGTATTGCCCTTGTGTTAGCAGGACTGAGAAGAGAGATTGGCTGCCGAGAGGTTCTGTTTCCTCGTGTCGATCATGCTTCTCCTCATCGGGCCATAGCATTCGCCGGGCTCACGGAGGTAGTTGTGCCCACGGTGCTCGATGGAGATGCAGTGCATGTCGACTTGGGCGGACTCGAGCGACTCATGTTGAAACACAGAGGTTCTGCAGTCCTGTTGACGACGACGTTCTTTCCTCCTCGAGAGTCAGATCCGGTGAAGGACGTAGCCAAGATGTGCGCTGAGAGAAACCTGCCACTTGTGATCAACAACGCCTATGGAGTGCAGTCAGAGGAGGTCCTGCGGTCCATACGGTCGGCAGTCGATGCAGGTCGTGTAGATGCGGTCGTTCAGAGCAGTGACAAGAACTTCCTGTGTCCAGTTGGTGGTTCAATCATCGTTTCACCAGACGACAGGGTGGTGGAATGGACTGCGGAAACCTATGCGGGGCGAGCGACCGCTGCTCCTCTTGTTCAGACCCTCGCTGCACTTCTTGTCATCGGGCATGATAGATACCGCCAGTTCAGAAAGGAACAGGTAGAGAATCGTGCCCTTCTAGAGGACAGACTGAAATCGGTTGCCGAAGGCATCGGTCAGAGAGTACTCTCCGTAAGAAATCCAGTGTCATGTGCGATTACTCTGGACGGACTCGATGCTACGGAGGTCGGGTCAAGGCTATACAATCTAAGGGTGACTGGTCCGAGGGCCATCAGGAATGGCGAATACGGTTCTTCGATTGACGGCTATCCTCACAGCTATCTAGTGATGAATGCCGCGATTGGCACGAGTAGGAAAGACGTGGAGGAGGCCACCACTAAACTCAATAGGGCACTAGACAGCCTATCATGAGAGTTCTGAAGGGAGGACGCGTCCATGGAAGCGATCGACAAGCAACCCAAGGTGTCCCACACCCTGAGCTATGACATCGCAGAGTCGGCTGTTGTCTTCAGAATGGCTTGGTATGTAGTGGCCTCACAGCCTGGGATTCTGCTCAATGAATATAGCGAGGCAGAGAGTCAGATATTCAAGGGCAAGGCTATGTTCACGACCAAGATTGGCGATAGCAAGGTCACAGTGCGTGTGTGGGTTGAAGAGGCACAGAAATCAGTTGAGCTGGCTGTCTTCGGGGGAAGCGAAACTGCAATGAAAAGCTACATGGACGGGCTTGCCAAGCAGCTACAGTCCTCACTCCATAAGTACCAGAGTCTCAAGGAGAAGGACAAGAGCAAGCTTGGAAGGGCCTTGGTGGCAAAGACCTGTTGGGACAAGACTATCCTTGAGATCCTGAGTAAGGCCCCGCTGAGTGGGATCTATTTCGACATATCCCTCGGACGAGAGATGATGATAAAGGCCACTGAGGGGGATGAAGTCCATCCCATATCTCTAACCACAGGCGCGTGGCTATCAAAAATCGAGTCGTTACCAAGAGACAAGCCGCTGCCGGCAGAGATTGCGACCGAGTTGGCAAAGAAGACAGTCGAATGGAAGAAAGAGACTCACGCGGTCATCACTCGCTATTTGTAGGACTGTCAGAACCACACGTTTATGGCCTTGTTTTCAAGCAGTCTATCTAGATAGGGCCTCCCAAAGGACCGGTGGTCTGGTTCCATGGGCTTCAAACCCATGATCGTGCAAGCGATGAGAGTTCGATTCTCTTGGGAGGCCGCCATGACTGCGGATGCCAGTCTTGGTTCATCTCGAGTTAGTGCGTATCAGTTCCTCAAGCTCAGCTATCAGACGCTTTCTGGCCTGCTCTGGCGACTCGCCTGCCGCGACCGACTCTGACAGCACTCTTTTCCGTATCTGGTGCACTCTAGGATCTGATCTGTAGGTCGCGAACTTGCCAAGGAATTGAGAAACCGCCTCCCTTGTAGCAACATCGATCGATCTGTCATCTGTTTCGATTGGATGTGAATCCTGCTCAACGGATGGACTGAGCGCCCTGAGCTTTCGAATGACCTGCATCGCTGCGTCGTCTACGCCGACCTCGGACAGGTCTACTGCCGCGATGGGCGTGTCCCATGCGTATCTGTCACCAGGTCTGTCGAAATTGCTGCCGATTCTGACTATCACATGCTCTGGTAGTGCTGCTTTTCTTTCCCGATTCCACCGGAGGCACGTTTCCAATGGCGTGGACACGAATACGACCGCAAAGGCGTATTGTTGTGTCCTGGCCGCTTCCCGAAGTTCATGGCGCATGCTGGCGTAGTAGTTCGTGTCATCATGAATCACCGAGAATCCTTGTGCAAGCGTTTCAGTGACTCGTTCTAGCGCCGCTTCTCTCACGTCGTGCTCCTTTTCAGGTAAGAACTCCGAATAGTAGAGTTGGTCCCGCCACTCATCCGTACTCACTATCTGTACCTTTGCACGAGGACCAAGCTTGGACTGCACTGCCTTGGCAAGAGTTGTCTTTCCCGAAGCAGGGAGTCCACAGAGGGCTAGGAGGAACTTGTTCATGGAACATGATTCACTCTGAAGGTGGAACAGAAATGTCTTGCTGAGGCTGGGACTAACGACAGCGCGTCCGACGTCGTCTATGGTCTGATGGTGATCTGGAGTGACTGTGCGAGGTCCTTGTAGCGGTTCCTGACAGTGACTTCGGTCACGTTTGACGCCTCAGCGATTTCTCTCTGCGTGCGTCTGTCGTCCTCTATGATACCTGCAATGTACAGCGCAGCTGCCGCAAGACCACCTGGGTCCTTGCCGGCTGTCAGACCATGCTGTCTGGCCTTGTTGATGATGTCCATCGCACACTGCAGGGTTCTTCCATCCAGCGACAGATCTGCCGAGATGCGTGGCATCAGGTCATTTGCCGACGGTATTGGGACTCTGATGTCGACATTGCGCAGGATGAGTCGAACACACTGGCCGAGTTCTTTTCTGTTCACTCTGGCCTCGGTGACTATCTCATCAAGCTGCCTCGGTATCTTGTGAATACGGCAGGACAGGTAGATCGAGGCCGCAACCATTCCCTCTATGCTTCTTCCTCGGACCAGACGCCTGCTCAACGCCTTCCTGTAGATGAGAGCAGCTGTTTCCTTCGTTTCACTAGGAATGCCCAGCTGCGAAGTCAGCCTGTCCATCTCACTCATGGCGATACTGAGGTTCCTGTGCTGAGAGCTGTGTACAAGAGTCCTGATCTGCCACTTGCGCATTCTGTAGATTGCGGCACGATTGTTCGCAGCAATCGAGCGACCATTCGCGTCCCTATCGCTCCAGCCAATAGTAGTGGCAAGGCCCTTGTCTGCCATTGTCAGTGTCATGGGTGAGCCAGTTCTCGCCCTAGCGTTTCTCTCCTCTGCTGTGAAAGCCCTCCACTCTGGACCCGTGTCCATCATGCGGTCATTGATCACACACCCACAGGCAGTGCAGATGTTCTCACCTCGGGTTGTGTCTTCGTAGAACTCGCTACTACCGCAAATGGAACACACACCGATGCCTTGTCGTCTTTCGGCCATAGCCCGGACTGGTTTCGCCATGCGAGGTCACCTACAAGTGCTCCTTTCAGGATTTGGCCCAAGAATAGGACCAACAATCAGTAAACAAAACTGCTCCGAAAAGAGCTGTCCCGTGACGGAGATTTATGACTATATAAGTTTAAGCCTCTATGAAAAAATGTACGCCTTTCTTAGGCGAAGATGGGCCAGAGAGCCCATCGTCGTAACAAGGTATGAAAACTCAAAAAAAGAGAGGGGCTGGAGAATGGACGCGTACTCACCTCTTTCTCCACCCTCTGTTGTCGGTGGGTCAATACATCCGCCAACTACTCTATACACGACCAAGACCTGACTATGTCCTCGGGGATCATGTGTATGTTCTCGTAGTAGGAACTGCCGTCATCGAGTACAGTCTTCGAGAGTGCGACCTTGAACAGCCCGCCGCTTCTTCCCAGCATGTAACCAGCTAGGTACTGCACTGGGACCTTCTGCTTGTCTGCCTCTTCCTTCGACATAGCGCAGCATTCGACACCGGTGCTCTCAAAGGCCACCTCAACCTTCTCGTGCTCTGAACAAGCATCGACTCGGTTCAGGCGCTTCAGGTCGTCAGCACGGCCGTTTCCACTTATGGTCATCACGCTGCTCCTGTCGTAATGGAACGGTTCGCCAGCAAGCTTGTGTATCGAGGGCGCCGCGTATATGGTCTTCTCATGGACTGAGTCGGCCCGGTCTTTACCGCTGTCTACGAATCTGGTTTCATCGCTCTCGCCTACGATATACCGGACGTAGTAGCGCTTTGCATCTACTTTCTTTTCGTCGTCACCCTCACTTACGGTGACAACTTCGTCGTCCCATATCTCGGCAGGGACGAATGGATTCTTCATGACTTTCTGCATTGTTTTCGCCTTCTGAGATTAACTATTGTTAACTAGGGATATAAGTCTTGCGAAACACTACTCCGAGTACATCGTTGTGCTCGCTTCGTCCATAGTGCACTCTCAGAATGGACAGTGCTGCAGCGAAGAGTTATTGTAGGCTGAGTACGGGCAATATCTGGGGCTAACGATGCTCGAGTATCTGGTAATTGTCTGCGCGGTGGCAGTGTTCGGACTCCAACACAGCGGTCTCTCGGCCATACGCGTCAAGTCTAGGGTTATCAAGAAGTGGGGCAAGAATCGATATGGCCGAGTGTTCACTGTCACCAGTGTCGTCTCTCTCATGCTTGCCTTCCTATCGATGGGCTATTGGGACTGGCTCTACTTCATCTTCTCGCCTGAAGATGCCAACGTGTTTCTCGCTTTGGCAGGGGTCGTATCCATCCTTATTGGACTGATAATAGCCAAGGCCGCATCAAAGGACCTATCAGTGACCAGTGTTGCAGACATGAGAACCGACAGGAAACCGGAGCTTGTTACTCGTGGAGTCTACTCTCGATTGCGTCACCCCTTGTATCTTGCCACAATCCTCATACTCGTAGGCACGATGCTGTTGTATCCATTTCCGAGTGTCCTAGTCTTCTGCTTGTCGTTGATCGCCTACGTATTGATAGGAGCACGTCTTGAGGAGAGAAAACTGGTTGTCATCTACGGACAGGAGTATCTTGACTATCGACACAAGGCTGGATTCATGCTTCCAAGAGTGAGCCGTTCACATGAGCAGAAGACTGCTGTGTGAGGGATTGATATCTACCTCAATGGGCTCAGCTCACGCTGTCCAGGGATGCCTGAATCTTCGACAGGTGTCGCGCTCTCTTCACTGCCTCTGCGGAGATCTCGTACACTTCGTCTTTCTCCACGACGTAGTGTGCTGTTTCAACCTCTGGTGTGAAGTGGCGCTTGATGTCCTCAACCACCATGTGAAGCTGGACACAGTGGGGACTCCCATCAATTGTGAGGACGGTGAGTCCTCGTATGCTCGCATATCTGACGATGGAAGCTATCTTGAAGCCCGCTTGATTCACATGGGTTTCCTCAAGGCACACTTCAAGCACTGACTGGCCACCATTCTTCTTGCTGAACTCTTCAACAATGTCGGGATATCGAGTGCCCATACAGCTCCCAATCAGGAGGAGGTTCCCTGCGTTCCTCAGTCTGGCGTCCCCAACGTTGGTGCACATGAGTCCTCCATGACAACCGCGGTTTCGGGCTACCACTTTCTCCTCCTCACTGACGTTCTGTCTTCTCTTGACTCAGCTTCGCTCCAATGGTCCGAAATCGGGGTCGCCACACGGGCTATGATGTCGCCTTCGAACACGTAGCTCATCTTGCCGAGGGATACCACCGTGCCATCATGAGGTGATATCACCTCCAGCTTGTCCTGCACTTGACCGATGACATCACCGTGGCGCACTGCCTCACCTGGGTGCATAGTGGGAACAAAGAACCCCTCGGCTTCAACATTCACATGCTGCATTCTTGCAGCGACGATACTGGATGTTTCCATCTTCTCCCCGGGAATCATGTCCTTTATCCTAAGGAAGTTGAGGATTGCCTCCCTCACCTCAACGGCTGCTTGGGGCTCTACCTGTCCTCTCTCACCCCTTGTTTCGATTGCGACCGCGGCTATGCCATCATGTGCCGCCTCCGTAATCAGCGAACCTCTGTTGCCCGGACCTTGGACCACAAGAGGAAGGGCAATCTGAGATGCCATGTTGCGGACGTGGATGTAGTCCCGGTGGAGAGCAACTACATGGCTGATGCATGATTGCCAACCTGTTCTGAGGTGCACAACAAAGTCGGCCTGTGAGACTCTTCGCCAGATCTCCCAAGCAGTCCTCTGGGTCACTGTGCCCTGCTCGTTGCCGGGAAACACCGTATCGAGGTCGAGGGAGTCAAGAGGAGAGACTTTCGTTCCTAGCCTGAATGACAGCGGGTTCGCTACAGGAAGCAACGTGACAGAGCCATCAATCCTCTCAAGGCTTTCTAGATGCTTCATCACGAGATAGCAAGCATAGACGTCTGTTGCTGACATGCCATCCATGGCAGATATGATCAAAACATTCGGTCTATCTGTTCCGAGAGCGTAGAACCCCAATGTGTTCCCTGTCTTCAGGTCAATGTCTACGGCACTTACTTCTGGCTTGACCATGGCAAGGCCTTCTTCGGACTGATGATGTTGCTTCTGTTCTGGTCGATATGAAGCAGTGTAAGACGTGAGAACGAATTCTCATACATAGGCGTCAGTTGCCGTGAAGTGACCAATACGCTGGGTTTCATCTCATGTGCTCGACTGGGTTGCCAGAAACGATGGCTGAGCGCGGCTTCTCAAAGCACATAGTAGTAGATGTAGAAGGCCAATCCAGCGCTCAAAGTAACCAGCCATAGGAGTATAGTAACGACCATCATCCTCTTTGTTCCACACGCGAGGGGTTTGGAGCCCCTTGTTGCGGAGAAGAACCGAAAGCCGAACAATAAACCCAGTAGTATGGTTATCGTGCCGAGCATGGCATGGGCAATAGTGGTCATTGCACCAGCACTAAGGGGGTCCGCGATGATAGCCCCGAAGTTCCGCACGAGCGAGGGTCCCATGATCAGGAGAATGGTTGCAAGATTGGCCAGCGTCGCAGACGCCATTATGATGCCGTGACGTTTCCGAGGGCGTTTGAGCACGACACCTGCCACCAGAAAGATGAGGAGCACTAGCTGTATGACGAGATTGATGTCAAAGATGATTGCTGCAGAAGTCCCAAAGATGCCCATGACATCACCATCACAATGACTGCATTGCCCAGAAATAAACTAGACGGGAGGCCGCACGATGCGGGCTCGATGAACGTCTTCAGTATGGAGAGGCAGGCACTTTCCATTTCTCCTCACGATGATTCACTGCTCAATCTATTGACCTGTGAACCACTTGCTTCTGCAGTTGAACAAGAAGATGTCACTTCTGAAAGTGCTGCCTGCGAAGTCATCGTGCCGACAGAGTGCATATTCACTCCCCCTCTTGATGGAACGCCTCTTGAAGAGGTCTTGGTGCCCACACCATTGGGAATCCCCTATCCACAGGGTTGGTATTCGTTTCTTGATGACATCTAGCCCTGCCATCGAAAGATAAGGTTCCCAGCATACAATGACGATTGATGGGTTGTAGTGTGCTATCGCCTCAAGAGCACCCATTCTTTCCACCCACTTGGGGTAGGCTATGTCGTAGCGTCCATCTCTGCTGTCTGTCGCAATGGTTTGTCTATCCAGCAGCGGTCCCAAGAACTCAGTGAGTTTTCCATCGCCCGCCATCACCTCCAGAACAGGACCCAGTTTGTCCGTGCGCAGTAGAACCGCCTTTATGATTTGAGCCAGTTCCGTCACGAACTCTCTGTTGAAGACCTGGAAAATCCACCTTCCTCCTACGTTGTTTCCGCTGCAGTACCTACGGACATCGAAGTCTTTCTCCACAGCCTGAAGCAGGGTCAGAGTTTCCTGATAGCCCATCAAGTGTTCGTGAACATCTATGAACTCTCCCGAGGGGTGCATCATCCAGCCCATGATCATGGGCGGGTTGCCCCGTTCAAGCCTTTTTCACTTTATTCATGTTGACTTGATGAGCAGCAGGCTGCTCTCAAGGCAAGCATGTCCCGAGCCATGGCGTGAAGGTCAACTTAATTCATCCAAAGCTCTATTAGGCAGTCCATGAGCCCGGAGGCACGAGTGAGCCAAGGATGGATTGCGTTCTCTGTCCATGATATTCGCTTTTTCTTCGAGTCCTTTATAGCAGGTACCGCATCCGGCTCCTTTAGTGATTCAACGTCTGTCGAGGCCTTCAGATATGAGTGAATATGCCGAGATCGAGAGGAAATGGCAACGACGCTGGGAAAGAGACAAGATCTTCGAGGCCGACCCGGACCCCGATACGCCCAAGTTCTTCCTGACTGTACCATATCCGTACACAAACGGTGCTTTGCACATTGGCCATGGCCGGACATACACTGTGGGGGATCTGATAGCCCGTTACAAGCGGATGAGGGGATACAACGTGCTTTTCCCAATGGCCTCACACATGACCGGCACCCCAATATTAGGAATGGTGGAGAGGATCAAAGCAGGCGACCATGATGCGATTGAGCAGTACAAGCGAGACCTGAGACTCTATCTGAAGACAGAGGAGGAAGTTGAGGAGCAGCTGCGGAAGTTCACAGACCCATGGGTGACGGCCAAGTTCTTTGCGGATGCCATCTCTGCCGACTTCAAGGCACTTGGTTACAGTATTGACTGGCGTAGGAAGTTCACGACTGGTGACAAGATCTACAACAAGTTCGTGACATGGCAATATCACAAGTTCATGGACAAGGGATACATCCGACAGGGTTCTTATCCACTGCTCTACTGTCCTCATGATGGCAATCCAGTCGGTGAGGACGACCTGCTGAAGGGTGAGGATGCCAAGATCAAGGAGTTCACGGCGATCAAGTTCGGGTTCGAAGACGGATTCATAGTGCCTGCGACTCTTCGGCCTGAAACCATATTCGGTGTCACGAACATATGGATCAACCCTCATGCAACCTATGTGTGGGTTCGAGTCGACGGCGAGAAGTGGGTCATCTCATCCGCAGCAGTCGAGAAGCTGAGACTCCAAGCCAAGAAGGTAGAAGTGATTGAGTCGTTTCCCGGGGCCAAGATAATTGGCAAGAAGTTTCGGGCGGTACATGATGAGCATGAGATTCCGATCCTGCCAGCTGACTTTGTGGACCCACAGAATGCCACTGGCGTGGTCTACTCCGTTCCCGGCCACGCACCTTTCGACTATGTTGCACTCCGTGACCTTTGGGAGGATCCCTCCGGCCTAGAGCAATACGGAATTTCGCCTGAGGACGTTCGGAGTATCAAGATCATCGGCATGATTGACATCAAGGGATACAGTGAGTTTCCAGCCAAAGATACAGTCGAGAAGAGAGGTATCAAGTCACAGGCGGAGGCTCAGAAGCTGGAGGAGGCCACCCAAGAGATCTACAAGGCTGAATTCTACGAGGGTGTGATGAGAAACAACTGCGGTCAGTTCTCTGGCAGGGTAATCAAGGATGTCAAAGACGATGTCGTGAAATGGATGAGGTCAAACAATCGCGTTGATGTGTTCTACGAACCCGATAAGAGGCCTGTCGTCTGCAAATGTGGGACAGATGTCCAAGTCGGTGTCTTCGCCGGCCAGTGGTTCTTGGACTACATGAGTCCGGGCTGGAAGGATCTGGCACGTAGCGCGTTAGACTCAATGCAAATAGTGCCAAACACGTTCAGGAACCTCTTCGAGGCCACCTTTGACTGGCTGACCCAGAGGCCCTGCGCGAGAAAACGGGGGATTGGTACCCGGCTGCCTTTCGATGAGGAGTGGATTATCGAATCACTGTCCGACTCCACAATCTACATGGCGTTCTACACCATAGCCCATAAGATAACCGGTAGCAAGCTGAAGCCTGAGCAGCTGACATTGAGTTTCTTTGACTATGTCTTCCTTAGCAAGGGTGACCTGAAGAAGGTTTCAGAAGAGACTGGCGTGAGTACTGAACTCCTGAAGTCAATGCACGACGAGTTCCTCTACTGGTATCCAAACGACCAGCGACATACGGCACCATCACACATATCGAACCACCTGAGCTTTGCCATCTTCCACCATGTCGCGATATTCCCGCGAAAACACTGGCTGAGATGCATCAGCTTGAACGAGCACGTGAACATGGAGGGGATGAAGATGTCAAAGAGTAAGGGCAATGTCATCCCACTTGTGGAAATCCCGAAGAAGTATGGTGCCGACGTGTATCGTACCTATGTCATTTCGGCCGCCGAGCCGGGCACTCTCATGGACTGGCGCGAGAGGGACGTGCCCGTGGTCAGGAATAGGGTTGCTCAGTTCTTTGAGACTGTCAAGCAATACGCGACAAAGACTCCGAAAGCATACACCAAGAAAGACAGACCTGCTATGATGACCCGGTGGTTCCTGTCCAAGGTTAACTCGTTGATTCAGGACTGTACACAGAGCTTGGATAGCTTCAAGCTCAGGGACTATGCATTGCTTGTTACCTCAGAGATGCAACGTATCGTGAGCCAGTACGTGGACCGCCCAGAGGTGCCGAAAGAAGAGCGTGACGGTGCCATGGCATACGCATGCGACATCTGGGTTCGTCTCGTGACCCCCATAGCTCCTCACATCTGCGAAGAGCTCTGGTCGAAGATGAAGCGTGAGGGGTACGTTTCTCTTGCGCCGTGGCCCCAAGCGGACAAGAAGATGATTGACCTAGCGGCAGAACGAGCGCATGAGGTGGTCGAAGCGACGATACGTGATGTGCGCGAGATTGCGAAGCTCCTGAAGGAGAAGACCCCAAAGAAAGTCAACATCTATGTGGCACCCCAATGGATGTTTGATGCTATGGATAGCGTCCGAGAGGCCAATCTGCCATTGATTGTCGGTGACATCATGAAACACCTGATGTCGCACCCCAGCTTCAAGCCGTATGGCAAAGAGGTCAAGATGATAGTGGACCGAATGGCAAAAGAGAACGGGCTCTGGGGCTACTCCGCAAGCGCCAAGGACGAGATCCTGACACTCCAAGGTTCAGTCGAGTACCTGAAGTCGGAACTGGGTCTGGCGATAGTGGTTCAATCTGCTGAAAAGCCGCAGAATGACCCACAGAGCAAGGCGCGTTTTGCTCTTCCTGGTAGAGTATCTCTCTTCCTTGAGTAGATTGGACAATAGATCTAATGGTGAGAGCTTCGACCGGCGAGCCCATTGCGAGGGCTGTCAGGCTTAGTCCAGAGGTTTGTGACTATGCCATCATTCACTGCCAGTCACGAGCTCTCTCCTTGCTATCTCGCGCCCCTCCTCGTCCACTATGACGATGTGAGCGGCGCACGATAGTCAGCAGTCATAGCAGCGCACGACCATCTCAAGGAGGTTCAGCACGCCTTCAGGTATCTCGTCTGTCATCTTGATTCTCTCCTAGCCTATCATGGGTTTGGGCAGTTTCAGTTTCTGGTGTGTCTTCTGCTCAAAGACCTGCTTGGCTACTTCCATCAGAGTCTTCTCAATGCCGCCGACATTGTTGTTTGTGGCGACTATCATGTTTGCCTTTGTGATGATTCCTTGTTCGTCAGTCCAGTAGTGATGGATGAGTGTTCCTCTGGGCGCCTCAACACATCCTACACCATCACCCTTCTTCGGCTGGACCACTGACAACTTGACGTCCTTGCTCACTATCTGAGGGTCCTTCAGCAGGATCTCCAGCTCTTCCATCGCTTGGACAAGCTCCACGATCCGGGCCCAATGATATGCGAATGTCGCGTGAATGGGATGGCCGAGTCTGTTTCTCATCTCTTCGAATGCCTCTTGGGCGAGAGGCGTGGCCATCTTGTCCACGATATTGATCCGCGCAAGAGTGCCAGCCCGCCAGACTCCGTCCGGGTATCCAACTGGCTTGTAGTACACATGCGTGGCATAGGAGTGTTCAGGCACATACTCGGCGAAGCACTTCCGATAGTCCTTCGGCTTGATGTCGGCCACAACGCTGCCATCGGGGTCCATCACTCTGATACTGCCATCATATATCTCGTGAGCCCCTTTGTTGTGAGTCCCGATGTAGTACGTCTGGACTACTCCGAGCTTGGTAATGACATCCCAGTAGTCCTCGAAGATCTTCTTGGCCAATGTGAGTGTGTCAGTGGTCCACTGCTTGATGTCAGCTATCTGTTTCAGGAACTTGTCCCGGTTCTGTTCTGAGAACGGATTCAACATACCGCCGGGGATGGCTGTCACAGGGTGAATGGCCGTTCCACCAATTGCCGCTGCCAGTTCCTGGCCAAACTGCATCATCTGGAGGGCCATCTTGCCAACGTCCGGCAGGGCCTTGACTATGGTGACTAGATTCCTCTTTACAGGCTCTGCAAATGGTCCGACCAAGAAGTCCGGAGCCGCAAGAGCAAAGAAGTGAAGTGCATGGCTGCTGAGCTGCTTGGCATTGATCAGAAGTCTTCTCACCTTTACGGCCGCAGGAGGGGGACTGACGCCCCACGCTTCCTCCACTGCCTTCACAGAGGCCAAGTGATGGGGCTCAGGACAGATGCCGCATATCCTTGGTGCAAACCTTGGTGCTTCCTCCGCAAACCTGCCCTCAAGGAACTTCTCGAAGAACCGGGTGGAAGTGATGTTGAACTGGGCGTCCTTCACCTTTCCGTCTTTGCCCAGTTTGATGGTGATGTCGCCATGACCCTCAAGTCTTGTCACAGGCGATATCTTGACCGTCTTCTCGCCCGTCATCTCTTCTTCTTCCTCCGCGTTTCCGTGCGTATCCTCGAGAGGTACGAGGCCGCATAATCCGTGAAGTAGAAGGATCCAATCGGATCTGGGAATGACTCTTTCAGTTTCTCAGGCTCCATCTCAGAAATGGCCCCTAGAGCTGAGATGATCTTGGCACCATGGTCACGGACCCTGACGACAGGTCCAAAGCATCCCTTACATGGTGTGTTCACATTCGGACAGATCGCCCCACAGAGCCCGATTGTTGCGAAGCCTAGACAGAGATACCCCTGGTCGAGGAGGCATTTGCTGGGGTCGATGTGTCCTTCGTGAGTCCTGTGGAACTCCTTGATGTGCTTGTCCTGTTTCACCTTACTACACTGATCACACACGCTCTTCTCAGGAAGGTCAAAGGGCTTTCCGGAGATGAGAGCAGTGAGAGCATCGAGCAAGTTGTTGCTGGTTGGAGGACAGCCCGGCAACATGGCATCGAACTCCACGATGTCGACGTTCGGTTGTACAGTCTCCGTGAAAACCGGAACGTTCTCAGAGGGTACTCGTGGGTCGGTGACCGTGTCGGCTTTCATGAACTTCCTGTCGACCAGCTCCTCGAGGTTCCACTGGTTCGCGAGACCCTGAATACCTCCATAGCATGAACATACCCCCCATGCGACGAGGGTCCTGCTCTTCTCCCTCATGACATTGAGCAGGTGGACGTCCTCCTCGGTCCTGCAGCTTCCCTCCACAAGCCCGATGTGGATTGACTGGTTAGGCATTGACTCAAGGTCCTTCAACTTGAAGTCGACGAGGGCGGGCCAGAAGACTATCTCTATCTCTGGCAGGACGGTGAGCAGTCCAAGATGTAGATCGACCAGTGACTGGTCACAGCCCCAGCAGGAAGTCAGTTGGGCTAGCGCAATGCGTTTGGTCATCTTTCATTAGTCCTTCCTTACGGGATTCGGCCCCAGAGCTTTGATCCGCTCCACCATGAATGTGACACCTTGTGTGAAGACATCGCCTTCTGCTGCGCTTGCCCACTGAAGATGGACTCTCTCTGGCTCGATTCCTGCCTCCTCAAGCATCTTCTGGAGGAGGACGAAGCGTGACTTCATCTTCAGATTCCCGCTTGTATAGTGGCAGTCCCCTGGGTGACAGCCTGAGATGAGCACGCCGTCTGCACCTTGGTTGAGTGCATCAAGAACAAAGACGGGGTCTATGCGTCCGGTGCAGTTGACCCTGATGATTCGCATATTCGGAGGCATCTGCATTCTGCTGGTTCCTGCAAGGTCTGCACCAGCATATGAACACCAGTTGCAGCAGAAGGCCAGAATGCGGGGTTCGAAGTTGCCCTCTACCTTTGTCTTTGGTTTCTGACTGCTGGTCGATTTCTGACCTGCCGCTGTCAAACCATTCGAGACCCCCGTGGGCATCTCAGGCGGGACTCGTTCAGTTCTTTAAACATTCCTGCTTGAAAACGGTCCTGATCTGAGGAGTACGTCATCCTGCGAGATTCACGCATCTATGCTCGCGACGATGAATATGTTTATCGGCATCCATCGGCCTCACTGTGATTCTGCCCATTTGGTGAGTGAGAACGGTGATCACTGCATTCATCATGGCGAAGACCGAATCATCCAAATCGCGTAGCATTCTCCAGCTTGTGAAGAAGCTTGAAGGAGTGGAGGAGGCCTATATCATATACGGTGCGTATGACCTCCTGATCAAGGCCAGCTTCAAGACGCCCGAGGCCCTGAGCTTGTTCGTGGTGGACACACTCAGGAAAGTTGATGGTGTGAGAGACACTGTGACTAATGTCTGTGCGGCTTGTGACTAGAACTGCCAGATGCATGGGGAGCGAATGTGCTCCTAGATTCCGCCCCCGGAGTCTGGGCTCGAACCATCAACTGTCAGGACCTCGGATGGGTATGCAACAGTTGCGTAGAAGTTGGGCAATCTTGGACATTCTCGAGTAGGGGCTTAAATAGCTCGAACCAGACATCTCTTTGAGGATGACTCGACACAATCCAGCCTCAAGGAGTACGACCCCAGTGCCGTTTCTGGGAGGACAAAGACTCCTGTGTACAACTTTGTCCAACTTACAATGAACGGTCCATCCGGCTAGAGTGCGAGTCTCCTCAGTGTGCTCTTGAGCGGCAAGCCTGTCTTTGGATTCCAGCCCCTAGAACTGTAGTACTCGTCGAGCATTCTGTCCAGCTCGACCACTTGACCCTTTGAGGGACCGACTGGTGCCTTCTCCTTTGTCAGTCTCTCCGGCAGCGTGTCGTCCTTTCGCGTAATCCCGAACCTTGCGTTGAACAAGCGGTTGAGGTTCACTATTCGCTCTCCAATCGTCTTCAACTGCTCCACAGAGAGATCAAGGCCATTGTGTATCTTCAGTCCGAGTGCGACGTCTGCATAGTAGAACTCAGGAGGAATCTGTGTACCGTATTTGCATAGGCCCACACTCTCAACTACGACCATGAAGTCCTCGCATTCCTTCACCATGATGCCTTTGTATGTGGGGTCGAGTCTATCTGCCATCTGAGGTAGGTACTGCTCCCCGAAGCGTTTTCTGATGTCGTCATCGAACCCCACCTCATCTAGCACGGGAAAGCCATAGAGATGGTCAGCACCTCTCGCGGCAGTGGCGGCGGCGAGCCCCATTGACTTCTGTGCACGAGGTTCCTGCCCTGCTATCTCCTGCTTCTTCACAGCCATGACGAACCTTTCGCTTCCTCGTCCGATCTTCTCTGCTGCTCTTGCACTCCCCTCTGCAAGCAGGTCACCAAACCCCTCTCTGAAGGCAATCATCTTGGTCAGCTTGACGATTGACTCATGATTGCCCCAGCCGAGATCGATTCCACCCGTGTCCTCTTCTGTGAGGAGACCTTCCTCCCACGCCTCCATTGCCCAGGATATCGTGCCACCGAGAGATATCGTGTCGATTCCATACCGATTGGCCAAGTGATGGCTGTATAGGACTGACTCTAGATTGTCATTTCCACAACGCGATCCGAGGGCAGCTTGACTCTCAAATTCCGGAGACCCCCCTGTGTAGGCATACGGCCCATCTGACACACACGTGAAGCGGCCGCATCTCTGCAAGCAGCTCCAGTCCGCCCTGGGTTTTATGAGATGGCCTTGGTTGACGGCATGTCCGCCTATCTTGTCATAGCCGTCGAACACCCCTTGCCGCATGTTGTAGGTCGGCAGTCGGCCTATGTGCTGCATGAGTTCTATCAGGCTAGTGGTTCCAAACTCAGCCCGGCCCGGAGTAAAGGGATTGGCCAGCATTCTCCTGTGAAGTTCATCCATCTGCTTCAGGTAAGTGCGTGGCTCTGCGACTTCGAGCTTGCCCGTTCCCCTCACACATATCGCTTTGAGATTCTTGGCCCCCATCACTGCGCCAATGCCCGAACGTGCTGATGCCCTGTCCCTGTCATTCATCACGGCGGCAAAACGAACTAGATTCTCTCCGGCCTGCCCGATGGAGAGGACCCGGCAGTTCCTCCCATGTTTGGCTTTGAGTATCGTATCGGTTTCGAAGACATCATGACCCCAGACAGATGATGCGTCGAGGAGTTCCACGGTTGAGTCCTGAATCCGGAGATAGACGGGCTTCCGAGCGGTCCCCGTGAATATGATTGAGTCGTATCCAGCGAGCTTGAGCTCCGGCCCCCAGAATCCCGCGGCATGGCTTTCCCCCCATATCCCTGTGAGAGGGGACAATGCCGCAATCACATGTCTTGAGGACTGCGGAAACATAGAACCTGTGAGGAGTCCGGTCGCAAAGCCGAGAACGTTTTCTGGACCAAGAGGATCCGTCCCATCGGGGATCATGTCGAATAGAGTCCTTGACAGGAACCCTGCACCCAAGAGGTACTTCCTGACAACTTGTTCATCAAGGGGTTTCTTCTTGATTCTCTCGCTTGTCAAATCTATGTACAGCGCCTGACCGCCTACTCCTGTGATCACAGGAACTCACCTCTCGAGTACAGCTCTGTCTTGTGCTTGTCATAGAGCGGGGGCAACTTGCCCTCCTTGTCTTTGTCTGCCAACTCGTTCTCGGTTGTAATCCATATCGCCTCTACGGGGCACCTCTTCACACATTCGCCACATTGTATGCATTTAATCGCCTTGCCACTGTCGGGGTTGACTGAAATCGCATCATAGGGGCATACCTTCACACATGCGCCGCATCCGTTGCATCTGGCGTTGTTGACAGTCAACACTCCCTTGGAGGTTCTGGAAATTGCTCCCTCGGGGCAGGCCTCTTTGCAGGGGGCGTCCTCGCAGTTGCGGCAGAAGAGGGGAAAGTCGAGTCCATCCTCAAAGCGAATTACTCTGACTCTTGCCCGGGACGGACTTATGACCTTGAAGTAGAACATACTGCACGCGTTAGCACAGATCATGCATCCGGTGCACACTGTGGGATCTCCAAACACGAACTTGAGTGTCGACATGGTCTAATCCTCTGCGACGTTTCCTGTTTCTCCCATCTTCTGGAACCTGCCATGGCCGGGCTTGATAGTAGTCCTGTCTTCGTTGAAGACCTGTACTCCCCTGACGAATGTCATGACAGGTGTCCCCTTCATCGTCATTCCCTCGTATAACGTCCATCCACACTTCGAGAACATCATGTCTGTCTTCATTGTTTCTTCTCGAGTTGGATCAACAAGGACCATGTCCGCGTCAGACCCAACTTGGAGAACACCCTTCTTTGGATACAGCCCGAATATCCTTGCAGGATTCCTGCAGGCCACGTCGAGGAGCCTTGAGAATGACAGGCGACCCTTGTTGACGCCTTCTGAGAGCAGGACCCTCAGTATCATCTGGACGCCATCTACTCCAGACCATGCCTCTCTGATGTCCTCCCTGCCCCTGTCCTTCTCTTCTGCTGGGCTAGGGGCGTGGTCGCTCACTGCCATTTCTATCGAACCTCGTAGAAGGGCTGCCCAGAGGGCAGCTCGGTCTTCCTTGGACCTGAGCGGGGGATTCATCTTGCTCTTTGGTCCTAACCTGTTCATCTCATCTCTATGGAACACAAGGTGATGAGGGCACACCTCTGAAGTGACAGTGGTTCCGGCCGCTCTGCCGCGCTCAATCTCCTTCACTGCTTCGCGGGTAGAAACATGGGCAATGTGGAGGTGTCCGCCGGTCTGCTGGGCGATTCCTACTGTCTGGCGCACAGCAAGCTGTTCGGCTAGGTTTGGACGAGCGAGAGAGTGGCTCACCGGGGCGTCCCACTCACCGTCTAGGTCCTTTTTGAACTCATCAAGGACTCCTTGGTTTTCACAGTGGACCGTCAGATGGCCGCCATGTTCGGAGACCTCGCTCAGCAGTCGCGTTATCACCCCGTCGTTCGCGAAATAGGGATCACATGTGAAAGCCTTGAAGGCGGCGACCCCCTTCTCTATCAAAGAAGGGATTATAGCGACGCTGTCTGATCTCATCATGCCCGCATAGAGCGCAAAGTCCACGATCGACATAGATTCCCCCTGCTTTGCCTTCTCTTCGACGTTTCTGGGGGAGAGTACCGGGCTCGTCAGAGGCATGTCAACGACGGTAGTCACACCACCGGCAGCAGCCGCACGTGACCCCGTGGTGAAGTCTTCATGGTCCAGCTTCGCAGGATCGTGCAGATGAGCGTGGCCATCAATCAGGCCGGGCATTAGGATCTTCTGATGAGCATCGATGACCGTGCTCGCGCTGGGGAGATGTTCGTCTGTCGCAATGAGGCAGATGTGGTCTCCAGAAACGGCGATGCCGCCTCTCACAAGCCCTGACTCGAGAAGTAGCCTGGCGTTTCTTATGACAAGGTCGACGGCTCGACCGGGTGCTTGTGATCCAGTGGGGAGGGAACGGTGCATCTCTTAGCCACCTCCAACAGGTGGAAACAATGCCACGACGTCTTTGTCTTTGAGTTTGGTCTGATAGCCCTCGATTAGTTCGATTCTCTTACCATTCACCATGCATGAGTAGAATCGTTTGAGTTGTCCTGAGCCAGGGTCAATGACGGCGTTTGTGAAGGTCTTGCCGTATGTCTGACCAAGCTTGTTCAACAGGTCCTTGATGTCACTCGCTTCAATCTCAATGCTCTTCGCGCCAGTAATCTCACGGACCGTCGCAAAGAACCTCACAGTTACCGTTGCCAAGGAGTTTGACCCTGTTACAGGGAAACCCCCGAGGATTTTAATGGTTGCTGACCGGACATCTGCTGACACTCGTGGGACGTGGTCAGCAAGAATACCCAGAATCAGTGAGGTTATAGGTTGAGGGAGTTGTCTTGGCGTTGAGGTTACCATGTCACGAGCACGGCCAGGACTGGAGATTGTTGTCGTAGGCCATCTCAGCAGGGACCTTCTGATCACACCCGATCTGACACGTGAGTCGCTGGGTGGCGGGACCGCCTATGCGATGCTTGCCCCTGCCGTAGGTGCGATGGGGTCGGGAATAGTCACGCGGGTCGGACAGGATTTCAATCAGGAGTACATGAACGCTCTCAGGATGTCAGGTCTCGATCTCACGGGACTGAGGACAAGTGGACCTCACACTACGCGTTTTGTCAACATATATGATGCTCAGGGCAACAGAACGCAACGAGTCGAGGCCGTAGCACCCTCCCTTAGAGGAGATGATTACCTCAGTCACCATCTACACTCAACCATCTTCCATTTCTGTCCGCTGACAGCCGCTGAACTGCACCTGTCCTGCCTTGAAGTCGCAGACACGTCAGGAGCGTTTGTGTCCCTTGATGTTCAAGGATACCTTCGGGCAATAGAAGGCGACCGAGTCGTGCCTAGGAACTGGGATGAACGTGATGAAGTTCTAAGGTATGTGGACTCGGTCAAGTTCGATGACAAGGAGCTCAAGGTCGCCTATGGGAAGATACCCGAGGCCTTAGCTGTGGAGAAGGTCACAAGGCTTGGCCCCAAGATCGTGATAGTGACCCGCGATCGTAGAGGGTCCACGATATATACGCGCAACGGCCATACCGACATTCCTCTTGTTCTCGCGGACAAGTTCGTAGATGCCACGGGGTGCGGGGACACGTACACAGTGGGGTTCCTGCTGGAGTACATGCGGACGGGTGACATCAAGAGGGCAGGGCTGTTTGGTGCCACCTGTGCATCCTACAATCTGGAAACCGTAGGTCCATATGACATGCCGAGTCGCGAGCAGGTCGAGAAGCGGATGAAGCCCTACCTGTATTCTTGAACGGAAGGCTTTTTCACTACGCATATCGCAGCCCTCCACACCGGGTGTTATGATGCTCGATGACTTGGACCGCCTTATGGAAATCGCAGGCATTGATGCCATTGTGGCTGAAGGCAGCGCTTTCACAGTGCCTGACATCTTCTGGATGACTGGCTTTCGTTCAACCGACTCGATAATCTGCCTCAAGAGCCGGAACGAACCCCAAGTAGTTGCTGCAGGATTCAATACCCTGGATCGAATCCAAAGCGAGAGTTTCGTCAAGCATACACACAATCTCACAGAGCTATACATACAGCTTATGCGAGAGAACAAGAGAGCACAGGAGAACCCGGAGATTGTCTATCGCGATGTCCTGAAGAGCCTCTTCACAGGAAAGGTCTTGGGTGTACCCGATCATATCCCTGCGAGAGTGCTTGTAGCGATCCAGAAGTTGGGTTACGACGTGAGAGTCATGCCCGACCTACTGAAGGAAGCTCGCGCAAGGAAGTCCGATGCTGAGATAAAGACCATCAAGAAGGCCGGTGATGCCACCATTGAAAGCATGACCGAGGCCTTTGAGATGATAAGGGATTCCAAGGTCGGTCCCAACAGGACACTGATTCACAAGGGTCAACCGCTCACCGTAGGCGACTTCAAGCTGAAGCTCGAGCTTGCTCTGGTCACAAGGTCTGCTGAGTCCGCTGAGGATGCGATTGTAGATGTCGGGAAGAAGGGCTTCGACTGGCACTATCTTGGCGCACCACGGGACGTGCTGAAGGCAGGGGAGCCGATTATCGTCGATGTCTTTCCAAGGCTGAAGCTCGACCGTTATGTCGCAGACATCACCCGCACTGTCGTCAAGGGTCAGATGACTGATAGGGTCAAGACAATGTACGATGCAGTAGCTGAGGCCAAAGCCGCAGCAGTAGACACACTCACTGATGGCGCCGTCATAGATGACGTGAACATGGCCTGCTTTCAATCCTTGAAGACGCGTGGGTTTGATTCCAGAAGGCTCAACCCGACTGCGACAGAGGGCATGACTCATGGTCTAGGCCATGGCATCGGTCTCGAGGTACACGAGAATCCCAACATGTACCATTATGCTGAGAAGTTCTCTGAGGGTCATGTGATCACGATCGAGCCGGGCGTCTATCTCAAGTCTGTTGGTGGAGTCCGACTGGAGGACGACTACGTTGTCACAAAGGGCAAAGCGAAGCTGCTGACCCGTGGGCTTGATGACGTAATGTCGTTATGAGGGCCACAGATAGTGTCACTCACCACTGAGAGCGTGTTCTGGGCAGAGTGAGATGCAAAGTCCGCAGCCTACACAGGCGGCACTGTCTATGTGAAGAGTCTTCGCCTGACTGTCGACATTCAAGGCGGAGTAGGCACACGACTTGGCGCACAATCCACACAGAGTGCATCTGTCTGTGTCGACCCTGACAGGTGGTCTGAGCAAGCGTTTCTTCTTGAGATACGGCAGTGCAACGCCTCGGACTGACTCTAACGATGAGTAGTCATGTGAATCGAGCCATTTGTTGATCTCTGTTGCCATTCTTCCATATACGGCAGGCCCTTCGAGTATCGCTGCAGTGCAGACTTGGACTGCAGATGCTCCGGCCATGAAGAACTCAATGGCATCTTGACCGGACATGACACCTCCTGAGGCTATAATCGGAAGATTCACAGCTTGGGCGATGTCTGCAACGCATCTCATGGCAACGGGCCTGAGAGCGGCACCACTCATCCATCCATAGCCCTTGTCGCTCCCTAGCACGGGTCGACATGTTTCGACATCAATCCTAAGACATGGACCTAGCGTGTTGATTGCCACTATGCCATCAACATGTGGCTCCAGTGTCTTTGCGACCTTGGAAACGTCCACTTGAGGGCTCAGCTTTGCGAACACCGGTATGGAAACACACTGTTTCAGGGTCTTGGCTATCTCAACATGGCCGCCTACATAGTGCGTGCTGAACTCGATGGCGCTCACTCCAGCACTCTCGACTAGTGGACCGATCTTTGCCACATCCTCAGGCGTGTACCCGATGCTCGCTATCAAGGGCAGACCTGCCTTTAGTGCTAGAGGGTACTCATGTTTGAGCCATCTCTCCAAAGGCAGCTCGCTCCAGAGCTCTGCGTTCAACAGTCCCCTCCTTGAACCGACTCTGCCGCTCTCTACTGCGGCAATATTGGGCTTGGGCACTTCGGCAGGCTTGACGCTGACAGTTTTCGCGACAAGGCCCCCTGCCCCACCCTTGGCAGCCTCTAGAAGCGTCGCGCCGTCACGTGCCATCGGACCCGCTGCTGTCATGACTGGCGTCTTGAAGCTTAGTCCGGATATCTGAACAGTAATGTCTGCCACACCAAAGGGTCATGCGGAACCTGACATAAGAGTTCTGATGTCAGGGTCTTGCTGCTCAACGACTTGCCAACAGGCCTCGGCTTTCGAGGTCGCCTGCAACAGCATCCAGCTTGAGTCGGACGAGGGTTTCTTTCTTCGGGAATCCTGTTTTCAGATCGCATCCGCGTTTAGTGTAGTACTCATCCAGCATGTAGTCTAGGTCAGGGAGACCACCCTTTGCAGGTCCCGTGGGCATTGGGTCGGACAAGAGCCTCTTGGGAAGGGTTTCTTGTTTTCGAGTGATGCCTAGACGGTGGTTGTAGGCCCTTCTCAGGTGACATATTCTCTCGGCCGCCTCCCTCACGAACTTCATACTGGACCACTCATCCATGCCCGTCAAAGGAGGAATCACGTTTGCGAAGGTTTCGAAGTAGTAGACTGGCGGCCACATTGTCCCATACTTGCATATCACAGCTGAGTCCACGAGTGCGTACAGGTCCTCGATGTCCTTGATCACCTCGCCCTTGTATATTGGCGATGTGATCTTCTTGATCTCCTCAAACTTCTCCTTGCCGAATCTCTTGATAATCACCTCGGGATAGCCCAGTTCCTCGAGACTTGACAGACTCCTGAGGTGGTCGGCTCCTCTCACGTTCACGGCATAGGTCAGTCCTACGGACTGGTGCGCGCGGGGGTCCTGTCCCGAAGCCTCAAGACCCTTGGAGTGAATTGCATACATCGAGGCATCACCCCCAATCCTCTCAGCCGCTTTTCTGGTCCCCAGTGCAAGGAGCTCTCCGATTCCTTCGCGCTTCGCAGTCATCTCTACGAGTTTCGCCATGGACTCGGCGTTGCCCCAGGAGAGATCAAGACCACCTGTGTCCTTGGATGTGAGGATGCCTTTCTCCCAGAGCTCCATTAGAAACCCGATGGTCTTGCCACAGGATATGGTGTCCATCCCGAGCAGGTCACATCTCGTACCCATGTAGAGCACTGATGCCAAGTCATTGTTCAGGCAGTTCGATCCGAAGGCCATGATGCTCTCATACTCGGAGCCACCAGCTGGGCCAATGGCGAACGGTCCATCTTTGACCCGGAAGATGTACTTGCATCCGATTGCACAACCGTAGCAGGCCTCCTGTGCGATTCTGTACTGCTTCGAGATCGCCTCAGGTCCAATATCATCTGCATGCTCATAGTAGCCAGTCCAATGGTTCTTCGTCGGGAGCCTGCCAATCTCGTTGATCATGGTCACGAGACCGGTGGTTCCGTACTTCTTGAGCGAGGCGATTGATTCTGTCCAGAGCGGGTCGCGCAGCTTCGCCATCTCTTGTTCATTGGCTTGGAGGTACTTGTCCATGTCATGAGCCTCAACGGCTAGTGAACCTGTCGCGGCTATCGCCTTGAGGTTCTTCGACCCCATGACTGCCCCCAGTCCCGTGCGGCCTGCTGCTCGATAGAAGTCTACCGTGATGCTCGCAAACAGCACCTGATTCTCTCCCGCTGGTCCTATCACAGCCACCTCGGTTGAGGGGTCCTTGTGTTCTTCCCGAATCATCGTTGCTGCCACGTTGGTTTCTCTGCCCCACAGGTGAGCAGCATCACATAGCTGCGCCCTCCCATCGTTGAGGAAGAGATACACAGGCTTGGGTGACCGTCCGTGAAGTATGATTAGGTCAAACCCTGCGTATTTCATCTCGGGTCCTAGGAAGCCGCCCACATGGCTCTCCGCCCATATACCTGTCAGAGGGCTTTTCGATGCGAACATCATTCTGCCTGATGGGGAGAACATCGCTCCGGTGAGTGGCCCGGTTGCTACCACGAGGACATTGTCGGGCGATAACGGCTCTGTCTGTGGTCCAGTTCTCTCCCACAGTATTCGGGCGCTGATGCCTGTTCCACCGAGATAGAGTTTCGCCCATTCCTCCTCCATCTCTCTCTTGTTGACCTTCCCCTTGGTGAGATCCACTTCGAGATAGTGCCCAGCATATCCTTTGTAGCGGAACGGCAAGTCTACACTTCCTCCTTCACGAGTCCGTATGATGACAACAACGTTTCGATTCCGCCGTATCTCTCCCTAGCGCCATCGGGCTTGGCCGGAAGCATCACGATTGCGCCGTACGGACATGCCTTGACACATGCGGGGTCGCCCTGACACAAATCGCATTTGATGGCTCTTCCTGTCAGCGGGTCCATCACTATTCCACCATAGATGCAGGCTGCCATACAGTCCTTGCATCCGATACACGATTCATCGTCGACAACCAGTATATCCTTGGAGTTCTTTGCTATCGCGACGGTCGGACAAGCCTCGGCACACAGGGGTTTCTCACACTGAAGACAGACCACCGGCAGTGTCATGTTCCTGACCTCATTCTTGAGAACTTGGACTCTAGATCTGCGAGGGTTGAATGTCCCCGTGTGTACTGCGGAACAGGCCAGTTCGCAGTTTCGACAGCCTGTACATCGCTTGGTGTCAATGGCGAGGATGCTCTTCAAATGGACAGGACTCTCCATCTGTTCTGTTCGTGGACTCTCCGGACAGACGTACAGCCATTTAAGTTGTTGTCATTGTGGCCTTGCACTCATCACGACAAAGTATTAGAGGCCGGCGACGGTGTTTCGTTTGGCACCAGCCGGCCGTTCAGGCAGGCGCACCAATCAGAACGTGCTGTCAGTTGAGCCACCAATGAATTCCTCGGAGAACTTCGGGCCTCGCGAGCGCGCACAGTTCAGGCGGTTCGCAGAGGATGTACCAATAGCAGTTGTCGAGCTTGATACTGAGCTGAGGGTCATATATGCAAATCAGTACACTCTGAATCTCCTTGGTTTCACACAATCCGACATCGAGGCTGGAGTCCGCGCAGAACAGCTTGTGGCACCCGAGCAGATCGGGATGATTCACGAGGGGCTGAAGCAACTGGCTTCAGGTGCAAAGCCGACGTCTGTTTCGCTGAGACTGCTACGGCGGGGACAGATCCATGTGCTCACGGAAACCTTTGCTCAGCGGTTGATGTCTGGGGACAAGCTGACAGGGTTCTTGGTCTATGCCTTTGACTTGTCACGACGTGTTGTCGTAGAAGACAAGATGCGAGATCAGATGGATCTGTTTCAGATGATCATTGAACACGCCTACGCAGGCATATGCGTAATTGATGGCGAGTACCACGTCGAGTATGCAAATGACAGACTGTGCGACATAACGGGGAGGACTAGGAGCGAGATACTAGGGCATGACTTCAGGGAGTTCCTGCACCCGGACAGTCTAGATCTCGTGTCAGACAGATACAGAAGAAGGCAGAATGGAGAGAGCGTTCCGCCAGGGTATGACATCAAGGTACAAACCAAGGATGGTTTGGTGCGCGACGTGAGACTGAGCAGCCGCACGATGACGAGCCGCGGTGGCCAGGTCAAAACGGTGGCGCAGGCCATCGACATAACGGACGAGAGGGAGAAGGAGAGGCGGCTTCAGGAAAGCGAGCACAGGTATCGTACTCTCGTGGAGACAATGGACTCAGGCTTTGGCGTTGATGACGAGAGCGGGACGATGGTGCTTGTGAATGCGGCTCTATGCAGGATGTTGGGCTATGAATCAGTTGGCGAGCTTGTCGGCCGGCCGTCTTACAGCATTATGCATGGTTGGTCGAAGGAGAATTTTGACCAGAGAATGAAGGCGCGTAGGGAGGGCCGGTTCGAGCACTACGAAGTAGAGCTGGTTCACAAGTTAGGTGGCCTTGTCCCTGCCATGATATCGGCGTCACCATTGTTTGATTCGTCTGGGACGTACATTGGCAGCTTTGGCATCTTCACAGATGTGTCAGAGCTGAAGAGCGCCGAAGAAGAGGCGCACTTCCTTTTGGACCTCCTGCTCCACGATATTGGGAACCAGCTTCAGCTCATTTTAGCAGGAGCAGACCTTCTTGACACGCGGCATTCCACTCCAGAGGTTCAGAGCGCAAGGCATTATGTCACAGAGGGCGCAAATCGGTGCATCGAGCTGATCACCAAGGTCCGGAGAGCTGAAGAAGCAAAATCCGAGCCCTTGGTCGTCGTGGATCTGATTGATGTTCTCATGCCGGAAATCACGTTACTCTCGAAGCAGTATCATCTGGAGCCCGAGGTGGGGCCGCTGCCTGACAAACTTATAATCCAGGCTGACAGTGCTCTCAACCATCTGCTCTGGAACCTGATGGAGAATGGCATCAAACACAACCAGAGCGCGAGCAGGCGTATCTGGATAACCGGTGAGCTCATTGGTGACACCTATGAACTGAGGATTGCTGACAACGGCCCCGGCCTTTCTGACTCGATGAAGCGGCAGCTCTTTGACCCCAAACGCAGGTATGGTGGAGTTGGTCTGCACCTTGTACACAGGCTTGCAGACAAGTACGGCGCTTGGATAGAAGTCAAAGACAGGATTGACGGCAGCCCTGAGCAGGGGCTTGAGGTCCGCATCCGTTTCCTTGTTGCGTCGTGAGTCCCTTCACCGTTCGACCAAAACCAATATGTGTGTTGGTCTGGCTCGAGAACACAGACGAGGTCTTGTGGATTGCCGACGAGTCCATCCATCTTGATAAAGAACGGCTACATACTCACCATGAACTCCCAGCGTCAGATCATCCGTGATGGCGCTGTGTTGGTGCAGGAAGGGAAGATAGGTCGCGTTGGCAAGATGAGCGACCTGAAGGACGCCAAGGCAGACACCGTGCTTGATGCCCGAAACATGGTTGTCCTCCCCGGGCTCATCGACACCCATGTTCATCTCGCTCAGGCTCTCATCCGCGGCTGTGCAGATGACGTGTCGCTTGTTGACTGGTTGAAGAACTACGTGTGGGTCCTTCAGGGTAACTTCACGACAGATGATGGCAGGGTGTCAGCCGAGCTGTGCATGGCTGAGATGATAAAGACGGGTACGACGTCATTCATCGAGTGCATGATACACACACGCTACGGTTTCGAAGGGATTGCGAAGGCTGTGGAGAAAGCGGGCATGCGTGCCGCGCTGTCAAAGATAGTCATGGACTCCACAGGCTATGCAGACAGCCCTGACATAATGTACCCCGGGATGGTGGAGGACTCAGAGGACTGTCTCAGAGAAACCGAAGCGATGTACGCCAAATGGCACGGCAAGGCCGATGGACGCATCCAGGTCTGGTATGGTCTTCGCTCGCTTGGCGCGGTGAGTCCCGATCTCTTCAGGGAAGTGGCAAGGAGGACGAGAGCTCAGAGAACGCGGATGACAATGCATCTCGGCGAGGTCGTTGATGACGTTAGGTATGTCAAGGACAAGAAGTACAAGAGTCTGACATCGTTCGCTCGTGAAATGGGGCTCCTCGGGCCTGAGATGGTCTTTGCGCACGGCGTGCATTTCGACGAATCAGACCTCAGAACGCTGGCCGAAACACAGACCAATGTCGCACACTGCCCAGCCAGTAATATGAAGCTGGCCTCAGGGTTTGCGAGACTACCTGACATGCTCCGGCTCAAGGTACCGGTCTCTCTTGGATGCGATGGCGGACCAAGCAATAACACCTACGACATGGTGCGAGAGATGCGTCTTGCAGCCCTTGTCCACAAACCAGTCGCACAGAACCCAACAGTCGTGAACGCGGAGCAGGTCCTTGAGATGGCCACAATTGGCGGTGCGACCGCAATGGGTATTCAAGAGAACGTCGGCTCTCTGGAGCCGGGGAAGCTAGCTGATATCATTCTGATTGACATGAAGGAAATCGGGCTCACACCGCTGCCGAACCCCGTATCGAATCTTGTCTATGCAGGTTGTGGCAGATATGTCAACACTGTCATGGTTGATGGCCGTGTGCTGATGAGGGGGAAGCGCCTGTTGACGTTGAATGAGTCAGAGATCATGAAGAGCGCAAATGACCACGCAGCAGCACTGCTTGAACGGTCAGGAGTGCGTGTGGGTCCCAAGTGGCCGATAAGTTGATGTCAACGAAAGCTGGCTGCCTAACTGATTATTGCCTCTCTTTCGAATAGCTTGGCCCCGATGATCAGAAAGACAACAGTGAACGCCAGCAGGTAGAAGACATTGAACATCAAGCTGGCCGGAGTTGCAGCATTCGACAACACACCGTTGAGAAATACGATTGCGTGGCTGAATGGGATCGCCATGACAATGAAGCCAAACAGGCCTCCGTACTGCTGGATGCTGCCAGTGAATCCAAGCATTCCAATCAACATTGTAGGAAGAAGGAGGACCATGTTATTGACTGACTCAGCAGTGGTCTGGTCCTTTGCAAGGCATGATATGACAACCCCTATGCCGATGGCGCAAAGCAGGATCAGAAACTGGCAGAAGAAGATGAGCGGGAGGGTCGCAACGTTCACCGTGTAGAGACCGATGTAGTAGCTAGCCGCCTCCTCAGGAAAGGATGCCACCCTTGTGATAATCGACCAGTTGTATGTCAGTATGCCCACGATTGTGAAGACCGAATAGAGCATCGTCAGTACGAGCCCCGCCACGAGCTTTGAGGCGAGGATCTTGATTCTGCTCATCGGAACGACAAGCAGGGCCTCCAGTGTGTGTCTCTCCCTCTCTCCCGCGAACGATTGGCTCACATAAGGAGCCGGCGCGAGGACTGAAGTAATCATGACGAGGAAGATGGCCAGCTGATGACCATAGGTGGCCTCTGGCGCGATTGTGTACCAGTTGACTTGAAGCTCTCTTATCACGACATCGACTAGCTGTCGTGCGAAGTAGTCTATCCTCTGTGCGGCAGCAGTCGCCCGGAAATTGCCTGTGTTTACCCATATGTCAAGTGTACTCCGATTCTGAGTCAGGAGTTCTTGCGTGAAATTCACCGGTATCAAGACCCATACAGACAACGATCTGTTGTCAACAAGGCCCTCGCCGTCTGATCTTGTGATATTGATGAGCGGGTCAATCAGTAGGTCGTCCACATTCGCTTCTATCTGGTCGAAGAGAGTCTGCCCCAAGACCCCCTGGTCCTCCAATGTGATGTAGACCTTTTCTGGCTCCTCGGTCGTCTGGGCCACGATGAATGAGAGAAACGCCCCTTGGAAGAGCCATGCGAACATTGGGCTTATCATGAAGCCAAAGAGCAACCATCTGGATCTAAGTACTGTCTTGACCTCTTTTCTCAGCATCCAGACCGTCTTCGAATCCATCCTCAAGGGGCTCACCGCCGAAATCGGGTTCCAACAAGTTGGGAGTGATTGCGAGCATCCGCATGTGCCGATAATGTTTGTGTTCCTTGTCGCTCGCACTACCGCATCAGAGTCAGAAGCCTGTCAGTGACTCTCTCGAACACCTCAGAGGCAGCTCGGCCGATTGGCCCTCTCTTTCGAAGCAGATGCTGGGCAATGCCCTTGTTCTGGGCGAAACGTAACTTTGTTTGAGTGAAGTTGGTAACGAACAGAAGGTCATGTCGTCCAGCAGCACCTCTCTGTTTTCTCCACTCTGGCCTGCTGATTCTCTTCTGCACCTTAGTGTAGAGGCCGGTGCCGACGATTGGATACGGGAAGGAATACGACAAGTAGTCCAAGGGCAGACGAGATGAGAAGTGGAGTGTTTCCAGAAGTGAGCTGCCGGTTTCACCTGGGTAACCCAAGATGAAGAAACCTCCTGTTTCGATTCCTGCCGCTTTCGCCGCGGCCACGGCAGCCTCTGCATCCTTTAGCACTATCCTCTTGTTCATGATTCCCAGAATACGCTCGCTACCGGACTCGATCCCGAAGAAGACCCGGACGCAGCCTGCCCTTCTCATTCTCTTGGCCAAGCCCGCGCCTAGCCTGTCTGCACGGCTCAGACACATCCATTCCAGGTCAATCCCCTCCTCTGTAATCAGGTCGCATATCTGTTCCACCCTCTGTGGGTTTTGGGTGAAACAGTCGTCTGTGAAGAACACTCGTTCATAGCCCAATCGTCTGATTTCTAGCATCTCCCCGATCACGTTTGGAGCTGACCTTTCCCTGTAGCTTCTGCCAAACACGGGGTTGCTGCAGAAATCACACAGGTAGGGACAGCCACGTGTTGTAATCTGACTTGTCGCAGTGTATCCGTGGTACTTCCTCCAGTATTTCATGTAGGCCCGGTTCGGAAACATGTCCCGAGCAGGGAAGGGGATGGCGTCTAGGTCGCTCGCGAATGGGCGGCTCTTGTTCACAGAAACTCCATGCCCATTGTTAGCGAAGGCGATGCCACCAACGTCGCTCCATGACTGATTGTTCAGGTGACGCGTGACAAGCTCCAGAAAGGTCTGCTCACCTTCGTTAAGAACGACAACATCAAAGATGTCCAAGAAGCTCTCTGGAACAAGTGTGGGCAGGGGACCGCCTGCAACGAGCAGCTCGGCCGTTCCCCTCAGCTGCTTGGCCAAGGCAATCGCATGATGGTTGATTGTGACCATAGAGTAGATGCCCACTATGCGAGGGTGTTGGCTCCGAATGGCTGACACCACGTTTTCGAAACGTGAGAAGGTGCAGTCGAACAGTCGTACAGACACACCTGCCTGTCTGAGAACAGATGCTAGATAGCCCAGTCCAAGGGGCGGATATCGGAAGATCGAACGATCCAGTTCCTCATTGAAGTATGGATAAACAAGGACTACTTCGGTCAACTTCCATCCATCTGAACGTCTGTACCATCGCTCGCGATTCTGGTTCGATGCAGGACTATTCTGATACAGTCACTCCTACATTTATGAACGGCGGTAAGAATACGATGTTTCTCGCGTCAGTTCTCTCAAGGAACCCAAGTGGATTACGTACTGTATGCTCTGCTCTGAGGGACTCGCACTGAGTATGATGCCACTCCAAGAGATACCAGTACCAATCGTTTCTCTGCCGCGGAATCCAGAGCATGTCTCGGGAATGTCAACACGAAAGCCAACCCCGAAGGCAGGTGCATAGAGCATGGCCCAAGTTGCATCCACCTTAGCCCAGGGCGTGATCTCGTCAGCATGCAGTCTGAGCCCGTTGCTGTCAACGTATCGAGTGAAAGCACGGGCACCGACCTCGTTTGAAACGTAGATACGCTGTAGTCCCGGTCGAACGATGTCTTCCAAGTCTATCCTTACAACTATCCGTTTCTTCCGAACATCCAAATCATAGGTCGCATGTGCGCTTCCGCGGCCATGAACGCGGATGAACCGTCGGACTGGGGGCTCAAGCCCGGGTCTTTGGTCCATCCCAAGTTTCTCGGTGGCCTGAACGATCAGTCTCCCGGGACCTGCCTTGTAGAGCAGGTTGAAGATGCGGGGGAAGACCCATGAGAACATCCCGACATTCCTTTCATCACGCTTCCCTCTCCGTTCAATCAGGTCAAACTGAAACCGTTTCCACCAGACTCCTGTCGACACCTCTCCATGCGCGGCGACAGTCGACGAACCCGGGAATAGGAAGTCCCGAGCATACTGCAGGATGGGTAGTCCGAAGCCAACACCCTCCTCACACAGGTCTGCACCGCCTTCTGCTTGGCTAATGATGAGGCCCTTCTGGACAGGTGAGGATTTCCCATGATAGGGCCGAGAGTCCTTGTAGAGGAAGTATCGCAGGGGCGTGACTGTGTCCGAATCCCCGGCCAAGCTGAGTCTCTCCTATGTGGCATCAACAGAGAATGGGTAATCACGACGAAATGAAGTCTTACGAACTGGGACTGCATGATGCAATCTGATCAACTCCTCTACTCCTTATAGACGCCTTCGCCTGTGACCAGACCCGTGAATACCTCTTCGAGGTTTGCTGCCTTGTACTTCATCTCCAGTTCGCTTGGTCTGCCTACTGCAACGAGCCGACCATTGTTCAGTATGCCCACCCTGTGACATAGCTCTGAAACCTCGTTCAGATCATGAGTTGTCAGGATTATAGTCTGCTTTCTCTCAGAGCTGAGTCTCTTGAGGAGGTTTCTGACAACTCTTGCGCCAATCGTATCCACACCTGTGGTTGGTTCATCCATGAAGACTATCTCAGGCTCAATCATCAGTGCTCTGGCCACCAACACCTTTCTCTTCATGCCGCCGCTGAAACCCTTGACCTGATAGTCCTGCTTCTCGGTCAGCCCAACGATCTCAAGCAACGAGTCGGCGCGCCGTTGCAGTTCATCGTTTGGAATCCCGTAGAGCCCACCATAGTATACAAGGTTCTCACGGGCAGTCAGCCTCTCGTATGCTCCCGCCTCCTGAGGTAGCAGTGCCACTCTCGGACGGATGTAATCGATATTCTCCACGACGTTTCTTCCGAGGACGTAGGCCTTACCCGAGGTTGGGGTCAACAGTCCAACGAGGACCCGAATCAGTGTAGTCTTTCCCGCACCATTTGGGCCGAGCAGCCCAAAGACCTCTCCCCTACCGATCTCAACGCTCACATCATCTAGAGCGACGACCTCGCGCTTTCTGCCCTTCTCGAATATCTTTGTGAGGTGTTCGGTCTTGATGACTATCTCGTCGGACACACTAAGTCCTCCTAGGAAGGCATTGTCACTACTCGTTATCATGCGACATTATTAATCTCTGGAAAGGGTGGTTCTCCCTTGATTTTCGACAGCAGAAAATCGTGTGCTTCACCGATGCGCCCATCATCCCCTTCGACGAAGAGAGTCACTGCCCCCTCTGCACCGTTGACGCCTCCAGCTGCAATCGGTATAGCGCTCACACCGAACAGGGCATCGAGCGCGTCCACCTCTGTGAACGGAATACCTTCGGGGACTGCTATGGCACCGACAGGCATACCGATGGCATAATCCCAGTCTGTCATTCCAAACTGGCGGCTGAAAGATTCGTATGGCACCGGGATACACTTCTCAAGACCAACAGGCATCACGATTGTCACGTTCTTTGCTGCGGCGGCACCTAGGAATGATCCGATTGAGCCGCCAGTCGGACTCGCCAGCAGTATGACGGGTACTAGGTTGGCATCCAGCGCATTGGCACTCTTGACAATCACATCGCCTGCCTCAAGCTCTCCGAGGATGTCAACCACCTTCTTGGTGTTGATGTACTGCCCCTTGTGGAATATTGCATCATACGAACGAGTATCTCGCTTTACGACAGAAACACCCTTAGGAACTACAACGCCTGCTACATGTTTCGTCTTGTCGTACGAACCGAGAATCTCCTCAACAAGGTAAGAAGATGTCGTGCCCAGAGTCACGCAGAGGTAGCCATTCTTCAGTGCGTTGCGGACTGCGTCCGTGGCCAGAAGGCCTTTTGCAATTAGTCTCTTACCCTCTGCAGGGGTCAGTGTCACAAGGAGCTTCTTCATAGTCACTCACTCCACAGGTCTGGCCAGAGGCATCGGTCACTATGTGGTCGGTACGTCAGCGACAGAAACCGCCCTTTTAACAATCTCCCTTGATATGACTTGACCATATCGAACCTGATAGCTGTCCACGAAGTCTATTACGGACGCTGGCCTGACAATATTGCGGTGCCCATGAGAAAAGTCACACCACAGGTTCTCGGCCGGGCAGGTATTGGCGAAATCCTCCAGACTGCCGGCTCTTTCATAGAACATGGCTTTGACGACTTGCCTCCGGACATACATCTGCCGGCGCTTGTTGGCACGGCGCTCCACAACGTTCCCTCCTCGGACTCGACTGTTGCTCATGCTGCCACAGCGCGGCTGGGCTCTTCACTTGTGGAGTTCCCTCTTCAGGAGAACCAAGCCATGATGTCCGAGGAGATACTTGAGCGCCTCGCCGGTTTTAGTTCGATTGTTGACATCGTGTTGGCCGCATATGTGGACTATGAAACCTTTGGAGCGGGTCGCATGCTGACTGAGAGCTTCCCTGAATGGACTCACTCCCCGCTGCTGTCCTTACGGGACGACGTCTATGCTCATCAGTCAGCGCTGGCAGAGCTTCTCGGACTCTCTGCCAGAATGGGTGGTCTGGAGAACCGCCGAATCGCGGTGTCATGGGGCTTTGGTTCGGCATTTGGGCTGCCCACCACTGCACACAGTCTAATCCTCACGGCACTCATCATGGGTGCGAATCTGCGAGTCGTTGCGCCCGACAAGTTCTCGCTCCTAAGGCGAGTCATGAGGGAAGGGGCCAAAGTTGCGAACTCGGCAGGCGGGCAACTCGAAGAGGTGCATGAGTTCAAGGGTTCCTTCCGTGATGTCGACGCTGTCTTTGCCTTCAACTGGTGCAGACTGGACGACTTCAATCATCCTGAGAGGAATCCCCAGTATGCGTCAGAGTTCAAAGACTGGTACTTCACATCCGAAACACTACCCAGCAGTTGCGTCTTCACCACAGAACCCCCATTGCAGACAGAATTGATGACGAGCAAGGAACTGCTACAGGGTCCGGCAAGTCTAGCAACGACTTGGCTTGGTCGGCGAGTAGCAGTCCTGGCTGCAACAATCGTCTGGATGGCTCAGAGAGCTGCTGGTGACGACCGCGTTGTGTTAGTCTAGCTTGGTTCCAGATCGTAAGAGGTTGCTGGATTTGCTTCGCAGACCTTTTATCAGGCCATTCCTCTGCCTTCCCAGAAGATGTGGCAGTTCCTCAGACCCGATTCTTTCAGAGTATGGAAGGACCCAGAAACACTCCGAAGACTAAGAAGATACCGGGGGATAATAGACAACCACATGTGGGCGAAGTATCTCCTATGCAAAGATCTGGAGTGCACTCTGACCCTTAACGCATCGACTGATGAGCTCTGGGAACACCATGCTCTGCTATCGAAGAGGTTTGCAGAATACGTCAGAGGGATTGACCTAGGAAAGGTCAGGGTTTCACAGAACGACCTGCCAGAAACCAGCTTTTTGGACTTGAAGACTGAGATTGCTGGTAGGATTCTACAGAGCTGCCATTTCTGCGAAAGGAGCTGCGGAGTCGACCGTACGAGCGGCAAGAGAGGTTGGTGCAAACTGGGGACGGACTCACGTGTGTCTTCTGCCTTTCTCCACACAGGTGAGGAAGCGCCACTTGTTCCGAGCGGCACGATCTTCTTTGCATCCTGCTGCTTCGCTTGCGTGTTCTGCCAGAACCAAGACATCTCGACTGACCCCGAGTGCGGAGACGTAGTGAGTCCTCGTGAGCTGGCGGCGCTTGCAGAGTCACTTCATCGCGAGGGTGCTCTAAACATCAACTACGTCGGTGGAGACCCCATCCCAAACACACACACGATTGTGTCCTCTCTACTGCATCAGACAGCCAATGTGACACAGTTGTGGAACTCCAACCTCTATTGCTCAGAGGACACAATGAGACTCTTAGCCGAAGTCATAGATGTCTGGTTGCCTGACTTCAAGTATGGGAACGACAGGTGCGCTGAGCGATTGTCTGGCGCTAGGGACTATTTCAGAGTCGTATCAAGGAATCATCTGCTTGCATACCACTCTGGCGAGGTAATCATCAGGCACCTCGTACTGCCCAACCACATCGAGTGCTGTTCAATTCCAATACTTGAGTGGGTTTCCAAGAACATGCCAGACTGCATGGTCAACATCATGGAACAGTACCGACCTGAACACAAGGTCCGGGCCCGACCACAAGACTACCCGGACATCTCTAGAAGAGTGAACAGTGACGAGATGAAACGCGTTCTTGAGAGGGCCGACGAACTTGGCATCTGCTGGAGCCCGGTGAGCTGAGAAACACTGTCGGGCACAAGACGTCCGCTGACACATGAGTGTCACGTGAACCGCTTCACAATGTTCTAAAGAGAGCGCTCGAGAGCACATGTGGTCAGGAATATGTGTCTGGCAGTCCCCGGTCTGGTCAAGAGCATTGATGGCGAGTACGCCGAGGTGGACTTTGGAGGCGTCAGTAAGAGGGTCTGCGTGACACTGTTGCCAGAACTCGAAGTGGGAGAGTATGTCATAGTCCATACAGGATACGCCATTGAACGCCTCAGGGCAGACGAAGCCAAGAAGACTTTGGATCTCTTCGAACAGATGGCACAAATGGCTGAAAAAGCGGGCAGTCACTAGATACATTGGGGATGCTCGGACTTGCAGGGGAGAGTGTAAGCAGTGCGCCGACCTGCGTGTGAAGGTCTGTTGGCTCTCGTCCTTCTCATTGTGATGACTTCGTCGCTCGGGTCGATATACATGCCATCACCAATAGAGACTGCATACACTAGGGTTGAGGCACGTGTGCTGTCTGCGAATCCCTCTCAGTTTGAAGGTAGGCGCGTGAGCCTGGGTGTGACCATCTCACGTTCGCCAGACCCAGTAAGTGGGAACACCACATATAATGTGGAAGAAGGATTCAGCATAGAGTGCTCGGAGGCCCTCGGCCACCTTCGTGTGGGTGATGCCGTTGCATTGAGAGGTGTCTGTTGGCTCGAAACCCTTGGAGTAATCATAGTCGAGGAACTGCATGTCTCAGATGTGTTGAACCCTCTACTCCGGTCCGCACCCGGTCTTGTCCTGTTTGTAGTGATGCTCTTCTCGCTGTTCCGGTTAGATCTCAAGAGAATGGCATTCATACCTAGGGGAAAGTGATTTGCCAGATCTGCTAACTCATGTCCTGTTTGGCATATCAATCGGCCTGTTAGTCAAGAAACCCGTCGATCGCAAAACAACCCTTCTCGTTTCGCTAGGTTCGATAGTCATTGACATTGAGCGTCCGATTGGCTGGTTGGCTGAGTTCATGGGGCTCGACGCTATCGGGCTGACAGCTGGTTTCCACTCGCTTGTGGGAGCAGTGGTCCTCTCCTTCGCTGCAGCATCCGCATTCGAGAACACTGAGTCAGATTGGGGTCTGCGTTTCCGCATGATACTCCTCGGAGCGCTTAGCCATCTGCTTCTAGACATGACAATGGGACCTTGGGAGGAGTATGGCCTATACCTCTTCTACCCCTTGACGATACCGTTCTCGTTTCACTTGTTCTGGTCGGACTATGCATGGTACCCCGTCTTCGGGATCGTTGCACTCTGCGTAGTTCTGCTTTACTTGGTAATCACGCATGGGCTCAAACCGAATCTTCCCCATCGAAAGGACCGGGGTCTGGAGCAGAGAATCCCGCAAAAGCCTTTTGAGGTCAGTCAGAATCAGATGGTTCAGGGTTACCGATGACAGACACTCTGGAGTCAATCATGTCGGAGATACGCGCCCGAGTCAACACAGAGGACACGACAACAAGGGTGTCAAGAAGAGAGATAGACGAGCTCAAGGCAGAAACGGTCGTTGTGATGCCAGCAGGGGGCAAGGGTACTCGTATTCGGAGCGAAACCCGGAATGAAGGCATCAACAAAGTGATGATTAGCATCGACGGCAAAGAGAGCATGATTGAGAGGACCGTGAGAGAGTATGCAGAGGCGGGATTCGAGCGGTTTGTAGTTCTCACAGGCTTTCTAGCAGAGAAGGTCGAGGCACATCTCGGCGACGGTGTTCGATGGGGTGTCAAGATTCGTTATTCCGTAGACCCCGGTGGAAAAAGGGTGGGAAATGCTGGCGCTATCCTCAATGCTCTGAACAACGGGACGCTCGACGACTCACTGGTATCGATTGTGCACAACCCGGATGACGTAGTCGTCAGGATGAAGAGACCGTACGGAGAAGTGTTTCTTGAGGGCCATCTCAGAGCCCGGAAAAACGGCTGTATCGCCACATTTGTTGTTGTCCCTGAAACGCCCTATCAATACTCAGGCATGATAATCAGAAAGGGAAAGGTGCTGGACACAACCAAGTATCCGATGATTGCCATCCCTGCTCACACGGGGATTACAGTCTTCAACCCCGAGGCATATGCGTACTTCAAGAAGTTGGTTTCACTCGAGGTCGAGTCCTCGTTCGAGAATGTGGTTTGTCCTGTGCTGGTTCGCGAGGGGAGGCTCTTTGCAATCAATATACCCTCAGGCACTTGGATTCCCGTCAACGACCTCAAGGGCATTGAGGCGGCAAGAGAGGCTCTGGCTAAGGTTCAGAAGAAGTGAGCCTCGGGTGCAAGGCATCCGCGATTGATTGCACCATCTTCATAACTCACCTGTTTGACATGGTCACCCACTCAATGCTGTGTCTAGGTAGTCTGAAATGGAGGACCCGGCTAGATGAGGACTATCGTAATCCCAACGTTGAATGAAGGGGACAACATCCGCCGGCTCATTGAATCCATCTTTGAAGTCATAGATTCAGACGAAGTGTCGATAATAGTCGTAGATGACGACAGCACGGACGGTACTCAGACCATTGTGACTGAGCTACGAAAGCGATTCCCTAGCGTTCGACTCCTAGTGAGAAAGCGCATTCGCGGTCTCGGAAGTGCTGTTCGTTTCGGGGCGAGTCAGGCAGAGAAGGGTTCGGTTGTGGTAATGGATGCTGACCTGTCCCATGATCCAAGACATCTACCCGCCTTCTTCGAACAGCTTGACAGGGGATTCGATGTCGTCGTGGGGTCAAGATACGTTCCGGGCGGCAGAACTGAGGGCTGGCCCGGCAAGAGGATTGCCGTAAGCAAGGTCGCAACCTTAGTTGCCCGTCTGCTTTTCCGCCTGCCTGTCAGAGACCCCATGAGCGGTTTCGTGGGCTGCAGGTCGGGTCGAATTCTTGCTGAGGGGTTCAGGTTTGCAGATTACAAGTTCCTGCTTGAGATGATGGTCACAAACAGATCCTTGCATGTGACCGAGGTCCCGATTGTCTTCCGTGACAGGATGAGAGGAAAGAGCAAGCTGAAGGGACGAACCATGCTCCTGTATCTTGAGCTCGTGGCCAGACTTCTTTATCAGGGGGTTAGGCACCGTCGAAACAGTCCATAGAGGGAGATCCCGGATTGAGTAATGTTGAGTCGTCATCTGGCCTACGACGGCTTCAGTTTGCCAATCTCCTAGTTGCGTTTCTTGTTGTCATCAACCTGTTCATGGTCATCGTTATCAGAATCCAAGGTAGCCAGATGTACCCCTTCTTCATAGCATACTATGTTTGGGTCCCCATGTACACTTCCCTAATTGCTGCCCTCCTCTATCGCGAACGGCTGAAGGAGAGGTCGCAGATTGAAGGCGGCTATCCGATCTACTTCGTTGTCCTCCTCACGATTGCAGCCCGTCTGGTCTTCATTGGACAGACTGAGTTGATCTCGTTGGACTCATTGTGGTACCTAGACTTCGGCAAGTTCATGCGGATGGGTCTGACGCCATATAGTGGGTTCTACTTTCCCTACCCGCCAGTCTTCGCTTACTTCATTCTCATCATCGTCTGGCTGGCTCCTTCAGTGGACAGTTTTCGCGTGCTTGCTGCTCTGATGGACGCGGGTGTCGTCATCGCAGTCTGGAGTCTTGCCCGGCGTCTTGTGGGACCCAGATGGAGCGGAACCGCTGCTGTCCTGTATGCACTCCTTCCAATCTCCATAATCGAATCGGGGTGGAATGGACACTTCGAGCCGATTGCCAACCTGTTCATGCTGGCATCACTCTGGTTCCTCCTCAAGGGTCAACATCGTGCGAGCGGGCTGATGCTTGGCCTTGGCGCTGCAACGAAGGTCTACCCGTTGGCGCTCTTTCCGCTCTTCCTCTTCTACCTCAAGGGGTGGAGAACAAGACTCGAGTTCTTGCTTCTGACCGCCGCGTCAGCAGCTATCACCTTTGTGCCATTCTTTTTTGCAGGTCTGATTGGCGGTGGGGGCGTACCTCCAAGCGGCTCTTCAACCGGCGGGTCCCTGTTCAGCCTCTTCTCTTCGCTGCTCGGCTTCCTGTCGAATCCAAGCGTGGGCACGATGACCCTGAACATACTCGTCATCGGCGGGGTCGTCCTTGGGACTGTCCTTACAATTCGCCAGCTTCTCAAGGGGAATCCTAGATCCTACTGGCATGAGTATCAGTGGACCACTCTCATACTCGGAGTCACACTCATCTTTGCAGGCCTCGTCGCCGGACTGTATCCTCTCACTCCAGCGTCTAGGCTTGTCTACTGGCGTTATCCCGTTGACATTGGCATTGTCAGGGGTCTGAGTGCCGTTGGCATTGGCCTGATGGTCGTGCGTGAGGCCTACAAGAGCTGGAGGGGACTGGAACCACATGCCACCCCAGTCGAGTCACTGATGATACTCGTTTCTGGTACTATCATGCTCTTGCTCGCGATGTCAAGAGAGGTGTTCTATGGCTGGTACATCCTGTGGTCACTGCCATTGGTTCTGCTTGTCCGCAATAAGCGCCTAGTGCTGACTGTTGTCCTCTGTCTCCTGCTAGTCTATCCGAGCTACACGCACGACAACTTTGCTACGCTTGGCTTTCAAGAGCAACGGATGTGGAGCGACGAGTTCGAGTCGGTCGAGGGGTGGGTCTGTCTGGTGAACGTGTCCAACAGCGGACTCGACCCCAATCAGATAGTGGCAGGCGTGGAAGGTGATGGTCAGAGTGGCCGGTTCTTGATAAACACAACCGGCGTTGACAATGCCACCCTGCTCAAGAACGTCACAGTCAGCTTTACGAAGGCCGTTTCCATTGTCTTCGAACCCACAACGGAGTTCGCTGCGAGAATCACATGCAGCTGGGATCCCACTTTCGGCAAGGTTTCGGATCTGTCCCTGTCGTACATGGGCATCGACAGTCATGGTCGGCCAGCTAACGGCAGCATCATTCCTCGGGCGGGCATGTTCACGAATCTCACCCACATCCTATGGAGACACGCGTTCTGGACAGAGGTTTCCGACAGTAGCGGTACTCTGGACAATCTGACTCTCACCATCTACCCGGCGAGGATTGGCGAGTACTGGTATATCGTTGACTTCCTCTATACCGTATACGCTGGACCGCTAAACCCCATGTATTTCCTCTTTGCGCCAATCCTTGTCGCAATCTCTCTGGCCGCCTACATACCTCTTGAGCGAGAGAGTGCTAAGTGGGCTTCGCTCGCTGCGACGAAGACAGAAACGCGGCAAAACAAGCCATCGTAGACCGAATCTGGCTGTGCAGAAGGCGCAGCAGAACCCTGCCGCATCTCCGTGATCTTCCAGTCTGAGTGTTGCTCAGCAAATCACTTAATAGCGATAGAATCGGGACCCACTTGTTCAGCCGAGAGTTCGTGGTCACAGTGAAGCCGTCTGGCCAAGTTCAACGTCTTGTGGTCTTCGTGGAACACTATCCTCCGTTTCTGGGTACAGACAGGACCATATTCGAGCTATCCAAGAGAGTTGCCGAGCGAGGAGTGAAGGTTCACTTCATTGCGACGCAGCCACTTCGCTATCTTGTGGGTCGGCGGCCTCCCGCGTGGGAGTACAAAGAGAACTGGACTCGCCCTCCTCCGAAGATTCATGACAACATCACGGCAAGACACCTTGTCCTCGATCAAAGGGCAGTCGGGTTGTGGTTACTGATTGCCCCATTGGCATATGTCCTGACTGTCGTGTTGTTCACTGGACGTGCCATTAAGGAAGTAGTCCGGTTTGGACCAGACTTGATAATCGCGGCCAATGCGTCTCCGATTGTGGGCATGGTGGCTCTTCTGTCTGCCAAGCTCACGGTGCATCCGTTGTTCATGGGTTGTCCTGACTGGATGACAGCGTATGCAGCAGGTCTGACGGGGCAGAAGATGAACAGTCTGGGTATGGTCCTTCTGCATATCGTCGAGATGCGGCTGTACAAGTGGGCCACTCGAGTGTTCGCTGTGACAGACTTTCTGAAGAGGTTGCTCACGAGATATAGTGTCGACCCGAACAGGATTGATGTAATTCCGAACGGTGTGGATACACAGCAATTCTCTCCATCGGTCGAGGGACTGGCTGTGCGAAAGAAGTATCGTCTTGAGGAGCGCTGTGTCGTGCTCTTGTCAGGACATCTGGAGGAATGGGCGGGTGTCAGTTTGGTATACGACTTGGCCATGAAACTCGATAGGGAGTTCCCTAAGTCGAACGTTCTTTTGGTGGGCACTGGCTCTTCGATAACTCCTTTGTTTGAGAAACTGTTCAAAGACAGGCTTGCCCATATGGTGACCTATGCGGGCCTGCAGCCATTCGAGGAAATGCCGGAGTTCACGGGGGCTTCTGACATAGCGTTATGCATCTTTCCCAACACCCCAGTTTCTCATGCAGCATCACCACTGAAGGTCTTTGAATACATGGGGGCTGGCAAGGCGATCGTTGCCACTCGAGTGGCCGGCACGGTCGAAGTGCTTGACGACAACACGGGTGTTCTTGTGCCGCCCGGAGATGTCGAAGCCCTCTGTGGTGCGGTTGTCAATCTCTGCCGCGACCCTGAGCTGAGAAAACGCATCGGCGCAAACGCGAGATTGCTCGCTGAACGAAAGTACTCTTGGCAGCGTCTGGCCGAGGTATTCATGGATGCCTGCATCCGAGCAGCCACGAGACAACAGGGCTTACTAATACGGAAGTCAAATGCCCCTATGGACTCAGTCTAGTTTCAGAGTGCTCCGGTAGTTGGCGAGAGTTCTCTCGACTGCGACCTCCCATGTTTCAGTTGCCGCGTATTGTTGAAGCCGCTGACCAATACTCTCAGCCAAGGAGCTGTCGGAGAGCACCTGTTCCAGCCTGACTGCTAGGTCTTTCGGATCCCCTGCCTTGAACAAAACAAGATTGCCTCCTAGGCATTCTCTCATATGATGTCCGACATCGGACGCTAGAATTGGAATACCGTATCCTGCAAGTCTATGAGCCGGCCCGCTAGCACCCACACTTTCAACATATGGTAGTATAACCACTGACGCGGCAGAAACGTATGAATGCATTTCCTCTTCCGGTATGAATCTGGTATCGAACTTGGTGTGTTCTGACACGGAGAAGCGGGTGGCAGCTTCCTTCAATTCCATAAGGTATCGAGCACCGTCCTTGTCAAGCGGTGTGCCAGCTATCAGCAGAAGCGAATCCGGTACGGCTCTGAGTAGTGTGCTCATCGCCGCCAACGCCACCTCCAAGCCCTTTTCTCTACGGATGAACCCGATGACCAGAATCACGCTCTTGCCGACTAGTCCCATGCTCTCCAGTGCCTCCTCTCGATTCGCCCTCCTCTGGGGCGGTTCACAGGGGTGAGGTATCTCAAGGACCTTCTCCTTTCGGTAGCCCCACTCGTGCAGAAACCTTCTCCTGAGAGTGGAATCGATTCTGACGGTGCTCAGCTGGAGCGAGCTTGTCCCCAAGTCTAGTAGGCGCATATAGAGGCGGAACAAGGTGGGAGCTATCAGCGAAAACCTACGTAGGATTCTGTATCGTTTGAATCTTTCTTCCACCTGTTCGTGCATCCACGTACTGTGGAGAGTAACGGTGGTTCTAATGCCGCAAGTTCTGAGCAAGACGAGTAAGTACAACATGGGTTCTCCGAAGAGTCCTCCGTACACTCGTCCATCTGGACCAAACTGCACGTGAACGACGTGGGGCCGCTCCAATCTCGCTAACCTAAGCAGTTTCAACGGATACAGTAGATCACGTCTTTGCCATACTGGGAGGCATTTCACATGCTCGTTTTCTGGCCCGATGCCTTTCGCCCCAATTCCACACATTGCAGTGATTTGAATGTTCGAGTGTTTTGTCAAGCCAGTGATGAGCTTCGCAGTGTAGGCAGATTCGCCTGCGGGCTCTGGAGGAAGTGGTGATATCATGACGATTCTGAGCATCTGACTCCTAGGTGAGTCATGAAGCATATTCAAAAGGGTTTCCTTGGTCAGGACTATCGTTTCACTCCTCTGATACCTTCTCAACTGACACAGAGAAAAGGGAGATGTCCGACACTACAACAGTTGTTGCCCGAGGCACTTCCACCTTCTTGGCTCAGTCATTCATTTCCGGCGCTTTCAGGATTCTCAATGTCATGATGTTGGCAAGACTCCTCCTTGTAGAGCAGATGGGTCAGGTCGCAATCCTTGCCATTATCTATGGTATAATGCAGTTCCTTGGAGCTCTCGGCCTAAACTACGCTTCACCCCTTGTAGTCCCAGAGGCTGAGCAAGGTTGCCATCTTGACCGAGTCAGAGCATTCCTGAACAGATCAGTTGTCATCATAGGACTAACCTCCAGCGTGCTAGCTGTTCTTCTTGCGTTCCTGCTTCCATTGATACTCTCTTCGAGTCTGCTGAGCCAAGACATGCAGAGGCTTGTGTTGGTGATTGCGCCTCTCTCGGCCCTGTCAACCTTCCTCGATTCTTTTCTTCTGGCGAGGTACGCTGTGCGACCTCTCACAGCTGGTCGGATACTGTTCGATTTCGTCAGAATGGCTTTGAGTGTCGGACTTGTGCTGCTAGGATTTGGCGTAATGGGTGTCCTAACCGGTTGGCTTTGTGGAGAGGTCGCTGCTTTGGCTATCTTCGGTTTCTCGGCGGTTCGCGGGTGTGCAGACAAGCCCTCTTCCATAGCGATGCGTCCTATCCTCGCCTTTGCCCTTCCAAGTCTCCTCTTCCAGACGATTGATGTGACGATACAGAATACCGACAGAGTGATCCTCGTGCAGTTGACCAATCTGGGAGCGCTTGGAGTCTATGATGTCATGCTTGGAATACTCTTCATGATGAGCTTCGTATCGCTGACGGTGTCCACATCGCTGTACCCAATTCTCACAAGAATTCGCATTGACCTAGAAACGAGAGAACCGGGAAGATCAGGGACTGGGATGGGGACGGTCGTCACTATCCTCCTCAGGTACATACTCCTCATACTCCTGCCCGTGGCAATCGTGGGTGCACTGAACTCGCACACTATTCTCAATATCTTGTTCGGAACAGTCTACGCGAACTACCCCGGTTCATCAGTCGCCTTCTCCATGCTCGTTCTTTCATACGCACTATGGGGGGTAGTCTATGGACTTCATACAGTCCTACGTTCTATGGGCGAGTCCAGATTCTTCCTGTTCGCAGGTCTTGCCATAATAGCATTCGAAGTAGCTGCCTGCTGGAAGCTGGTTTCACTCTTCGGTCTTCTTGGATCTGCACTTACCCGCTCTGTCTACATCATGCTTCTGTTCTTTGCGGCATTATGGCGAATACGTCACCGAGGCGTAAACGGGCTGAGATCTGTCATTGGTCCTGGGCTGAAGATAGCTTCTGCTTCCTTTGTGTGTGGACTAGTCCTACTAATCGTGTCGCCCTTATTTCTCTTGGACTTGCTGATTTGGCTGATAGTCGTGGCTGTGTTGTACGTAGCGCTTCTGTTTGCGGTCAAAGGAGTTGAGGACATTGACTTTCGTGTCGCCAGGTCCGTCTTTCCCAGACATCTTCATGGTTTGCTTGACAGGATTCAGAAGGTCTACTCTGGCAAGCTGTCAGAACAGACGCATCCGCCGGGCGATGCGTGAAACTCTGGGGTTAATCGTCTATGAACTGGCACTCCATAGCGCCAAATAGACATCTGCCAGACGTTTCCATGACATCGTTGCGGCAAACATTGTTCCTCTTTCGGATACTTCGGCAGCAAGCCCGGGATTCTTAATCAGGCGAGCAATCTCGTCTGCGATATCTTCAGGACTTGTCTGGATGGACATTGGTCCTCCCTGTTCTAGAACTGCTCTCAGATATGCCGCCTTCAGGGGCGATCTCGCAATTCCAAGAACAGGAAGACCCAGAGACATGGCCTCAAGAATCGAGAGGTAGCCTCCTGCAAGGCAGAACTCACTCCTGTTCATAATCTCCTTTGGATCATCAATCGTTCCAGTGAACTCGACCACAACCCCCTTTGACAAGGCCATGTCCGCAACATCCTGCCTTATGCTCCCTGAACCGCATACGGTGAGCTTGAGGGAGATGCCGTGCTTCTCTCTCAGAATTGCGAGAGCATTTACGTGTTCGATGATGCCTGTATCCTCTTCGATTCTGCCAACGAACACAGCCCCCTCTCTTTGCCTACGGGGCAAGGGCAGCAGCTCAGTGGCTCCAAGAGATACTATGTCACACTTCATACCGTACTCACGCGAAATGAACCCCCCTATGCAGAGGCATTTCCGTACCAGCCTTCTGGCGATCTTACGTAATACTCTGTACATGGTTGGCACAGGATCTTCTTCGAAACCGTGGAAGGTCGCGAAAACAGGCCTCTTCGGAGAGAACAGGACAAGAGGGGCGTACCAGAATACGAGTGGGATAGTATCATGAACATGGATGATGTCATGTTCCTTAATCCATGAATGATGCTCAATCATCCAAAGGGCCACAAGAAGCGGATTGTGATCCCAGCCATAGGGAATTCGCACGATACTTGAGTTCTTGAGTATCTCTTGTCGGGGTGCCGTTGGACTATCGGTGGCGGTCAGCACAGCCACGCGAAGTCCTCGGGCTGTCAGTTCGTTCACAATGCCCTCAATATGCCTCTGGACTCCGCCAACAGTGGGCCAATAGTGTTCGGATATCATCAGAACACGGATTACGTTTCTCAAACCATAAGCCCCGGGAGGTTCCGTTTTCTCTCGCTGCTATTTAGCCTTACTAGTCATCTGGAGAATCACACTAGAAATATGCTGTCCCTTCTACCCTTCCTCGACGTTCCATAGTGATATCGATATTATTATCACCGAGTCACTAGGGTTCCCCTCGATCACGATGCGGATGTCACCGATAGTGGCATTGTTGAGAGGACAGCAGTACTGACCGCTTCCTGCACCCTCCACATAGCACACGAAGTCGCCAGACGAATTCCAGACCTCTATTCTGGCGACTGTCGCAGACATCTCGCGGACTCTGCATAGCAGGAAACCAGCTTCGACTGTAGAGTTCAGATCGAAGGGAGCTGGGCGCCATGTATTGGTGTAGTTCTGCAGGTTTCCAATCACAAGCTCGGGGTACCCACTCGAGTTGAGTATAGCTCCACCATTGCTGGCACTCCATCTGGGATTAAACAAATCTACATTTTCTGTTCTCGTGTATCTCAGATTCTCAAACATGAATACTCGCGCACATTGACCCAGGCTGTTTGGTTGAGTTTCAGCCACAAGTGTAAGTGAGGGCATAGGCCCGGTGGTGTTCTGGTTCTCAGATATCAAGGTCAGATTGGTACATAGGGGAACTGAACTCCCCATCGCAATCGGATATTCCAGAAGCTCAGAGAGGGTTCTCCAGTGTGCAACTGTGTAGATATCGACCATCACATAGTTTGCGTTGAACTCTTCCGCCAGCTGTCCAAGCTCCTTGCTTGCGTTTGCAAAGGGAAGATTAACCTGAGTGAAAGTGAGGATTACTGAGTGTCTGCCGGTGAGCCATGAGAACTCCCTCGCCCTGTCCGCGAGAAACCTCGTGTCAGCGTTTCCAAGGTGATCAACCTCTTCAGGCAGACCATTCCAACCGTATCTTGCCTCAATGTTGACGAGTTCAGTACCGACCGGGAAGAGGATGTATCCGGGCACACACCCGATGACGACTGCCAGAAGAATGAGATGCCTTCTCCGGAGTCTAGGTGACCTGCTCACATCGACGGGGGGGTCTGACGGAAGCTCTGACCATCTTGACGCGATGTACGCTCCGATTGCCACGAATGCTCCAAGGGCAAAAAGCAGGAAGAATCTGGAATCCGAATATACGTAGATGGCTTCCATGCTGCCCGGCATGAGACTGAAAATCTTCATGGTTCCCGCCGCATCAATCAGTGTGCAGAGGAATACTATCTGTGCAGTCCTACGGTTCACGCCCTTGAAAAGGGCAAGCACTAACAGACACAGTAAGGGTATTGTAAGATGAAACGCGTAGAAGAATGCGAAGCGGGCAAATACATCAACAGAGATTGGTGCTAGAATCGCTGAGATGAGCGGCGTTTCCGTTTTGGTCACACTTGAAGGGATGCCAATGGCAACAGCCTGTAGCGGCCACAACCATAGCACGAGTGACGCAAAGATCCCTACGAAGAAAAGGAGAAGAGCGTCCGCTTTGGGCCCAGGCTTTCGGATACGCAAGAACAAGATGACCAAGAAAACGATTGTCCAGCAGGAGAAGAAAAGCAATAGATTCCTGAAAAGAAGTTTTGCCAACAGAATCAGCGCAAACAGAAACGCGTTTGTCACTGTCTGAAACCGTGTGTATCCTCGGAAGTGATGTAGGAGAATCGGCATCATAGCACAGAAGGCATAGAAGTTGGCATACCAGATGGCGTCTACGAGCCCGATGAAGAAACCTGCCATCATGGCACATGCTCTTTCAGACTTCTGTGGACCCAGAAGGAAAATCATCCCGTAGGTCAGGAAGAGCAGACTGCTTATCTCCGGCCCGTACCCCACCGCCGAGTGGAACACGAACAGCGGGCTTATTGCCATTATGGCAGCAATCACGATTGCGGCTTTTTCGGTAAAGAGATGCTTTGTTATGGAATAGGTGGGAATAATCAGAAAGGTCCCAATAAGTGGCAGCAGTACTATTGGCCCTACCGAGATCGGAGGAAACAACAGCCAGGACACCGCGAGGATGTACGCGAATGCTTGGTGAATGACATAGTTGGCACCATCCCAGAGCGATAGGACAGCAAGCTCATTACTCACATTGGACTCGAACTCGCCAACGAGCATGCTCCTAGCATAGTCTGCAAAGAGCGCGGAGTCCGGTGATATCGAGTCCAGTGCAAGAAACGCAAGTGTGAGTCTCAAGGCGAGAGCCAGCACAAGTACTTTCAGCAATCTGGCGTCCTTCTCATACAAGAAACTCAATCTGAAGAAGCCCTGAAGGGATTCTCTTCCTGTAATGGCTAGGCAGGCCAGTACAATCGCCGAGCTCGAAACACAAAGGAAGTAGATGAGTGGCAGATGCAAGCCAGACGTGAGTACAATCATCAGTGAAACTTGACACTCCACGAGAGCCAGACCCAGCCCAAGAGACGCTGAAACTCCCAGATTGCGCATCTCTCTCCCGAGAAACGCAGCTGCGACAGTTCCTCCGGGCACCAGAACGATGGCTATTAAGCCGGTCACAAGTCTGAGTGCTGCGCCCACAATCGGCAATGAATAGAAGTTCAGAACGAGGAACGCCACTGTTGAAGTCGCAAAGACAAGTCCAATCTGTGTCCTGCTTTGAAGGACAGACCACCAGCCTAGAAGGTGCGTGACAGCCCCCCTTCTATAGCCCGCTAGAAGGCCAAGACCGGCAGATTCTCTCTCCTCAAGTGGGGCTTGCTTGCCGTTCGTCGTCATCTGGTTGCCGTGCTCCGACCAGCTACTCTCGTTATGCACCGCGTTTTGGGCCTTTAAGAACAGATTCATGCCCATTCCATGTGTCTGTTCCTATGTGACGTTCTGAGAACGTTCTGTCCAAGACTCTGTAGTTGCTGAGAGTGGGGCAGCAAGACCCCTGCCTTTCAGCCTTTTGATGGGGTGGACAACGTGCTTCATCCTTGCTTCCAAACCTATCATCTTGGCCCACAAGGGCCGATTCGCAATGCCGCCACGAGCGAGTTGTTCCTACTCGAACAGAGTACCATCAGAATGCTTTAACCGCAGGGGTGACATGAAACTGTATCCAAGGCGGGCTAGTCGATGATACAGTTTGCCAAACCCTACTTCAAGCCTGAGTGGCGGCAGCGCTTTCTTGAACTCGCCGGTGACATACTCGATTCGGGCCAGCTCACTCAAGGTGTCAATGTGAAATCCGTTGAAGAGTACTTCTCCAGACTGCTTGGGTCAAGGAACGTTGCAGCCACCAACTCCTGTACAGCTTCGCTGCATCTCGCAATGCTCCTGATTGGGATATCAAAGGGCGATGAAGTGATTGTCCCGTCCAACACGTTTGCGGCTACAGCGAACGCCGTAGTATACTGTGGCGGTACTCCTGTCTTTGCGGAGATTGATCCGACGACTCTCAACATTGATCCCAATCACGTTGCCAAGCTAATAACAGACAAGACGAAAGCAATCATACCTGTTCACCTCAGCGGTGTCCCTTGCGAGATGAGCAAGATATCCAACATAGCTGAAGAACGAGGAATCCACATTGTCGAGGATTGCGCCCACGCACATGGTGCGTACTATCACCGAAAACCCTGTGGAACCTTCGGCGACCATGCATGCTTCTCCTTCTACCCAACCAAGGTCATTGCTGGGCCCGAGGGTGGTCTGTTGGTCACGGCAGACAAGGACGCTGATACGCGGGGCCGAATCTTGTTGAACCAAGGACGAGGCGGCTTTGGGCCCTTGGAGATATCCGAGATTGGCTATAACTACAGGATGAATGAGTTTCAGGCGGCCGTCGTACGAGTACAAATGGAGAGCCTAGATGAGATTGTTGACAAACGGACTGAGATTGTCCAGAGGTATCGCAAGAATCTGTCACGTACTAGGCACGTATCTGTGCCAAAGACACCTGCAGATTCGAAACCCTCGTACTACTCGTTCACAGTCCAGATCAACGGTGCGGATAGAGATGTGGTCAGGGACAAGATGACCGAAGCAGGAATCGGCACAAGCATAATGTACCATCCGGTGCATCTCCAACCGATCTACCAGAGGTTGTTCGGCTACAAACCGGGAAGCCTACCGAAGACAGAGGAGATTTGTTCCAAGATCATCAGTCTTCCTCTCCACCTAGGACTCACGATGGCCGAAGTCGACCTCGTGTGCGAGAAGCTCGTGTCCACTATTGAGGACGCCACCAAAGGGAAACGGTAGATCTGGAGTGGCTGTCCTTGAGAATCCTCCTGATATGCGATCACTTCCCAACTTACGGCACGAAATCAGTGTGGTCTCTAGCTGCAGCACTCACTAGAAGAGGACACGAAGTCGCTGTCGCATCAACAAGTGTGGGTATCCGAGGAGAAACACTCTCCCGCATCGATGCCCCGTTTGAAGTGGTGCGATTCCCGTCGATTGCAATCCCTCATGCCCCCTATACATATACACCTCAGGCCCGGCGCCACCTCGTTTTGCTGGCCGACAGGTTCCAACCCGACATTGTTCACACGCAATTCATGATTTACTGGCTCAGCCTAGCATCGTCAGCCCTTTGCGGTCAGGGCCGACCCTTGGTCCTGACTCTACATGGATTCACTCTTCCGAGTGAGCCCTCTGGGTCTGCAGGCAGGCTGGCTCTTCGGGCACTCTACGGTACAATGGGTGCTAAGCTCGTTGGGAACGCCTCGGCCATCATCTGTGTGTCCGAAGAGGTCCGTGCCAAGATGGCTGTTGTATATCCGAGGTCCACAGCCCGTGCAAGAGTTCTGCCAATCGGAATCGATCCTATCTTCCTTGATACAACCAAGACGGCTTCAAGAGAGTATATTCGTAGCCAGGCACATCTAGAAGGGAAGAGAGCATTTGTGTTTCTGGGAAGGGTTGTACAGGACAAGGGGATTGCTGAGCTTGCAGAGGCCTTCAGAGTTCTCAGACAGAAACGGACAGATGTTTCGCTTCTTGTCGTTGGTGACGGGAGCGGCGTGCCGGTCATGAAGCGTATCTTGAGGGACGTTCCGGATGTGCACTTCTTCGGCTTTCGCTCAGACGTGGGAAACTACCTCAGTGCAGCTGACGTGATGGTTCTGCCATCATATCGGGAGGGCTTCTCAACAGCCCTGCTGGAGGCGATGTACTTCCGTCTGCCGTTTGTGGCGACTCCAGTTGGATCTGCACATGATCTCGTGCGTTGCGGAGCAAGGGGCGCCCTGGTCAAGGCCAAAGACACTGTCGATCTGCTCGACGGAATGATTCAGTTGGCCGATATTGATCCCCAAGAGCTGGCTTCGTGGGGTGATCAGAACTGGCGTCTCACCATGCAGCGCTTCACTTGGGATTCGATAGTCGACGGACTGCTGGCAGTCTATCAGGAAGTTCTATATTGATGTTGTCAGGCTCGTATTCTGAGCGTCCTCTTTGCTGGCCATCCCAAAGTTCCGGGCATAGGCTGAAACAGGAACGGGCTGCTAAGGAGGAAGAGCGCGGAGGCAAAACCTGTGAGTCTGAGAGTTACTGAGCTTGACGAGATACCAGTGGGGGAGTTCGAAGGCCTGTACTTCGGAACGAGAGTCAAGCTCCACGAGCATCTGTCAGACTGGGCCGATGAGAGGAAGTTGATGACCTACGAGCTGAGTTCCCTTCAAAGAGAGCTCAGAGCGGGCACTAGTGTTCTTGCAGTTCGTCTGTCTGGCAACCTAGTCGCGCTCTTGGCGGTTTCAAAGCTGGGGTTTGACAGCGACTTCTTCCAGTTTCCGATGGGCCGCATATCTCCTGTGATGGTGTCTGACAGTATTCCCATGGGGAAGAGAGAAGAGGCCACCAAGAGAATCGTTCGCGAGGTGCTGTCAAAGGCGAAGAGAGAGGGTATCAGGCAACTAACCGTTCGGGTCCCTCCGCGAGACCACGATGTCATACAGACCTGCACAGCTCTGAAGTTTGACTTCATAGATGTCCTGGTCACTTATGCAATCGACATGACCAAGGTGGACGAAGAGCGGATATCTCCTCCGAAGGACTTCGTGATACGGACCAAGCGCAATGAGGACCTCCAGCCATTGATCCATATCGCCGGAGACTCCTTCGTAAAGGACCGGTTCCATTCTGACAAGCGTTTCAATCAAGACATCGCTGATCGATTCCACTCAAAATGGATCGAGAACTCACTGACCGGCGTCGCTGCTGATGAGGTCATTGTTGCAGAGGTTGACGGAAGGCCTATCGGTTTTACTACTCTGAAGATAAACCGGGAGTTGTCTGATGCAATTGGCATCAGAAGTTGCTCTATGATTCTGTCAGCTGTAGACAGTTCAGTGCGTGGCCGTGGTATCTACAGACACATGATAGCAGGAGGTCTCCGTTGGTTCATGGGCAAATCCGACGTCACAGACTTGGGTACACAGATCGACAATCTTGCAGTTCAGAGAGCTTGGTGCGGGCTTGGCTTCAAACCAGCCTCACATATGGTCACAATGCATTGGTGGGACGGTCAACCTTGAATGCGACAACGCCTGTCAAGACTCTTGTGCTGGTGCCGTCATACAACGAGGAATCGAATCTGCCTCGGACGCTTGCATCACTTCTTGATGTCGTAACACGCGACGATGTACTGGTCATTGACGATGGATCGTCGGATAGGACCTCCGCAATCGCTAGGCAGCTCGGCGTGAATCTCCTGAGAAACCGAAGGAATATCGGCAGGAACAGTTCCGTCGTGAGAGGAATGTCGTGGGGGCTCAAGAGAAGGTACTCCCTCTTCATCTGCGTCGACGCAGATGGTCAGCATCCGGCGAAGGAGATTCCTCGGATGGTCCACCGCTTCCGTAGCTCGCCTAGTCCTGACTGCATCATAATGTCACGCTTTCTCATGATCACGCAGCTTATGACCGTCCCGAAGGTCGACGCCTTGGGAATACTGGTGAGTTCGTTCTTGGTGTCAATGGGTGCTGGACACCACATCTCCGATCCAACCAGTGGCTACATTGCCTTTTCTCCAAGGGCTGCACAGTGCCTGATTCAGCATGTGAACGTCCTACGCTCAGTTGTGAGCGACAACACCTGGGCGATGGGACAGTACCCGTTGTTCACGAAGTATGGTCTATTCATCACCGAGATGGGCATACACTACATCCCGCGTAGGTCCGGCAAGAGAAAGATGTTCTCTCCATCGAAGAGAATCCTGTTTCCACTAAGACTATTCCGAGCCTTTCTCGCTATCAGGCTTACTTTGGCTAGGCTACCCTGACAGCATCCGTGCCGATGCTCTCGGGCTTCTGGTACGATTCGCAGCCCCACGTGACTGGCATAGTGCAGCAAATACAATCGTCTGCCTTGCCCAAGGAACGCATGGACAAGGTTTAAAGAGATGCCATTCAATGGTCATTGATAGTCAGGCAAAGCAGCTTTTCGACACACTACGTCATGACAGGTCCGGTTCGCCTAAGGTGCCATTGCTATGAGAGTACTCATCACAGGAGGGGCGGGATATCTAGGCTCAGTCCTGACTAGGCGACTTCTCGATTCAGGCCATGACGTAAGAGTCATGGACAAGCTTGTGTTTGGCGATGAACCCATTCGGGGTCTGGAGTCAAATGACCATTTTCAGCTTGTCAAAGGTGACATCACGCACATCGAGGACGTCACACAGGCTATGTCCGACATTGACGCAGTAATTGACCTTGCAGCGATTGTGGGTGATCCCGCCTGCAAACTGAACCACGAACTGACGATCAAGACAAACTACTGGGCAACGCAGGTTCTCACACAAGTCGCCGCCTCGCAGGGAGTACATAGGTTTCTGTTTGCATCCACTTGTAGTGTCTACGGGCTAAGCGACGGAAGTCTGTCGAAGGAAGATGGGCCAACCAATCCACTCTCACTCTATGCTACGACCAAGGCTGATTCAGAAAGGGTCTTGCTGGACATCAGCGGGCCAATGGAACCACTGATACTTCGGCTCTCCACACTGTGTGGTCCATCGTACAGAATGCGATTTGATCTTGTGCTCAACATAATGACTGCGACTGCCTATTTCGACAAAGAAGTGCGCGTATTCGGCGGGTCACAAGTCCGGCCCCTCATGGATGTCAGGGATGCTGCCCGTGCATTCCAGACTCTGCTGGAATTGCCTTCGGTGTCTCTTGAGCACCGAGTCTACAACGTCGGTGGTCGTTCTCAGAATGTCACAATACTGGACCTAGGAAGAGAGATCGCAGCAACAATGGGTAATGTGAAGCTGGTCGTCAGCCCCGAGTTGGAAGATCAGAGGTCCTACGGGGTTGACTTCTCACGTGTCGAGCATCTCGGTTTTGTGTTAGAGCATAGTCTACGTGACAGTGTCTTGGGCATCGCAGATTTGCTCGAGTCGAAGAAGATTGTTGACTATACAGACAACCAATACTACAACGTCAGGAACCACTACTGAAACACTAGACAGCCTAGAACCCAGAGGCGATGAACCACATCATGTTGCCTTGAACCCCGAACTAGATCACTCGCATCGAAACATGTAGAAACAGAGATATGGCCACGCCTAAACCCACACCTAATCAATTGCCAAGGTCGACAAGCTGGTGCACACTAGGCCCGGAGTTGCTGCAAACATCACCACAGGAGGTCGTTCCGATTGAATCAGTCTGGACGTCCTATCAGAGTGGGGCTGATATCTACCAGAGTCTTCCCCGATCGTGGAGGACCTGCCAATCACGTGTTCAACCTATCTGTGAACCTGAGTTCTCAGGGTGTTTCGAATCTTATTGTTGCCTGTACGCCACAGCAAGGTGTGCCAAAGGTACTTGCTCAGCGATTCTGTAGACTCCCAATCAGAGTCCCCGATCAAGGTGGGCTGATTGCACTTACTTTGTTCTCCTTCGCATACTTGGTCCTAGGGACTGCATCGTGCATAGGACACTTCCTGCGTGCGAAGGTCGACATCGTTCACGCTCAGAGCCCTGCTATATCCGGGATTGTGGGCATTGTCGTATCGGGTGTCTTGCGAAAGCCTCTGATGTACACGGTTCATGGTCTTGCCGGACCTAGGCATCCTTGGTCCAAGAACGGAGGCAGTATAGTGCAGCAGATTGTTGAAGCATCTGTCCTGCGGCGGGCCAAGGTGGTCCTTCTGGTTTCGTCTGATTACACGCAGCCAGTCAGAAGCCTTGCTCCAAATGCGACCATGGCAATCGTCGGAAACGGAGTAGATGTTGAGCTATTTCATCCGTGCGCAAACCCTGCCGATCGAGAGAGCATTCGGAAACACCTTGGGATTCCCGCTGACACGGTCGTGATGGTCTGGGTAGGTAACTTCGACCTGCAAGAGAAGGTCCTGGGTGTGATTGATATGATCCTTGCCTTAAGCATCGTAGTCAACGCTGTTCCGACCCCGTGTCTGATGCTGTTGGTTGGCAGCGGTGCAGGCTCTGCGTCTGTCGAGAAGCTCGTGACGGACGAGGGCCTTTCGGATTCCGTCAGGTTCTTGGGCTACAGAGAAGACGTCAGAAACATTCTCCAAGCAGCGGACATATTCATACTCGTTTCTCATCACGAGGGTTCCCCAAACGCGCTGCTTGAGGCTATGGCTGTAGGGCTGCCATGCATCGTGACCCGCATTGGTGGTATGCCGCAGATTGTTGGAGAAGCTGGGTGCCTAGTTGAGCCGGGGCAGATACAGAAGATTGCATCCGAACTAGTCAGACTCGCGAGCGACTCTCCGTATCGGATCCAGCTGTCGCAACGGGCAAGAACCCGCGCTCTGAACCACCTGTCGTGGTATCGGGTGGCAGCGGACACAATCCGAATCTACTCACGGGCGGTTATATAGTACGACAGACACACCCGCGTTGTTATAGACCTCCACATGTCCTGACGCGGTGAGGTTCCCGTACAGAGCCTCTTCCACCCCGACTATTACCAAGACCTCTCGAAAATAGTCATCGATGTATTCTGTGAGATTAGAGTACGGGCCATATCTGAGAGTGTCGTTGGCAAAGGACGGCAGGGGGTAGAGGACTGCTTGTGCGATGTTGCGAGCGACCCAAGAGTCATAGACAAAGACTGAGTCTGCGTCTATGCCCGATCCTGCAATCCACTCCAGCGAGTTCAGCCCAGCTTCGGGAATATAGCGCTCTCCCAAGTAGCCATAGGTGCAGCCGTAGAATACCTGAGCTGAAACTATCAATAGGACGATGGCCGCTTCCTTAAATCTAGCACTCCGAAGAAGCGACCCATGTGTCGAGGGGCTCTGAATGCTGTCTATTATGTTCGTGTAGACATGGCCGACTATGATCATGGCCGGAAATACGATGAATGTCGCAGCCCGTGGAGCGCCGAAACGAAAGAAGATGACAGGTATGAACGCAGACAAAGCCCAGAGGACACATAATCCCCAACCGATGTAGGCCCATTTCTCTCTGCGGAAACCAACCACATTTCTGAGGACCCCCACGAGTGAAACGCCAAAGAGAACCACTCCGAGTGAGTAGATGACAAGGCTGTCCAATGAGTTTCGGACTATCGCAAGTGGTGTTTCTCCTTGGTCCAATGGCAGACCCGCCGCATAGAAAGCATACCTGGCAATGACATCAGTGTTGATAATCAGAGCAGCTAGTACAGGTAAAAGAAGAAGCGTTATGACGACGCAGTAGCGTGCCGCGCGCCTGATGTCGGCTGCCAATGTGACCCTTTGAGGGATTCTGAACTCTGACAACACCCAGATCAAAAATGCGACTAATGCTGTTGTCGGATGGACTGCAATCAGACCTGCGAACAAAAGGGCAGTAAGAGGCATGGACCGTTGCTCGTAGATATAGAGGTATGAGAGAAAGACCACGAAGAGAAAGAGCGCTTCTGTTTCGGGTGTGCCGATTCTACCTCTGAACTGCAAGAGGTTTCCGACCGCGAAGCCTATGCTTGCGATAGACGCAACTCTCCAGTTGCCGCCAAAGCACTTCTGGGTGGCTTTGAATACGGCAAAGGTTGTCACCCCGGATATGACCGGTCCAATGAATCTGATGACTGCGTATGTTGCTTCGTATGATGGTGTGTCAGAGGCGATTAGGGCTGCAAGCAATACAAACCCGAAGGGATATGCCCCGGCAAGAGAGTAGTCGATTCTCCCTGTGGCAAGCAGGATTCGCGTATTATAGAGCCAGTACCAAGGATCAACTTCCGAGAGTGGTTCGGCAAGAAGTACGGCGTACAACCTCATAAGAAGCGAAAGGGATGATATCGACAGAGGCAGCACAAGGCTGTATATGAGCTCCTTGTTGACTACAGGTGGAACCCAGTTCATCCTGCCCTGAGGAATACGAATCTGCACCACAACCATTACAGCAAGGGTCAGAGCCAAAGCCGCGTATATCGCGGCGGCGCTGAAACCTGTTGTGAGGATCACTACATAGCCGATGACGGGTAGCACAGACAGGCCAATGGCAAGACCAACCACTATGGTCGTGGCTAATGAAGGTGATTCACCGGTCCAGAATCTCACTGTAACGAACAGACCAATAGCCAGTATCGCCAATACAGCTAGCATGGAAGCGATCAATGCAGGTCCGGCCTCAACACACTTACATCGCTGACATAACATGGACTTTAGCGTTTCTCCTAGTCCAAGCCGTGAGGCCGGCCGCACGCGAACCGAACAAGAAGTGCATGCCAACGGTCCTACGGACCCAAGCCATCCACCTCATTGATAAGGAACACTGGCCCGGCAGTGGCAGCCCAGCTTATGGTGACTGTTGCTGAGCCCTTTTTGTCTGAGTCGTGGTTCTCCTTGCGATTGGCAGGAGGATTCTCACCATTACGAGGACAGGCACGTACAATATCCCCGTCCCACGATACGAGTCACGAAGTTGCTCTAGGAAACTTGGGCTGACAGTTCTAGTCAGGGCTAGCATCAACACGTAGACTGCTGTCGATAAAGCGATAATCAGGATACCCTCCACAACCCAATGCATCTGTGGCAGGAGTCTGACGATCTGTGGCGCGACAAGATAGGCAGTCAGGCCGCACAAGATGATGCCGAGAATCTTCTTGGGTAACATGAGATCGAACCTTCTTCTCACCCAAATCTGACCTGCCAACAGACCAACGAGTCCTCCAGCGACAAACGAGAACAGGAATGCGAAAATGCCCATCAGCGGAGCCCACAGGGCCCCTAACGAAAAGACAACGACGATGTTCAGTATTGACATCCCTGTTTCCCTGGAGGGAACACCCTGCCCTTTCAACAGGCCACCAATCGCGAGGCTGCCGAGCGCGGTTCCAACGAATGACATGAGGTAAATCGGCAGGTATTCCACGGCAAGGTCATGTCCGGCACCAAACAGGGATTGAACAGCGAAAAGCGGCACTGCCGCAATGATGAATATCGCCGGGGTCATGAATATCGCAACCTGCGATGCCGTGTCGTGGAACATCCGTTTCAAGGTCACAGAGTCCTTCTCAGGGTCTAGCTTGGAGAACAGCGGAAACAGTGTGTCCGCGAAAGGGGCTGATACAACCCAGAGGACGGTCGCATAGGTCGCCACCACATTGAACTCGCCTATTTCCCCAAGTGTGGCAAAGACTGGCAGCACCAGATTGACAGCTGGAACCATGGAATTGAGAAGCATTGATGAGAGGGAAACTGGGAAACCATATGACACCATTTGTCCTAGTAGGGAATGACCATCCTCAGGCCTAACACCGATTTCTGAACTACCGACCACACTTCGCATTGTACCTGCGATGCTGATGAGGTTCAGCAAAGCAGATGCAAACGAGGCTATCACAAAACATGCCATCGCACCGGACACACCAAGCCCTATGTAGACCGCGACCGGGGCTCCTATGCTTCTGACTAGGGTCTGCATGATGATAGAAGCACTGGCTGCCCGCATCTTTTCGAAGCCTAGGAGCACTGACAGAGTCACGTTGAAGAGGCTGCTCGCGAAGATTCCAAGTGCTGCGATTCTGAAGACAGGTGCATACTGCATGTCGCTCAACAACAGGAACGTTACTGAGTCTGCCATGAGGTATACAGCAATCGAAAACACGATGCCTGTGGCTCCAACAGCTCTCAGTGCAGTTCTGACAGAGTTCCCGACGAAGCCCTTCTGCTCCTGAGCCGTTCCTCGTGCGACGAAGTATATGCTTGCGCCGCTGAGGCCGAGGTCTGCTACCAACGAGAGGATAAATGGGAGAGCCCAAGCCACGTTCAAGGCGCCGTAGTCAGACGCCCCTAGGCCTCTGACCAGAAGTATCGTGCCAATGAAGGATATCACTGATGCCGAAAGTCTGCCCGAAACCAATGTGGAGGCGTTCCGTGCGACAGACTTCTGCAGTTCTCTCTCCAAGTATGTACCTTCGGTTGTTGAGTTATGATTCCTCATATAGAAGCTGCTTTAATGCTTGCCCAAGAAATGAAGAAACGACTCAACTACTGAGTCGCTGGGGAATCGAGAGTAGCGGATGAAGTGTTCTGCTCCTGCATGACCTAGGTCGTGTCGCGCTAGAACGCCTGCTTCAGTCATCAATACGGCGAGCGGACGCTCGTTCGCCATCTGCGGCTCAAATGATCTTTGCGGCGCTATCATCTGTACAGTAGTCATGTCGCCAGCAGGCGCACGGTCGCTGGGGTTCGGCTCGCGCAAGTCTGCGATTGCTGAGGAATAATGCTGTCTGACATATGAGAAGATTGTGACTGAGTCGATGTAAAGCGTCCAGTTGTGGACTGCGTTCTCAAACCCGAAGCTTATGCTCTCAAGTGCTCCCTCACTGAAGCCTGGCGTGTCACTCAGCTTCCAGACATATCTGGTCCATGACATGACCGGCGCGACGTAGTCAGTACAGAAGGCGTTGTCCCCCTCTCTCCCGTCTTCTCTGTACCCGAAAACCCTGCCTTCAAGGTCAGTCGTGTTGGCTCTCCATCTGACGTCTAGGTACAGGCCCTGTTGGCTGGAGAAGGATGGCACATCTGTATATAGGTGGAACCATGCAGCGGGATTCGCTGCGTTCTTCCATTGCCCCACCCCGCCGTCACTCGTCGGTGGGTTACCAGCGTTGACGCTCCACGCCGTTATGTTGGTGAACTCATCATGGTAGTGCACCACCATCTCTTCCACCGGAGTGTAGTTCAGCGGTTTCATGCCATAGATTCTTAGAGAATCCACGAAGAGTGTCCAGTTGTTGCTCAGGTTTTGGAAACCCAACCCAACGCATTCCAGTGGACCTTCACTGTAGCCGGGCGTATCGGTCAGTTTCCAGACCTTGGTGAGCCAATCCACTTCAGGGTAGACGTAACCAGTATAGAATGCATAGCCCCCTGCTCTCTCATTGTCCTTGTACCCAAAGACTCTGCCCTCGAGGTTTGTTGTGTTCGCCCTCAGTCTGACCTCAAGGTAGAGGTCTTCCTGACTCGAAAATGACACTCGATCCGTGAAGAGCTCAAACCACGCGCTCGGATTCATAGGGTTCTCATAGAAGGCTGCTTGTCCGTTGGACTCCGGCTCACCCCCGTCATTGACGTACCATGAGGTGACATTGTCGAATTCTTCATTGTAGTGCAGATACGCTTCGTTCTTGACGAGTACCATGACATTGCCAAACTGCTGCACAAGCGTGTATCTCGGCTCGAAGAACTTCGACCAAGCTGGGTCGCTCATGGGAAGCCTTGAGATGTAGTCGGCAAACTCAATCGGGTTGTTGTTGCGCTGTCGCCAAACCCATTCACTGGTCCTCGGTGATATGACTATGTAGGTCACACCACCCATGTAGGATGAGATGTTCTCGTAGATGGCCGTGTCATCCCACGAGCTGGCATTCAGAAAGGCGTAGACCTGTTGCCACAGATAGTCTGGCTTTCGAATCGTGTAGAAACCATCGTCCGTAATCATGGAACAGGAACTGTTCCTGAGGACGAATCCGTTCATTATGAAGCCCGTCGTGGGGTCAGTCAGAATGTAGCCTCCTTGGGGCATCCTCTCCCGAAGCCACTCGAATGCCTGAAGCTCCTCAAGTCGCGGGCTATGAGCCTCCCATCTCATTTCCTCGTTGATCGCTACGGCGGTCGGGTATGCAGACATAATCAGTAGCGCCACCACAGCTAGGGTGACAGCAGGCGTCGTCACATTTGATTCCATGGGATTCCATAATGCAAGGCGAGCTGGCACATGCTTAGCCATTCCAACAATGGAGAACGCACCCTCAACCATGCAGAGGAACATGAAGGGGCGATTGTACATGTCTACCCGATACGCGGCTGTAACAGGGAGGAAGAAAGCCACCAAGTAAAGGCTGGTCAGGAGCAACAGGCCCTTGTAGTCGAATCCCGAGTGGTTCTTCTGATTCATCAGGCCCATTGAATAGATAGCGAGTGCTACAAGGCCCGAAAAGAGGAGGGCTATCTGCAGAGGGGAGTAGGCACGCTGAAACAGTTCAACTTCCCGTGATAGTGTTGGGCTGAATGCGAAACTGAACATCCCGATTCTGATAGTCCATAGCTCTGCTCCAATGAATGGAATGACCAGATAGTAGACCAATGTAAACAGAACCGCGGCGAAACAAGCCAATGCAATCAAAACAGGGACTGTCCTTCTGACCCGGCGAGAGTCGGCCTTGCGGCTCCAGAAATAGGCGATTGCGGGCGGCGTCCCTAGAATCATGTAGGGATATACGAGAATGGTTATCCCATAGGACAGCAATGCTATGGACTGCATTGCTCTTGTACGCGGCATTGAGTTCAATGCAAGAATAATCAAGATGGCAACCGTGTATGCATAGGTGGACGGCAGCAAGTAATGAGGTCCCAGCAGTGCGCCGGTTGCACTAACGAAAGGTAACAGCGCCACCGCCATCACAGACTTCAGTCTGCTCCCAGAAACTGCCTCGCATAGAAAGTAGGTCAGCGTCAACGAAATGGGATACGTGACGATAGTCCCGTATGCGAGAATCGTATACGGGTCTAATCCAGCCATGATTGCTATGGACGAGAGGATGGTATGGAAGCCCAGAGGATACCATGTGAACAGAGTGTTGTAGCCTCCATATGTGACCATGAACTCCGTGATTGTTAGGTGGACGAAGATGTCTGTACCACTGCTTTCTGGCCATGTGAACCAAGCGAAGCGCCATGCAACCACTGCTAGGCCGACGACTAAGCAGGTTCCTACTGGGATTAGCCCCCGGATTTGTGTTTTCCAGCGGGTTTCATCACGCGAAGAATCTAGCGTATCTGGCGCTGACATCCTGCTGAATGACATCAGGTCAGACACTACGACCACAATGATGATGATAGTCCCAACATGCCTGAGAGCCCACAGACCACTCAGAGTCAGGGTCAAGCTTGAGGTGAACAGCGTGCTGATGAGTGAGTCGAAGACTACTCCTCCCAGCTTGGAATGTGTGTCAAACCCCGAACTAAGGAGCAGGAGGGGTCCTGCTCTCAGTGAGTTACCCACGACGAAGAACAGCAGTATGAAGGCGAGAATCGCTGCTATCCAGTTCATGCCTAGCAATTGAGAAGATGGAATGCCGAGAATCACAACTAAATGCAGGAACATTCGTTTCCACCGTGACTCGGCTAGCATAACATAAAGCCGGTTCAAAACCATCCTCTCGTTGTTTGGAATGCGGGCGTTCACATTCATGGGCCTTTTGAGCATGGCGCTAGGACACTATTCTCGCGGACGAAACCAGCAAGTCACATATGGACGGGCTCGCCCTGTTACTTGGTGCACCTGCGACACCACCCCTATAGCTGAATTCACCATGGTTTCGGCACCATTGACACCACAGACCTCATCTTGCCCGTTCGATCCGGTGGAATCTCATCCACCTCTTGGATGACAACTTTCAGTTCACGACCCATCATTGCTTTGGCCTCGTTCTCTATTGCCTTTGCTGTTTCCTTGGTATAGTCGTTTCCCGTCTTGACCAAAACAATCAAGGTGCCCACATTCTCTTGAACCACTCTGTATTTCAAGACGCCCGCCTTGCGTTTCATCATCACTGCGAACTCAATGGGCGGCAAGAGCGAACCGTCAGGGAGGACTAAATAGTCGTCCTTTCGTCCTAGGAGCATCCGAATCAGTGGGAATGTTCTGCCGCAACTGCAGGGCTCTCCTGAAGGAACAGCTATGTCGCCAATCGCGTATCGTATCAAAGGCATAGAGCTGTTGTATAAGTTAGTGTAGACTACCTCCCCCTCGGAACCCGGCGAAACTGGTTCAGCGTCATGCAGAAACTCAAAGACGAACGAGTCGACGTCCATGTGATACCCCTGATGCGTCGGGCATTCCCAAGCTGTCCTACCCATTTCTACACAGCCGAACTGATCCAAGATCTCGCAGTCAAATGCCTTCCTCATATCCTCGCGCATTTCCTCGTCAAGCACTTCTGCAGTTGAGAAGACGATTCTCGGTCTGTATGCAAGTCCTCCATGTTCGTTGATGTGTCTGGCAACCACCCAGAGATACGATGCGAACCCGTAGATCACGTGAGGCCGATGGTAGTTCAGTTTCTCGATGGCTTTCTCAGGGGGGGCGAAGACAGACATATGCGTAATGGGAAATAGCCCAAGTCTTTGGAACCATTTCAGGGCCACCGGGGTATCATTGGGTCGATCTATCGTTAGCTGACGATCATTGAAACGCTGGCCACAGGCAAGATTGGCTCTAATCGACAGTGCCCGCTCATGGTCGTAGCTTCGGTTGTCATAGACCACAGTCATGTTGGTCCCAGTCGAACCGCTCGTCTTCGATATGTGGCACTTCCGAAGGTCCGTTCTCACAGACAACATCTCGTGAAGGGGAGTACTGAGTATCTCTTCCTTTGTAGTGGTTGGCACTTTCTGAAGGTCCTCGACTGTCCTGACGTCATCCGGATGTACTCCTGCCGACTTCATCTTGTTCCTGTAGAAACGCGTTTCATAGTAGGCGCGGCGCACAGTCTTACGGAGCAACTTCTCCTGCAGGACCATCAGTTCGTGCAAGGGCATCCGCAGATGCGCATACAATTCAGCAAGTACATACATCTGTTTCATGAAACGCATAGTCTTGTGATCCGACAACATGGCAGCATTTAAGGTCTGTTTAACCTTTGCTGGGCAAGGGCGCAGAGTGGATTGTGAGAAAGCATGGTGCGCTGGGTTCGTTTCGACGTCGTCGCGCTTGGATACAACCCGGGAATGCCATTTCGGACCTAGCGCATGTTTCTATGTCTAGGGAACGCGCCTCGCGATCACACACAGCGTAGGGGCCGATGCTCGTTTCGAGAGAATTCTCACCATAACTCGGTAAACTCTCTGAGCCAACCCATCGAGGCCACGAGCGTAGACTATGAACTGGCTAGTTATGTGAAAGCTACTGCCTAGAGTTTCGCCAAACTGCCGCACTGACCGGAAAACCTGATGGTGCCCTACGTAGTGAAACACGTGACCACACTCGGGGCATTTGGTCATACCCTCTGCCATTTTCTCATTGAGAGGGAAGGTTGCCACTAGGAACCCACCGACTCTCAGAGAATCGCTTATCGTGCCGATTGCGCTAGCGAGCGCGGTATCGGGCAGATGCTCGAGCACATCAAGCGCAAACACGATGTCGAAAAGGCCCTTCCCAAGACCGACAGTTCCGATGTTTCCATGAATCAGGTGAAGATTGTCACCGAATCTACTGAGGCTACTAGCCATAGATTGAATCAAGCATGCTGAGATGTCGACACCAGTCGTCCTGAAACCTGCGCTCAAGAGATTCTTCAGAAGATACCCGTTCCCAACGCCAATCTCGCACACATTCATTCCTGTCTTCAGGAATCTCCGTGTCCGACGATATACTCCTTCAATCTTAGATTCATTCTCCTTCCAAACGGGTCTCTTTCCTTCCATGTTCAACGTTGCCAAGTAATCATCAAGGGATTCCATGAACTCGCCTCTTGAATGAAACTACGAGTTGTGAGTGTTAGGCCTGAATGTGCTCTGTCTTCACAAAAGCATTTGCACGAATCTCACTGTCGTCGCAGCCTGCTTCGCATTGTTCTTTCATCCACATTGGAAGCATTTAACAATGGCAACTCATGTTCGCCATTCTCACGCGACTCCGTATATGGTGAGGAGAGGACTGCGTGGACAAACTGGAATTCACAAGGGACAGCGGACAGGCTGGTGGTCACCCAGAAACCGGCCACCGTGCATACGTCGCATCGAGTCTTGTCACGCTTACCCTGTCATTCGCTGTCTATGAAGTTCTTGGCTTTCTCATTCGCATCGTACTCGCCGGAGGCCTGCCGACTGATGAGTACGGACTGGTCACTTACTGTTGGTCTACAGGATCGACACTAGGCTTTCTCCTGATGGTCGGCCGCGAACACGAGGCTTTGGTGAACATCCCGAGAATGGGCCATAGTGACCTGCGGCGCCTACATAGATACTTGAGAAGGGTGTCTGGTTTCATTGTAGCCGCCCTGTTCATACTCCTGACAATCTCGACCATTGCAGGCCTCCAGTTGGAGGTCTTGGGGATAGCTGGCTTTGTTCTTGGGAATCTTGCCTTCCAGATGGTACAATACACCCTTCTTGGGAACAGGAGATTCGGTACGCATCTATTGGTTAACGCTAGTCTTAATGGGGCATCTCTTGCGTGTGTCTATGCACTCAAAGTGCAAGGCATGTTGAACGCAAGGACAGCACTGAGCACCTTGATACTTGTGCTCGCAGCAGCAGTCTTTATTGGGGCCACGCTTGTCGGCCTGAATCGACATCACGAGACGCCTGCAGTTGAAACTCCCGATTCACCAGATCCGTCGACAACGAGAACTTGGGTTCTAACCAGATTCGAAGTGAACAACCTTCGGTTCTTTGTCATAGACCTTGCAGGAACCATGATTCCTCTGATTCCAATCCTGTCCCTTCAGGGACTACGCGGCTACGAGCAGGTCGCCTACTTCTCCTTGGCCTCCACGTTCTACAAGGCTTCCCTTGTGTTTGCCAGCGTCCTTCATTCAACATATGCGCCTATCTTGTCTCAGTCTTTCTTATCCGACAAGGCCCGATACTTTCGACTTCTAAAGGAAAGCTTGGGATTGACGATTCTAGTACAAGGTCTGCTGGCTATTGCCCTTGGCGTGTTTTCGCAGTCTGTACTGTCCTTCTTTGTTGATGCCAGATACGCTACATCTTCGACGCTACTACAGCTTATGCTGTTGGGAACAGCTTTCGAATCGTTGTACTTCGTGTGCAGTTCTGTGCTTCGAACGTCTGCACATTCAAGGGAGCTTCTAGCGGTCAATCTTGCCGCACTGGGCACATGCGTTGGCCTTGTCCCAGCATTCGTGTTCTGGTTCGGTGCCGTTGGTGCTGCCGGATCCTATGCGCTCGTTCTGTTGCTGCAAGGGTCTACAGGATTCCTAGCAATGCGTTATGTGTTTAGAAGTCTGCAACCGGATGCACTGACATCACGATACACGCTTGCTGTTTTGCTCTGGTGTGCTTGTCCGCCGCTAGAACTGGCTCTGCTTCTCATCAGTGGAACTGCAATGTTACCTCTATACCAAATCGCTGCGGCTAGCGTGTTCATCCTATTGGGGTTTGCACTAGATGTCGCAAGCCCCACGAGTCTGAAACCTGTCCTGATCCGCAAGGCCTGAATCACGGTTGGACATGACCATTATTGAGTCTTCATAGATTCAGGCGTGAGAACAATCACAGTGTATTGCTCGTACAAGCTCACTGTCACCAGCGTCGGAAACGCCGACACGAGCACAGTCAGATTCGCCAGCTGGTATGTGAACGCAGCGATAATGACCGATATGTTGTACAGGGCAATCAGTCCCAGTCTTGTTTCCCAGTCTTTTCCCTCAGAATCGTAGATTGAAGCAATGTCAACGTATTGCGGCAAATCTGTGTAGCGGCGGTCCGCAAAGTAGACTCGATTGTCAACGAGAATCTCGAATAGTCGTCCCATTGCTCCAGAACTGGGAAACGTCACAATAGCGTCTGCTTCGACGTTGTCACGGAACCAATCGCTCAGACCATGTGTGTGCCACAAGTCTTCGTCCAACTCTGAGTGCTCCCTCCAAGGACCCGGATTAGCTGCCACATACACTTGCGAAACAAACGCTGGCACAATGAAGAGCGAAATCACGAGTACTGGAATGGAATACTGGCCAAGCCTATTGGCAGTCTTGATTCTGATTCGAGATGCTTTCTGAGCAAGTGTGTGCAGTCCTTCTCCTCCAATGGCAGCTAGTGGGATGAGCAAGTAGTAGACTGCCCTAGGGAACGTCACAACCGGAACCAAGGTGAACATGATACCAGTCAGTATCATTACCCGAAAGCCAAAGGTCGATCTCCACTTCCTGGCGAGTGTGGAACCAATCATGAGTAATGGAACAATAGTCATGTCGAGACCGAATAGGAGCCCATTGGTCTGATTGGTCATGTAGGCAAGCCAAGCTGATAACAGGTCGATTCCTTGGCCAGGTGACGAGCCCGACGACCCCTTTCTCCAAGTTTCTTCGAGCATGCCAGTCAACAGTGAGCTGGCGAAGACAAGCAGGATTGCTCCTGCGAGGAACAAGCCTGCCACAGCAATGAGCATGCAATGTACAGAATTCCTTCTCATCTCGTTCCTTCGGCTCAGCGAGAGAAGGACATACAACGCTACGTATGCAGCAAGGTAGACCGGCGGAATCACATGAATCAGGGGAACGGAGGCGACGACAAGAATAGACAGTCCAGTCACGGGGATAGTGCGAGTCTTGCTTGTTTCCTCTTTGAGGAGTAATAGCACAAAGGCCATGACCATTAGATAGCCTAGGCTGGTTCCGATCGACCCGAGTCTTGAGAACTCGAATCCTGCTGCGAACAGAACAAGCACACAACAGCACATCGCAGTTTTTCGATCATCTGTTGCAGCCCTTGAGATGCAATAACCTAGCAGCGGCCACATGCTGTTGATGAATGCCCATGTCATCTCAAAGGGGGGGCCATAGGGGGTCAAATCCGTCAGGATGGCACCTTGATCTAGACCAACCAGTCCGGTTACTAGCATTGTCACGAAACTGAGGACTAGGTTGTGACCCTGAGGGTAGAAGTTGTTGTACGTTGTCCCGGGGTATTGATCCCCGATGTGACCGTCAGTCAGCAAATCTAAGAACTCTGTGAAGTGTATCCCGCGGTCCCATGCTTGAGGAAGAATGCTGTCGGCCTCATAGAGCATGCACAGTGCGAACGTTGACATCACGCACGCGAAGACAACGCGGGCCTCGGCTGTTCCCCGAAGCAGCTGAACAATCCTCACGACGCCTTGAAAACGGTTCTTCTTATACCCAAGGATAAGTGATGCGATTACAAGCAAAAGGAACTCTGCTCCGACTGCAATGCTGTTGAATGCATAGGCAGAAGAAAGGCCATACCCTGTTATGATTACGATCGCGGTTATCAATGAAAAGCCGAGTGCCAGCCTATCAGCAATACCGTATTTGGATGGTAGGAAGTAGTCGACAATCAGGTAGCCCGCCAGCAGGTACAGTCCAATGACGGAGAATCCGACTGCTACGACAACGAGAATCATCATGAGCTGTTCCTCTTCGTTAGACTCTCTCCTGCTGGCTGATGTCTGCCGGCTGGCTGCTATCCTCCTTTGAGAGCGCATACGCTATTTCGAGCCAGACCCAGACCATGAAAGCAAGAGATGGAATCGAGGTCAGTCCAATCAGCAACGCCGCTGAAACCAACGGAACGGAACCAACCAGCATGAGCACAATACGCTTCATTTGGGATTCGCTGTCTAGGTCAGGTCTGTTGGATTCGACACAGCACCGTTTCAGAAAGACGACAAGAAGTGCCGAAACCAAGAATAGCATCAGCAGAATCGGAGCGTAGGTTCCAACCCTTATGATCGTCGAGGTGGTCACTAGGTACTGGACGCGGGCTATCTGAACTGCAAGCATTATGATTAGTGATGCAACAAACCCGTATTCCACAGCTCGATTGGGCTCCACTTTCCAACCCCTTCTTGGTTTCATGTAGACCGCAGGCGAAGACTCCTGATGGTCGAGCTTCTTAGCGCGCATCACACGAAACCAAGACATTCCGAACCCTGATATAAAGACCCTCCCGCCGCGCGGTATCCTCAAATAAAGGACTGACTGCGCTGAGTTTGCGGTGATGGACCGATGGCTAGAAGGAGATTGAACGTGGTCCGGGTTTGCCTTGTGGCGCCATACATGCCCCCAGAGTACGCCGGCGGCGGTGCTCAAGCGATAACCATGGCATCAGTTCTGCCTTCATCCAAGGTGAAAGCCATCGGAATCGCTGGAACGCACATGAAGGCATCCAAGGTGGTCTACGCGCTTCGGGTGAATGGTGTTCAGACACTCCGGGTTTACCGCCCTAGGGACTGCAATGTGATGGAAGCACTGTCTTATGTCTTCAGGATGTATTATTTGCTCTTTCACCTCAGAAGAGCCTACGACGTGATTCATTTTGTCGGGGTCGACTTTTATCCACACGTCCTGTATCCCTTGGTTTTCATATTGCGCAAGAGATGCGTCGCGAAAGTAGCACTGATGGGTACAGACGATCCGCTCACTCTGCAATCAAGCCCACTGGGCTGTCTGAAGGTATCGATTCTGAAGAGGATGGACGCAATCGTGGCACTAACTGACGAAATCGAAGAGTCGCTCCTTGCCGTTGGTATACGAAAGCGAATCGTCAGAATTGCCAACGGTGTGGACTCAATGAGGTTCTGCCCAGCAACCAGAACCGAAGCAGAGGCCGCTCGAAATCAGCTTGGACTGCGAAGCAGTAATGTAATTGCCTATCTTGGCATAGTATCCTATCGGAAGGGGATTGACCTGCTAATCGACGCTGTCGATGAGTTGCACTCAGAGGGGCTGGATTTCGTGCTCATCGTGACTGGACCGTGCGACAAGAACCAGAATCCTCTCGTCGACGAAGAACTGACACGCAAGCTCATGGCCCCGGAACGAGCTGAATACGTGACTGTGACTGGCTTGATTGATGACCCGAGCATTGTGTACAAGGCTGCAACAGTCTTTGTACTACCAAGCCAGCGGGAGGGAATGTCGAATGCGCTACTGGAGGCAATGTCTTCAGGTCTTGCCTCAGTTGTAAGAACAGGCCGTTGGCTCAAGGGCATCGGTCAGGATGGCCTGCACTACCTAAGTTTCGAAGATGGCTCCAATCAGAGTCTGTCACAGCGCATTCGCGAGTTGCTGAAAGACTCCGAGCTAAGGGCTTGTATTGGTCAAGGCGCGCGAGCATTGATACTCCAGAAGTTCTCGATTGGTGCTGTGAGTGAGGAGTATACGCGTCTTTACGAGAGGTTGGCTGGGCTCGGGAGTAGGCTGTCTGCTCACTGTTGAGATTCATGTCTTCCTTGCTTCGTAAAGCGATTTGTAGAAGCTCGTTAGAGTCTTGGCGGTCGCTCTCCAATCGAAGGCCTCAGAGGACTTCCTAGCTGCACCGGCAGGCGACTTCGTGGCACGTTCAACCGCCTGAAGGAAGGACTCGATGCTAGGTACGTACAGGGCCGACTGAGGGACGCTTTTGGCAATCTCGACATGTGCCGGCATTTTCGACATCACGATGGGTATATCGCAAGCTGCATACTCCAAAACCTTCAGAGGGAACGAAACGTTGAACACTCTTGCTGGAGGAAGGTGACATATGCCGAAGTCGAAGCCCGAGATTATGTCTGGTAGTTCCTCTGGCTCGATGTAACCCGTGAACTTTATCCTACTGCAGCCACCGGCCATGGCCTCCAAGCGCTGTCTACTGTCACCATCGCCCACCATGACTAGAAACAGGTTCTGGGCACGGTCAGACATGATGGCTGAAATCACGAAATCGAGCCTTCGAATGTTGGCGATGGCTCCGACATACCCTCCAACAACAAGATTGTCAGGAATCGAGAGCATTGACCTCAGGTGCTGTTTCTGCTTCGGCTTGAAGAGACTCAAATCGACACCCGATGGAGCAATCTCGTGTTTCCTCACTGGGCAGCGATACTCCATTTGATACAGTCTTCGAAGGGCATCTGTGATGAAGACAACCCCATCGATGCGTCTGGTGAGGAGTTGTTCGAAGGCGATGAGAGTTCCCTTCATCACAGAAGTCAAGAACCTAGGAAACCGCCCTGTGTACTCAGCCATTTCAATCCAAGGTCCTCGGAGATCATAGACAACTAGAGTGGAAGGTGAAACAAGAAGCTTGAACGCAAGAGCCGCCGTTACCGAGGAAGCCGGGTCCACACAGTGCACTAGGCTGATTCTCGCAGCCCGAGCCGCCTTCCTCAGCTTACGAAAGCACCAACACGTATACCTTATGTTGCCCCATATGCTGTACAGGCTTGTGCCAGATGACAGGACCGTGACATTGCTCTTTCCTATATCCCTGCTTGACCCGCCGGACACTAGAGCCAAGATGTCTATGCGTGAGTTACTCGCCAAGGCAACCAGCAGATTCCTGAGGTAAGTCGAAAGGGACATGTGTTCTCGGATGCTCGCATTCTGGATGACTGCGATTCTCAACGCTACTGCATCTCCGGCATTGGGGTTCTTGGCACTTCTGTGAATGGAGGCGAGCGACTGCGCTTCAGCAGCCCTATTTGGAGTTTCCTCAGTTGACGCCAAATCGCTTGACTCCAGCAGGAGATGCAGATCAGTTTCATTCTCTGTCCTCTATCGGCATCGGTCATCCTGAACTCACATATGATGAATCGCCTTAAACCATTGGACGAACTGGATCACTCCCTTATCGATTGGTGTTGAGGGGACCCATCCAATCAGCTGCTTCAGCTTGTTAGTATCGGCGTTAGTGAACGGGACATCTCCTACGCGTCCAGGCTTCCAAGTTATCTCAGGAAACACACCCGTAGCTCTCATTATTGTCCTAAGCAAGTCTGACAGCATCACAGGTTTGCCGCCACCAATGTTGACTACTTCATATCCATGGCACCTGTCGAGAATTCTCGTGACACATTCTATGACATCACTTACGTATGTGTAATCCCTGCTGGTGTCGGGAGGGCCATGAGCAGACAGGGTGTGCTGGGTCAGAGCCTGTTTGACGAACTCATGCACGGCCATCTCGGGTCTCTGTCTGGGACCATAGGCTGTGAAGAATCTCATGCATATAGTGTCGAAACTATAGGCCCTATGATACGCGAAGCACATGATTTCTCCCATCCTCTTGGAAGCGCCATAAGGGGACTCTGGTCTGTCTGCGCACATATCCTCTCGGAGCGGTCCCATTCTCTGGCTTCCATACACTGAGGAAGACGAAGCAAACAGCAGGCGCTGCACGTCTTTCTTGCGGCAGAAGTCAAGCACATTTTGGGTGCCAAGAACATTGTTTGAGAATGTCGTTTGTGGGTCCTTGACTGATTGTGTGACGCCCGGTCTTGCGGCAAGATGTACGATTGCCTCGATCTCGAGATTGCCCAATGCAGATTCCAGTCCATCTGCCTGTCTGATGTCAGCCTGTATCAGCCTGAACCCCTTGGACGAACGAGCATGCTCCAAGTTTGACATCTTCATCGCAGGGTCGTAGTAGTCGTCAAAGTTGTCCAAGCAAACAACTTGACGCCCCATTTCTAGGAGTCTATCGCACAGATGGCTGCCAATGAACCCTGCACCTCCAGTGATGACAATGCCTGACAACAGTTATCGCCTATGACACGCGACTGGCATTGTATCTAAAAGAGTATTCGACTTCACGATATTATGGAAGCCCGGCGTTCTCGGGAGCCTTTCCTCGCGTGGCTTCGTAGAGTTTTCTGTGGGCATGCCAAGAGCGGACAAGCTAGGGGCCATCGTCAGGTCCGGGCCAGAAAAGGATATGTGTGGGTCGGACTGGTCATCGAGAGCAGTTCAGGAGCATCTATGATTGAAGGTCGCAGTCGTCGTACCAGCCTACAACGAGGCTAAGGCTATACAAGAGGTGGTCAGATCCATTCCTCGGTCGATAGCTGGGGGACACTCAACCTTCGTAGTAGTCGTGGACGATGGGTCCAGCGATTCTACTTCTGATGAAGCACGTATGGCTGGGGCCGACATTGTATGGAAGCATAATCGGAACAGAGGAGTTGGTGCGAGCCTGAGAACAGGTGTCAGGGCCGCCGTACGGCTTGGAGCCGATATTGTATGTACGCTTGATGCTGACGGCCAGCTTAATCCCATGGAGATACCGGATGTTGTCAATCCAATCCTTAGTGGTAAGGCCGATGCTGTTGTCGGCACTCGTTTCAACGACGTCTACAGTAACTCCTCTATACCAATGAGGAACTACATTCTCAATGTACTGCTTTCTGTGTTCCTTAGCGTGCTTCTTCTTCGACGACTCACCGATGTGTGCAGCGGCTATCGAGCGTTTCATGTCCGTACTGTCCCCGTACTGAAAATCGAAGACAAGTGGGATACTTTCAGTTTCATACTTGATATTGCGTGCGCGGGATACAGGCTTGCCGAGGCACCTGTGTCGGTCAAGTACTTCGCGGGCAGGAAGTCTCGAGTAGTAACAAACTCCCTTTCCTTTGCCCTGATGGTCCTGAAGGGACTCATTCTGAGAACTCTGCCTGTGCCAAGAAAACCGCAGTTCGTGGGCCGGTAGAGTCTGGCAATCCTCTGGCCCTCTCCTTGAGGTTCAGTGTGGTTCAAGGAATAGTCAGGAGATGCTATGCCATGGATTCTTTGCTCCATCACACCCTCAGCGATTCAATACCTTCGACAAGCTGGTCAGGTTTCGAAGACTGGGATTTCATTTGGGATTCATGACGTATGCTGGGGAAATGCGGAACTCATCAAGCGCCCAAACCCATAAATCGCCCGAGCTGTCCAGCTTTGTCGGTTCCTCTCAGTCTTCTAGGGATGATATATGCGAGTCATGGTAGTCGGTGCTGGTTACGTCGGTTTGTCGACAGCCGTTGTGATGTCCGCGCATCATGATGTGACTGTCGTGGAAACTGATGAGCAAAAGGTTTCCAGCATTGCTAGTGGAAAGCCCCCGTTCTATGAAAGCAACATGGAATCGCGTTTGAAGGGTGCCGTTGCACAGGGCAAGCTGAGGGCGGTGGCATCAACAAGCATCCCCGAGCCGCACGATTTCGTAATCCTGTGTGTCGGGACTCCCGCAGACGTATCGGGACGCGTTATTACCGGTTACCTTAAGGAAGCTGTATCGTACATCGATACCAACTTCGAAGGTATCTTGGACGGCTACTTGACCATCGTCGTAAGGAGCACAGTTCCTCCTGGGACCACACGTTCCTTAGTTCTCGAAAGGTTGGCGAGGCGCCACGAGGAATCGAGCTTTGGTGTCGTGTTCAACCCTGAGTTCATGAGGCAAGGTAGTGCAATGGCGGACATAACGGCGCCTGACAGAGTCATTCTCGGAGCATCTGACATAAGAGCTGCAGCCGCCTACCGTCAACTCATATCAACCATCTTGGAGAAACCAGACACACCCGTCCATGAAATGTCAATGGAGTCGGCAGAGCTGAGCAAGTATGCTGCGAACTGCTTTCTGGCAATGAAAGTATCTTTCGCAAGCGAGATATCTGGAATCGCGGAGCGACTCCCAACTATCCGGATTGACGACGTAATGTCAGCTGTTGGCGCTGACGAGAGAATTAATCCCAGTCACTTGAAGCCTGGTCTGGGCTTTGGCGGCACCTGCCTTCCCAAGGACTTGGTCGGCCTCATAAGCTATGGACACGACCTGGGGCTTCCTATGACTCTGCTTGAGGCTGTCAAGGCGGTCAACGACATGACGTCAACGCGCATCATGAAGCTCCTAGATCGCGTTTCGCCCGATGTCCGAGGAAAGAAAGTTTCTGTTCTCGGGTTAGCATTCAAAGAGGGCACTGATGACACGAGAGCCTCACAAAGCCTCCAACTCATTACACAGCTCGTCCACAAAGGTGCTAAGGTATACGTCCACGATCCGATTGCAGCCGACAACAACATCGACCCAGACATTAGGAGTCTCATCATCAGATGTCCAGATCTGGATTCTTGCCTGACGGGGTCTTGTGCAGTGATCATCATGACTGATTGGCCGGTTTACAGAAAGACGGGTCTTCAGAGGCTTACATCAAGAATGTCGGCCAAAGTGGTTATTGACGGCGTGCGAGCTTTCGTCGACTCGGAGATACCACCTGAAGTTTGTTATGTGTCCTTGGGCTCGCATATCAACTGCTAGAAGATTGGTCGTCGAAAGCAATGAGTGCCGGTAACGCCCAAGTGCTTGACCTAAGTCCGCCTTTGAATCAAGCAGTTGGATGGATGTGTTTCTTGACTTGATTGCCTTCTGAGTAAGATGCAGACTGGTCTTGCTCTATGGTCGACGAATTGACAGCGAAAGCCGAAGGCTCGGTCTTCGCCATGAGCTGGTTGAGTGAGTGGTTACACTTGGCCTTCTCATTTCCATCATCGTCTGCATACATGTCCAGATTCCTTTTCGATTTGGCGGCACGAGAACACGACCCTTCGTTTGAGGCGAGCCACGAGGGCAGAGTTGCCTCCGTGGATACAGCAGCTTGCTATGTGCGAACGAGAAGCCGCCCAACCTTCAGATGGCTGAGGGCCAAGTGGCTACACAGTTTTACCACCTTGTTTAAGAGATGAGTCCGGACAACGATGCATCTCGACATACGATGAAACAGTTATGCCAATTCGCATCTGTTTCTCTTGCTGGTCTGTATGACGTTGGCTCGGGTGTGCAGGCATGAGCCTCTTGGCAACTCGTCACAATCGGAATCCATGTGTGGTCAAGCTCACTGCCTGTGTTATTCTGGTCTTTCTATGCGGCATGGGCTTCTCACCTCCTAATCCTTTCACGCAGCAGTTTTCACCATCCAGCATGCAGACCGCGTCAGAAAGCGTTTCTGAGCGTCAATATCAAGCTGGCATTCGCATAGTGCCCGGACCCACAGCTAGTGAATGGAAGCCAATACTCGCAGACTTCCCTTGGCCGGTCCTCAACGTTTCATCTGAAGGTGGATTCTTCGGCGGCTACAACCTCTTTGTCCTCGAGGTGAGAAATCGAACCGACAGTCAGGTAGTGAACCGATCGGTCATCATCTGCGATATGAGTGGAAAGACTTTGCTTCAGAGGCCTCTGGGAACGGGTTTCAGTCTTCCAGAATTCTCTGCGGAGTTCGTCAGTCCAAGAATCATTCTCATGGGAAGTGGGAGTGAGGAAGGCTCCAACGGTTCATTGGGTGACGCTGTGCTACTGAACCTTTCTGATAACTCAGAAACAAGGCTTGGGTTCTCGGGCCATCATGAGTACGAATACAATCATCGCACCAACACGGTGTTCACATTCGAATCCTACCTCGCCACCGCTAACGGGTCCGTATACGTCTACGACATGATTCGTGAGTTCAACCTGACAGGATATTGCGTCTGGTCATTTGACACTCAGACACTTGTCCCGCCCGGCAGATGGCATCCTCGTGATATGTTTGACACAACTTGGCCTTTCTACGATGTGACTCACTCGAACACGATATTCTTCGACAACGATGAAGACATCATCTACTACAACTCACGTAATCTGAGTACATTCTACAAGATCAACCATACAGACAGTCGAGTGATCTGGGGGCTGGGCGAGTATGGCAACTTCGCGCTCTTCAATCGTTGGGGCGATGAACGCGACACCCTCTTCTATCACGCTCACTCAGTTGAGAGAGTTGACGACAACACTTTCATCATCTTCGACAATGGCCCCTTCAATCAGACCGACCCGGCAAATGAACGCTCCCGGCTCGTCGAGATCACTGTGAATGAAACGGCCATGACTGCATATGAATCATGGTCTTGGACTGCACCACACGAGTACTACAGTGTCATCTGGGGGGACGCAGACAGGCTACCCAATGGCAATCGTCTAGGGGTGTTCGGGACTCCTAATCACCCTGATTGTGACATCGGGGCCAGAATCGTTGAAGTGAACCCTGCCGGCGACATTGTGTGGGAACTGAACTTCCCGCACTCTGAGGATTTCACGTATGGTGTCTATCGGGCTGAGCGATTTCGATATAGCCCAACAGTATCTACTGCGTCCGAAACCATCAGAGCGGTGACGCACGAGAACGTGAGCGTCACTTGGGATATCTGGTATAACTTTCGTCCCAAACATACTGTCACTGGGACCTATGCTTTGTACCTCAACGGGACTCTCGTAGAGAACGGGACCTGCGCCTATGATAGGTTCTGGCGAGCAAAGCGCTTGGTGTCCGTTCTAGGCCAGCTTGAGACCGGGAACTACAATGTCACATTGGAGGTTTCGGATGAAGACGGACATACTGCGGATAGCAGTGTGACCGTTTCCGTGAGCGATTTCTATATCGATCGCGAGGGCCCCCCGTCGTTTGAGATAGGACAGGAGAAACACAGGATAATCTGGTCCGGAGAAACAAGTGGTCCCTTGGACTGTAACATCACAGTCGATGCTGCTCTCCTTGATTCTCTTGTGTGGACCGGTTCCAACATCAGTGTTGACTTGTTGACACTAGGGGTTGGTAATCACAGCGTTTGTCTGAGACTGTTCAATGGAACCAATCTTGTGTATGAAGACAGCATGACGGTCGCTGTCTACCCGTCGGAACAGCCCGTGTTTCTTTCTGTGCCGCCTCTCGCTCCATTCCGGTGGAACACATCAACTGTGGTTTCTTGGACTTTCACAGACAAGTCGCCGGCCAATTGGCACCTCTACATCAACTCCACTGCGGAAGAGTCTGGCACTTGGAACAGCACAACGTATACCCTCAACTGGAACGTGCCTACAGAGGGTCTGTACAACCTCACATTAGACGTCTTTGATTCAGCTGGCCATTTCATGCGTAGCTCTTCATGGCTCGTAGTGCTTCCACCGAGTCCTCCTATCTTCACTTCGACTCCCGGCAACTGCACAGTGACATGGGGAGCAGAGGGCGTCACTTTCACTTGGGAAGTGCATGGTGGAAGTTCTTGGAGCATCTGGAGGAACGGCACAGTGATTCTAGAGGACGAGCTGCATGGAAACTTGATCAGCGTGGCAGTAGCTGATTGGAGGGCTTATGGATGGCGGCCCGGTCTGTACAACCTGACATTGCTTGTTGCCGATAGCAACTCCTCTACCCGAAGCACTGCTTGGGTTAGTGTGACTGTCGACTTGGGTGATCCGTATGCAGATTCGTATGTCAAGGCAGAGTCACTATGGGTTTCGCTTCCAGAGAATGCTCTCGGATCTCCGGACGGTCAGTCTGCGAAAATCTTCGTGGACTACGGAAACGGCTACCTGACTCTGGATATGGGCGTAAATGAAGAGATTGTCGACGGTCAGGGAAACGACCTAAGTGTGATTGCAGGGGGCGGCACATACTCCATCTTCGCAAGCCGTAGTCTGGACGAGATGTTTGTTCCATTGGGCACAGGTAGCGGCAGGCAGAGCTTTGATCTGGCTGCTGCCGGCATTGAGATGGCTCGCTACGTCCGAGTCGAATATGCATCCGGGGAGTTTGTGATGCTCGATGCAATCGTCGCACTGAACTTCAATAGACCCGTTCGAGATACTGAGAGTCCGCAGGTCTACGGCCCCGAGGATTTCTGGATATGGGAGAATCAGACCTATGCGACTCTGATGTGGAATGCTTCTGACGCAACACCATGGAGCTACAGCGTACTCATCAATGGCAGCCACGCTGGCTCAGGCAATTGGAATGGCTCTGACATTGTGTTTGTGTTCATGCCCCAAGGCCTCGGGACATGGAATGTGACTCTTCTCGTAACTGATGCGTTTGACAACTGTGTTCAAGACACGGTTTTCGTTCAAGTCCGAGCTCGTACGACCACAACGACACCAACTGTCGATGTACATGTCTTCATAGCAGTGTCAGCATGCGTCTTGGGCGTCTGTGTGGCTCTTGTTTACATAGCGGCTCAGTACCATCGCCGGATTGGCTAGAGCAAGTACTGCACTCGTGCCGCCGAAGATACGGCTTTTCACTTCCTTCTTTTCAGAGCTAAGGCAATCACCAGAATCGCTGCGACTCCTATGACCACACTGCCAACGACGACAGGGTCCAATGTCGTGCCAGTCCTCACAGAGAAGAAAGCAGTGACAGCTGATGCCATTTCTGCTGCGTACACATAGACCGTGTAGTTGCCGTCTTGCAGTGTCCGTGTGACCGTGACGGTCCATGTCTGGTTTTCAGTATCTACCCAGTTGCTCATCGAGTTGCTGTAGATCCTATACGCAAGGTCCGTGAACTCGGCTCCCTCTACCGGTCTGTACCACAGTTCGATAGGGATGGAACTGCTCTCATACGTGTGACCTGCTATGGGCGAAACGATGCTGACGGAGTGTTCGCTGTAGTTGGGAATGTAGTCAATGTCGAATATCGCACCCGCAGGTCCTTTCCACTTTGTGGCATTGACTTCCCAGACAGTATCACCCTCTGGTGTGACCTCCCATACCCAGCTGTTGACCGAGTCGAGAAGAAGCGTGTTCCCGTTGGGGAGTCTGTCGGAGTCCTGGACCTTTGAACTCGGGAACTTGTGTTGCGTCACGTTGTACTGCCATACAATCTGTTTTGTGGTCCCGTTTATCTCAAAGGCACGCATGTTGCCACTGTCCGAAACAACGACGTTCCCGTTCCTGAGCATGACCGGGTCGTGCTGATAGTATGGCGTTGACCCTCCCCAGTCCCAGTCAATCTTGCCAGACGCATTGATCCAAGCATGCTCAGGACCAAAGAGCCAAACAGGCATACCAGTGGGGTCAACAATGACTGTCATGTTCAAGTGGCGGAGGTTGATCATTGTGTTGCCGTTGGGCAGACGGTCCGCGTCGTTGATGTGAGTCCATCGAGCTTCTTGACCGCTACTCGGTGTACCTTGATATATCTCCCACTGAGTCCAGTTCGGGTACCTTATCCACTCCCGTGGATTCCAGTCCCATACGATCTGGCCCTCCGAATTCACTTCTATGACTCTACCATCGGAGCCGTTACCTTCAGCTGAGCCCATTGCGTTTGCCACGAGTGTGTTGCCGTTCGGCAATCGCTCCACATCATGAGGCCACTGCATGTCAGAGTCAGACACAAATGACCACACGAGGTTGTTCTCTGCATCAAGCTCAACTATGCACCCGGGACGCACTGGATAGACAAACGCTCCAGTTGTGCTGTTCCATATTCCTGACGTGCCGCAGCCGGGACGCTTGTTGTATCCGACCTGCAGTAGGAAGTGACCATTGGACAGGTAATCGACAGAGAACACTCCACAGTCTGTCAGGGGATACTTCCAGTTTGGAATGCCGCCTGGGATTCTCTTGATGCTCACATTGAGGAACTCGTGTCCCGTGGAGTTGATGATCACTGCGCCGTTGATCTTCGGCGCGTTTAGGATAAAGCATCCTGCATACTCATTCACTTCCAATGCGACAGATGGAAGAGTGGTGTGAAGCTTCACCATCCCCTGTGCCGCAGGCTGATACAGAGAAAGAACGAGCGCAAGAACAGCAATCAGCATGAATGTCTTCGAGTTCAAACCAGACCGCCTCAACAGTAGTGACCGTCACGCTTGCACTACACACCATGGAAAGGCCCAGAGTGTGAATCCTGTGTTTCTGCCGCCTAGATAAAAGCCTTGGGCGTTGGAATTGCGTCTTCACCTTAAAGGCGCTGGTATCCATGAAAACCGAGAACATGCCACCTATCTGTACAGAACGCGGTCGTGTTCCTCTGACCCTCGCTCACCGCGCTCGCCCCTGAACCTCAGCTTGAAGAACGGATCATCGGGCTCTATCTGTTCTCCGAGGAGATAAGACCTGATGATGTTTCTGACGAGTTCCTTTATTGTCTTGTTAGCCTCTCGAGTTCTTGCGGCCAAGAGTGCGTGTTCCTCCTCGCTCAGGACCGTCTTCACAGCTTTCATCTTGCATCCAGTATTCAACGTGCAAGATGCGTATAAAGACAAACACAGACCCGGAAACCAACATTCGGCTGGATTCCTGACTGAAACTTGCATTTGCCTTCTCACGATTATGCTGTGCTGTCGTTTTCTATCAGGTCACGAACATGAAACACGCCAACAAGGTTGGTTCGACCGGGTATGTACCTTATGCCAGATGTGAAGACGATGTCCTTGTCTTTGCTGATCAGTCCCATCTTGTAGACCGACCTGACTGCTTCTCGAATGATATCGTCGAGATTGTCTATCTCCTCGAAGTATTGGACGGGGTGCACTCCCCACAACAGTCTGAGCCTTCTCATGACAGTTGGATCGTTTGTGACCGCGAATATGTCCGCCGGAGGCCGGAACTTGGATATCCACCTCGCAGTGTAGCCGGTTCTGGTGGCCGTGATGATGCCATCTACGTTCTCCGGGATGAGTGAAACCGCATTGTAGACAAGGTTTCCGATGATCTCGACAATCATCTTCCGAGGAGAGGTCATGTCTGTCGGGTTCACTGGGGTTATTCGCTTCTCTGCCTTGGTGACGATTCTATTCATCATGCTAACTGCTCCGACTGGGTCATGTCCCATAGCAGTTTCGCCGCTGAGCATCACAGCATCGGCCCGGTCGAAGATTGCATGAGCGACATCACTGACCTCTGCTCGTGTCGGAACATCTTCATGGGTCATTGACTCGAGCATGTGAGTGGCCACAATCACGGGTTTTGCCCACATGTTGGCTTTCCTGATGAGGTCTCTTTGGAGGATTGGCACATCCTCTATGGGCACCTCTATTCCGAGATCCCCACGTGCGACCATGATCCCGTCAGACTCTTTGAGGATTTCCTCATAGTTCTTGACAGCAAGCGTGTGTTCGATCTTGCTGATGATGTTTGCATGGGCCGGCCCGTTCGACTGGACTACCTGCCTGACGTTGACGAGGTCACATGGATCGACCACGAACGAGAGAGCGATGAAGTCTGGCTCAAGCTCAGCCGCCAGTTCCAAGTCCTTGAGGTCCTTCTCTGTCGGAATCGAGCAGGACAGTCTTATGCCCGGGATGTTGACGCCCTTCTTGCTGGAGATGGGCCCACCGTGCACAACTTCTGTGATGACATCAGACCCTTTGACCTTCTTCACGATGAGTCTGATTACACCGTCGTTTATTGCAATACTGTCCCCTGGCTTCACGTCCTTGGGTAGATCCTTGTGAGAGATGGACACCCGGGTCGCGTCCCCAACAAAGTCCTCAATCGAGATAGTGAACTGCTGACCTGTCTTCAGTTCGGCAGGAGCCTTCATGTCACCAATCCGAATCTTCGGACCCTGAAGGTCGAACATGATGCCCACTGTGCCATCCAGCGACCTGATTCTATCGAATGTTTCCTTAGCTGAAGCGTGATCATCGTGCGAGAGGTTGATTCTTGCGACATCCATTCCCGCCTCTATCATCCCTGCTAGCACTTCCTTTGACCTTGAGGCCGGGCCAATGGTGCAGACAATCTTCGAGCGCGTCTTGTCGAACTGCATCGTCACGACTTCCTTAGCTTGAGCTGCGCACTCAACGCAGTTTCCCCATAATAGCACTTGCTTCTGACCTAGAGGGCGGCGGCTCTTGAGAAGATTCGCGTTTGGGCGTCATGCGTTCACATGGATTGACATAAATCCGAGTTGGCGTTGCTGTGGTAAGACATTAGAAGCAGAGAATCCCCCATATGCGAGGTGACCAGCATGGTCCAGATCAAGTCAATCAAAGCAATCGAGATACTCGACTCACGTGGAAACCCGACTCTGATGGCAAGAGTCACTCTGTCCGACGGGACGGTCGGTAGTGCGAGGATTCCCAGCGGTGCCTCAACAGGAACGCGCGAAGCTCTCGAGCTGAGAGATGCAGACAAGAGGTACGGCGGAAAGGGAGTACTGAAGGCTGTCAAGAACGTAAACACGGTCATTGCCAAGGTCATGTCCTCAGTAGACCCACTCTCCCAGCGCGACGTTGATGCTGCCATGTTGAAGGCCGACCCGAGCAAGGGGAAGAGTCAACTTGGCGCAAATGCCATTCTCTCTGTTTCGATGGCAACGGCCGTCGCCGCAGCGGGACATCTCAAGCTCAATCTGTTCGAGTACCTCAGGACAAAGGTGATTGGCAAGCCCGCGAGCTACCTGCAGCCGGTGCCTCTCTCGAACGTGATCAACGGAGGCGCACACGCAGGAAACGATCTTGCCATACAGGAGTTCATGATACTGCCTGTAGGAGCCGCGGATGTGCGAGAGGGTATCCGATACACGAGCGAGGTGTACCAAGCTCTCGGGAAGAGGATGATCTCCAAGTACGGAAGAATGGCAAAACATGTTGGTGATGAGGGCGGCTACTGTGGCTTTGGACTGAAGACCACACGAGATGCATTCGACGAGATCATAGGTGCGATTTCAGGGGCCGGCTATCAACCCGGCAAGGACGTTGTTCTCGGCATCGATTGCGCCGCCAGCAGCTTCTACAAGGATGGCAAGTACACAGTTGACGGCAGGGCCATGGACCCCGGTCAGCTGATTGACTACTACCTGGACCTAGAGAAGACATTTCCAATGAGGAGCATTGAGGACCCATTCCATGAGGAAGCTTTTGACACATTTGCAGAGTTGACCAAGAAGACGCGTTGTCAGGTTATCACGGATGACCTCACAGTATCCAACCCGTCAACTGTTCAGAAGGCGATAGACATGAAGGCGGGCAACGCACTACTGTTGAAGCTGAACCAGATTGGCACGGTCACAGAGGCCATTGACGCCGCCAAGACTGCGAACAAGGCTGGATGGCCGGTCGTCGTCAGTCATAGAAGCGGTGAAACTGGCGATACGTTCATCGCCGACCTTGCAGTTGCGCTGTCGACTGGCCAGATAAAGAGCGGGGCGCCAGCACGAAGCGACAGGGTAGAGAAGTACAACAGGCTCCTTGAGGTTTATGACCTGCTCGACGGGAAATGCGGCTATGCTGGAGCAGACTTCATGACAGCATGGAGGAAGTACTAGGCAATGACAACCAAACTCACGGCAGTCATGGTAGTGATGGACGGTGGGGGCGACCGGCCCGTACCAGAGCTTGGTGGTATGACCCCACTTCAGGCAGCAAAGACCCCGAACTTCGATCGTCTTTCCTCTCAGGGGCAGAGCGGACTCATGCATGTGATATCTCCCGGCGTGACTCCCGGCAGTGATACGGCACACTTGGCACTCTTCGGATACGACCCAGTGGCGACCTACCCGGGACGAGGACCGCTTGAGGCGCTCGGTGCGGGTCTCCAGTCCAAGCCCGGAGATGTCGCGTTTCGTGCCAACTTTGCTACCATGAACCCGGACCTCACGGTGATCGACCGCAGGGCAGGGAGGGAATTCACAAACGAAGAAGGTGCGGCTCTTCAGAAAGCGCTCGACGGTTTGGACATTGACGGAGTGAAAGTCCACTTTGTGCATACAGTCGAGCATCGCGGTGCGCTTGTTCTGGAGGGCAAGGGTCTCTCAGAGAAGATAACCGATGTTGACCCACATGAGGATGGGAAGAAGATACTCCAAGCGGAGCCGCTTGTGCCCGAGGCGAGGAAGACTGCTGATGTCGTGAACAAACTGATTCGGCTCTCCTATGAGCGGTTGAAGGGTCTCGATGTCAACAAGGCTCGGCAGAAGAGAGGGATTGCGCCTGCGAACGTGCTTCTTTTGAGAGGGCCCGGTCAGCACCGAGAGGTCGCAACTCTCAAAGAACGGTTTGGCATCAGGTGCGCTGTTCTTGCAGGAGGGGCTCTGTATATTGGTACGGCCAAGTATGTAGGGATGGATCATGTCAAGGTCCAAGGACAGACGGGGACCATAGACACCAACTTCGACGGGATAGCAGACAAGGCAATTGAATGTGTTGAGGCCGGCTATGACTATGTCTTCGTCCACATCAAGGCCACCGACAACGCGAGCCATGACCACAATGTGAAGCAGAAGATACTCGCGATTGAACGAACTGACAAGATGGTTGGCCGAATACTCGACAAGGTTCGTGACCGGATTGTGATTGCCATCACTGCAGACCACACTACTCCTGTGACTGTGGGCGAGCACACATGTGACCCGGTACCGATAGTGATCTGGGCACCATTCGTCCGTCCAGACTCTTCCAAGCGATTCACAGAGATTGATGCTGCACGTGGGGCTCTTCACACAATACGTGGCATGGATATTCTTCCAACGCTTCTGGGCTATGCGGGCAAGACCGGGAAGTTCGGATCCTGATCACTCGCCTGACCAAATCCATTTCCTAGTCCAAAGCCTCCAAGGCAAATGCCTGTTTACTCCTCTCTTCTCCAGAAGAGAAGGTTGTTGTCCAAGCGACGCGCCCTAAACCCACGCAGTTCGTGGAACAGGGCTTCACCATCGAATGCATCTTGGTCTGGTTCGAACTCGATTACGACGTGTACATTACTGCTTCTCTTCAGAGTGTCCTGCATCCCCTGGAGAACTATGCATTCTGCACCCTCAACATCGATCTTCACCCAATCCATGTGTGGCAACGACAGTTCATCAATGCGCACAGTGTTGACTTGCTGTACCACAGACCCGGATTCTCTAAGAAAGAGACTGCTCATACCATGCCATTGCGGGTGCCTGTAGAATTGTGCGGTTCCAGATTTGTTGGAAACAGCCTCGTTCCGGACTTGGATGTTCTCATAGCCGTTCTTCTTGACATTCCACCGGAGAATGCGGGAAATCTCTTGGTTTGGCTCAAATGACACTACCTGTCCCTGGGGGCCCACAGCCCTGGCCATCAGTAACGTGAAGTACCCGCAGTTCGCACCGATATCGAGACAGGCCTGACCTCGTGAAACGTTCTCCAGCAGATGCTTCGTGGTTTCAGGCTCATAGAAGCCATCTTGCCACATCGCAACGGTACTGGCGTCCCTCATATCCAAGGCCATTATGTGACCCTGCACCCGTGTTTGCACCACTCTTCCACTGGGCAGTATGTGACGGTAGATGGCCTGCCTGATTCTCCGTTTCTCGACGCTCACTCTCTGCCACTCCGTCTGCACTTCACCGTCAAAAGTGAATGCCCTCCGATTGGACCGAACCGGTCGTTCTATGCTAACCCAAAAGGGCGATATTTACCTTACGCACTCTAAGCAGTTGTTACTTCGTCGTCTGTCTTCGACCATTGAACAAGGATTTGGATCGACTTGACAGCTGATATGAATTCATCAAAGGTCCATCGTATGTCAGGGCTACTGATCCTGCAACGTGATATGCTGGATTCCACGCTTGCCGATTGCTCGGTACTCGAAACCCTTCGCAATGACCGACTGTGTGTCAAACACATTCCTACCGTCTACAATCGTGGGAGTCCTCATGACCTTCTTGATCTTGTCGAGGTCCAGCTTGAAGTACTGTGAGTGCTTGGTCACGAGTGCCAGGCAGTCCGCGCCCTTTGCGGCCTTGTAGATATCCTTCTCGACCTCCAGAGGGCCAAACTCCCATTGTTGTACGTAGGGATCATGTAGCCTGATGCTCACCCCTTTCGTCTGCAGGGATGCGACCAAGGTGGCCGCAGGTGTGTTTCTTGTGTCGTCGGAGTCCTCTAGATACGCCACACCAAGGACTGTCACAATGGCCTCGTGTATCTGAACCCCTCTTGCCATCAATGCGTTCTCCACGAGGTTTGACATGTGGACAGGCATGTAGTTGTTGATTCTTCTTGCCAGAGAGATGAACTCGGGCTCAATCTTCCAAGTGCCGTATTCGTACAGACCGTAGCGCAGCAGCCACGGGTCCTTAGGCAAGCAGTGCCCTCCTACTCCTGCACCGGGGATGTGCATGTGTCTGTCGTGTCTTGCGTTGATCACCTTGATGATATCATATACATTGACGCCCATACTCTCACAGATCATCGAGACCTCATTCGCGAACGCGATGTTGACGTCTCGATATGCGTTCTCAATGGTCTTTGCGAGTTCAGCGCTCAGGGTGTCTGTCGTGTGTATCTTGTCCTTGACAATCTTGGAGTATAACTCGACTGTGCGCTGTATACCTCTCGGAGTGATGCCACCGACGACTCTGGGCATGTTCACGATGTACTCAATGAGTTTGCCAGGCATGACTCTCTCGTATGAGAATGCGAGGTCGAACTCCACGCCCCCCTTAAGGCCAGACTCTTTCTCGATGATCTTTTGAACCACATTTTGAGTCGTCCCGGGAGCCACGGTCGACTCCACAACCACGAGTGCTCCCCTTTTGATTCGCTTGCCAATGTTGGTGCATACCTCTCGCAGGGAAACGTACTGAGGCATGTTCTGTGCGTCCGTCGGGGTTTGGACATCAATGAGGATGGCATCAGCATCCTTGAGAACCTCCACATCATCCGTGGCCTTGAAGGTGCCTTTTGACACAACCCTTGAGATCAGTTCGTCAAGTCCCGGTTCCACGCCCTCAAAGGGCGACTTGCCGCTGTTCAGGACATCTATCTTGTAGCCAGAACGCTTCGACTTGCGCTGCAGGCCTGTGACCTGAAATCCATCTACATCAGCAAGAAGAGCGGCACAGGGTATGCCCACGTACCCCATTCCGACGACAACTATCTTGGTTACCATCTGGGACCGCCTCAGTGGCACGGACCGGTTTTGCCGAGTCGCAACCATTGACCGCGGGCTCGCCAGCGTTGAAAAACGTTGTTACGGGTCAGCGAATGAACTCACTGCGCACTGGGAAGGGACGGCTCATCCGACAAACGCCGGACTGCTACTCGACGTCGACTGCTGCAGATATGCGGCGAACAGAGTTTCCGAAGTACTCGGTGTCGTCGATTGTCAGCTCTATTGCCTTGTTGGGGCAGACTTCAACGCACCTGCCACATCCTCGGCACTCCTTACTTATGACCGCCCGGTCGTTCACTAGGGTGATTGCATTGACGAAACAGCTGCCCTGAGTACATGTCCCACAACCCACGCATCTGTCCGTGACCTCCACGTGGACACCCGGCATACTCGTGATCTTCCTGCCAATACTGGGGGTGAGATCTGGTAGAATCTTCCAGAGGCAGCAGCATGGACAGCAATTGCAGACTGTGAGTAGCTTGTTGCCAGGTTGGGCGTCGAGCCACATTGCATCTAGCTTGTTACGACCAATGAGATGAACCAGCCCTGCCTCACGACATTTCTTCACATAGTCGAGCGCTTCTTCTTTGGTGACCCTGCGGCCCAACTGCGGGTTTATCCTGAGTGATGCTTCTCCAAGAAAGAGGCAGCCGTACTCTATCGGGTAGTCCTTGCACTTCGAGGCATCCCTGCAGATGCAGAAGTTCATGATCCAGTGGTAGTTCGCTTTCTTGATGAAGTGCTCCACAATCTGCGACGGCAGAACCATTTCCGCAGGCCGCTGAACAGATTTCTGAATGGATATGGTCTTCTGGACCACAGAGTCCTTGGGAAGATAGATTATGTCATCATTCTCGAAGACCATCTTGTCGACCAAGCGACCCAGTAAGGGCACACGTGTCATGAGTGCTATCATGCGCCTGTTCGGGAACGTCTTTTCGAGGAGCGCTACGAACCAGAGAGGACGGGGCATGAGCACGGAACTGGTCACAAGCCACTGATATTACTATCGAACCAACGTTCGGCAATCAGCGTCGCAGGTTGGTGGTATCGTCAGACGTTGTCTTCTCTCCGCTAGCCAGACTGAAACCACGCGAGTCCATCTGGGAATACGGACACGAAACTGATTTAGCAGACGCATCTGACTACTGTCAACGCCGGCTCAAAGAGGAATCAGGATGAAGTGCTTCACGCTACACAGCTACAAAGGTGGCACAGGCAAGACTACTATTGCAGCCAACCTCGCCGTGATATTCAGCCAGATGGGACGGAATGTGGCTCTCTTGGATCTGGATTTTCAAGCTCCGAGCTTGCACACGCTCTTTGGTATCAGACCCCAAACGACGTACATCAATGCCTATTTGGCCCAAGAGAAGTCCGCCAAGGAGGTGCTGGTTGATCTGGCCCCAAGTCTCAAGCTCAAAGGTAAGCTCTTGGTCGGCTTTTCGGACCCCAATGTGGAGGCAATAAGGTCGCAGTTGGCACGCGACCGCAAATGGCACATGCAGGCACTATCACAGCTTCTGAACCTCAAAGTGAGGTTGCAGGCTGAGGGGGCTGACTACATGATTCTTGATTCCGCACCCGGAGTACACTACAGCAGTGTCAATGCAATAGTGCTTTCGGACTTCACTGTCATAGTGGCCAAGATCGACAATTTCGACTTTGACGGCACTGTGAATGTGCTTGACGGTCTCTATACTCCTCTGAACAAACAGACACTCCTGCTGTTCAACAAGGTCGTACCAGCGCTCCTCGAGGAACCCCGCTATTCGCAAGTACGAAAGACCATCGAGGACACTTTCGCTTCAAAGACCAAGCTAATGGGATTCATTCCCTGCTATTGTGATATTGCACTGGGAATGGGCAGCGAGATTCACGCGCTCACTCAACCGAAGATAGCTTTCGTCCAGTCGCTGAAGAAGATGGCTACAATACTTGAGAAGTGGCCGGGACCGGAGGAGAGAACCTAGGGTATGCAACAGCTGCGTAGAAGTTGGACAATCTTGGACATTTTCGAGTAGGGGCTTAAATAGATCGAACCAGACATCTCTTTGAGGCTTACTCGACACATTCCAGCCTCAAGGAGTACGATCCCAGTGCCGTTTCTGGGAGGACAAAGACTCCCGTGTCCAACTTTGTCCAACTTACAATGAACGGTCGATCCGCGAGAGCCCTTCGGGGCTCTTAGCATTGTCGAAGTGCCAAAGTCGACTAGGGACGCATCACTCGTTCTTCTTCGTAGACAAAGCGTGCAAGCCCAGCAGGCCGCTAGGGAGCTGTCAATCGACATTGATGAGGCCGTCGAGAAGCTTGAGCAGCTAGTGAAGCTAGGCAAGGCCGGCCGCAGGAAAACGATAGAAGGAGTAGTCTACTTCATCTGATTCTCACGCGAACGATATATGCTCTGTCTTATTAGGTCAGATCCCCCGGCTAGGTTTCGATGACAGTCAGGGACATACTGCTCCTTGGTGACCCAAGGCTGTACGAAGTGTCTAGCCCCGTAGACAAGGCAGAGTTGGAAATGCTCAGGCCTGTTATCGAGGATCTTCACGACACGATGATGGCCTTCAGAAGAAAGTATGGTGTGGGCAGAGCCATCGCAGCTCCTCAGATCGGTGTGATGAAGCGGCTTGTGTACATGCATATCGACAAGCCAGTGATCTTCATCAACCCCTCGCTCTCTAACAAGAGCCAGGAGATGATGGAGATCTGGGACGACTGTATGAGCTTTCCGGACCTGCTTGTGAGGGTCTATCGCCACAGGCGATGCCGAATCGAGTTCAAGGGCATGAAATGGGAAAGCAAGTCACTGGACTTGAAGGATGACATGTCCGAGCTCCTTCAGCATGAATGTGATCACTTGGACGGTGTACTTGCTGTGTCAAGAGCCATTGATGGAAAGTCCTTTGCTCTCGCGAGCCAGAGGCACCTCCTGCAGGAAGGACTGGTAAGTGGGCAGTAATCTATGTTGCTGGGGTTCGGTGTCGTTAGCAACTCTCATATGCAGTACTATCCTCATGTTGTAGTTGGCTAGTCGGGGTCTATTCCATGAAGCGAACAAGCGCCCTTATCCTTCTGGGAATCATCCTTGGCACATCCATCGCGGCAGTTGTTTGGGGCTATGGCTGGTATCTAGGCCAGATCATATACCAGCATACGTTCTCAAGTAAGGCAGGTGTAGACTACTGGGCGACTTGGACCCTTGGAAACCGACTCTTCACTGCCTCTGCTCTTCTGACGCTCTTGAGCATGATAACACTCCCTCAACGGTCGACATTCGTTTCATTCATCACGGCAATATCTCAGATGGGCGGAACGGTCAAGCGCCTTGACTGGCCTTCAGCTGTCGCTTGGAGAGCGCTCGAGGCCTGTGGTTTCTTCGTATACTACGTTTCGACAGGTGGGTATTCGCTGACTGGTCAGAATGTGGCCTTTCTCATGATGATGCTGGATCTCGGCGCCATCTCGGTTTCTGCTGATGATGTCGCGACTTTGTTTGCGCTTCCCTTCGCCCCTGGTACATCTGCGGAATCGATTCAGAGTCTCGTGCCAGCCATGGAGGCGTATCAGCTGTACATGGGGCTATTTGCGACCTTTCTCGCAGTCACTGTCGGTCGAATCGTCCTGAACATTGCCACAGACCTCTTGGCCCAGAAGAGAGACATTCTGGAGATCCTCTCTAAGGTGTTGCTCGCTGGTGCGCTGGTCGTAGCTATTGAGATCATGGGAGTACCCTTGTGGACTGTCAATGCAGGGACGTGGATGACTTATTTGGCATGTATCATTGCCATGGGGTCCTGCATCGTGGGTTCGCTCGCTCTTTTCGCATTCCGCGTCCACTCTGGTGATGTCCGGACCCGGATAAGAGGAAAGATTGCGCAGCTAGAGGAAGACCTAGCGCGGCTTCAAGGGGAGCTGCTGTCCGTTCGTCAGGAGTATGAGGGCGGAGCCGTTGGTGCAGAGGACTATCGACGCAGAGTCAACATGCTCATGGAGGACAGGTCCAGTATCGCAGGTGAACTCAGACGGTTGAAGATCGAGAGGCTCATACCAATTGGCGGCTCACCTCGCAGGTTCGGACTGCTTGCAGTCGTGTTGATTGCAGTTGTTGTGATGCTCCCTGCAACGCAGGCATTCTATTATGGCATCCAAATGGATGGTGACAAGTACATCGAATGGAAATTCAATCTTGAAACCCAGAAGGAGATCCAGTTGACAAGCTGGGCTGCTGGCACTCAGGGAATGAGCACCATGACCCTACACGATCTGACACTGAATGCAACACCTGAGAGCGAGTTGGAGTTTCTGACAACAGTGCGTCAGTGGGACCAAGATGCGAGTTTCCTTCGGATGAAGAACCAAATAGGAGCCAATTGGATGCAGCTGGCTGACTCTGATATCGTGTTCCTCCGCGAACATGAGTACTGGTTTGCACCCCTGACGCTTGACTACGACACAGTCAGTACGAACTTCATCAACCAGCATCTGATATACACGCATACCGAAGGCCTAGTTGTCCTCGATGCGTATAGCGGCAATATCATCGAAGGCGAGAACCTAGTCACACTTCTCAATCGTAGTGAGGGCGTAGGCACCTACTATGGAGAGGGAACAGGGTTCGAAGGCAACGTGTTCGTCAATGTTCTTAGGTTTGACGAGGTCGGCAACATCAGTTACCAAGGGCAGCCAGACTACACACTGAGAGGTTTCGAGTCATGGTTCTACATGCTCACGATGGGGCCTCAGGCATGGTCCTTCCTTGGTCGTGACCTCAATATGCTTGTGGAAAGGAGCGTCCTCTCGAGAGTCAGTAGGATACTGCTACAGGGCTTGGTTGCTGATACCGACTCATACATAGTGGTAGACCCGGTAGGAACTGTTTACTACGCGGTATCAGTGTACGCCGACTATAGACTGGCTACATCCTATGCTCACGAGAACTACATGCGGTTCATGGGTGTTGTGCTTGTTGATGTGGGAACCGGTGTCATGGGATTCTACAGGTCTCCGACTGTGGACACGACATTCTTCATTGACAAGCTCTTCAGTGAGTACTATCCTTGGCAGGAAACACCCTCTTGGCTTCAGTCACAGATGAAGTGGCCCGAAGATCTGTACGAGCGCCAACTCAGCGTGGCCTACACATATCATGTCACAAATGGCTTCATCTGGAGAAGCGGAATAGACTTCCATTCTGCACCTGGGGAGTATGACACACGGTACATCATCATGCGAATCGGAGGGGTCGATCGATTCGTTGCCACGCACAATGTGGAGTTTCTCAACTCACCCGGAAAGAACCTTGCTGGTCTCTATGTCATGGGCTGTGGTAACAGAAACTTCGGGCAACTGACCTTCTACGGCTCAGGTAGTATCGGTTCTTCCACCCTCATCGGACCTGAGGCTGCACGTCAGGCATTCCTGACCAGCGACAACGTGAGGACTCAGCTGACACTGTGGGGCAATTTCAGGTATGGCAACATCCTGCTCTACCACTTGGGCGGAGAGGTACTATTCGTGATTCCCGTTTTTCTCCAAGTGGAAACATCTGAGAGCAGAGTGATTGAGAAGCTGGGCGGGGTGGGACTAGTAGATGCTGAAACAGGCTCCCATGTTGTGTTGGGTAGCAATGTGGTCGAGGCATACAGTCTGATGTTCGGGCTGTTGAACAAGACAACCATCTTGCCGGGTGCGGTTGGGCTTGAGAGTGCGGTTTTCAGTCCTGCGACTGTCCAATCCGGTGCTCGGTCAGGACTTGTCGCTCTCATGAGGAACAACGACAATGTGAGCCACAGTCTGTACCTCGATATTGCAGTTAAAGCAGGCAACTTCTCGGTTCAGTGGCACGGGACAGAGGTGACCCCTACACTCTATCCCACGAACACCACATTCACTCTTGACATAGGTGTCATTGGTCCTACTGATCTGTATGGCACTTCGCCGACAGTGACTGTGTATCTTCCTTCGGGGATTGTGTCTGCAACTTATCTGGTCACACTAGTGCTTAGGACAGAAGAAGGTGTGGTCGACCAACTCAGCCTTTTCATAACAGTTGTCGTATAGGAATCAGACGGCCGCCTGACGATACCAGTCTATAGTGCGGCTCAGGCCCTCATCTAGTCCAACTCGGGGCGCGAAACCCAAGACCTTGGCGGCTTTCTTCATAGTGCCGATGCTCTTCCGTACGTCGCCTTTCCGGGGTGGCATATGGACTATCTCAGAGGCTGAGCCAGCCATGGCCTTGATTCTGCGCGCTAGGTCGAGTATGCTTATCGAGTCTGTCCCAGAGATGTTGATGGTCTGCCCTTTCGCCTTTGGCGACTGGGACGCAGCATAGGTTGCCTCTACAACGTCATCGACATAGATGAAGCTCCTTGTCTGGCTACCATCGCCCTCTACAGTCATTGACTGGTTGTTGAGCGCTTGGTTGATGAGTATTGAAATCACGCCACTATAGGCCGAGTAGGCCTGCCGTGGTCCATACACGTTGAAGTACCTCAGAATAACCGGCTCTATCCCATGGATGTTACCATAGGCCTTGAAGTAGAACTCCGCGGATATCTTGGACGCCGCATAGGGGCTGAGAGGATCGAGTACACTTTCCTCAGTAACTGGCAGTCGGGTTGGATTTCCATAGACGGCAGCACTTGAGCTCAGGACGGCTCGTTTCGCGTTTCTCATCCTCGCTAGCTCTAGCACATTCAGAGCTGACGTGACATTGCTGTTATGGACAATGAGGGGGTTCTCGACAGAGAGCGTCACTGACGATATTGCGGCTAGATGGAAGACCGCGTCAATATCACCCGTGATACTCTGCAAAGCTTCTGGATCACATACGTCCATCTCTAGGTACTTGAAGTGTGGGTGCAACCTCGCCTGCTCGATGTTGCCAGTCGTGCCTGAGCGGAGGTTATCGACACCAATCACTCTGACCCCATTCTTGAGAAGGAGGTCGACCAAGTGGCTTCCAATAAAGCCAGCACAGCCTGTGACAAGAGCGGTCTGAATCGTCATCTGAAGTCTGGCTAGCAGTTGTGGTGCCTGCTATATCCTTTTCCGCTCTGTTTCTAGTCGATGGATCCACTACGCCCAGTTGTGGGCCCTTCAGAGCATAGTGCCAAACGGATTTGTACTCGATGTGCCTTTGCCTGGTCAGGAGACATATTCACATGTCAGGCCCGCATTTTGATGTCGCTGTGGTGGGTGCAGGTCCAGCCGGATCTACTGCTGGAAGAGTGACAGCGGGCAATGGCCTCAAAACGGTGGTTTTCGAGCGGCGCGCGAGTGTTGGTGTCCCAGTCCAGTGCGGGGAGTTCCTTCCCGCTCCAAGAGAAATGACGGACCTGTTCCCAAAGTCGCCACGTGGGACTAGGCTTGTGAGAGTACCCGAGCGCTTCGTCACAAACACATGTTCTCGCATCTGTCTTGTTTCCCCACGCTGCAGCCAGTTTGAGTTCAGTTTCAAGGGGCAGGTCCTCAATCGTGCAGAGTATGACCGATGGCTTGCTAAGGAAGCAGAGATGTCAGGTGCGGAGATCCGGCTGAGGTCGACAGTCGTTGGCATGACTGGCCCAAATGAAATCGTTGTCAATGACAAGATGGGGACACATAGAATAACGGCAGATGTCATTGTAGGCGCGGATGGTCCTCGGTCGCGAATTGGGCATTCGCTCGGGGCTCGTTACATGACCAAGCCCGAGGACCTCAGCATCTCAATGCAGTATGTGATGACAGGCGTAAAATGCGACCCTGACGTGGTCGAGATGTACTTCGGTGGGATGGTCGCTCCGGGCGGGTACGCTTGGATCATTCCCAAGGGTGGTTCCACTGCGAATGTGGGACTTGGCCTTCGGCGAGCCTTCGCATCGGCTGATGTTCCTCTAAGAGAGTACCTCAACCGCTTCGTGCGAGATCATCCGTTGGCCAGACTGCGCACAAGGGATGCCAAGGCAGTGAGCAGCGTTGGTGCTCTAATACCCATGGGAGGCCCCCTTCAGAGGACTTGGTCCGACACCACTGTCCTCGTGGGCGATGCTGCAGGGCATGTGATGGCCTCCAATGGTGGCGGCATACCAACGGCTCTCATTGGTGGTGATATCGCCGGTGAGGCCATAACCAGACACGCGGCAGGTGAATCTCCTCTGTCATGGTATGAGGACACGTGGAAGAAAGAGATGGGCAATGAGCTTGCCACGGCCCTGACCACACTCCACATCGCGGACCACATAATGCCGTCAGACAACCTGACAGATCTCTGCATGCGCATGGCAGGCGTGCGCTACCTCGAGCCTCTCATCCGGTGTTGTCTTCCTCTGCCAGTGAGTCTGGCCGTAAACAGCTTCGTCAGAGTGCTTGAGCATCTTCTATGATTGTCAGAATCTAGTACTCGCGCTCTGATACAAGATCCGCGAAACACCTCAGGAGTCGCTCGTTGGGGAAACCCTGCCCTTCAAGTGCTGCCTTTGCTTGTTCAACATAGTTCTTCGCAGTCATTGAGGCATATTCGATAGATTCTGTTTTCTCTATCAGATGCATCGCTTCTTCGACATCTCCCTCTGACAGCTTCCTCTGACAGGTTTCACGCTTCTTCTGGGGACTGACAGCCAGCGCATGGATCAGAGGGAGGTTGCTGCGAACCCATCTGAGGTCTGAACGGACTGACGTGCCAGTGGCCTCTTGAGTCGATGTCACATCTAGGATGTCATCACGTATCTGAAACGCGATGCCCAGTGTCGCAGCATATCTAGACAGTGCATCTTGCTGTGACTGTGTTCCCTTGCCTATGCAAGAGCCTATCTTGGCCGCTGCCTCCATGAACGCGGCGGTCTTTCGCTTCACCGTGTTCATGTACTGCTCCTCGCTGAACATCCCCTCTCTCTCGATGAGCAGGTCAAGGGTTTCTCCCTCACACATTCTGACTCCCGCCAGGCCGGCATGCTCGAGCACTTCCGGCCGACCGTGTTGACCAACCATCCGAACGGCCTGAGCTACAAGAAGATCGGCGGCCAGCATTGCGATGTCCTCGCCGAACTTGCGATGAACTGTCATGACGCCACGCCGGAATTCGTCACGGTCCATCATGTCATCGCGAATCAGACTCGCAGTCTGGATGAGCTCTGTGGCCACTGCGATGGGTAGTACATCCTTCGCGGTTCCTCCGACAGCCTCACAACACAGAAGAATGAGCAGTGACCTGAGGCGCTTGCCTCCCGCCGCAATCAAGTGGTGGGCCGCCTGATATAGCAGAGCCGGTTCGCCTGAGTCAGTAGAGAGGTACTCGTCCATCGCACCGTTAATCAAGTCTATGCGTGCGGCGATTTCGGGATGAAGAGATGGCGTTAACGGAGGTTTGATCATCTCCCGTTCAGCCTGTTGCCCTGCATCACGTTCAGAACTGGTGCAGACTGCTGCTTTGGGCAACACGGTACCCTTGGCTGTTGTTGGGTTTCGCTTTGGCAACCCGAAGTCTCCTTTCGTCTATGACTTCCGGTGAATAGGTGCCATTTAGCGATTATGTTAAGCAATGATGAGCTGCTTCGGCCATGTGGCAATAAAGGCAGGACATCTCTACCTGCCTCCAGCCATGGACAACTGAATCTACTACGTCCACCAACCGATGAAGCGTAGTACACGATTTCCAGACTTATCCAGTCTAGGTCCTATCACTTGATCGATGCCAATGTATCTACCAGCTTGGAGCATTCCTATGGCAAGGAAGGCGATAGAACCGACAAAGTTGATGCCGAATGTCGAAACGCTGAGCCATCCTAGTAGGAACAGGAATGTCCACTGCAAGAGGACGCCACCGAGTGCTCCGAGTCTGGTGAAGCCACCCACGAGCATAGATAGTCCAACTAGCAGTTCGCCTACTGCAATGAGGAGGAGGAAAGCCGCGTAGTTCTGGAGAAGAACGCTCATGACCGCTCGCACCCATTCGCTTGGTGCAGACGCAGCCGCAAGCGCGATGAGTCCTGGGCTTGAGAGATAAGTCGTATCCAGCAGTTTCTCCATGCCACCGTGTAGGAACTCGTAAGCAAGGGCCAGCCTCAGCGGCAGGAGTAATGCACCTGTCCCCATCTTGTCTTTCCAGCCGGTTCTAAGCAAGAACACTGCTGGCAGCAGGAGCAGAGCAAGTGCGGGCAGTGGCGCCATGTACAAACTGAGATACGGGACTAGGAGATCGTTATTCGGTTCAGACCACATCGGTACAAGTGACAGCACTATCAGGGCACTGATCACGGCATCGACAATTATGACGGACAAGACAGCTGTCCACTGTTTTCTGTCAAGTTGCATTGTTTTTCCCTCAGAGGGGTTTGTCCTTGGTAACGATAGTTAACTAATAAAGATAACTATGGTTACCTCAGGAACCCTTTTGTCCTGATGGTACTCGTCGTTACCGGGCGAATCAGTGTGAGCCAACCCGGTAAAACCAAAGAAGCCTCTCCAAACCGCGGTCGTTCAGGAGTCAGCGGGGATGCTGCCACCGAGTCAGTGAAGCGCCCAAGCAGGGCCAAGCTCTGGTTTGCCGAAATCCGTCCGCCTTTCCTCACAGCTTCGATTGTTCCAGTAGTGCTCGGCGCGACGGTTGCTTGGGCCGAATCTCACATCTTCCTGTGGGACTTCTTTCTGCTATCTGTCATCGCTGGCTGCTGTCTTCACATCGCGGCGAATGTGGCAAACGACTACTTCGACCATCTGAGCGGTACTGATGACATGAATGTGGAGTTCGTGAGGCCGTTCACTGGTGGTAGCCGAATGATCCAACGCGGTTTCCTCTCTCCATCTGAGGTGCTAGCTGAGTCAATGGTCTTCTTCATGATTGGAGGACTCATCGGTTTGTACCTTGCAGTGACCAGAGGGATGATCATCATTGTCCTTGGGCTCGCGGGAGCCGCCTCTGGCTTCTTCTATACGGCGCCTCCAGTGCGACTTGTGAGTCGGGGTGTGGGCGAATTGTTCATCGGTCTCAACTTCGGCATCCTGATGACACTGGGAGGATACTACGTCCAGACACAGACACTGTCTCTAGTTCCAATCGTGCCTTCAATCCCTGTGGCGCTGCTGATAACAGCAGTCTTGTACATCAATGAGTTTCCCGACTATCGTGCGGATGAGGCTGCAAGCAAGAGGACGCTAGTAGTCCGACTGGGAAGAAGAAGGGCCGCCAAGGGCTATGCAGTGATAATGACTGCTGTCTACTTTTCGATAGTCCTGCCTGCCATGGCTGGTTGGATGACGTTGTATTCGTTGATAGCACTGTCAACTCTCCCTCTGAGCGCCCTAGCTGTGCGGCAAGCCCTAGCTTCCTACGAGAAGTCGTTCGAGCTGGTACCTGCAAACGCCTCGACGGTGTTGAGTCATCTATTGACAGGTATGTTTCTGACGCTGGGGTATGTGCTGGACGGTTTTGCACTGCCCGCATCTTGGACGCTGGTGGTGAGCATTGTGCTCTTGGTGGTCACTCTGATGCTCAGTGCGAAGATCCATCGTCAGAAGGCTCCACCTGAGGAAGTCTAAGCGTCTGTCTAGGGATACACTTCACTAAGACCGTCCCAAGTCAGTCCCATTGCCTGTGCCACAATGACTGCCAGGTCTTTCACCCTCTTGCTCGAACCGGTCTGAGGGAGCTGGTCCTGCATGAAGTCAACGCAAGAGGGACATGCCGAGATCACCCACTGGGCCTGTGTCTGTTCGATGTCTTTCAGCTTGAGCTTGTTTATGTTGAGAGCAAACTCGTTGTCTACCGCTCTCAGGACTCCACCTGAACCGCAGCAGAAGCAGTTGTTTCTGTTATGGGGCAGCTCCTCGAGCGTCACTCCGGGCAGGTTCTCAAGCACCTTCCTAGGTTCCTCGAAGAACCCTGCATTGCGGCCTGCGTCACACGGATCGTGGAACGTGACAGTAATGTCGAGTGGGGTCTGCAGGTTGTTCAACTTGCCACTGTCACACAGACGCGCGAGATAGGCTGCACCATATTCCACTTCGAACGGGTGCTCAATGTCAAGTAACTCGTGGTACTCATGAGCCCACATCTTGTAGCAGCCCGGACAGTTGGTTATCACTCGCTCAACCCCAAGCTGCTTGTATCTCTCTATGTTATGTTCTGCTAAGGACTTGGCAGTAGAGAAGTCGCCAGTCATGATCAGTGGCGCGCCGCAGCACCACTCGTCCTGTCCAAGGATCGTGTACTCCTCACCGATCTTGTCCATTATCAGTGTCATCGCGATTGTCGCCTGAATGGGGACTGCCTTGTAGGATGATGCACAACCGAAGAAGAAGGCAGTCTTTGCTTTTCGACCCACACTGTTTTGAAGAGAGTCTTCGTCGGGATGCCAGTACGACCAGCCGTCAATTCTGTCTGTCTGCGCTTGGCCTTGGATGTTGTTGGTCTTCAACAGTGTGTCCTTTGCCGCCTGCAGGTTCTTGGGCCATAGCCCTCTTCTCAGGAACTCTGCTCGCATCAGCTGGTATAGCTTGACAAACGGGATGTCCACCTGACAGACCTCTTCGCAGCCACCGCACAGGGTGCAGCCGAAGATAGCATCCCTCAGTCCCTCGAGACCTTCAGAGGGCTTGATACGCCCCTGCATCAATGCCCGAGCCAGAATCATCTTGCCCTTCCCAGAATAGCTGTCAAGATGTTTCACCTTGTAGGTGGGACAAGATCCATGTCCGACCTGACAAAAGCTGCACTGAGCACAGGTGAAAGGCATATTCTGGAGTCCGTGTTTTTCAAGCAGAGGGAATCGCACTGTGTTCGAACCTCTTTGGTGCCACGAGCGTGACTCTTGGGCTGCGATGTCAGCGGACTGTTCAGCCGTCATTCAGCTACAAATACCTTAGGTACCGACTCATTAGACACCCGGCGGTTGTGCAAGAAGTGGCGCCTCGCTATGTTTTTATCCTGTGCTCTTCCACGGCCCTATCTGCTGGCTTCGGACACCATTGCCTACTCTGTGGAGAATGCCGAGATGACACTGAAAGGCGAGAATGCATCTGAACTCGCTAAGATCTTCGGTAACCGGCTCATCACTGCCAAACATGAGCTGATTATCCACTCGATGGACGTGGGGTCACTACCGAAGCAAGTTGGCTGGCTCATGAACACAAACCCCGACGCGATGGTACAGCCCGAGACCGCACAAGAGGTCCAACTGCTATACGACTTCGCCCGCTCTCACAGGATTCCCGTGGTTCCTCGAGGGGCAGGGACATCAGGCTACGGGGGTGCCATACCACGGAAGGGTGGTATCGTTGTCGACATGCGTCGGATGGATCGGGTCCTGAGCGTCGACAAGGAATCGATGACTGCCGTAGTAGAACCGGGTATATCATGGGCAAACCTGCAGTTCGAGCTGAACCGTCATGGCCTTGATCTTAGATGCTATCCTTCGTCAGCAGTGTCCGCGACCATCGGCGGCTGGGTGGCCCAAGGCGGCGATGGGATTGGCTCGCTCAAGTATGGTAACATCAATGACAACGTGGTCGAGCTCGAAGTTGTTCTGCCCAACGGAAAGGCAATCGTGACACGAGACACGGACCTGTTCTGTGACACAGAGGGGATTCTGGGCATAATCACGAAGGTTACACTCAAGGTCAAGCCATTGCTTCCAATCCGTTCTATTGTTGTGAGCTTCCCAGAGAACTACCTGATGGTCTTCGCGATTGAGAGGATAATGAAGGACGGACCCCTGCCGTTCACCATGAGATTCGAAGAGAGCAAGTACACAGACCTCAAGAAGAGGAGCTGGGCTGAGAAAGAGACTTTTCCATTTCCGGTGCATCACTGCGTTCTGTTGGTCGCCTACGAGGGGACAGACGAAGAGATTGCTCAGGGATTCGATGTAGTCCGAGAAGTGTGTGAGGAACTGAAGGGGACTGTCTACGATGAAGACGTCGCACTCCGTGAGTGGAACGACAGATTCTATCCCATGAGGATAAAGAAGATCGGCCCCACACTCGTTGTTGGACAGGCATTCGCCCCGATAGAGAACTTGGAGGCCATTCTAGACGACTTCCAGTTCGAACAAGCATCGGCTCATGCAGGAATCGACGGTTACGTGACATCGAAGACTGGTGTCACAATGATGGGTTACTTCCTTGAGGATGAGCGGCGTCGTTTCTTCATGCTATCTTGGTCGCAGAGTTTTGTGATCTTCAAGATCGCACAGCGCCACGGAGGACACCCTCATTCGACAGGAATCTGGCTCGCGAACTACGCACCGGTTTATTTCGGCACACGTCGCCTTGGCAGGATCAGAGCCGCCAAGCTGAAACTGGATCCACTTGAGATATCCAACCCGGGCAAGGTGTTTGCATACTGGCTTCCGCTGATACTCCGGGTGGGCAAGTACTTCATGTGGCTGGGTTTCGATCTGTTCAGGAACGGGTTTGGTAGGATTGCGCCTATACCCCTGAAGTGGCTCCAGAACCTCCCACCGATAAAGTGGCTTCTTCGTTGGGGCCGTGCCCACAGTCCTTGGCCTGTCCAGTACGGTCTCGGGTGTTGTATGGTCGATGGTGCAGCGGCGGTCGCTTCTCGATGGGACCTTGAGAGGTTTGGTATGCTTCCATTGTTTGGTCCTAGACAGTGTGATGTTCTATGGGTATCAGGCTCCCTGACAAAGAAGATGGCCCCTCGTCTGCGTAGGATATATGAACAGATGCCCGACCCCAAGTTCGTCATCTCATTTGGACAGTGTGCTGCAAGTGGAGGTCTCTTCTGGGATGGTTACTCACTCGTGACGCCTCCTGACAAGGTTGTGCCAGTCGATGTGTACCTGCCAGGTTGTCCTCCGAAGCCTTCAGACTTCGTCAGGGCGCACTTGATTCTTCAGAATAAGATCCGTGCAGGGACAACTCACTGGCAGCAGAAACATGAGAGTCAAGACGCGATGGGCGTGGTGAAATAGCTACGAATCACAGGAGGTCCATGAATGAGCCTAAGGGAAGACAGTGATCCATACTGCATGCTTTGGATTGGCGTTGCTCTGTTCGCCGCCTACTACTTCAACTTCGTGTATCTAGGGCTCACAGTCGCCGGCTATCTCAGTGCGATGGCCGCATACCTCCCTATCGTGCTAGGGCTGCCGATAGTGATGGTAGTCCTGTTCATTGGCTATTTGAAGCCCCATCGAGGTCGCTACAGACCAACAGTTCTCGCTCTCTCAATCCTAGCATCGCTATTTTACTTCATCATAGCATCGACCCTGCCACAGGTCGGTAGTGTGGCACATGATTCAATCTTCCTCTCATCTTGGGTGATTGGAGGCGCTATTCTCATTGCAGGCGCTTTTTCCGAAATCCCTCCCCTTGCAGAGAGTACTAGCCCGGGAATGCTGGACGTCAGTTCTCTTCAATACCACACCGATGAAGATGCTGCCCCTACTGAGAGTAGCTGAGTGGACTGATCCAGCGCAGACCCGGAGTATGATGTCCCGTTCAGACGTCCCAATCGCCTCCACTTTCTCTTCTCACGCACAAAGCATCAAAGGTTCTCTCATGCAGACTCCGTCCCAGTCAATGATTGTTGACTCATTGGTCAACGATGAAAGGATAATAACCGGCCGCGAAACCATGAGAACTGGTCATGATGAATCCAGAACTCGAACTGAGAAGGCGAAGAACTGGAATGAGGTCGGAAACCGATGGCGGCTGTTAGTATCAAGCACCTTGTGAAGAGTTATGGCAGCTTCGTTGCTGTGAATGATCTCTCGTTCGATGTGCGGGAGGGCGAAGTCTATGGACTCCTCGGACCCAATGGTGCCGGCAAGTCGACAACTCTGAAGGTCCTGATGGGCCTCTTGGATCCCGACTCAGGGACCTCCACCGTCTTTGGCATGGACTCTGGCGCGAGTCCTGTTGAAGTGAAGAAACGAGTTGGCTACGTACCAGAGGAGCTCTCACTCTATGAGTCGCTCACAGCAAGAGAGCTCATTGACTTTGTTGCCTCAATAAGAGGACTCAGCCCAGAAACTGCAACAAAGCGGGCGTCCGAGATGTCAAAGGCGTTAGACTTCACTCAACAGTATGACAAGACTGTCGTGACGCTATCACATGGAAACAAGCAGAAGGTGATGTTGATCATTGCCATGCTTCACGCTCCAGACTTGCTGATTCTTGACGAGCCCTTCACAGGCCTAGATGTCCGAACTGCTCGAATCATGAAAGATGTCATCAAGATCCATGTGAAAGGGGGTGGCTCCGCCCTGCTGAGTACTCACATAATGGAGATGGCCGAGGGTCTATGTAACAGAGTCGGAATCATCGATAAAGGAGTCATGATTGCTGAGGGTACGCTGGAGGAGCTGCGCAAACAAGCCCAGATTGAGGGAGCAACACTAGAGAAACTGTTCCTCAAGTTGACCGGCGCAGAGGAAGAGGTAGAAGAGGGCGTAGAAACTCTCCGGGAGGCTTTGGGGGATTGAATTTCGGCAAGAGGTGGCGCATAGCTGGAGTCGTTTCAATGGAGCTGCGCTTCCGGGGCTACCTTGATGCCAACCCAATGGGCGCTTCTCGAATCAAAGAGAACCCCGAGAGGATCATGAGGCAGATAAGAAGTTCGAATCGGATGAGCGGACTGCTCTCAGCCATGTTCATTTCACTTATTGGAACAGTGTCTGTTGTAGGGGCCTACTTCAACAATGCCGTCGGATCATTCTACCTTCGTATGGCACTGTCCATATCCTTCTTCTTTGTCCTCACATTTGTGATTGTGTTCTTCATGAACCTCATGGCAACGACGGGATTCTTTGGAGCAAGTGCCATGCGTTTGTTGTCGATTCTGCCTTTCTCACGGGGGGACCTCGAGAACATCATCCTTCTGGCATTTGGCAGAGTCTTCATCGCTCCCGCTGTGATAATCAATGTAGTCTTTCCTCTCATCTGCCTCGCCCTGTTGGGGCCTCTTGTCGGACTCGTTGCATTGGCAGGTTGTCTGATAACCACGTCCTTTGCCATTGGAGCACTGGTCAAGGTTTCTAGGTGGTTCTACATCAAATCACACACATCGACTGATTCTAGGGCATCAACCATCATCCGGATAACTGCAGGTTTGGGGATTGTGGTTGGAATGTTTGCCGCCTACGGCATCATAGGAATCTTGCCAACGCTGGTGCAGTCCTTGGTGCAACTGTCCCTGAGCTTCGGTGAGATTGCAGTATCAATGCTTGCGCTTGTGTTCCCCTTCAGTATTGGAATTCTGGCCGCGGCACTCTTACCGGGCATGGCCTTCTCACCAATAACAATCGGGGCTGCGATTGTTTCTTCCATACTGTATGGGTTTCTCGCGCTCGTCGCTTACATGCGCAGTGGGAACTCACTGAGATCCGTGGCCCTAGGAGGCGTGACAACAAGTGGCAAAGAGATTCGACGCGACATCAGCGTAGACATAGTCAGCCCCATAAGTGCAATAATCCGGAAGGATATGAAGCTGGCAAGTCGCAACCTCGGATCAATGGTGATCATCGTACTGCCCATCCTGATGATATTCTCGGCCTATCCTATCGTAGCGTTGACAACAGAGGGGTTTCTGAGGAGTTCTTCAGCCCTGGTCGGTGCAGGATACATAACTTCGTTCACAGGAATCTCCTTCATCGGTCTCCTGTCCTTGGACTCGGAGGGTGCGTCGCTCCACGAGGGACTTCCGATAGACAGCAGAATGATACTGAGTGCGAAAGTGAGAGTCTTCACAGTGCAGTTTACCCTAGCGATGAGTGTGCTTGTAGTTTGGTTTGCACTGGCCAGCCCAATAACACCGCTTCTGGTGCTATTGCCAGTTATCGAACTGCCCTGCGCATACTCCATTGGTTACTTGGTTGGTGCAGCAGTATACCGCATGAGAGGAGGTGGCCGAGTCGTTGCTATCAATATCGCGGGCGACCAAGCTGTCGTTTTCCTTTCCATGGCTCTGACTGCGGCTATTGGCTGTGCTCCTCTAGGCGCATATGCGTTGACCCTATTGGCGACAGGCAATCACATCATTGCACTTGGTTTCCAACTAGTGGTTGCTTTGCTTGAGGTACTTGTCGCACGACGCGTATCTCCGAGGATGCTAAAGGGCTGATTCTCCTCAAGCCAAGTCAATTGGCTGATCCCGGACCCTGCAGACAACTCCCACGCGGGGGCCCGAGTTACTCTCCTAGGGCTCGTTGAGCCATCCGACGGAGGCCAACACAAGGAGGACACCGAAGGCAATCCAGAGGAAGACTAGGCCACCAAGATAGCCTGCGTAGAGTGTGACATCTAGATAGCCCTGGATCCCTCCAAGTATGCCGGAAATGAATGTGAGCGCCATACGCTTCGGACGGGTTCTGGCGTATGCCACGGCGACTGTCGCCAGCACAAAGAGACTGCAGTCCAGCAGCAGGAGCGGGCGGAGAGATGGCTCTGCAACCGAACTCATTGTCCACAACATGTACACCAGAATCAGACCTAGTCCGACAGCGAGGACAGAGTAGTAGACCAGCACGATTTTTGTCTTGGGCGCCAAGCGAATCACCTGAGGTCTGGCCTCGGATATCCGGGGCAAGCCATCGTGGTGCTCTATTTAACTGCTTTGAGGAATGCGCGTCGAAGTGTTTTTATCATCCAACTAGCCGGCTGACGTTCCATCCACGAACGGCGCCTTCTTCAGCCAGAACGGTCAAGAGAAACTATGTCTGCGCCTATCCTAGGCCTCAAGGTAATGACGGATGGTACTCTTCGATGAGGTTGTTTATTGACTTCGTCCCTGTCTTGGTGTGGGCTCTCCTTGCCATTGCACTCGTTGTCATAATGCTCCTAGCCTCGTGGGTGTTGCGGCCTCACATCCTTCAGAACTCGGACAAGACCTCATCGTACGAGTGCGGGGAAGAACCGGTGGGCACCGCGAGCGTTGCATTTCCGTACAGCTACTTCCTCTATACAGTTCTTTTCGTCATTGTTGACGTGATGGGTGCATTCCTTTGGCTGTTGGCAGTGTCTCCGCTCAGGATTTCTGAGGCTGTCGTCTGGCAGACCTTTGTCTTCGTGGTGTTCATAGTCCTCGGGATTGCGTTTGCCCTCCACATGCTGCCTCAGACGTTGCTCGATGGAAAAGAAACTCTCAGACTGTACCGCGAGAGCAAAGCGGCCCGTGAACAGCACGATTCGGGGGTGCAGGTGTGATGTTGATGCAGGGGTTCGAGGCCCTGTTTGAGCAGGTCGAGTTCATTGTGATTGCAGCCGTCGTGTTGCTGCTAGCGTATCTTGCACTCGAACACAGAGAAATCGTCTACTCCGTTTTCTTCTTCGGATTCATGGCCGCCACTGTGGCGGGCTTCTACCTTCTCTTGGAAGCACCTTTCATCGCCGGTATGCAGATTGCAGTGTACACCGGTGGAATAAGCGCTCTGATCATCTTCGGTGTTCTGCTTCTACCCCGAGCACAGGGCTCTTCACTGGAGGTACTGCAGACCCCGCGGATGCGAAGGATAGGTATGGTACTGTCCGCAACTGTTATGACACTCTCAGCAGTCCTGGCGTTGATCTTCCCTTGGTATGAGTCTTTTCCGGCTGATCGTCCGGCCATTGCTCAAGACCTTGCAGGTCTGGCAGCTTGGCTCTGGGGCGAGCATGGGATCTATGTCCAGCTTGTTGCGCTCATGATGCTGACTGCCGTCATTGGGTCTGTCGCAATCCTGAAGATGGAGAAGACAGAGAAGCTCCGTCCTCTGAAGGACCGGCCTGGACTCGGGTCGCGGGACGAGAAGAAGAACGAAGGCACATCCGAAACTGAGGCCCACGATGACGAGCACCAAGACGCGAAGGAGGCTGGCACCCAATGATACCATTGAGCTGGTACTTGGTCGTGGCCTTCGTAATGATAGGGCTGGGCGCCTATGGTATGGTGACGAAGAGAAACCTGATTCGAATTGTCATCGGCGCGGAGATAATGGGCAATGGCGTCAACATAGCACTAGTCGCCTTCTCACTGTACAATCCAGTCTTCTCATTCACTGGTCAGGGACTGATTATCCTCGTGATATCAGTGACTGCGGCACATACTGCATTGGCGTTGGTGTTGATGCTCATGTATCAGACCAGGTACTCGACCGTAGACCTCGGCGAGCCCATCACTGTGGAGGCACGGAAGAGTGACTGAGCCAACGACAGTCCCTCAAAGGATGTCTCCGTCAACACTGGCGCACTACGTGATTGACAGACACCCGGACGTTTCCTCGAAGGAGCCAGAAGGGAACCGGATTGAGCTAATTGTGCCGGCTGAGAGGGTTCGTGATGTTGTTGGAATAATCAGCGAGCTTGTACCCGATGCTTTTCCAGAGTCTGTGTTTGGCGTAGATCTCGGCAATGACAAGTACGAAGTCATGTACTTCTTCTGGTCGCACTCGAACTTGATGCTATGTCAGCTGCGTGTCGCGCTTGAGGGTGATAGCCCAGAGGTTGACTCTGTCTGTGACATGTTCCCGGGGATGGAATGGCACGAACGAGAAACCCATGAGATGTTCGGCATCGGGTTCAGGGGTAATCCTGACCTGAGACTGCTCCTGCTTCCGGATGAGCTCCAAGGTAAGTATCCACTCAGGAAGAGCTTCAAGACTGACAGGAGTCGACTAGCTGAGTCAGGACTGGCTGAGAGCAGACCCACATCAAAGGAGAGTGAAACGTCGGGTTGAGTGTCAACATTCTCGACGAGGCCGTGGAGGTGTGGTTCGGCCCTCAGCACGTTTCAGCTCACGGGTGGGCCACAAAGCTGACCATAGTGGGTGACTTCATTGTTGAATGTGACCCTAACGCAGGCTACTTCCATCGGTCAGCAGAGAAGTGCCTCGAGTTCCGGGACTTCCGTCAAGGTGCCCTCATCATGGAGAGGCTCTGCATGCTTGAAGCATTCCTTGCGGAGTACCCCTACGTCAAGGCCGTCGAGAAGATTGCTGCGCTGGAGGTCCCCGAGAGGGCCAAGGTCATGAGGACAATCATGATGGAGGCCAGCAGGATTCATAGCCTTCAGTTCTGGTGGGGACAATTCGCGGCGGAGCTTGGTCTTTTCGCAATGCTGCTATGGCCTTGGGTGGATCGTGAGTACTTCCTAGACTCCTTCGAGGAGCTGACTGGCTCTAGACATGCTGTGTCGTACAACACCCCGGGAGGAGTCAAGTATGATTTCACCGAGAAGTCGGTGAAGATGCTCCTGCGGGCACTGGACAGAATCGAGGAACGAATACCCACGTTCCGTGACATGATTCTGAAGAGCCCGACTTTCAAGTTGCGGACAAGGAACGTGGGTACATTCACGGCCGAGCAGGGACTGAAGTGGGGTCTGAGCGGACCAAACATCAAAGCCTGCGGCATTCCCATGGACCTTCGCAAGGACGACCCTGACCCCGACCTTGCATACAATATGTGTGATTGGGAGGTCCCGATTACTCATAGTGAGAAACACCCGGGGGGAAGTGATGCCTACGACAGGATGGTCCAGAGATTCAAGGAGATCGAAACATCAATCAGCATCATCCGGCAACTGCTCCCTCAGGTACCTGAGGGGCCAATAGTCGATCCCAAGGCAAGGACCAAGACCAACAGACTTCCTGCAGGAGAGGCGTACGGCCGTGTCGAGGGTACACGCGGGATAACGACACTCTGGCTGAAGACTACAGACAAGGCACAGACTCCCTATCGAGCCAAGATAAGGGGACCGTGCTTCTCCTCATACTATTCACTCAAGCACCTTGTTCCGGGCTCCACGTTTGCAGACTTCATTGTGATATTCGGAAGCCTGGATCCATACCCCGGGTGGTGGGATAGATGATAGGAGGCGGCATCTTGCTCCAGATCGACTTCATTGCGTGGCTCAGGGGGATACCAGACTGGCTGTATGAAGTGATCAGATGGGTCTATGGGATCCTCTATGCTCTGTTCACTTGGGTATGGGGTCTGTTCGTCTGGATTTGGGCAGTCGTCATGGACAGCTTCTGGTTCCTGTTCAAGGCCATCTTGTTCCCCGGCCTGATCTTTGTGGTGTTGGGGATCATATTCGCAGTCTGGTTCACTCGAAAGACTTGGGGACGTGTACAGGCAAGGCGCGGACCGTATCACATGGGCAAGTATGGAGGCCTTCAGCTCTTCGCAGATGCGATTAAGCTTGTGGCAAAGGAAACGATAATTCCTGACAATGCCAAGCGGTGGATGTACAGGGTGCTTCCGTCCCTTCTCCTCATTGCGGTTCTGATCCCATTCGCGTTCATCCCTTGGGACAATAACTGGTTCATCGCCGACCTGTCTGTGAGCCTTGTGCTGACCTTTGCATTCCTCACAGTCGTACCTGTGGTTTCGGTGTTGGCTGGTTGGACAAGTGGATCGAAGTACACTCTTATTGGCGGCTTCAGGGCAGCAAACAATCAGTTCGCGGCTGAGATACCTCTGATAATCTCTTCTGTAGGTCCTGCGATGCTAGCGGGTTCACTGAGCGTAATGGGAATCTCACAGGCACAGGCCAACTTCTGGTACATCTTCCTGCTCCCTGTCAACTTCGTCACGTTCATGGTGAGTGCCACAGTGATTGTCGGTCTAGTCCCATTTGATGCCCCGGTTGCAGACTCAGAGATCCTCTTCGGATGGAGGACGGAGTTCACAGGAATCTACTTCACAATGACATACTTCGCGGAGTTCGCCAAGCAGATGCTGTTTTGCGCTCTCATGGTCGCCATGTTCTTTGGTGGGTCATACGGTCTACCATTCATCCCGCCAGTGTTGAACTTCATCATCAAGTTCCTCGTCATGCTGTTCTTCTTCGTGATTGTCACGTCATCCTTCTTCAGGCTCAGACAGGATCAGGTCGCACACTTCTGCTGGAGGTGGCTGCTACCTCTTTCCCTTCTGAACGTCGTGGGTGCTATGCTTGCCATTGTGTACATCCCCGGACTGGCTGAGCTACTTCAGCTCGGAGGTGGCTAGAAACATGGGGTCCTTCAGAACGCTCGGCGATATCTTCCGGATACTGAGGCACGTTCTTCGACAGGTCTTCACTCGCCCTTTCACGTATTTCTATCCGTATGAGGACAGGTACTACCCTGACCGCACAAGGGGACGGCATATCCACATTCGGAAGAACTGCATAGCTTGTGCACAGTGTGTCCGAGTTTGCCCCACAGTCGCTATCAGGATCGACAAGCAGGACCGACGCTACGAAAAGGACGCAGCGTTATACTTCGACTACACTCGCTGTATCTTCTGTGGGCTATGTGTTCAGGCGTGTAAGAACAATGCATTGTTCCACACGAAGGTTGTGGACCTCAGTGAAGGGAACCGCGAGGACCTGCTCTACGGGCCTGACAAGATGGAAACCCTTGATCGCGAGCCCCTGAAGTGGCGCGGGAGGACGTTCAGGTGATGCAGGCGTTCGAGTTTCCGTTCATGGCCACTTCGTTGGCGGTCCTGTTTGTCGGAGCCCTGCTCATCTACGTAATGAGAGGCCGGCTCACTCAGAGCGCAGGCCGCGCCGCAGTAGCGGTCTCATTCTTGGCCACCGTGATGATGGCACCCCCATTCTTCCGAGTTCTTGTAGAGAGGGGTTCAGCTCTTGAGTCCTCTGTCTGGTCCGAGCTGTTCGGTGATATTGGGTTGTACCTTGATGGGATTGCCTTTCCCATCACTTTCGCAGTTGTGGTGCTCGGCTTTCTGTCGGTCGTGTATGCAGTAGGATACACCGAGCACACGGAGAACAAGGCCACTTTCTTTGCCAATCAACTGTTCTTCCTAATGGGCATGCAGTGGGTCACGCTGGCAACGAACCTTATCGAGTTCTTCATTGCTTGGGAACTGATGCTGGTGCCGAGCTACTTTCTCATCCTCTTCTGGGGACTGCCCGAAACCAAGAAACGCACCGCCTTGAAGTTCTGGTTATACACTCAGTCCGGAGCTCTCTGCATTTTCGTGGGGTTCGGTCTGCTGTACTACTTAACAGGCTCCTTTGAGCTGGCCACCATTCAGGCACTCCTTCCCACGTACATAGGTTCACTGGACACTCTGAAGCTCATCTTTGTGCTTCTGGCTGCAGGCTTCTTGGTGAAGATGGCAGTGTTTCCGATTCACTGGTGGCTGCCGCCGGTCCACGCAGAGGCACCAACTCCGATATCTGTACTCCTGTCAGGGGCTATGATTGAAACTGGTGCATATGCGCTGGTCAGGTTCGGTATCATCATGTTAGGTCCGGCCGCAGCCGCTCTCTCATTCTGGGTCGCTGCACTTGGCGTTGCCACGATGTTCTACGGAGGACTGATGGCCCTCGTGCAGGTAGACATCAAGCGACTGCTCGCCTACTCGTCTGTCTCTCAGATGGGGTATGTACTGTTTGCCCTGGGAGTGTTCACAACATTCGGAGTGTCAGGTGGGCTCTTCCATCTGATCAACCATGCATTCTCCAAGGGTCTACTCTTCATGACGGCTGGTGTTGTGATACACCAGACAGGGCTCAGGGACATATCAAAGATGGGCGGTCTGTCCAACAAGATGCCTGTCACTGCGTTCACGGCTGCGATAGGGGCGTTGAGCATAGCTGGAAGCCCTCCGCTTTCGGGATTCGCTAGTGAATGGATGATGTTCTTAGGCGGATTCCAGGCAGCCCTTCCGGGTGGAGCCGGCTTGAGTCGGCCCGAGTTTGCCATCTTGGCACTCTTAGCCGTTGCAAGCACAATCATCAGTGCAGGATACATGTTGAGATTTCTCTGGAAGGTCTTCCTAGGACCCACTCCTGAGGCCTTGGAGGGAGTCACCGAGGGACCGAGGTCCATGACATTCCCAATGATAGCACTCGGTGCGCTGATCGTGTTGTTTGGTGTCTTCCCCGGGCTTGCCCTGACAGTCATCACGCCTCTTGTCGAGGCCATCGCCAACATAATCCCATGAGGTGACAACATGCTGCTTGGACTGCCCTACTATCTCATTGTCGTCATCCCACTGGTCGGTTCTCTTCTCGTCCCGTTGGTCGGACGGTTTAGCGAGAAGTTGCGGGATTGGACACCGGCCTTGTTCATGGGATTCGCGATGGTTCTCTGTTGGTCCCTTCTACCAGACCTTGAAAGCCCTCAGGGTCCCACAAGTTGGGTCTGGATCGAAACACTAGGTCTGCGTTTCGAAATGCTGCTGGATCCTCTATCGGTCATCATGGCCATCCTATCCAGCACATTGTGTTTCCTAATCTACGTATACAGCACTGAGTACATGGCTCACGAGGGTGACCGTGACAGGTTCTTCTTTCTGATGCTCGCCTTTGGAGGCGGCATGCTCACACTGGTCATCAGCAACAACCTGCTTATTGCTTTCATAGGATGGGAGATAATGGGCTTCTGTTCCTACGGCCTCATCGGCTTCTGGAACGACAGGAAGAACCCCCCTGAGAAGGAGCCGAATAGCAGCGAATCCAGCAATCCCCTGCTTCAATTCGAGACTGAGGGCCAGTACAACACCCATTGCGGCACCAAGGCATTCATTGTCACAAGAGTAGGGGACGCTTTCATGCTGGGTGGAATCCTGCTGCTGTTCATGTTCACGGGTACCTTCTCTTTCTCCGAGATGGCGCAGAACGCTCAGAACTGGTGGCAGGTCATGGCATCTGTGGGAATGCTGGTCCCGACTCTCCTGTTGATCTTCATGGGGGCCATTGGCAAGTCCGGACAGGTCCCACTTGATGTGTGGCTCCCTGAGGCGATGGCTGGACCCACCTCTGTGTCTGCTCTCATCCACGCAGCAACGATGGTCAAAGCTGGTGTCTACATAAGTGCGAGATTCCTTGTCACCATGGCCGGCGCGGCGGGCACGGATAACAGCGGGACTGGATGGATGCCGCTGCAATACACAGGACTTGAACTGGCCGCGCAGTTCTTCACTGTTGTCGCAATCGTAGGCGCGATCACGGCGTTCCTTACTGCCACTATGGGAATGGTCTCAAACGAGCTCAAACAAGTTCTCGCTTTCTCTACATTGAGTCAACTGGGCTACATGATGCTGGCCATAGGAACGGGCGGTCTTCTTGTCGAGTATGAGCCCGCGTATTTGAGCGGAATCCTACATGTGGTCAGTCACGGTGCTTTCAAGGCACTGCTCTTCTTGGCCGCAGGCGGGGTCATCCATGCCCTGCATACGAAGTACATGAACAAGATGGGCGGTCTCAAGGGGTACATGCCGAAGACGTTCATTGTGATGTGGATTGGAGTGCTCGCCCTGTCAGGCATACCTCCGTTTTCGGGCTTCTGGTCAAAAGACTCCATCATTGAGTATTCATATGAGCTGGCAATGCATCAGCCGCTGGGCGTCTTTCTCTTTGCTCTGGCTGTTCTCGCTGCAGCATGCACGATTTTCTACAGCTTGAGGCTCATGGGTATGACCTTCTACGGCCCCTACGGTGGTAAGCACACAGCTGAAAACGATGAGCCTGTTGAGCCCTTGACCAGCGAACAGTCTGAGTCTGATCATCACGAGGAGCATGAACAGGCACACCCGCACGACCCCGGTCCTGCTATGATGGTCCCTCTCTACATCTTGGCAGCGTTCACGGTCATAGCCTTCGCAGTGTTCCCGCTCATCGAAACAGTCATTCTGAGCGAGAGTGGGTTCAGTTTCGCGCGATGGGTTGAACTCCTTACTGAGATGATTATGGTCAAAGTGACTCTGCCTGGTGTTGCTCCGTTCATGTTCACTCTGGGTGCCCTTGCCCTCGGTGGGATTCCAGGGTATGTGCTCTACATCAAGAGAGCAGATCGGCCAAGGACAGCAATCCCCGAAACTGGTGTCAGGAGGCGGCTGTACAACTTCCTGAAGCACAGGTGGTACATCAACGAGTTCTACTACTGGATTGTTCGCAAGTTCCTGAACTCTGCAGAGTGGTGGCGGGTACGGGTGGACAATCGCATCATCGATGGGATCGACTTTGGGTCAGCCCGAGCAGCTCTGTCAATGTCTAAGCGTGTAAGATGGTTTGATGACCATGTCATCGATGGCTTTGCCGAGAACGTGTCAACTGTTAGCGTGGCCGCGTCTGAGTCGAGCCAAGCGATTCAGACAGGTAGGGTAAATGACTATGTGGCGGTCATCATCTTCGGAATAGGGATCCTGGCGATACTGGCCTTGGTGAGTCTGGGGGTGATATGAGTGCAGTTCCCTATTGCGCAACAGTTCATTGACGGCCTTCCGCTCGGCATCCTGCCTCTAATGCTGGCTATTGTGCTCGGTTCCTCTGTGGTAGTGTATGTCCTCGGAAAGCGGGCTGCACGAGCTGTATCCGTCTTGGTCACTGCTGTTGAGCTAGGACTCTCGATTGTTCTGGCACTAGCTATTAACCCAAGCATTGAGGTTTCGGACCCCAATGCCGGGATGACGTACATGTGGCAGTTCACGATGGGACACATCACTGTGGACGAGACTGAAACCGTTCTGCAGATCCTAATCGGTGTCGACGGCATCTCAGTTGTGATGGTTGTCCTGTCCAACCTCGTTGTGCTCATTGCCGCATTGAGCTCGAATCACATTCACAAGTCAGAGAGTCTGTACTATGCCATCTTGCTCCTCCTTCAGGCCGGACTCATCGGTGTGTTCGTGTCAATCGACCTCATCGGCTTCTTCGTGTTCTGGGAGTCTGTCTTGATTCCGATGTTCTTCATCATTGGTCGCTGGGGCGAAGAAGGATGTCAACATGCAGCCGTCAAGTTCCTCATTTACACTCAACTGGGGTCCGCAGTCCTGCTGGTCGGCATCTTCATACTGTATTTCGCCGCTGTGCCGCACACATTCAACATGCTAACTTTGCGGAGCGCTGGGCTGCCCGTCAACGTTCAAATCGCGTTTGCTCTCGCAGTCTTCATGGGTGCGGGCGTCAAGCTACCCGTGTGGCCGCTGCACAACTGGCTCCCGTGGGCTCACGTTAAAGCGCCCACTCCCGGGTCCGTCATCCTAGCAGGTATCCTCCTGAAGATGGGCGGCTACGGTTTCCTACGGCTGGGTGTGTGGATGGTCCCCGAAGGGTTTGCACGGCTGAGCATCCCCCTTGCTGTTCTCGCGGTCTTCACATGCATCTACGCTGCATTCACTGCAATGGCTCAGACAGACCTCAAGAGCATGGTGGCGTATACGTCGATCAATCACATGGCTTGGGTTCTGCTGGCCGTCGCAGTTGGGACAAGTGTCGCGCTGCAAGGGGCGGTCTTCATGATGTTCTCGCACGGCGTGATTATCTCTGTCATGTTCATTGTTGCGGGTCAGCTGAAGTACTCGGCGGGCTCGAGGGAGATCCCCCTGGTGCGAGGTCTCATGGCTGGTGCCCCTCGACTGTCGTCAGTGCTCATATTGGCATCTCTGGCAACGTTCGGCCTTCCAGGTTTCAGCGGTTTCATAGCTGAGGCGCTGATTCTCTTTGGTTCGGTTAGAGTCTTCATCTGGACTGCACTCATCACGTTCGGTGTCTTCATCACAGTAGGATATCTCCTGTGGACACTCAACAGAATCGTGTTCAGTGAACCCGACCCCGAGAAGAAGGTCAGTGAAGCTCCATGGAGCGATCTTGTGGCTCCAGTCCTGATGTTCGTCCCTGTAGTATTGCTGGGCCTCTTGCCTGATCTGATCCTCAACCTTGTCAAGCCGGTTGCCCTGTTCATAGTGGGAGGTGGTCCGTGAAGATGTTGCAGTTGGCTCCTTTCGCCGAATTCATCAGAATGCTCTTCAAGCCTGTTACGGACCTGCTCCTGCAGTTTGTACCTTTGGAGTGGGTCGGGTCTCTCCCTGCCCTCACTCTCGTCGTCTTCTCAGTCCTCGCCCTACTCATTGGGATGCGCTACAATCCATTGTTGGTCAGCTTTGTGGGGGTGACCCTTGCGACGGTCGAGATGATTGTTATCGACCCCACTTCATCTTTCGGCGGTCTGTTCGTGAGAAACACGTTCTCGGACTTCTTCATCTACATAGTTCTCATAGTTGGCTTTCTCGTGCTGATGTCTTCCACACTATGGAGTGGTGAGCGTGGAACATACAACTTCCTTCTGCTGATATCCTTCGCTGGTGCCATATGGGTCGTCATGGCAACCGACCTTGTCGCGTTGTTCATCTCTTGGGAAGTGATGTCCACTCCAACCTATGTGCTTGCAGCGCTCGGTCCAAACCGCGGTGCTGTGGATGGTGCGACGAAGTACTTCGTCATGGGACTCCTCGCCACGATGTTGATGATATTCGGGATTGCCTTGGTCTATGGCGTGACAGGCGAGACCGACCTCTCCGCAGTGGCCACGGTTGTAGAGTCTGTCTGGGTCTCAGGGCCAAGCGCATCGCCTGCGGCCTACACTCTCATGCTGGCGATGATCCTGTTTGTGATCTCCTTTGGCTTCAAGGTTGGTATATTCCCTGGATGGATGTGGGTCCCTGACACCTACTCAACGGCCGATGGGAGCGTCACATCCTATCTGGCTGGTGCCACAAAAAAGGCTGGAGTCAGCGCGCTCATACGGATCCTCATGGTCGCATTCATAGTGGCCAGGCTGGAGTGGGGTCTCCTGATTGCCGCTGTTTCAGCCCTGACCATGTTGATAGGGAACGTGCTGGCGCTCGCTCAGCGGAACATAATGCGTATGTTGGCTTACTCAAGCATAGCCATGATGGGGTATCTGCTCATGGGGATTGCCGCCGGCACACAGTTCGGAGCGGCTGCAGCGATGTTTCATGCATTCACTCATGCTATCATGAAGACTGCGGCATTCATCCTGATATGGGCCATTTCAATCCGAATGGCCAAGGAGATCACATACGACGATCTTGCAGGACTGAGTCAACGGGCACCATTTGCATCGGCGATGTTGGGTGTTTTGGTCACAGCCCTGATGGCTGTGCCTATTCCTCCGACTGTGACATTCTGGTCCAAATTGTTCCTCTTTCAGAGCGCATGGGACGTCGGACTGTGGTGGCTTGTCCTGTTCGGGCTCATGAACACGGTCCTGTCATGGGGGTACTATTACAGAGTCTTGAAGTACTGCTACATGGTCGAGCCGAAGGACACCACGAAGCTGGTTCTTGCGAGGGTTCCCATGCTTGCAGTAGCACTCTGTGTGGCAACTATAATGTTGCTCTTCTTCAACTCGGATGTCATATTCCAGTATGCGTTCGAGGCGGCCACGGGGATCATCCCCTGATTTCCATACATGCCGTGGGGCAGTCGGGTCTTCTTGGTGTCAGTCTGACATACGAACACTCTGACGGCGATGTCGCGATAAGGCAAAACGAGAAACACCATCGCCATGAAACGTCGAGGATGGTTTCGAGCTAACGACGAATTCCTGATGCCGAGGATTTCATTCACAAATGATAAATGAAGGCTTCTCGCAATATGGCATGTAACCCCACGTTATCTTGGCTTAAAGCGAGACATGGTGAAGATCTATGAGTTTTCTTAGTAAGCTTAAGGCTCCGAAAGCGACTATAGCAGTACTGCTTGACAAGGGAGCATTTAGCCTCAAAGAGCCGCTTCAAGGCAAACTCGACGTTTCCTCGTCGGAGGAATTCGACGCCGATGAACTCCGTATTGAAATATGGGTCACCGAATGGACCAAAGCCACCGAGCAGAAAAAGGTTGGACAGCAGACAGTCCCTGTAACCGCCGAGCAGAAAACCGTGCTGCACCAGAGTAAGAATACGGTGGCGGGAGGAAGGCACTTCACAAGCGGCTTCAGGGATAGCATTCCCTTCAGCATCTCCTTACCATCAAACGTGCCCCCGACCTACCACAGCCAGAACGCCCGCAACACTTGGATGATGAAAGGCGTGATTGGTGTCAAAGGTCGGCCCGACGTGACCAGCCACGACATGGAAGTCGTCATCACCTACTAAGTAGGCTGTCTTCCATAGCACAGCCTGTTGAGGAAGGTTCTCGGCTGGGCCTGTGAACTGTTACGGGACAGTTTCGGACTCGGTGTTCGAGGCTAAGAGCTCGAGGATGTGCAAACATTGATATGAAGAAATGCTGAGTATGAAGACCGAGCATGAAGCTTTCCAGACGTAAGAAACTAGCGTTATCGCTGGTCGTTGTTCTCACAACGACTGTCCAGATCTTGGCTTGTTATAACTTTGGGACCGTCCAATGGGTTCCTGACTGCGGTCGATTATGCTTTGTGAGCCGAGTGTACACCCGCATTTCCGGCACACCCTACGGCACACCATACACAGTCGAATTCGCTGGAGTCAATTTCACGTTCCTGTACATCGATGATTTCACGACGATACAGGACTTGGGTACCTATGCCTACTTCGATATCGAGTTCTCAGGGTGGACTGCCCATGACATCTCGATATATCTTGGCGGCGGCTGGGTCCGGCCCTCACTATTCGGCCCTCTGGAAAGCTCCACGGTTGAACACGATGGAAGGGTCGTCGGTGTGGCCACGGCACACACCTATTTAATGGAGGGCCATTGGGTTTTCCTAGTTTCGGTTTGAGGTAGCAGCTGCTAATATGCCCAAGTAAAGCCAATGCTTGATCGTCAGCATGAAAGGATGTTCATCTTCTGCCGTTGTTGAAACGGCTCTTCTTATTATATGGACTCCGTACTTTCTTCTCCTCACATACAAGTAGTGCACAGAGATGGGCTGGCTTGACAAGTTCGCGAAAGGTTTGGAGGAGTTTGCAGGCAAGTCGGTGAAAGCAAAGGTAGTGAAAACCGACCCAGATGCTTCCACCGAGGAAACCAGGAAGCAGATTACGGAGTGGCTCAGCGCCGCCATCGGCAGACTCGACACCGGTCGCTAGCGTTTGTTCCGCAATATGCCAAGGAATCTAAGCCAGCAACAGTACAATGATGGCCCTCACTACGAATACATAGGCTAGGTGCAACACTATGACTAGTAGTGTGAGGACCACGAAGAGCGCGGCATTTGCCCTTGGTGTAGTCTTCCTGCTTTCTGTCCACCTGTAGAAGAATATGAACAGGAACGCAGCCCCAGCCCACCCAAATGGAACGATGGCCGGCATTTCGAATATTACCCTGATGGCCTCAGGCGGCCACACCCACCACATAGTCTGACTTGCGCCTGCGGCCACTTCTACGGGCAACGAGAGAGTGGCAGTCACGATTGCCGCGATGAAGGGCACGACACACTTGTTGTCCTTCCATTTCGGTGCAAAGGCTTCGAGTAGTCTGTTGCCAACTATCCAGCACGCATAGAATGGCGCGGACCATCCGAACCCCATCATGATAGGAGCATTTCCAATGTAGAACGGATGGCTCGGATAAGTGTACATGCCCGGCAGCAGTGAAACGATGTTCTCCCTCACGATGCCAAAGACAAAACCGCCAACGAAGAATGCCATTGTCTGCCATCTGCCCCTGTAGAGCCAGCTGTGTATGATACATAAGAGGCAACCAGCCATGACAGTTAGTGTAACAATCTCAGCGTACACTCTCAGACCTCCTGACCTTCAGGGTGGCAAGGAGCCATATCACAAGCGCAAGCACGACAGGTACGACTGAGATGAGCCTCGATGGTTCACCAATGATGAAAAGATCGACGCCGCTCATCATGACGACAACCAGCAGTATAGCAGAAACCGGGAGGAGCTCCTTCATCAGCTGCATGCGATACACCAAGCCTCGGAAGACCTACAACCCGGTTCAAAAGCTTGTTGACGAACATAATCCATCCGTACTTTCGTGTCGGTAGCACAGGCCTTTATCTTCGGGTTGCGTCAAAGGTGCCCTGTGGCTGAGCAATGTACTTCGTCTACATAATCGAGACCGAGGACGGCACCTACTACACAGGCCAGACGAACAACCTGCTGAGACGCTTCAAGGAGCATGTGTCCGGCAAGTCTCACTCGGCCGCTTACTTCAGAATGCATCCTCCGGTGTATTTGGTCCATGTTGAGGAATGCAAGAGCCGTATGCAGGCACTCAAACGTGAGCGCCTGATCAAGCGTAGCCGGCGTTTGAAGATGAGCCTGATAGGAAGTCGAAGACATCTACTCGAAGTCATAGAGTCCGAGTCCAGCTACAGATGAGTGAGAATGGGCTGAACTAGCCATCAGCATCTCACGCCCGCAACTCGAAGCGTTCATATCATGCGTCCCACCTCGCGAAGGAACAGTGAAGCTCCCATGACTCAGCTTGTCGGAGCGATCGATGCCGGGACCACCGGCGTGCGCTCAATGATCTTTGACACGAGTGGGCAGGTAATATCAAGAGCGTATGAGGAGTTCAGCAGCTTCTTCCCAAATCCCTCGTGGGTCGAACAGGAAGCAGCAACCTGGTGGGCGGCGGCATGCAAGACCATGACCAAGTGCATGAAGGAGAAGAACCTGAGATCCGAGGAAGTCATCAGCATTAGTGTCACAAACCAGCGGGAAACGATAGTTCCAATTGACAAGAGGGGGACCCCTCTGAGGCGTGCCATCGTGTGGCAGGACCGTAGGACTGTCCCGCAATGCGACTGGATCCGAACGCAAGTCACTCCAGATGAGATATACTCAATCACCGGACTGACGATTGACCCCTACTTCAGCGCCCCGAAGATACTTTGGATCAAACAGACCGAACCCCTGCTCTTTGAGTCGACCTACAAGTTCATGCTGGTTCATGACTTCATCATCTTCAAGCTCACTGGTCAAGCTGTTACCGACTACTCCAATGCGAGCAGAACAATGCTCTTTGATATCAAGAAGGCGAACTGGTCCGACAAGCTTCTGGAGTCTTTCGGCATCCCGCGGGAGAAACTTCCCGATCCAGTTCAGCCGGGCACTAAGGTGGGCGAACTGACTGTTGAGGCAGCCAAGTCATGCGGTCTCAAAAAGGGAACACCCGTGGTTGCAGGAGGTGGAGATCAGCAGTGTGCCGCACTTGGCGTTGGCGTGGTCCGGCAGGGTGCCATCAAGTCGACCACAGGAACGGGGACTTTCATACTTGCGCACTCAGATGCGCCTAGACTTGATCCGAAGAAGCGTGTGCTGTGTAGTCGTCATGTGGTTCCAGATGCTTTCGTCATTGAGGCAAGCATGTTCACGACTGGGGCGGCACTCCGCTGGTTCCGTGACAATCTTGGGACCGAAGAGTGCGCCAAAGCCCGAGCACGTGGTGTGGATCCATATGAAGTCATGACTCAGGAGGCAAGCAAGATTCCCGCCGGTTCAGAGGGTGTTATTCACATCCCTCACTTTGTAGGTGCCGGGGCACCCTACTGGAACCCAAGGGCCCGCGGCGTCTTTGCAGGATTAGCGCTGGGCCACACAAGGAATCACCTCATGCGCGCAATACTCGAAGGTGTGGCTTATGAGATTCGCACCAATCTGGACGTGATGAGGGAACTCGGGCTGCCTGCTTCAGAAGTGCGAGTCACGGGGGGTGCGGCACGTAGTGAGACTTGGATGCAGATTCAAGCTGATGTCTTGGGAGTGCCAGTCATCCGGACCGCAATGGAGGAAGCCACAGCTTTGGGAGCTGCAATACTTGCCTGCAGGGGCGTCGGAGTTTTCCAGTCGGTTGCCGAGGCAGCAGAGAGAATGGTACGTCCACTTCAGCCGCTGCGTCCAACTGCAGCCAATCGAGAGCTGTATGACAGGGGCTTTGAGAGATACAAACGGCTCTATGCCGCACTGTCAGGTTTGGCATGGGACTAGATTATGGTATCAGGCATCTAGCCGGCATATATCGCCAGCTTGTTACCCTTGTCGAACGCAAGTATCTTTGTCCTAGGGTCCTCAGCGATCCAGCCATCGATGACTGCCTGAGGGTCCTCGACTTTCTCAAGATGAACATCCTCGACTGTCTTTCTATCTAGACGTGTGTACATCTTGACTGCGGAAATCCTCTTGAGCAGTTCTGCAAACTTGTAGGCCTTGTGCTCATAGAGGTGGTACTGCCCACTGATTGACCTGATGACGTCGTCAAGAGGAGCCTTGAGCTTGTTGTAGAAGTTCTCGACAGCCTCCTCCGGGGCGACTCCATCCCTACACTCAGCTATGAAGAGAATCTCGCCGCCATCTGCAACCGCGTTCTTGGTAAGTTCGATTGCCCGCTGGGCATGATAGAGGCTCTTGTCCTGTGGGTATCCTCCGGGGGAAACAATTACCCTAGGCGCTGGCTTCACCGTGAAACTGTCATTTTCGTCTAGGACTTCGATCCCTCGTGAGATCACAGGCTGTAGACTGCCTGCTTCAGTCCAGACAAGCTTGCTCTCGTCCGAGATCACTGAGAGAGTGAAAACCTTCGCATTCTTGGTGATAATCTCCATGGCATCCCTCATGTCGTCGGCGAGTGGACTGTCACGTTTTGTCGGGTCTGGATGGTATGGATGTCGGCCAAAGGTAGACTTGGGATCTAGGGCCATCGCGTGGTTCGCTTCGATTGATTGAAAGGCACAGACTCCGGGGAGGAAGTCCTTCAGTGCATTGGAGTATCCAGCAAAGTAGTGGGCTTTCATGTCGGAGAGTGCGACATAGACATCATGCCCAACAGCCGCAGAGTTCACAAGGACGGGGGTTCCTCTCCTCGTCCTGCCAAGGTCAACGAAACCGGGGTCGTGGCAGTCGTTTATCTTCACTGCGTATCTCTCAAGCCCTGCGTCGCTTGACGCCTCCTTGACCAAATCCACTATCTTCAGATTCGCTGGGTGGTTGACCTCGTGTGAGCCTGTGGCAATCATGAACTGGACTCGATTGGCGCCTCGAAGTCGCGGCACGACTGCGCTCAGGAGTTCCGAATGGGGTTCATCCCTTGTGTGGTCCTCCACGAGCACACAGACGCTCTTGCCTGGGACAAGATCCTCAAGCCTTGGCCCGTGAGGACTGTTCATGGCACGTTCAAGTTGCGTGACTGTGCTGGTCCTCGAGTGGGGCTTCTTCGGCGCATAGAGTCCAACCAAGTTCCGCTTCGGTATGTCAAGCTCTATCTCATCGCCACCGTTTCTCAGACTGACCTTCAACTCGACTGCCTCGGTTCGATGATGGTCGGAGCCGCAGAAAAGGATTGAGTCAGGGACGCTCTGCGGGAAGGGAGCCACCGAAACTGATATTCGTGATGGCTGACGCACTGAAACCCGTGAGTCAATCTGGGAAGCAGAGTCACAGTGGCTTTGAAGGCATGGGGCGGTGGGTTGCAGTCGCTTCTGAGCTCCCATGCACAGTCATAGCAATGATGTTCGCCGGACAGATAATCGGACAGTCTGTGTGGGGGCTGCAGGGGTCAACCTGGGGTGCCGTCATCGGTGCAATCACAGGTTTCGCACTTGGAGTCTATGGTGTATACGTCACAGTGCGGTTCTACGAAGGCATGGAACAAGGTGCGAGCCAGCGACGCGCATACAGACCATCAGTGGAGGAGATCACTGAGGACGTTGAATTCGACGTCGACAACGGCGAGCAAGAGGAAACTAGCCGGTGAACTCTGAGTCGTCTGCAGCAAGCACCTCGGTGATGACCTTTGTGGCACTCCTTCCTACACCTGCAACTATGATCTGGATGAGAAGCGCGATGAAGAAGGCTCCCAGAGCATAACTGAAAATCTGCAGCGACATCGACGCACCAATCATGGGCCATAGGATATTCTTGTACACCAAGTACCAGACATATGCGCCGGTGATGCCCATCAGGGTCACCAGTACGGCGTACATATAGACCACAGCTTTGACTCGTGGTGTGTCCATTCTGACCCTCTCAATCCCTGGCCCAATGACTGCGTCGCTTATTCGCCTTGAGAAGCGCACGAACAAGCTCAGGGCGGCCAAGAAAACGATGAGTGTGATAATGCTGCCCACCAGAAGTAGCAGTACTTGCAGGTCTGTGCTGAGCCCGGGGAGGAACCCGGCCACATAATACGCGGCCAAGCAGCCCAACATCACTATGACCGACACTATTTGAACCACGAATGTGATAGTAGCCGAACTCCTGAACAGGCTGCCAATATCAAACAGATCCGAACTCTCACGACCGGGGGTCTTACTTTCTTCAGTCATGCCATCCACCCTAATGCAGGATGTCCACTTGTTATATGAACTCTTCTCCTATCTCCCGCTGTATTGTTGTCGTCAACCTTATATCATGCCTCCAGACAGCACAGCCCGTTCCCCCTGGGGTCGAACAAGGCGGTTCATGACAAATGGCCATCAAGGCTGCAAATGAGTATGGTTTTGTCAACTCCCGGGTCCGGGCCATCAAGTCCCGGTTCCTAACAGTTGGCGACTATGAACGATTCTTGCAGTCCACCAGCTATGAGGAGTTCATGAAGATCCTCGCAAACACACGCTACGGACCGATAATCAACAGGGAGTCCCCGCAGAGGACACCGGCGCCCGATGAGCTGGCAATCATTCTCTCAAAGGACTTTGCAGAGGTCAGCTACAGTATTGCGCGATCGCTGACGGGCAGAGTCAGTGAATTCACGCAGGCCTACACGGGCATGTTTCTCGCCGAGAGCCTGAAGTCAATTGTGCGGGGGCTACACGTTGGGCTCGAGCGAGATGAGATACTACGTTTCTCAGTTCCCACTTCTCCTGCACAGGTAGAACTGTTCTCCCAGCTCGTAGACACAGGCTCGGTCCAGAAGTTTGTTGACGTCATACCGTTTAGGGATATCAAGGTGGCATTGCTGACTAGGCTGCCAGCCTTCGAGGACCTAGGCTCGACGGCTCCGCTTGAAGTAGCGCTTGAGGAGTGGTTCCTCAGAACCGTGGCAAAGGCTCTCAAAGGACTGTCGGCTGATGACAGACAAAGGGTCATAGGTTTCTTGGAAGCCAGAGTGATTCTGAGGAACGTCCTGACAATGCTGCGTGCCCTAGTGCTCAAGCTTGGCTCCCGCACTATCGACTTGTCTCTGATCCGATTCACATCCAAGTCGAAAATGCTCACAGAGTCAATACGGATTCAGCCATCTTGGCGAGAAGTCCTCTCACAGCTTGAGAAGACAAAGTATGGACAGCTCGCAGGACGGCTCGCAAGGCTTTATGACGAAAGACAAGACCTCGCTGATGTTGAGCTGGCGGTTGAGGACTACTTGGCCCAGCAGGTCAGACTGCTTATGAGCGCCTTCCCGTTCCACTCAGGAACCGTGTTAGGTTTCTTCACCTTGAAGTTCTACGAGATACGGAACATAAGGTCTATTGCGGTGGGAATTGAACGAGGCGAGTCAGCCGATATAATAAGACGCATGATCACGATATGGTGACGGAGGACAAAATCCAGTGAGAATCTATGGATACACTATCATTTTCATCATGCTTATGGCAGGGTTCGCCCTGCTTGCAACAGTGACATCATTCTTGGCTCTGCAGATTAGCTCTGCAGCCCTGAGTGCTCTGAGCATAGCGTCGACGCCAGTACTCGCGCCACTACAGACTGAAGCAGGCGGCTTGGCGATCCTCGGGATTGCGATTGGTGCAGGCCTTGCCGTGGGTCTTGCCGGCGTTGGTGCAGCTTTAGGCATGGGCACAGCCGCTGCCGCATCTCTTGGAGCTATCACAGAGAAGCCTGAGACCTTTGGTAAGAGCATACTCTATGTGGTGTTCATCGAGGCAATCGCAATCTACGGACTGGTGATTGCCTTCCTACTACTCGGGTACATACCTCAGCTGATTGCGGGCTGAAACCTTGATGGAGCATGAGTGAGAGGCCGCGACTAGGAGGTGCTCTTCCGGGAGAGTCCTCCGTCAGGCTCAGTTCTACTCGCTCTTCTTCTGGAAAAGAACCCTAGCGGCCTCGTCCCTCATCCGGCTAGTCAGTCTCTCCATTCGTGCCTCGAACGTGTTGTCTACACACTTCGAACCATCGCTTGATCGGATAATGAGGCCGCCCGATGCCCTGACAGTATCCTTTGCGATTGTCACAGTGACCTTCTGACCCACGTTTTTTGATATCGCACCAGCCACTTGTGCATGGTCAATGGTCACTTTCTGCTTCTCTGGGAAAACAATCTCAAGGTTCTGAGAGCCGAGTGCAGTACCACCTTCGACAGCGAATCTCGTCAGGATATCGGTGCACTTCTTTCCTTCCATCTCCTTCTTCGCGACCTTGGCTGCCGATTCCAAGACATCCTTTACGGCCTTGTCCTTTGTTCCGAGCACCAGGTACTTGGCTTTCAGCTTCATGCTTGCTTCGTGCTTTGTCAGTTCAGATTTGAGTTCCTTCTCAGCCTTGCTCTTGATATCTTCTGCAACCGCTGCCGCTTTCTGTCTAGCATCTTTCAGCCGAATCTCTCTCTGTTCCTCGGCTTCCCTGGTCATCTGGTCTATCCTTTCTGCCGTCTTTGCCTCAATCATCTGGACTATGCTCTCTACTCCCGTCATTCCATTACTCCCCCAGCAGTATCTTGGCAACAACTTGAATCGCAGCTGTTCGATGGTTACGTGCAGACTCTTCTATCCCGTTGATGACGGCTTCCAAATCCTTCCGACTTCGGCGTTCTATCTCTTCTTTCTGTTTGGTAATATCCGAACCGGAGACTGCGGCTGCCTTCTTTGTCTGACTTTCAGCCTCTTGGAGAATCCGCTTGACCTCTGCTTCAGTTTGTTCCTTCATCTGTCTGACTGCAATCCCCGCCTCTTGGATCCTCTTAGTCGCTTTCTCTTCTGCTTCATGTATGATGTCTATCGCATCATTGGCTGCGCACATGATGGCACACTCCGGCCGTGACAAGCTGTGGTTTTCCGACGCAATCACCTGATAAAGGTTGACCATTCATTGTTAGTTGGGCAAAGCTGCAAACAGAAGTCTTTGCCCTCCCAAGAATGGCATTGGGGGTCGTACTTCTTGAGGACGGTCTGTGTGGCTACGCCTCAGACATCGAGTCAGTCATGAGCTACTTGAGTTCGTATTCGAGAGAGTTCAAGACAATCAGAGATTCGGACAGCTTTCACACGCCCACCCAGCTATGTCTGCTCCTCCGTAGCTTTTCTGTGTCCTCCGCATTCCGACCCAGAAGCACCAACCTTAAATCAGCGGCAACTGCGCGACAGTAAGTCGGTCCGTCGAAAGAGCAACGACCTGGCGTTTCCATGACCCAAGTTCCTTTCCTGCGGTGATGCCACAGATGCATCTGACAATGAGTCCTGCGAAGATGATGATTGCCAAGGTGGTGGCACACAGAAACCTTGAGCGAGAAGTGATAGTGGCGCTGGAGGAGTTCGGTCTCTTCGAGTTCATAGATGTGCGTCATCAGATTGGTGTGACTGAACTGAGAAGGTCCAGGGACGAGGAGGCTGTGTTTGCCGGGCTGGACCGCTGCAACAGCCTCGTTTCATTCTTGAAGCTCGATGTCCAGCATCACTCTGGCATGATGGACGATGTCAATGACATCAATCTCTCGGACTCGTTGGAATACGTTACTACAGTGATCAAGTCAGTGGAGCCTGAAATCCTCGAGATTGAGAAGAGCATTGCCACTGTCCGGCTTGAACTAGATCGGCAGAGAAGTATCAGGGATGTTGCTGTTTCGCTTGCCCCTCTAGGTCTCGACCTCAGCAGACTGGGCACCACTGAATACACCTTCACAACAGCCGGCGTCGTGCCAGCAAATCGCGTGAGCCAGTTGGAGTGGAGCCTGAACGAGGTCACAGAGGGTGCCTTTGCCTTTAGGACAATCCCAGTGCGTAAGAACACATCAGTGGCGAGTGTCAGTGTGGGAGCTGACAAGAAGCCCGCAGTCTTGCGCATCTTCTCAGCGCTGGGGTTCGAGCCATATGAGGTGCCCGAGAAGACTTCTGGACTCCCGCAAGACATAGTGCGTGCAGCGGAGGAAGAGATAGTCGAACTCGAGACCGAACTCAAGCAGCTGGAAATCAGAAGAAAGTCAGTTGCTCGCGAGTGGGGGCCCAAGGTTATGGCCGCTTGGGAAACGCTCGATATTGAGCGCCGTCGCATCGAAATCAAGTCATACTTTGCATACACGGAACACTCGCTGAAAGCATGGGGCTGGATTCCCGAAGGGACTGAGGAACGTTTCGAAACCTTGCTGCAAGAGAAGGCGGGCTCTGCACTCGAAGTGAAGTTCGACCGCCCTGACTTTGCGGAAGAGGAGGCTCCTACCTATCTTGACAACCCCTCATTCATGAAGACAACCGAGGGGGTCGTCACGGCATACGGTGTTCCATCCAAACACGACCTAGATCCGACAAAGCTGATGTTCCTGTCATTCCCTTTGATATTCGGCTTCATCTTTGCAGATGTCGGGCAGGGCTTTCTGATTCTATTGGTGGGTCTCATTGCATGGAGAGCAAAGAAGAAGCATCAGAACTGGGGGTCGACTCTCGGATATCTGCAGACAGGTGCTTCCGGTCTTATGATGATGGGCCTGTTTGCTATGCTTGGAGGACTGCTCTTTGGGAGTTTCTTTGGAGCTGAAACGGTGATAGAACCGATTTGGCCGCTCTTCGCCCACAGGCTGGCCACAGGCGAGATCAACCCCTTTCGCTCGGCACACATGCTGAAGCTTTCGATTGAGATTGGCGCTATCCACATCACTCTAGGAATCTTGCTCAATCTCTACAACAAGCTGAAACACAAGTCATACGGTGAGGCCATGGTGGCTCTGTCCTACGTCTGGATGTATCTTGGTTTCATCAATCTGGTCTTTGGTGTGAGTTACAGCACAGTGGGACAGTGGTTCAGCACTACGGGAGCAGTATACCTCTGGATTCCGATTGCTGGCATCGGCTATGGCACAGGCAACAATGGCGTCTACCCAATGCTTCCAGTCAATCCACTTGTCTTCACGCTGCTCACATTCATCGTACCGTTTGTTCTGATGGCTATCTCATCTGCAAAGGGCGGAATGGACGGCATTGTCATATTCTTTGAGAACGCCATAGGTACAATAAGCCATACCGTCAGCTATGCTCGTATTTTCGCTCTCAACACAGTACACATCATACTTAGCGGCATCTTCATTTCTCTGAACTCCACCATCATCATTCCATTCCCCGAGCTCTCGATCTTTGGCGTTGAGATCATACCTCCTGAGGTGTGGACTGAGACCGGCGGAGTGTTGACACTGGTTCC